>MAAC01019047.1_pt1 | contig 65985 bp, 53 predicted proteins | sample 1115981 | NCBI WGS metagenome assembly MAAC01 (sample SAMN04961126, study PRJNA320927) | seawater metagenome | isolation source: sample BD02T64 sea water enriched with oil for 64 days | place: USA:Gulf of Mexico | collected 2013-07-27 | reverse complement strand
TAAATATTACTGCAAAAAACAAAACAGGTATTTCTACCTGTTTTTTTTAAAAGTAACCGAGCTCATAAAGCCACCACTTTAATGATTCTAAGTCCAATTTTATCGAGTCAGTTCTATCTCTAGTTGTTTATGTAAAAGTCCTTTTCCACCAGCCATTATCTGCTGTATTTCTCCTTTTTCAATATGTAAATTCACAATAATCAAACTAGGTGAGGGCACGGTCATATACTTGCCTTGTTGTATACGAAAACTCTTTTTCTTAATTTTTAAAGTGTCATATAAATAACCAGCAAGTGGTCCTGCTGCCATACCTGTGCCTGCTTCTTCTAAGATTCCATAACGTGGGCCAAACATTCTAGAAGTAGCATCATATTCAGTATGGTCTGTGTCGGTAGAAAACACATAATAACCAATCAAATCGAAAGTTTCACTAATTTCACTTATCAGGTTAAAGTCGGGAATGATATTTTTTAAAACCTCCTTATTTTTAACTGGAACCAAAATAAATGAATTCCCAGTATTCACTAATTGTATGGGAGCATTGGGCATAAGGTCCTCCTTTTTTAACCCTAAAGAAGTTAAGATGGCTTTTTCTTTATGACTTACATCAATGTATTTTGGAGACAATTGTTCCATAAATGCCAAGTCTCCAATCATCTCTATACTACGTTTTCCGTCTATGGTTTCTTTCGAAGAAGAAGCATTTTTTAGAGCGCCTATTTGTTTTAGATAAGAAAATGTTGCTACAGTGGCATGTCCACAATGTGCTATTTGCTTGTTAGGAGTAAAGAAATCTAATTTAAAATCTTCAGTTTTAGAGGATGAAACAAAAGCAGTTTCTGATAAGTCTACTTTTCTAGAAATTTCAAGCTTGTTCTCAACCGTTAATTCGTCTGCATTTAAGACTACGCCTGCAGGATTACCTCCTTTTCCGTTTTCGGCAAAAGCGTTAAGAATTTGTACTGTAACTATTTTTTTTTGATTGTCCATGTAATTATTTTTAGGTTATATATGTGATGGACGCATTAGGTTCTAAAAAGACGTAGATTTTTTTAATTATTTTCAAAATCTAATAATTTCCCTGTAGTATCTGATTCAACATTAGGACAATTCAAAATGTTTTCTTTTAAAATCTCTTTCGCTTTTTGGACTCTAGATTTTGTGCCAGAATACGAGATCTTTAAATGCGCTGCCAACTCTTTTTGCGAATAGTTTTTAAAGGAGGTTAATACAATTGCTTCTTTATGTTGTTCAGAAAGGTTTTCTATTTTTTGATTGATGCAATTTGATAAGTTGGAATACTCAAAATTATGAATGTCTGTTTCTGGAATGTCAAAATCGTTTATGGAGATATTTTTATCGGTAGCTTTACGGAAGTAGTCAATAATGGTGTTTCTTGTAATTTGATACACCCAAGACGTTAGTTTAGAGGTATGCTTTAACTGCTTAATTTTACTTTGAATTTTTAAGAAAACCTCTTGATGAATGTCTTTTGATGTTTGTTCATCTTTTATTTTTCCTAGTATGAACTTATAAAGTTCTTCATTTAGATCAATCCAGATAGTATTAATTTCAATTTCCATTATTTTAATTTTTCAGCGTGTCTGTAATATTCTATGCGAAGATACAAAATGGGCTATTGTTTAGATACTGAATCCTTTAAAGATTATGAGAAATAACAAAATTGGGTTTGTTATTCGTTTGTAACAAAAAAAGCGGTTGAGAAATCCCAACCACTTTAACATTAACTTAAAATATATACTCTTAAATTTGGCTCAGTCCACCATCAACTTCAATCTCTACACCGTTGATAAACGAGGCGGCATCAGAAGCTAAGAATAGAGCGGTAGAAGCAATTTCTTTAGAGGCTCCAAAGCGCCCTAAGGGAACTGCTTGCGCAAAACCTTTTCCTAATTCTTCTACTACTTCTCCTGGCAAGCCCATTTTTCCATAAATAGGAGTTTCAATTGGTCCTGGCGCAATGCTGTTTACACGAATTCCTCGTGTTTTCACCTCGCTCGTTAATACCCTGGCAAAAGAGCGTAACGCTCCTTTACTGGCAGAATACACGCCAAACCCGTCAAACCCTTTTTGGTTTACAATAGACGTAGTAAATAAAATAGATCCACCATCATTCATCTGTGGCAATGCTTCTTTTACGGTTAAAATGGGAGCTTTTACGTTTACATCAAACACTTCTGTATAGTGTGCTGAAGTAATGTCTGTAATAGGAGCAACGGGAGCAATTCCTGCATTCAAAAATAAGATGTCAATTTTTCCATAAGCCGCTGTTGCTGTTTTAATCAATCTGATATTATCTTCCTCTTTAGACACATCACCAACAAAAGTGGTAAAGTCTCCTGTTAATTGGTTGGTTGCTTCTGTTAGTGCTTCTGTACGTCGTCCTGCTAAAACTACTTTCGCACCGTTTTCTAAAAAGATTTTTGCTGTTGCCAATCCTATTCCGCTATTTGCTCCTGTAATTACGGCTACTTTGTTTTGTAATGTATTCATGTTTTGTTTGTTTTTATTTGAAACGTTCGTTTCAAATTAGTTTAAAAAAAATTTACGTTAATACTGATAGGGTAGTGTATACTACACTTTCTAGTTGTTTGTGATCTTTCGATAAAATGCCGCTTACTTTTAATCCTTGAAATGCATTTAACAAATACACACCATAAGCGGTGGCTGTTTGTTTGGTATTAAAAACACCTTCTTTCTGTCCTTGGGCTACCAAAGATTGAAATAATTGGATCATGTTTGTTTGGTTATTGCATAAAAATTGATTGATACCTGTTTCTTGATTGGCCATTTCAGTGGTACAGTTATTAATCAGACAGCCATTGTCTGTACCCGTAGTGCTCTTAACAACATTCAATAAAAAAATGGCTTCTAAAGTCGCTTTTGTTCCTTTAGTATCCTTCATGATTTTTTGAATCTTACCGTGTGCATCCGATTGGTACGAACGTAGACATTCCATATACAAATCCAATTTATTCCCAAAAGTATTGTAAATACTAGAACGATTTAACCCCGTAGCATCTACCAAGTCTTGCATAGAAGTTAAACTATAACTCTTTGTGTGAAAGACTTCGGTGGCTTGTTTAATGACCAGTTCTTTGTTAAATGTTTCTACTTTTGGCATTTTATTTGGAATGAACGTTTCAAAGGTATTCTATTTTCTTAAATCAGCACTAAAAAGAAATGTTAAAGTTTTAAATTAGGTTATATTTCTCAACTTAATTTAAAACACCTGCCAGGTTCTGTTGGTATTTCTTTAGACTACCTTGAGTATATTCTTTGGTCAATTCGATGGCTTTTTCATACATCAATCGGGCATTTTTAAGGTTACCCATTGCTTTATACACATCACCAAAACAATTAAAGACCCTTGCAGACCAAGGATAGTCTTTTACACCTTTTTCTAAAAGTTTGAAGGCTGCAGTTGTATTGCCATGTTTTAAATAAAACGCTCCATAATTAACACATCTAAAATCACGGATATAATCTATTAGAAAATAATCTAGTTTGTGTATTAAATAGTTAAACTCTGTATAGGCATCAGCTCTCATTGCAATTCGCAAGAGGTTTATTTTTGTTCTGAAATGAATGTCTGAAGAAATTCCGTATTTCTGTCTTATAGGCTTTGTATGACGAGAATTTAAGAGGAACATACGACTTATAATAGTTCTTTATACCGTTGTAAATAATCTGATAGGGTGTAGACCAATGATCTTCATTTAAAAGAGGATTGCTTTCCCATCTTAAATTATGGGGTGTTTTTTCTTTCAATGCTGTCGAAAATGAATTAAAGTTTTTTGTAGACCATGTTTCAGAAGCACTAAGTCCAAAATATAAGTATTTCTCATTTTTAAATGATGCTGCTGTGAATTTCTCTAAAATATCACGATTCCATTTGTTAGCACTGGCTACAAAATAGGCAGAGAACAGTTCGGGTTTCTCCACTAAAGTATGAAGAAGAAAATCGCCAGTATCTTCCCAACCAAAAACCATGCGATCGGTATTTGTTCTATAATGTTGATGTACATATTTAAATACTTCATGCTCGATAAAGTTTCTAAATTTTAATTCGTATTTTGTTGATTTAAAATCAATTCTTCGTTGACTCCAGTTGCTTGTGTTGATACCTACAACAATAAATTCAGGAGCTCTATCTCTCCAATTAAAAGCCTGTTGAAAACCCACACCATAATAGAAATACTGCTGACCATCTAGCACATACAATGTTGGGTATTCTTTTTTAGAAGACGCATATCCTTTTGGAAGAAAAATTTGTATTTCTCTGTTTTTATCTAAAATTTTAGAATCAATTTGAACCGTTTTAAAAGTCTGAGAAAATGCCAACGAGGTGCTTAGCATCATGAATAGTACTATTTTTAGTTTCATTAGATATTTTAGTTTGACGGTTATGGATCTGTTAATTTTAATCTCTGAGCTGAAAAACGGTAAGAAATTGATTAAATGATGCTTTTACGCAATTCACGTTTTAAATACAAAACAGTAATACTTGTTGCTAAAATATCTGCAATAGGAAATGCCATCCAAACACCATTAATTCCGTAGTACTTTGGTAAAATGTAGACTAATGGAATTAAAAATACACCTTGTTTTAATAAGGTTAATAGTAATGCTGGCACCGCTTTTCCTGCGGCCTGAAAGTAAGCAGAACCAATAAGTTGTGCTGTAATTACAGGTGTTGCTAAGAAAGCAATTAATAGAGCGTTGGGTGTTTTACTGAGCAATTCTGCATCTTCAGTGAAAATACCAACGATGGCTTCGGGATACAAAATAATCCCAATAAAAATTAATAAGGCAACGCCTGTTCCGTATAAAATAGCGGTTTTAATAGTTTCTTTTACACGTTTTGCATCGTTTGCACCATAGTTAAAACCAGCAATTGGTAAGAAACCTTGTGTTACTCCCAATACAGGAAATAAAGCAAACATCATTACGCGGTTGATGATTCCGTATACGGCAATAGACACTTCGCCACCATATTTAAAAAGTGTGTAGTTTAAAATAATAATTAAGATACTGATGGTTCCTTGTCTAACAATGGTAACACCACCTAAAGAAACTATTTGCTTTACAATGTTGAATTCTAATACAAAGTTTTTTGCATAAATGCGCAAACTACTTTTTGCAGATAAAAAGAAGCCTAGAACAAACAATCCACAAACAGCATATGAAATAGTGGTTGCCAATCCAGCTCCATACATTCCCCAATCAAATATTTTAATGAATACAATGTCAAGAATAATATTCGCAATTGCTGGTAGAATCATTGCATACATGGCAAATTTTGGTTGCCCAACAGCCCTAATTACTGGATTTCCCATCATGGCAAATGCTAAAAAAGGAACTCCATAAATGACCACATGAAAATATTCGGTTGCCGGAATCACAATATCGCCATTGGCGCCAAATAATTGTAAAATAGGAAAACAAAAGAACGTACCGATCAATACAAACAAAACAGATAAACCAACAGTTAAAGTAATCTGATTTCCGAAAGTTTTAAAAGCGGTGTCGTATTTTTTAGCACCTAATGCCCTCGAAATAATTGAGCTACCACCAATTCCTATTCCCATTCCGATTGACGAAATAAAGAAGACAATAGGCAACACAACAGTAATGGCAGCAATGGCCATAATACCAATCCATCTTCCAACAAAAATAGTATCAACAATCATGTTTAATGACATGACTAAAATCCCTATAGAGGCAGGCACAGCTTGCTTTATAAGCAATTTGCTAATCTTTTCTGTACCTAGTTCGTTGGCTATTTTGTTCATTCGGGGTTTTTGGTTGTTTCAAAGATGCATTCTTTCTAATGACTATTTTCCGAAGAAAATGTTAAAGAATGTTCGTTCCACAAAACTTTAAGATTTTTTTAAGCTTGTTGCTGGTAGGGTAGCAGGTTTTGATAAGTCTTAACTCATATAGTGTTGTCATTTTGATAGAATGAACTAAGAGAGACGAGAAATCTTAGATTTATGAAATCTCCCATTTATTTATCGAGACATGTTCGGCATAATTCGTACGTAATGACCTTTTTATTTATGTATTTTTGTAGCTTAAACAGCAACATGAATCCAATCAAAAACATATTTACCTATACACATACCGTTCTTAAAAGCGAGTTGGACACTTTAGATCATGTAAACAATGTAGTGTATGTACAATGGATTCAAGATATATCTACCAAACATTGGAACGACCTAACGAAAAATTGTCCAGATCTGAATTTTGTTTGGGTAGTAACCCGTCATGAAATTGATTACAAAGGGCAGGCTGTTTTGGGTGATGAAATTACCTTTAAAACCTGGGTAGGAAAAACTACTGGAGTTACTTCTATACGCCATGTAGAAATTTATAAAGGTGCACAATTATTAGCCAAAGCACAAACAGTTTGGTGTATGTTGCATGCAAAAACATTGCGCCCTGCAAGAATCACAGAAAGTGTCTTAAAAGTTCTAGAAGCACAGAAATAACCGTACATTTGCACTTTCAATTTTTTAGCAATATGTCAACATTTAAAGAGTTAGGAGTAGGTAAAGATTTTATTACTTCATTAAAAGAATTAAAGATCCATACACCTACAGATATTCAAGACAAAGCCATTCCGGTTTTACTTCAAACGGATACCGATTTTGTAGGATTGGCGCAAACAGGAACAGGGAAAACTGCTGCTTTTGGTTTGCCTATATTACACAAGATAGACACTTCTAAAGATGTTGTGCAAGCATTGATTTTATCGCCAACAAGAGAGTTGGTACAGCAAATAAAAAAGCAATTATTTAAATTCACAAAGCATTCTGAAAACCAAGTTTTTGTTGAAGGAGTGTATGGTGGAGAAAAAATAGACAAACAAATTAAAAATTTACAAAGAACCACACATGTTATTGTGGCAACTCCAGGTAGATTGATTGATTTGATTGAACGAGGAGATGTAAACCTTAAAGATGTTACAAGATTGGTGTTGGATGAAGCTGATGAGATGTTGAGCATGGGTTTTAAACAAGATCTAAACAGAATCTTAAAATACACAAGCGGAACAAGTAATATTTGGTTGTTCTCAGCTACAATGCCAGAGGAAATAAAAAAAATCATTAAAAAATACATGAGTCCAGATGCTGTTAGAGTTTCTGTGAATCCAAGTAGTTTGGTAAATGAAAATATCTCGCATAGATATGTTAAAACCTCTATCAAAGAGAAAACCGATGTAATTGTTGAGTTTTTAGAAAAAAGACCGAACGATAGAGGTATCATTTTTTGTAGAACAAAAGCAGGAACGCAAAATTTAGCAAATCAGTTAAAAGAAGAAGGTTTTTCTGTGGAAGCTTTAGAAGGTGATATGCAACAAAAAGAACGCGATAGAGCGATGCGTATCTTTAAAAAAGGAAACTGTCAGTGCTTGATTTCTACGGATGTTTCTGCGCGAGGAATTGATGTAAACAACTTGGCATTTGTAATACACCATCAATTGCCTGACCAATTAGAATATTATACACATAGAAGTGGAAGAACTGCTAGAGCAGGGAAAACAGGGTTTTCTATGGCGTTGGTATTACCTTACGAATTAGAAGAAATACACAAAATTCAAAAAGAACTCGGAATTAAATTTACCGAGATTTCATTGTAAAATGGATTTGATTTACATTTTAGATATCATCGGAACTTTTGCTTTTGCAATTTCTGGAGCTCTGGTAGCCTCCAACAAAAAGTTCGATTTATTTGGGGTGATTATCATCGCTTTTGCAACTGCCGTTGGAGGAGGAATGATGCGTGATGTATTGATAAATGCGCATCCAATAAATTGGATTGGCGACTTGAACTATATCTGGACAATTTTAGCAGCCGTAGTTTTTACTTTTCTATTTAAAAGTAAAATTGCGCCTCTAAGTAAAACCATGTTTTTGTTTGATACCATTGGTATTGGTGTTTTTACCTTGTTAGGAACCCAAAAAGGTTTGGCCTACAATTTACATCCTTTTATTGCTGTAGTAATGGGAATGGTTTCTTCTGTAATGGGAGGTGTTACTAGAGATGTATTGACAAATAAAGTCCCGTTAATTTTTAAAAAAGAAATTTATGCCTCTGCGTGTTTAGCAGGAGGAACGGTTTATTTGATAACCAATCATTTTCAATTACCACAAAATGTACAATATATAGCTACAGTATCTACTGTAATCATCATTAGAATATTGGCGGTTAAATTTCATTTAGAACTGCCTAAAATTAAAGATGACCTCTTTGGAAAACTTAAATAAAAAAGCGCTAGAATTTTCTAGCGCTTTTTTTGTAACTATAAATTTTAATCTATTTAATATCCTTTAGCAATTCTCTAATAGAACGTTCTAATTGTTGATCCCTTCCGTTGTCAATAACTCCAGGCATATTTTTTACCTGAATCATAGGATTTGTTTGGTTGTTTTCCATCCATTCTCCAGCTTTGTTTTTAGCACTGATAGGAACTACTCCCCAATAAGAACCGTTTGGCAATCCTTCCCAACCAGCAAAACTACAGGTTCCTGGAACTGGCATTCCTACAGTTTTTCCAATTTTTAAATCTGTGTAACCTTGTGCATAACAGTGTCCATCAGAATACATACTTTCATTAAAAATTGATAAAGTTGGTTTTGTCCACCTAGAAGTTGGTTCTCCACCCACAACTTTAGCCTCAGTTTCATACGTAATAAACGGAACACCAGTAAAGAACATGGCTAAATCAGCGACTAAATCTCCACCGCCATTAAAACGAGTATCAACGACTATTGCTTTTTTATCAGAATATTTTCCCATCATGTCTTGGTAAATACTTCTATAAGGACCATCACCCATTCCAGGAATGTGTACATAACCTAATTGGCCGTTACTCATTTTCTCAACTTCTTTTTCGTTGATGTTTACCCATCTTTTATAAAGAAGTCTGTTGTTAGCTCCTATAGAAATTGGTTTTACTGTAAGTACTTGTTTCTTTTTTGTTTTTGGATCAAGAATCTCTAATAACATAAAAGTTCCTGCTTTTCTATTTAAATATTTAGCTACATCTTGGTTTTTATCAATCTTTTCTCCATTGATTTTTTCGATAACCATACCCGCTTTTAATTTAAACTTCGCTTTGTCTAAAGGCCCGCCACTAATGATCTCGTCAATTAAAATACCATCACCTTTATATTTGTAATTCATAAATATACCCAGTGATGCTGTTGCGTCTGCATTCTGAATTCTACCACCTCTGTATCCAGAACCAGCATGAGAAACATTTAATTCTCCCAACATTTCTGACAACATTTCAGAAAACTCAAAGCCATTTCCGATATGTGGTAAGTATTTTTTATATTCTTTCTTTAGTTGTTTCCAGTTCACACCATGAAAACTTGGCTCATAGAAAATTGCGTTTGTACGAATCCAAACATGATTGAACATTGCTGTTCTTTCTGCAGATTCATCAAATAGCATTTCGCCTTTAATTTTTACACCTTTTTGTTTCCAGCCAGTCGGCGTTATTTTAGAAATTTTACCACTACTTAATAAGTATAAGTTCTTTTTTTCTTTGTCCCATTGTAAACTTCCACCTCTAGTATTTAATTTCAATACCATTTTGGTAGCTCTGGTTCTTAGGTTTGTGCTCCAAAGATTAGCTTTTCCTTCAAATCTTGATAAGTAATACAATACATCACCTTTTTTAGACAACACCGCATCACCCAAACTAGAAGAGTGTATTGTTAGTCTACGGGTTCTGTCTTTCATGTGATTCCAATCAAATGTAAGGGGAGTAACACCTTTCTTTTTATCTGTTTTTTTCTTGTCAGTTTTCTTTTTGTCTTTGGCTTTTTTGTCGTCTTTTTTATCCTTCTTAGCGTTCTCTTTGGCTTTTTTAGTTTCTTCTTTAATCGCTTTCATTAGCTTGAAATCTTCATCACTCAAATTGAATTCATCCCATGCATCTTGCGTAAAAAACATACTGTAAACATCACTTTGAGATTGCCCACTTGTAGCATATGACTTTAATCCGTTTCTATTGCTAAACCAAATCATTTGTTTACCACCATTTACCCATTTTGGGCTGTAATCGTAATATCCACTTTCGTTTAAGTTTACGCGTTTAGTGCCATCAGCAGCCATTAATAAAACTTCGCCATTGCTTAATGTTTTTCCCCAACCGACTAATAGCCATTTGCTGTCGGGACTCCATTTAAAATTTTGATCTCCATCTCTCATATGGAATAAGTCTTTTGGTGTAAGTAGCGTTGTTTCTTTGGTAGATTTTATGTCTCTTACTTTTAAAGTTCTTCTCCCTTCAACAAAAGCTAACTTTTTACCGTCAGGCGAATATTGGGGCAAGTAGTTGTCAAACTTATTTTCGATTATTGCAGATTCTTTTACCAAGGTCGCTGCATAAAAGAAAGGCTCTTCTATACGTAGTTTCTCAGTTTTGTAAATGCTCCATTTCCCGTTACGCTCACTACTATAAACAACTGATTTCCCTTCCGGTCCCCAAGTAACAAAACGTTCGTTTTCTGGTGTATTGGTCAATCTTTTTGTGAAAGATTTATCTACAGAGGTTACAAAAACTTCTCCTCTTGCAATGAAAGCAATCTCCTTTCCGTTTGGAGAAATGGCCATTTCGTTGATTCCGCCATTTACAGAAACAAACTTATCAGTATTGTCTTTATTTTGAGTTCTAATCTGAACGTTAACTTTTTTAGGTTTTTGACCTTCTTTCATGGTATACAACTCACCGTCATACCCAAAAGAAAGGGTTCCATTACCAAAGCTTAAAAAACGTATTGGATGTAACTTGAAATTTGTTATTTGCTTACTTTGATTCGGATTGTTGAATGAAAGTTTATGTATATTAAAAGTTCCACTTTTCTCGCTTAGATAATACATACTCTTTTCAGCAGTGCTAAAAACAGGTTGTCTGTCTTCGCCTTTAAAAGTAGTAATCATCTTATGCGCTTTGGTTTTTGTATTGTAGGTCCAAATATCTCTTGCAATTGAAGAGGTGTGATGCTTTCTAAATTCGTTTTCTCCACCTTTTTTATCATGGTAAATCATGGTTTTTCCATTCTTAGAAAACTGAACATATTCAGCTGGAACTGTAAGAATTTGTTTCACTCTTCCACCCTTTAGAGGCACACTGTATAATTCTGATTGAGAACGATGCGGATATTGCCTGTGCTTTACATCATCTTGACGTAAGGCTCCAAAAACCACCTCTTTGTTATTTGATGAAAAAGTATAAGGTGATTCGTTTGCAGAATGATAAGTCAATCGATTTGCTTGACCACCGTTTGCATCCATTACAAAGACGTCAAAATTACCATAACGATTTGATGCAAAAGCGATCTTAGAACCGTCTTTACTCCAAACGGCCATATAATCATGTGCGCTGTGATAGGTAAGTTGTGTGGCCGCGCCCCCCAAAGAAGAAACCTTGTAAAGATCTCCTTTGTACGTGAAAACTATTTGTTTACCGTCGGGAGAAATTGTTGAATATCGCATCCATTGGGGGTTACTTTGCCCAATGACTGCCAGACTAATGAATAAAAATAAGAGAGTTAGTTGTTTCATGATTAGAATTTTCCGTCTAAACTAATCATTTATTTTAAGATTGAATTTTTGAAAAACCAAAATTTTTGTTAAAGGTGTTTTAAGCAATCGTGAAATAATTTTACCTTCACAAAACCAATTTAAAAAAATGATGTTATGAGCTTAGTATTTAAAAATTTTGATACGTTTAAAGAAATGCAAGGAAAAGCGTTGCCTACTACAAACTGGATTTCAATCACCCAAGAAATGATTGATGATTTTGCCAATGCCACTTTTGATAAACAATGGATTCATGTAGATAAAAAGAGGGCAGAGAAGGAGTCTCCATTCAAAAGTACAGTTGCACATGGTTTTATGTCTGTAGCAATGATTTCAAAATTGTTAGAAGAGGTATTCTCTATAAATAGTATAAAGATGGGGTTGAATTATGGCTTAAACAAAGTGCGTTTTCCGAATCCGGTTCCCGTAAACAGCGAATTAAGAATGTTGAGTTCGGTAAAAAGGATTGAGGCTTTAGGAGACAACGGAATTAAAGTCACTTTTAATTGTGTAATAGAAATTAAAAATCAAGAGAAACCAGCCTGTGTAGCCGAGTTTATTGCTGCGCTGTTCGAATAGTTGATTGATAATAAAACAGAGTTGAACTCTTAAGAAACGTTACTTATTAAAAAAAGCCGCTTAATTTCTTAAACGACTTCTATGCTTTGATGTTATTTCTTTTTAAGAAATCCAACCTTTTGCGGTTGATTTTTTTGTGTACCAAACTAAAAACAATGCAAAAGCAGGAATCATGATAAGCATGCTGTATTCAAAACTACCATAAAACTCTTTTCCTTCATTGATAAATAAGTTATAAATGGTCTGAATTAGTACTGCCAATAAAGAAACTTTGAATAACAAGTTAGCAATATTTTTTCTCAGCAATAAAAAGAGGCATCCAAATAGACCAGAAAAAACAGCAATGGCAAAAACTGCTGTTAGCCAAGAAGGTAAATTGTTTACAATTTCTAATTGCTTAGGGTCTGGATACATGGCTAAATGCCTTTCTGTATTATAAGCTTGTTGAATGTATGCATCTACGCCCATTGCATTCCAGATTAGAGCGAGTACTCCAATTACCCAAAACGGAACACTAGGTTTGTTTGTTGTTTGTGACATCAGTTAAGTTTTATAGTTATTTGACCTACAAGATAGTTAATCTATTAATTTTTTACAAATTCATAAAATTTGATAGTTGATATTAATTTTAACAAATTATATATAATTCAAATAGAACTACGTATATTTGCACAGGTTTTTGAGAAACATAAATGCTTTTTATGATGTGTAAATTCAAAAACAAGTTGTTGTAACAGCTCAATCAATCTATAGTAAATCAATAATTTAATTATCATTTTACAATATTTAGTTTAGTTTTTCAATAACTAAACAGCGTATATAGTTTAATAATTAAAACAAAATAAGTAACGAATGGCAGGATCACAAGAGACCTTTGGAAAGAAAGAAAGAGAAAAAAAACGTTTGAAGAAACGTAAAGATAAAGCGATGAAAAAAGAATCGCGCAAAGCAAATTCTAAAGAAGGAAGTGGTTTAGATAGTATGATTGCTTATGTTGATGAATTTGGTTTTGCGACTGATGTTGCGCCAGATCCAACAAATAAAGTAGAAGTTGATTTAGAAAGTATTGATGTTTCTATTCCGAAAAGAACAGCAGAAGATAAAGAAGATCCAATTAGAAATGGTAAAGTTTCTTTCTTTGACAGCTCTAAAGGATTTGGATTTATCATTGATATAGACAATCAAGAAAAATACTTTACACACGTAAGTGGTTTGATTGATGAAATTGCAGAAAACGATAAAGTTACTTTCGAACTTGAAAAAGGAATGAGAGGAATGAATGCTGTAAAAGTTAAGAAGAAATAATACATCTTTACTAAGATATTTAAAAAGCGATTGAAAATTTTCAATCGTTTTTTTTTGAAATTAATTTTAAAAATACTCGTCAAAAACCTATAAAAGACCGTATTTTTGCAATCTTACACACACAACTAGGAGATATTTAACAACTATGTCAGTAGATACAATTACAACTACAGAATTAGAAGAACGCAAAGCAGGAAAAGATTTATATAGTTACCAGCAAGGTGCTATCAATAAAATTTTTAAAAGCTTTGAGGAAGAAGCAGATGATTATCATTTGTTATACCAACTTCCTACAGGAGGTGGGAAAACAGTTATTTTCTCTGAAATTGTAAGACAATACTTAAAACATCACAAGAAAAAAGTATTGGTAATGACGCATAGATTAGAGTTGTGTAAACAAACTTCTGGAATGCTATCTGAATTTGGTGTTCTTAATAAAGTGGTAGATAGTACGGCTAATTTAGATGATCAAAGCAAATATGGTTGTTTTGTGGCCATGGTTGAAACATTGAACAATCGATTAACAGACGATAAGTTAGATATTTCTGATATTGGTTTGGTAATTATTGATGAAGCACACTACAACTCCTTTACAAAACTATTTAAATTTTTCGAAAAATCATACATATTAGGAGTAACAGCAACACCTTTAAGCTCGAATGTGAAATTGCCAATGAAGGACAATTACAACGAGTTAATTGTTGGTGAAACGATTGAATCTTTGATTGAGAATGAATTTTTAGCACGTGCTAAAACATATTCTTATAATGTAGGATTGACTTCTTTAATTGTTGGTTCTAATGGTGATTATACCGTAAAATCTTCTGAAGATTTATATACAAATACACAAATGCTTGGTAAATTATTACAAGCATATGAAGAAAGATCGAAAGGGAAAAAAACCTTGATTTTTAATAACGGAATTAACACGTCTATTCACGTTTACGAAACGTTTAAAGCAGCCGGTTATCCTATTGCACACTTAGACAATACAGCGACTAAAAAAGAAAGAGCTTTTCTTTTAAAGTGGTTTAAAGAAACACCAAACGCAATTTTAACTTCTGTAAGTATTTTAACGACCGGTTTTGATGAACCCACTGTGGATACTATTATATTAAACAGAGCAACAAAATCGTTGACATTATACTACCAAATGATTGGTCGTGGTTCTCGTATTCTTAAAAAGAAATCGCATTTTAATGTAATTGATTTAGGAAATAACTTCCATAGATTTGGCCCTTGGGGAGCGGATTTAGATTGGCAACAAATTTTTAGAGCTCCAAATTTCTATTTAGAGAAATTATTGAATGATGAAGACTTAGAAGATAATTTAGGATATGATATGCCTGAGGCTTTAAGAGTTCAATTTGCGAATTCTAAAGAGGTTAATTTTGACATCAAACAGACGTATTTAGACGCAATTAAAAATAGAGACACTACAAAAGTTGTGTTAGAAAAATCATTGTATCAACATGCAACAATCTGTATAGAAAACAGTGAAGATGTATATGATGCTTTAGATCTGGCTAAAAAGCTAGGAGACGATATCGATTTTAGACTGCAACGATATACAAAATGTATTAGTAAGAGTACGCATAATTTTATGGATTGGTTAAAGAATGACTATCGAACAAAATTACGTTTGTTTTTACGTGATAATTTTGATACAATGTTTGAAGAAATCCACGGAAGACCAGCCGAGTAGATCCATTTTATATTGTTTCCGGTTTTAATAAATCGTCTTTCCGAATATTAGATTGGATTTGTTGTGAAGAGGCAAGTTTTTTAGACCTTAAACGCAATATAACGAATGCACTTGACGCTTGTAATGAAGTAATCTTGTTTTATATAAGGTGTTGATTAAGTGTCGAATTAGTTCATTTTCAACGAGTTCCTTTCTTCGTTTTATTTAACGATTTATATACCGTATATTTATCAAATTCAATTTAAAAATGTCATTTTTAAGTTGAGATTGTAACAATCAAACTTTATAAAATGAAATCTTTTACTGTACAAGAAATTGCCCAAATTGTAAACGGAGAATTAGTTGGGTCTACAACTGATACGATTACAAGTCCAGAACAAGTTGAAAGAGCTACTGTTTCTCAAATAACATTTATAGGAAGCGTTAAGTTTAAGAAATATTGGAATTCGACCAACGCAAGTGCAGTTGTAGTTAATGATACCATTGCGTTAGATTCAAGAGAGAATAAAGCAATTATTAAAGTGAAAAATGCAGATTTGGCAATGGCTAAATTATTAGAAAATTTCACTGTAGAATCCCCAACATTTAAAGAGGAAATAGATGCGTCAGCAACGATCCATCCAACAGCGAAAATTGGTGCTAATTGCAAAATTGGCGCTAACAGCTATGTCGGTAAAAATGTAGAATTGGGAGACAATGTTGTGATATACCCAAATGTTACCATTTTTGATGATACAAAAATTGGGGATTCAACAATAATTTGGTCTGGCACCGTTATTAGAGAAAGAACAATTATAGGTAATCATACTATTTTACATGCAAATGTTTCTATTGGAGCTGATGGATTTGGTTATAGACCAAGTGATGATGGAAGAGGGCTAGTGAAAATTGTACATATAGGTAATGTGGTGATTGGCAATCATGTTGAAATTGGAGCAAACTCTTGTGTAGATAGAGCTAAGTTTAGTTCAACCATTATTGGTGATGGATGTAAGATTGATAATCTAGTTCAGATTGCACACAACTGTATTTTAGGTAGATCTTGTATAATGGCAGGAAATAGTGGTTTAGCAGGTTCTGTAACTTTAGGAGATGGTGTAATTATTGGAGGAAGTGCCTCTATAAAAGACCATGTTACTTTAGGTAATGGTGCTATTGTTGGTGCTGGATCTGGAGTGATAGGTAATGTGAAAGCTGGTGATACAGTTTTAGGATATCCAGCCTGTGATGCAAAAGAAAAGTTAAAACAATGGGTTGCGCTTCGTAAACTCGCAAGAAACTAATTATTTGCAATAGAGTAATGAATATAAAAAGAAAAACAATACTTACCATTTTTGCGTTTATTGCTATTTATGTGATTTGGGGAAGCACTTATTTATTAAATAAAATTGCAGTTACAGAAATTCCACCTTTATTCCTTTCGTCAATTAGATTTGTCATTGCAGGAATTCTAATTTTTATCATTGCAAAATTTTTAAAACTTCCTTTAAAACTGACTAAAAAACAGTTCTTAAATAATACTATTGCAGGATTTTTATTTCTAGTCTATGGAAATGGTGTTTTTGTTTGGGCCTTAAAATATGTCGATACTGGTTTTGCTGCACTAGAAGCATCTTTATTGCCATTAGTTGTATTGCTATTGATGAGAATATTGCATGGCAAGAAAATCAAAAAAATGTCCTTAATTGGTGTTGGTTTTGGTATTGCAGGAATTTACCTTTTGGTGAGTCAACAAGAAATTGTAGCCAATGAAGGAAACATTATTGGAGTTTTAATGATACTAACCTGTATTGTTAGCTGGGCTTTTGCAAGTGTATTTGTTTCAACAGCAGACATGAATAAAAGTTATTTTGTAAACTCTGCATATCAAATGTTAATTGCAGGTATACTGCTTGCTATTACTAGTTTAATTGTAGGAGAAAATTGGTCGTATCCAACAACATGGAGTAGCAATGTAAAATTGTCCATGGTTTTACTGGTTGTTTTTGGAAGCATCATTGCATTTACAGCATTTAATTTTTTATTAAAAACTGTTTCTCCAGAAAAAGTAGCTACATCTTCGTATGTAAATCCTGTAATTGCTGTTGTTCTAGGTTGGTATGTTTTAGATGAACAAATAACATCACAAACCATTGTTGCTGCAGTGCTATTGCTAACGGGTGTGTATTTTATCAATTCGAAAAGAAATAAATCTTCAGTATAATTTTCTCTTTAGCAATTAAACATTAATGAAAAAGAAGTGAAAACTCCTGGCTCAGAACTAACCAAAAGATTACCGCCGTGTTTCTTTAATATATTTTTAGAAAGGCTTAATCCAATTCCCGAACCATTTTTCTTTGTAGTATAGAAAGGGATAAAAATCTGGTTCATAATATTTTCTTCAATTCCCTTACCATTATCAGTGAAAACGATTAGAATCTTATCCAATTCTATTACACAAGTGATTTTTATTGTTGGTAGCGGAACTCCCTCTAATGCATGAATGCTGTTGTTTATTAGGTTGATACAAACCTGTTCTATGAGTCTTCTGTCTGCCGATATTGTAGTATTTAAAGGAATGGTAGAAATAATTAATTTAATATTATGTTCATTTAAGGCTTGTTTCATTAACAATTCTAATGAAGATAAAAATTCATTGATGTTTATTTTCTGAAGCTTTGGTATAGGTACACTAGAAATAGTTCTATAATCTTTCACAAATTCTAACAATCCTTCAGATCTTTTCTTAATAGTACTTGCGGCCAGATTAATATCTTTAATATCTTCATCATCTAATTGATCTATCGACATTAAATTCCCTTTATAATCTTCTGTCATTGATTTCATTGTTGATGCTAAAGAGCTAACAGGGGTGAATGAATTTAGCATTTCATGTGCTAAAACTCTAATAACATTATGCCATGCTTCAATTTCTTTTTGTTCAATCTCTGATTTTATATCTTGAAAGCTTATTATTAAATATGGTGAGTTAATTAGTTCTATTTCAATAACTTCAAGAGATAGTTGTTTATGTTCAAATTCATCTCCAAAATCAAATAAGACTTTACCACCTTCAATAATTTTTTCTATTTCATTAACCAACCACGGAGTATTGTTAGCCAATCTGTGCCAGTATTTATGTTTGGGTTGTTTAAGTATATCGCAAGCAGCTTTGTTTAAAAATAATATCTCATTCGTAGATTTAGCTTGATAAAAATCTTCTTTTTTTATGGAGATAATTCCAAGGTTAACATGTTCAAGTATGTACTTAAAATACGTGTATTGTGCCTCTTTTTCTATTTTATTTTGTTTGAACATTTTAATAATTAAATTAAAATCATCGTACACTTTTGCAAAAGAATCACCTTTTTGGGTAGGAGAAAAGTAGACTGAATAATCTTCATTTTTCAATGCATCAATAAACTTAACCAATGAGTAATTTGTAGCTTTTACATATTTAATTAAAAAAGCTCCCTGTAAAATAATAAAAACTAAAATACCAAAACTACTAAACCAATATTCTTGCAATATAAAATATGACAATAGTACACAAAACAGAATGATAATTAAAATTCTACTGGTTACTTGTAATGTAAAACGTTTGATCAATTTTTATGATTTTATAGGTTAAATTTTTCTAATCGACGATACAATGCAGCTCTTGTCAATCCTAAGTCTTTTGCTGCTTTAGAAATATTTCCTTCGTATTTTTTTATCGCTTTTTCGATTAACATTTTTTCTACTTCTTGTATATTTAAAGTATCATACGTTTCAACAGAATCTTTCAAAGAACTCGTTGGGAGCTTAGATAAATTAAAATCGTCTGGAGAAATTTCGTGGTTGTCTGCCATGATAACACCACGCTCTATAGTGTGTTGTATTTCACGTACATTCCCAGGCCAATTGTGCTCTTTTAATACTTTAAAAGCCTCTTTGCTAATTTGTAAATGTGATTTGTGATATTTATCTCTAAACAGGTGTAAATAATGCATGACAAACTCTTTGATATCTTCTTTACGTTTTCTTAAAGGCGGAATTGTTATCTCTACAGTATTAATTCGAAACAATAAATCTTGTCTAAACTTTCCGTCAATTACCCATTGATTTAAAGGTGCATTTGTAGCAAACAATAAGCGAGCATTAAAATGTCTTTCGATACTTTCTCCTAAGCGAGTCACTTTTTTGTCTTGTAAAACGGTCAATAATTTTGACTGTAAATTATAGGGTAAGTTTCCGATTTCATCTAAAAAGAGCGTCCCATTTTCTGCCATTTCAAACCGACCAGGTTTGTCTTCATATGCATCTGTAAATGCGCCTTTTTTATGACCAAATAATTCGCTTTCAAATAAACTTTCTGACAGAGCACCCAAATCTACGTGTACAAAAGGACCATTTGAAAACTCAGAACGTTTATGTATTTCTCTAGCTAAATGCTGTTTTCCAGTACCATTTTCACCTAAAATCAAAATACTAGCTTCTGTGCTACTAACTTTATCTATCGTTTTCATTACCGACAGCATGCTCGAAGATTTTCCTATTATGGTCCCAAATTTTTGCTCACTTGATTTTTGTAAGGACTTATTTGTTTGTTCTAATATAGAAATCTTATGATTGGATTTACTCAACTCTAAACCAGCATGAATGGTCGCAATAAATTTTTCGTTGGTCCATGGTTTTAAAATAAAATCAAAAGCACCATTTTTAATACAATCTACAGCCAACTCTATTTCTCCATAGGCTGTCATTAATATGATAACCATTTTAGGCTTGATATTCAGTATATGTTTTAGCCAATAAATTCCTTCTTTACCATCGTTAAAACCAATACGATAATTCATATCTAAAACGATAATATCAATTTCTTGGGTTGAGATCAATTGATTGATTTCTTTTGGAGAATTTCGAGTAATCACTTTTTCATATTGCTTTTTTAACAGCAGTTTTGCTGATAACAATACATCCTCATCATCATCGATTATTAATATGGTTGCCTTGGTCTTGTTCATGCTAAATAAGGTTATTTAAGACTGCAAACATACAAAATGTTCAAAAGCGTACAACATAGTGTTCAATAATGAACACGAGTAAAACATTATAGATATTTTAAATAGCTGAAAATCAGGTGCTTGAATTTGGAATTTTTTGTGGCACTAGCATTGAATAGTAGAAATCAAACGAAAAATAAAAAATGGATAAAAAAATAGAAAAAAAGAATTGGAATCAAAAGAAAACGATATACCTAGTTGGTGGAGTTCTTATTCTTTTGTTGACATATTTCGTAATTTCATCAATAAACGAAAAGACCTATAAATTAGATGCTTCAAAAATATCAATCAAAGAAGTTACCAAAGGGAAGTTTCAAGATGTTATTTTGATTGAAGGAGATATTGAGCCTATAAACTTAGTTTTAGTAAACACTTTAGAAGGAGGTACTGTTGATGAAATTTTTATTGAAGATGGTGTAATGGTTACCAAAGGAACTCCCTTGTTACGACTTAGTAACCCTGGTGTTACATTGAATTACATGAATCAAGAAACAGCAATTATAGAGCAGATAAATAACTTAAGAAACTTAAAACTTTCATTAGAAAAAGTACAAAGAGACTTGACCGAATCTTTAATCGATAGTGAAAATAATTTAGCGAATGAAAAAAGAGCTTATAAAGTTGATTCTGTTTTTTATACAAAAGGAATTATTCCTAAGAACGATTATATCAATAGAGTTGCATCTTATAAACACTTAAAGAACAAACGCAATTTTATGAATAGGAATGTAAAAAAGAGTGAGGTTGATAACAAACTCCAAATTGAACAAATAGATACTTCGATATCATTAATGCAGCGTAATTTAAAGTTGATTCATGACAATATTGAGAAAATGTTGGTAAGAGCTCCAGTAACTGGTATGCTGTCATCATTTGACCCTGTGATTGGTGAGTCTTATGGTAAAAATCAAAACGTAGCTAAAATTGATGTACAATCTGGGTTTAAAATTAAAGGACAGGTAAATGAATATTATTTAAGCTCGGTAAAACCCGGACAGCTTGCAAGATTTACTTTTGATGGAAACCTAGTCGATTTAAAAGTAAGTAAAGTATTGCCCGAAGTTGTAAACAGACAATTTGAAATTGAGCTAATTTTTGTAAAAGAAGCACCAAAATCGATTACAATTGGTCAATCAATTCAAGTTCGTTTAGAATTGGCAAAAGCACAAGAATCAATATTATTACCAAGAGGTAATTATTTTCAATCTTCTGGAGGGCAATTTGTTTTTGTGTTAGACGGAGAAGGAGAAGCACATAAAAGAATGATAAAATTAGGAAGTCAAAACCCCAGTTATTACCAAGTATTAAGTGGTATCAGTAAAGGCGAGAAATTTATTAGTTCTTCTTATGATGCATACAAAAACTACGAAACAATAAAAATTAAAAAATAAAAACCATGATAAAATTAGACAAATTAACAAAAGTATACAGAACAGTAGATATTGAATCGACAGCTTTAAACAACATTTCATTTGAAATTGGAAAAGGTGAATTTGTTTCAATAATGGGCCCTTCTGGTTGTGGTAAATCGACCTTATTAAATATATTAGGAATGTTAGACAAACCAGAAAGTGGTAGCTACCAATTTTTAGATCATGAGATTGCAACATTGAATGAAAAAGGAAGATCAACCATTAGAAAGAGTAACATCGGGTTTATATTTCAGAACTTTAATTTAATTGATGAATTGACAGTATTTGAAAATATTGAATTGCCATTGATTTATAACAAAGTTCCTTCTTCTGAACGTAAAACAAGAGTAAACGATTTGATTGAGAAAATAGGGATTTCTCATAGAGCTTCACATTTTCCTCAACAATTATCTGGAGGACAGCAACAACGTGTGGCTGTAGCAAGAGCTTTGGTAACGAAACCACCATTAATTTTAGCTGATGAGCCAACAGGAAACTTAGATAGCTCTCATGGTAATGAAGTAATGGAGTTGCTATGTAATTTACATGAAGAAGGAACTACAATCATTATGGTTACCCACTCTTCTCATGATGCGAGCTATTCAGGTAGAATCATCAATTTATTAGATGGTCAAGTAATTTCTGAAAAGAAGAATAAAGTTGCTAAAGTTGCAGTTTAATATAAAACCAAGAAAAAATGTTTAAAAATTATTTAAAAGTAGCTTTTAGGAGCTTAAATAAAAATAGAACTTATGCCATTATTAACATACTTGGCTTAGCTCTAGGGTTGGCAGTAACTATTTTGGTTTTTATGTTTATCAAAGACGAAACTAGTTACGAAAAGCACTGGGACGGATACGAAAGGGTTTATAGAATGGGAATCAAAGCAAACATGATGGGACAAGTTATGGATGCTCCAGTTTCTCCGAGTCCGATGGCAAATGCCTTTAGAACTGAGTTTACAGATGTAGAAGCAGCAACAAGAATTGATAGAGTGAGTCAAGAAATAATGGTTCGCCATGATCAAACAAAAATTTACATTCAAAAAGCAACATATGCAGATAGTACTTTTTTCAAAGTTTTCGATTATGAGTTTACTTTAGGAAACCCAAAAACTGCGCTAATTGATGAGAATTCAATGGTGTTAACAGAAGAAACTGCGACAAAACTATTTGGAGAAGAAAATCCAATAGGTAAAGTAGTTAGATATGATGACAGACGAGATTATATTGTAAAGGCAGTCATAAAAGAACCTAAGGGGCATGCACATTTTCAGTTTGATATGTTTATGTCTAGAAACACCATTAGAAATGTTTGGATGAGTAATGGTTTATATACTTATGTGAAATTAAAAAAAGGTGCAAATTTAGAGGCTTTCACCACCGAAATGCGCCGTAATTTTATGAAGAAAATTGAACCTGATGTTCAGCGTTTTATGAAAATTTCTGTTGCAGAATTTTTAAAGGCTGGTAACTCATTTGAATATCAAATAATGCCAATAAAAGACATTCATCTACATTCAAATAAAGAATGGGAAATTGAACAGAATGGTAACATTATGTATGTGTATGTATTTATAGGAATTGCTTTGTTAGTAATATTAATTGCTGGAATCAATTTCATGAATTTATCTACTGCACGTTCTGGTAAAAGAGCCAAAGAAGTGGGGGTACGTAAAGTGTCGGGGGCTTCGAAGAAAATGTTGGTTACTCAATTCTTAATAGAGTCTTTAATACAGAGTTTTATTGCTTTATTATTAGCTTTTATACTAGTAGAATTGTTCTTGCCTGGTTTCAATAATATTTTAGAAACAGAATTGTATTTTTTCAATTCACATGTAAGTCAAACAATTATTTTCTCTTTCGTTATTACCATTTTTTATGGTTTGTTTGCTGGTAGTTACCCTGCTTTTTTCTTATCATCATTTCAACCAATAGCTGTTTTAAAAGGAGACTTGACAAAAACTAAAGGAGGTGCAATGCTAAGAAAAATACTAGTGATAATTCAATTTACGGCTTCTACGGTTTTAATTATTGGAATGATTATTATTTTTAACCAGATATCATTCATGCAAAACAAAGATGTTGGATTTAGTGGTGATCAAGTAATTGTAGTTCCAATTCAGACTGATAAAATGGCTACTAATTTTAGAAATTATAAAAGTATTTTCACTAAAAACAGTAATGTATTAAGTGTTACAAGAGCATCATATTTTCCGGGTGATACACCAAATCAAAATGTGTATGCGTTAGAAGGAAGTAAAGAGCAATTGCCATTGTGGAATTTGGAAGTTGATTATGATTTCTTTAAAACATTAGATGTTGATATGGCTAAAGGAAGAAAGTTTGACAGAGAAAAAGAGTCAGATTCAATTCCTTATTTTATTCTAAATGAAACTGCTGTACGCAATTTAAATATCAAAAACCCAATAGGAAGAAGAATGGCAGGTATTAATGGAGGACAGCCTGTTTACGGAACCATTATTGGTGTCGTAAAAGATTTTCATATTGAAGGATTCAATTCAGAAATAAGACCAATGGTTCTACAAGTAAGCAATAATGTTTGGTTTGCTTCTTTTAAATTGGCAAGCAAAGACATGAACGCAACCATTGATTATATTGAAAATGAATGGAATAAATTTGAACCAACACATCCTTTTAGATATACTTTTTTAGATCAGAAATTTGGAAGATTGTTACGTCAACAAGAAAACTTCGGAACGATGTTTTTATTCTTAACAATCCTTGCAATTATTATTTCAGCGATGGGGTTATTTGGTCTAGCTTCTTATACAGCAGAACAAAGAACAAAAGAAATTGGAGTTCGTAAAGTATTGGGAGCTTCAGTTCCTAATATCATGAAAATGTTAACGACTGATTTTATGAAATTAGTATTGATATCAAATCTATTTGCTTGGCCAATTACTTATATTTTAGCAAAAGATTGGCTCTCTAATTTCTCTTATCAAATAGACATGCCAATATTGCCTTATTTATTTGCAACAGCTTTAGCATTAATTATTGCATTGATAACTGTCAGTTCGCAAGCCTATTTAGCGGCGAATTCAGATCCGGTTGATGCGTTGAAATACGAGTAATTAGGTTAGATCACGGTTTTTAACAAACAGCTCCTGAGAAATCAGGAGCTGTTGTTGTTTAAATTCAGAATTGATAATTCATTTTAGACAAAAAAGAAATGCATTAAAAAAGAGAATTATAAAAGAACGTTAAACTTTACCAAAACTGAGAATTTCAAATATTGATATGTGTAACTTTATCAGAATTTAAATTGTTAACAATGAATATTAAAAAGAACATATTACTTATCTGTTTGATCAGTCTTTCTGTTAAACTCACAGCACAAACAATGTCATTCGAAGAATACAATCCGAAATCAACATTGGTTGTACCAGGTAAAATATTAAAAAAAGCAAAATTTCCTTTTATAGATGTTCATGGGCATCAATATAGAATGCCTACTCAAGATTTAACTCCTGTAATCGCTGCAATGGATACTTTGAATATGGGTGTTATGGTGAATTTAAGTGGTAGATCTGGTGCTGACTTAATTAAATCAGTTAAGAACATAAAGGACCATTACCCAAATAGGTTTGTGATTTTTGCCAATATTCGATTTCATAAGAATGTTGGAAAACCGAATTGGATCGAAGAAACAGTGAAACAATTAGAACAAGATGTTAAAAATGGAGCTCGAGGTTTAAAAGTATATAAAGGATTAGGATTGAGTAATTTAGATTACAAAGGGAGTAGAGTGGCAGTAGATGATGTAAGATTAGATCCAATTTGGAAAAAATGTGGTGAATTAGGAATTCCCGTTTTAATACATTCAGCAGATCCTAAATCGTTTTGGGATCCTTTTAATGGAGATAATGAACGTTGGTTGGAATTAAAAACAAGGCCTAGACGAAAAAGGAGTGCAACAAATCCTGCTCCTTGGGCACAAATTATGAATGAGCAAAAAAACATGTTTATCAAGCACTCAAAAACCACTTTTATTAGTGCACATATGGCATGGTTATCTAATGATTTAGAGCAATTAGGTAAGTTATTAGATGATGTTCCAAACATGAATGTTGGGATCGGAGCTATCATTGCAGAATTGGGTAGACAGCCTAGAAATGCAAAAAAGTTTTTCATCAAATATCAAAACAGAATACTATTTGGAAAAGATAGCTGGAAACCTAACGAGTTTCCTACCTATTTTAGAGTTTTAGAAAGTAATGATGAATATTTTCCATATCATAAAAAATACCATGCATTTTGGCCAATGTATGGATTGGACTTGCCAGATGTAGTGTTGAAAAAGGTATATTATAAAAATGCACTCCGTATTGTACCAGGCTTAGACAAAACGTTATTCCCTAATTAATTGTCATCTTAGAATAAATTGATAATTCTAAAACATTAAAAAAAACCAGAGAAGTTACTTCTCTGGTTTTTACAGTTTACGAGGTTATTAAAATTTAAAAAAACAAAACGTTACAAACTCTCTTCATAATCAGCAAAAGAGTTTATAAATCTATCAAAGTAACGTTTGTCACAATAATTATGTATAGCTGGACTTCGAGAGTATGTTTGCAGTGGATAAAGATTATTAAAACAATGAAAACATCAATAAATCAACCAAAATTCATGAAAGTATTTGTATTTAAAATAGTATTACTTCTTGTTTTTAACAGCATTAATATACAAGGACAAAGTGCAACCAATCAAGAAAATAGTGTTCTCGGAAAATGGGAAGGGAAAATAGAGGTTAATAAAGATAAATCTGCAGAAATCATTTGGCGTTTTGAACGATCAAATAAAGGAGAATTGATTGGCTTTATGGGACCAGCATCAAAAGGGGTTGCAACTTTGCCTATGAGTACTTTATTAGTTCAGGATTCTACACTTAGTTTTTCAATACAATCTCAAGGAAGTTACTCTGGTAAACTTTCTAACAACCAAATTACAGGGATATGGAATTCTAAAAGCGGTCGAAAAATGCCCCATAATATGGCGCGAGTTTCTTTTAAAAAGAAAGCTGAAAGATCTGCAACTACAAATGATATTCATGCGAGTATTAAAGCTGGTGATGTTGAACAAGTAAAAAGCTTTTTAGATAAAGGGAATAATATCAATAAAGTGTACAGCAAAGGATATACATTGTTGCTATATGCAATAAAGAAGGATAGATCGAGTAAGGTAACAAGCTATTTATTAGAACAAGGGGCAAACCCTAATGTAGGAGTTGAAGGAATTACTCCATTAATGTATGCTGTAGCCTATAGAAATTATACAATTATCAAGGAACTCGTTCGGTATAAAGCTGCCATTGATTATGTGAGTGATGCAAAAGAGTCTGCTTTGGTATTTGCGATAAAAGAGAGAAATGAAAAAGCATTGCAACTGTTGTTAGATTTAGGAGCCAATCCTAAACAATTAATCAGCGATAATTATACCGCGGTTGATTTGGCAAAAGAAGAAAACATTCGTGAGATTTTAGAAGTATTGAATATTCCTTATGAAGGGGTTACGGATGGTCCTTATGTAATGGATTCTCAAACGGGGCGTACAGCAGTATGGATTCATAAAGGAAAGAAACACACGGAGAAAATTGGTTCTAAAAGTAGAAAAACAATTAATTATAAAGGGGCAAAATCGACACTTTGGAAAAAGAAACCAGTAGAAGTAACTCAATTGGAATACAATGGTGCTTTTAAAGTTGGAGCGATAAGTGATATTCATGGTCAATATAACACCTTTATAAAACTCTTAAAAAATAACGGTGTTATTAATAAAAAAGGAAAATGGAATTTCGGAAATGGACATTTTGTAATTGTTGGAGATATTTTTGACAGAGGACCTGCGGTAACTGAAGTATTGTGGTTTTTATACGATTTAGAAAAACAAGCAGAGAAAAAAGGAGGGAAGTTGCATGTATTGCTTGGAAACCATGATGTAATGGTATTGAATGGAAATCTGAGAGCAATACATCCAAAATATAAAGAAGTTGCAGATATATTAAAAAAGCCTTTCAATGCACTTTTTAATAAAGGTTCCGTTTTGGGGAATTGGTTAAGAACACGTCCTGTTTTGGTTAAAATAAATGGAATGCTTTTTACACATGGTGGTTTACATCCTGATTTAGTGAATAAAGGGGTATCATTAGAACAAATCAATAGCGAGTTTAAAGAGCAGCTGATAGAAAGTGAATTGTCTACAAAACGAAATGAAATAGGAAGTTTTTTGCATAGAGGTCATGGTCCAATTTATTACAGAGGGTATTTTCAAGGAGAACGTGCTACAAACTCGCAGATAGATGAGTTATTAAAGCATTTTCAGTTAACAAATATCATTGTTGGTCATACAACGCATAGACAAATTGAAACACGTTATAACGGTAAAGTAATTGTGGTCGATGCAAATATGAAGAGTGGAGCAATGGGAGAAATTCTATTTTGGGAAATAGGAAAATTCTCTCGAGGAACTATTTTGGGCGAAAAACTACCATTGATAACTAAGAAATAATAAGCATGATGATACAGTCTCTACTAAAATATGTTGATTTGAATTTTCTGTTTGATGTAGTGCTTGCTATTACAGAGATGGAATTCACCATTCAAAATGTATTTGCTGTTTTTATAGCGTTTTTTTCTTAGATAGCAATGTTATCTGTGGATCCAATCAATAAAACATAAAAAAAGCTCCTAAGAAATTAGGAGCTTTTTAATATATATTTAGACAAATACTAATCTAATGCTTTTGTATTGAAGTATCCATTTTGGTTCAAGACTAAATGTTGGATAAAAAATTCCATCATTCTACCTCTATTTACTGCTGTATGACCTTTATCTGGTCCTACTTGAACCTCAAAACTTTTTCCAGCTTTTTGCAAAGATTGAATCAATTGTAATGAATTTGAAGGATGTACATTGTTATCATTTGTTCCATAAAAGATCATCAATTCACCTTTTAAATCTTTGGCATAATTCATCAAGCTAGAAGCTTCATATCCCTTTTTATTATTTTCTAAAAGATTCATAAAACGTTCTGTATAAATGTTGTCATAGTTTCTCCAGTCTGTAACTGCAGAATTTGCAACGGCAGCATGATATACATCTGGAAATCTTAATAAGCTCATCGCAGATGTTGTACCACCATAAGAAGTACCGTACACACCAACTCTATTTTTATCAAAATAAGGTCTATTGTATAAAGATTTAATTCCAGCTGCAAAATCATCCATTTCTACAATTCCTAAGTTACCGTATAATTGATCTAATAAGTGTTTTCCTCTTCCTCTAACATTTCTTCCATCAATATTTACCACTAAGAAACCAAATTCAGTTAACATACTTGGGTATGCAAAAGATTCTCTAAAAGCATTGGTTGCTGGCCCACCATAATTGTCTAAAATAAGTGGGTATTTTTTTGAAGGATCAAAATTAGAAGGAAAATGAATCATTCCATGTAATTCAGTTTTTCCATCAGCAGAAGTAAAAGTAAATACTTCAACAGTCTTAAATCCGTCTTTTTTAAACTGAGACATATCACTTTTAGCAATATCAGCTACTTTTTTTCCTTTAGCATTCACCAAATTCATAAAAGGAGGGATGTTGTGTGTTTGAGCAATATCAATGAAATGCTTTCCAGTTGGAGAAACTTGCACTCTATGGTTAAATTTTGGGTCTGTTAAACGAACATCTTTAGTTCCGTTTAGTTTTACGCGATGCAATTGCATTTTCATGTGGTTTTCACCACTTCTAGCCATATAATATAGGTTTCCATTTTTTTCATCAACCTTTACAATATTGGCAACTTCAAAATTATGATTGGTAATTTTGTTGATTAAAGTACCATCATAATTGTATAAGTAATAGTTTTTAAAACCATTTCTTACTGATGCCCAAATAAATCGTTTGTCATCTTTTAATTCATGAATCTCTGGAGAGTTTTCTGTAAAACTAGCCAACCATTCTTCGCGAACAACAACTCTTGTTTTTCCCGTAGTAGGATTTCCGGCTCTGTATTCCATTACATCTTGCTTACGGTTTGTGCTGTGGTACAACAACTCTTTTCCGTTTGGAGACCATTTAATATCATATAAATATGTTGCCATTGCACCGTCGTTATATGATTTTCCATTTCTAGCATCAAGAGTTACTGTCTTTTTTGTGTTTAAATCATAAACTAATAAATCTACAGGCAAATTTCTTGCACCAACTTTCGGATATGCTTCAACTTCTAAAGAATCTTGAATTTTTGTTTGGTTGTAAATCACATAATACTTTTTGGCATCCTTTTCTTCAAAACGATAGAAAGCAACCTTTGTATTATCTGGAGACCACCACATTGCAGTATTTTGTCCTAATTCTTCACCATAAACCCATGTTGCAATTCCAAATTTCACTTGATTCTCATCATTTCCTTTTGTGGTTATTGCTTGTATATTTGTTCCGTCAGCGTTACTGATGTACATGTTTCTGTTTTTAGTAAACGCTTTTAGTTTTTTATCAGGAGAAACAGCAGATGCGTATTGTCTACCACGAGCAGGTCTATTTCCTCTTCTACGTCTTGTTCTTTTTCTTCTTTCAGCCTCTTTTGTTGCAACAACTTTTTTCTTTTTTACATCAAAAGTTTTTACCATTCCATTTTCTACGTAGGTAAACGTTTTTCCATCTTTAGCCCAAGTTACAGAAGCAGGAGCTCTTTTGATAGAACGATACAATTTTGGAGCCATTTTCTTGTATTGATCATAGCCAGGCATTTTTTTTAATTTGTCTTGAGCGGAAGTATTAACTGCGCACAAAAACAAAAAGCTCATTGAAAACAAAGCGACTGTTTTCTTTAAATTGATGAATTTCATTTGATTTTGTTTAGTCATTAAGAACAGTAAAGTTAAATCAAATATAGGGCTGCACAAACAACTTCTTATAAAGCTTTACTGTATCAAAGAAATTTAACAGTTTTTAACAGTTTTATAAAGTCAAACCTATGCTATTCATATTTTAAAAATTCACCACAAAACTAAATATACTTAAGGTTAGTTCAATTTTATGATATTATTGATTTGATTTTATCAGAAATGAATCAATGAACATGTGTTTTTTGCCTTTTTTATAGAACTTAATTGACTACTATTTAAACTTGTTTGGTTGATGAATTACCAGTGTTATTTGGTTATTTGCACTAGTTATTTGTGAAATGAAGTTGTTTTAAATAATAACAATTTAAAAAAAATGAATAAATATTTGGTTTACTAGACGAGTGGTCATACATTTGCAGAGTATTTCAATAATCATGTCAAAAACTTTAAAACACGATATCAAATCAGATTTTCTTTTAGATAAAGGAATAGAGTTGTTGTGGTCTAAAGGATACAATGCTACAAGTGTTAACGACATTGTTAAATTGGCCGAAATACCCAAAGGATCATTTTATTTTTATTTTGATAGTAAAGAAGATTTTGTAGTTCAAGCATTAGAAAAGTATTTCAATAAACAATTTGTTCCAGCTTTTGAAGTTTTGCAAAATAAAGAGGTTTCACCCAAAGAACGCTTAATTGCTTTTTATGAGTTTAGATCAAATACTCTTAGAGAAGAATTGAAATGTAAAATGGGATGTTTAGGTTGTAATCTAGCGAATGAAGTTGCAGAACATAGTGATGCAATAAGGTCTATGATTGCGAGTAAAGGGGCATTGATAAAAAACCATATTGCAAATGTTATTCAAGAAGCGCAAGAGCAGGGAGAGATTCAAAACTCCATGGATGCTAGGGATTTGGCTGAGTTTATTGAAGATGCTGGTAAAGGAGCAATGACTACTATGAAAGAAATGCAAGATGCTTATCCGATTACAAATTTCACAAAAATGGTAATCAAATAGATGACTGGTCGTTTATTAAGTGATTTCAATTAAAACAATAATTATATAAACACAAGCCAGTATAAACGACTGGTCAATTAACTTAAACTAATGAATGCACTAAAAAAAATAAGCAATGCTTCGAACAGATTCGCTAAACGATGGGCGGAATTTGTAATTAAGAACAAATGGGGAGTTTTAGTAGGCTCGCTAATTTTGGTAATGGGATTGGCATCCCAGGGGAAAATGGAATTTGATGGAGATTATCATGTATTCTTTAGTAAATCTAATCCCGAATTAGAAGCGTTTGATGCGCTGCAAGAAAAATACACAAAAGATGACAATGTAATTTTAGTTTTATCTCCGTCTAATGGAAATGTATTTACGAAAGAGAATTTAACTGCAATTGAAGAATTAACAGCAAGCTCTTGGAATACACCGTATTCATCTAGGGTAGATGCATTAACAAATTTTCAACACACAAGAGCTGAAGAAGATGATTTATTTGTAGAAGATTTATCCTATGAATCTTCTTTAAAAACTCCTGCTGAAATTATTGAGATTAAAAGAAGAGCTTTAAAGGAACCTCTATTAGTTAATAGAATACTAAACACAAAAGGCAGTGTTACTGCAGTAAATATTACGGTGAAATTGCCTGGTATTGATAGTGCTAAGGAAATTCCGGAAGTAACAGCTTCAGTTAGAAAAATGATTGAAGAGTTTAAATCAAAATACCCAAATTTTGAGGTACATACTTCAGGTTTGGTGCCATTAAATACGGCATTTTTCGAATCTTCTATGAATGATTTGGGCTTGACAATGATCATGTTGATTATTGTAATTATTACCACTTTAATTCTGACAAGAAACATTTGGAGCACATTAGCAACACTAGTAGTTGTATTGTTTTCTATTATGAGTGCAGTTGGTTTTGTAGGAATAATGGGCATCAAATTGACACCGCCGTCAGCAGTTTTTCCAACCATGATTTTAACACTTGCTGTTGCAGATAGTATTCATATTTTGATTACAATGCTGCAGAAAATGAGAGTTGATGGTATGACGAAAGTCGATGCGTTGGTAGAATCTATCAGACTTAATTTTATGCCTGTGTTTATTACTAGTTTAACAACTGTAATAGGATTCTTAACAATGAATTTTGGTGATGTTCCTCCATTTTGGGATTTAGGTAACGTTACAGCATTTGGTATGACAATGGCATTTCTGTTTTCGACAACTACATTGCCTGCAATCATGTCAATTTTCCCTGTAAAATCTAAAAAAGTAAAAACTGTTGCATCACCCAAGAAAAATTGGTATTCAGTATTTGGTAATTATGTGGTAAAACAACCCGTAAAACTGACAGTAATTTCAGTGATTATAATTGGTGCACTAGGATACTTGGCTACAAAGAATCGATTTAACGATGAATTCATTAATTATTTTGATACAAGTGTAAAGTTTAGAACGGATACCGATTATATCAGTGAAAACTTAACGGGTATTTACAATGTCGAGTTTTCTATAGGAAGTGGAGAAAGTGGTGGAATTAACAATCCATCGTATTTAAGAAAACTAAATGACTTTGAAAATTGGTTAAATGAACAACCAGAAGTGATTCACGTAAATGCATTTAGTGAAGTTGCAAGACGAGTTAACAGGTCTATGCATGGTGATAATGAAGAATTTTATAAGGTACCTGATAATAGAGAAGAAGCAGCACAATACTTGTTATTATATGAATTGTCTTTACCGTTTGGACTTGATTTAAACAACCAAATTAATGTTGATAAATCAGAATCTAGAGTTACCGTTACTTTAAAAAACATTGACAGTCCACAAATGATTGCATTTGCAAATAGAGGAGAACAGTGGTTAAAAGTGAATACTCCAAAAGAAATGCACGCATTAGGTGTTAGTCCAATGTTGATGTTCTCAAAATTAGGGTTTAGACAAGCAGACAGCATGTTAAAAGGAAATATCATTGCATTAATCTTAATATCACTGATTTTAATGTTGGCTTTACGAAGTTTCAAATTAGGATTGTTAAGTCTTATTCCGAATGTTACTCCTGTAATTATTGGATTTGGAATCTGGGCCATGTACAAAGCGCAAATCAATACTGGAATGGTCGTTGTATTTGGAATGACCTTAGGGATTATTGTAGATGATACAGTGCATTTTATGAGTAAATTTTTAAGAGCTAGAAGAGAATTAGGATATACAGCCAAAGAAGCCGTAATCTATGCGTTCGAAACTGTAGGAAAAGCGTTGGTAACAACAACAGTTGTTTTATTAGCGGGTTTCGCAGTATTGTCAACATCATCATTTGCATTGAATAGTTATATGGCAAGAATTACCGTTGTAATTATTTTATCAGCGTTGATCATTGATTTCATTTTATTGCCATCATTACTAATTTTGACAAGCAAGAAAAACGAATCACTAAAAGAAGAAAATTAAAATATTAAAAATAACAAAATCATGAAGAAAATAATTTTATCATTAGTAGCAATTGCTGTCTTTGGATCTGCTTTTGCACAATCACCAGAAGAAAAAGGATTAGAAATTGCAAAAGCAGCTGAACTTGCAGACATCGGTTTTAAAAGCTCTACAGTAAATATAAAAATGACTTTAAAGAATAAAAATGGTCAAACAAGTGAACGTTTATTAACAACAAAAACATTTGAATTGAATGAAGATGGAGATAAATCGCTGATTGTTTTTAATAGCCCAAGAGATGTGAAAGGTACTGCAACACTTACTTTTACTCATAAAAAAGGCTCAGATGATCAATGGTTATTCTTACCATCCATAAAAAGAGTGAAAAGAATTTCTTCAAATAATAAATCAGGTCCTTTTGTAGGAAGTGAATTTGCATATGAAGATTTATCTTCACAAGAAGTAGAAAAATATACCTATAAATTTATTGAAGCGAAGGGGAATTTGATAACAGTAGAACAAGATCCTGTTGATCCAAAATCTGGATACACAAGAAGATTGGTAACCTATAATAAAGACAAAGGATATAGAATGGAAAAAGTTGAATTCTATGACCGAAAAAATTCATTACTAAAAACCTTGACTTATTCAGAATACAAATTGTATAAAAATAAATTTTGGAGAGCAGGAGTATTTAAAATGTCGAACAAACAAAGCAATAAACAAACAACATTAGAATTTACTGAGTATGATTTTGATGCTGAATTAACAGAAGAAGATTTCTCTCAAACAGCTCTAAAAAGAGCAGGAAAATAAAAATATAAATACCGATAGTTATTTGCGTTCTAAATAGTTTTGGTTGGTTATTTGCAAATGACTATCAGGTATTTCTAAATTATAAAAAATGAAAATTAAAAGAGTATTATTTTTCAGTATGTTCTTATTAATTGTATCAGGATTGCACCTCTCGGCACAGACAAAAAAGAAGAAAAAAACAGTTCAAGAGTTTGAATTGGAAGTAGAAGGGGAGTATCGTTATTTTTATAAGGATGCACAATTTAATGGTCAAAAAAGTCAATTCCCGGCACTAGCGTTTACACCCAAATACACTGTTGAATGGGACAAAGGCCGCGAAAGTATTAATTTTACTGGTTTTGTAAGATTTGATATTGACAATAAAAGAACGCATTGGGATGTTCGAGAATTGTATTATCAAAAAGCAAAAGGAAAATGGGAGCTAAACATCGGACTTAAAAAAGTGTATTGGGGAGTTACTGAGAGCAATCATTTAGTAGATATCATCAACCAAACTGATCAAGTAGAATCATTTGATGGAGAAGAAAAATTGGGCCAACCAATGGTTCAATTTACATGGAGTACTGAAAATTTTGGTAGCCTTGATTTCTTCTACCTACCATATCATAGAAAAAGAGAATTTAGTGGCGCTAAAGGTAGACTTCGTTTTCCTGTTTTATTAGAGAAGGAGGCCATTTCTTATCAAAGTAATGCCGAAGAATGGAGACAAGATGTAGCAATTAGGTGGAGCCATTATATGGGGGCTTTTGATGTTGGTGTTTCTCACTTTTATGGGAATGGACGAGAACCTTTATTTGAGTTCAATCAACAGGGAGAAATCAATGCCTTTTATCCTGTAATAAACCAAACGGGAGTAGATCTACAAGTAACGCACAATGCTTTCTTATGGAAATTAGAGTCTATTTATAGAACGGCAAAAACACAAGACTTTTTTGCTATTGTTGCTGGGGTAGAATATACGTTTAGTAATATTGATAGCAACGGTTTGGATATTGGTGTCATTGGAGAATATCTCTATGATGAGCGTGATGATTTGGCATTAAATAGTCTACAAAACGACTTATTTATAGGTAGTAGAATTGCCTTTAATGATACAAAAGATACTTCAATCTTAATAGGAGGTATTCTAGATTTAGAAAAAACGAGTAAAATATTTAGTATTGAGGCCTCTAGACGAATAGGCACAAGTTGGAAAGCTGAAATTGAAGCAAGAATTTTTAATTCAATTGACAATAAGGAATTCATTTTAACAAATTTTAAAGAAGATAGCTTTGTTAAGTTTTCAATTTCAAAATTCTTTTAATAATATTACCTTCCCCCAATTATGTACTTCTCCAATACATTTATTGTTTATGTATTGAAGAAGTTTTTTTTATTCTTATCTATAAGTAGTAATGTTTAGAACTTTATAAACAACTTGTCCATCATCAGAGATACCATTAACAATGAGTTTTATCTTCTGTAAGTTTAATGGATTGTATATTTTTAGTTGATTATTTTTATTTGGGTATAAAGTGAAATTTGGAATCCAATCTAAAACACTAAAGTGCTCTTCAGATTTCTTGCTTGGATAGTCGAGATCATCGTTTTCGAAATTTGTAAACACTTTAGAAAAACCAACTTTTGTAGTGAAATTTTTCACATATGAAAGACTTTTCTTTTTCTTCTTAAAATTTTTCCCGATTTTTCTGGCATGGATAATAATTACTCCGGCTTGCCCTCTTACCCCATAACCTGCACCCGTGTGATTGATATCAACTCTTTTAATAAAAGTTGCTGGTATTTCTCTTAAATATTCTGTTTCAGTTACTGTATTTCCATTAAATAAAATTAACATAACGGGACTACCAGTAATGGTTCTTTGCCCTCTTTTCGAGTAAAATTGTAGATTTGAAGTAATCTCAGAAAGAACACCAATTTCTGGCAAGTTTCTTAAGTAATCTAAAATACTACCACCGTGCTGTTTGTTTTCATCTACTTCATATTTTTTACTGAATGTACTTCCAAGAAGGTTTGGATACAATATATAATCACTCACAACTTTCTTTTTTGTAGAGGCAATAGCTACCTCATTCAATAAGGTGTTTTTTTCTGATTTAACTGGGTTCAGTATTTTATTATAAAGTCTTGTTTGATAATTAACATATTTATATTCTTGAGGAGTCAATGAATCAAATTTATATTTTAAGTAGTCATTGTACATATAGAAGCTAGCTCTACTCATTTTACTTTTATCGTTAACAAGTGCTAATGAATATTCAGCTTTTTCATTTAAAGCAATGTTATCAAACTCAAACGTATTGTCTGAATTTATTTTAGACATTGACAATACATTGTTAGATTTTAACATGATATTATATCTTGATACATTTTTTACATTTGAACTCACTTTCCCTTTTAATGAAATTCCGTAATCGTTTTTTATAAAAGTATTGCTTAGATTGTAAATACCATTCGATTTTTGGGTATTGATGGCTATATCTATTAGCTGGTTGTTATATGGATTATCATTGATTATTGAATACTTGTATTTTTCATTAAATATCGTGAAGGGAGAAACTAGTAACGAGGTAAAAATACTGTTAGAATTTACATCATATAGTTTTGTCTTTTCTGGTAGAACAGAAACACTAATATTTGCTAACTTTGAAAGGTTTTGAGCAGAAAGGTTTATAATTATGGAATCGTTTCTCGTTATTATTTTTGTCGATATAAGATCAATTTTTTTGGTTTTTTTCTCATAAAACGTTCTGGTAGCGATGTGTTTAAAGTCAGGGCCAAAAATGGAAACACTATTAACACCATCAAATAAATTTTGTTTTTGATATCTAACAATAGAACTCTTACTGTTTTCTGATAGTTTAATAGTTTCTACAAACTTTAAATTATTTCCCTTGTGAAGTACTAAAAATAAATATTTTCTTTTAAGGTTTGCCAAGGTTTCAGTAGTAGTTTTGATATTAAAATCTACAGTTTTACTATGCTCACTAACCTCTGTTTTATGTATTGTAAAACCAGTCGGTTTTTTTAAAGGCAATTGAAATTCTTTAGATTTAGAATTTTTATGAATTCTAGCAACATAATTGGTTTTTGCTTCTAATAAGAAACCAAACTTTCCCAAACCAAATTTATCAGATTGAAACGTACTTACAACTTTTTTCGTTTTAGTATTTATGATTTCTCCTGTAATGATGATGGGATGATTGTTACTTTTAGAAGTAAATAAAACCGTGTTATAAGTATTGTTCAACAAATAACTGTTTTCTGGGTAAAATGACACATCAATAGAATTGATGTCAATATCGTTTAGTTCTGTTACTGGTTCATCAATGCCAAGATTCTTTGTATTGATTATTTTGATTTTTGTAGCATGGCCTTTAAAATTAAATTGTTGATTTAAATAGGTATCAATTACTACATAGTAATTCCCAGAAGGTAAATCATTTGGTAATTTCACTTCACCGGTACTGGTCCCTTTTTCAGATTTAAAAAAATGATGTGTGATTAGTTTGTTTTCATTATAAATACTTACATATAAATTTTCATTTTTCTGACGTAATTTATTGTCATAAGTATCAGTTATATATGCTTTAAACCATAGCTTTTCACCCGAAAAATAAGTGGTTTTATTGGTGTGTAAGAAAAAACCATTTCTATAGTTTTTAGTGAAATACGTGTTTTTACTGATGAATTCATTTGATAAGTTTTGCCCACTTTCTTGACTTAAAAGAGTCATTGAATAACACATTAAAACAAGGAGTAATACTTTTTTCATAGCTAAATATTTTTTGAGAGTTAAATATATACTTTTTTTTGAAATTTTGTTGAACTTACCACCCACCAATAATTATACCGATTATTTAAAAAGATCGTTGGCTATTGTTCAATCATTATTTGTTTTTTAATCTGAGATTGATATCTTTAGCTTTTATATAATAGATTCCGATTACAATTCATGAAAAGAAGAAATTTTATTAGAAAAGCAACATTAACTTCGTTTGCTGCACTTTTAGGAACTGAAATTGTTTTTGGTTCAAACCTCTATAAAGGATACACTCCAATAGCTTTACAAGAACCAGATCCATTTAAATTATTTAAAAAGAACAAAGACATGGTCGTCTTAAATAACAAACCGTGGAATATTGAAGCACAAGCCCATTTATTGGATGATAGAATTACACCAAACAGTAAAATGTTTATCAGAAATAATGGTGTAATACCGGTAGAAATTGATTCAAATAATTGGACATTGACCATTGATGGAGAATCTGCCCAAAAATCAAAAACCTATACCTTACAAGAACTCAAAACTAAATTTAAACAACACAGCTACCAATTGACCTTAGAATGTGGTGGAAATGGAAGAAGTGAATTCAATCCACCAGCAAAAGGAAATCAATGGACTGTAGGAGCTGTGCATTGTGCCGAATGGACAGGAGTTCGATTAAAAGATATTTTAAATGATATAGGAATTAAAAATGATGCCGTTTACATAGGTTATCATTCAGCAGATACACATTTGAGTGGAGATCCAGAAAAAGAACCTATTTCTAGAGGTGCTCCTATGAAAAAAGCACTGCAAGATGAAACATTAATTGCTTTTAAAATGAATGGAAATGACATACCACTAGCACATGGTTATCCATTAAGATTGGTTGCCGGTGGTTGGCCAGCTTCTGTTTCAGGTAAATGGATCAATAGAATTAGTGTTAGAAATATTGAGCATGACGGCACAAAAATGAAAGGTACCGCATATAGAGTTCCTAAAAACCCTGTTGCTCCTGGAGATAAAGTGAAAAATGAAGACATGAAGATTATTGAATCTATGCCTGTCAAATCATTAATTACTTATCCAAAATCTGGAGCAATAATATCTAACAATAAATCGCTAGCAATAAGAGGCCATGCTTGGGCAGGTGAGCTAGAAGTTGAAGAGGTTGAATATTCAATAGATTTTGGAGCTACATGGAAATTTTGTAAAACTGAAAAACCAGCAAATCGTTTAGCGTGGCAACGTTTTTCTGCGAACATAGATTTTCCGAAATCGGGTTATTACGAAGTTTGGGCAAGAGCATCAGATTCAAATGGAGTTTCGCAACCCATGTTATTGCCAGGATGGAACCCTAAAGGATATTTAAACAATGCTTGTCATAGAATTGCCATAAAAGTGAAATAACATGAAATCTACAGACGACTATAAAAGGTTACTGAAAAAAGCCGAACGATTGGCTTATGCAGCTTTATTTATGATGACGTTGGCAGCAGTCGTTTCTATGTTTAAAATATATGACCCCACATTAAGCATTTTTAATTCTGATTCAGAAACCCTTTTAAAAATAGAAGAAAACGAAGATAAAATAGAAAATGGTATTCATCTAAAAACTGGTTTTATTGATGATACTGGATTGATGACTGTAGTTAATAATTGCACCAATTGTCATTCCTCAAAATTGGTGATTCAAAATAGAATGAATGCAGATCGATGGAATGCAACAATAGTATGGATGCAAGAAACCCAAAATTTATGGGAGCTTGGAGACAATCAAAAAGTGATTGTAGATTATCTGGTTAAAAACTACCCACCAATAGACAAAGGTAGAAGAGAAGGAATCACAAAAATTGATTGGTATGAACTTAACTAAATATGTAAGTATTTGCATTCTATTTCTACTAGTATCTTGTAAGAATCAAGATAACATAGTCGTTCCTAATTATATTATTGAACAAGAAGAGTTTTTGAAAATCTATCAAAATAAAAACATCAAAATAATAGATTTTAGTAAGCCAGAAGTGTTTGCTGAAAGACATATTTCTGGTGCTTTGAATATTTGGAGAAGTGATATTGAAGACACTAAGTATCCGTATGGAGGAATGATGGCTTCAAAAGAACAATTGGAAACATTATTTTCGAACCTCGGAATTACAAGTTCTGATACTTTATTGGTATATGATGACAAAGGATTGTGCGATGCAGCAAGACTTTGGTGGGTGCTACAGAATTATGGGTTCACTAATTTTAGAATGTTAAATGGTGGGTTGACTGCATGGAAATTAAAAGGTAATGAGTTGACAAAAGAGCAACCAAAAATTATCAAATCGAATTTTATTTTTCAAGAAAAAGAAAATTATGAGTATTCAATTGATAAAGAGCAAGTTTTTTCAGCAATGCTTGCCAACAAAACGATCATTGATGCTAGAACACAAAATGAATACTCAGGGAAAACACAAAAGAAAGGTGCATTTAAAGCGGGGAGAATCCCTAATAGTCAACTAATCGATTGGACAAGCGCCATTGATTATCACGGCACCAAAAGGATAAAATCGAAAGAAGAATTAGAAAAAATATACCGCACATTGGGTGTTGCAAAAAATGATACAATTATTGTCTATTGTCATAGTGGAGTTCGATCTGCACACACTACTTTTATTTTAACTCAGATTTTAGGCTATAAAAATGTGTTGAACTATGATGGATCTTGGACTGAGTGGAGTTATTTTAATGATTACCCGTTTGAAAAAGATAGTATTACGATTAAATAATTTCGATACAAGCATCGAAAGATTATACCCACTGCTGGGATTGAATAAAAAGAAATGGATACAAATTATATAACAGAATTTATAAATACTTTTAAAGGAACTGTAGATTGGACTTGGAGATCAATCCTTTTTGAGGTGCCTTTTTATACCAATTACTTTTGGGGATTAATTGCAATTTCTCTCGCAGTTTGGTCTCTAGAAATTGCATTTCCTTGGCGGAAAAAGCAAAACATTATTCGAAAAGATTTTTGGCTGGATGGATTTTATATGTTTTTCAACTTCTTTGTATTCTCTATCTTTATTAGTGGTTTTTATAAAATGTTAGAATTGTTTTTTTCTGATATTGATGTTAGTATGAAAAGCTTTGCATTGATAGATATATCTCAATACTCACTTTGGATTCAGTTACTAGTATTCTTTGTCGTTTTAGATTTCGTACAATGGTTTACTCATGTGCTATTGCATAAGTTTGAGTTTTTGTGGAGGTTTCACAAAGTACACCACAGTGTAAAAGAAATGGGTTTTGCAGCACATTTACGTTACCATTGGATGGAAAACATTTTCTACAAACCTTTAAAAACAATTGGTGTCATGCTATTAGGTGGCTTTGAACCAGAACAAGCATATATTGTACATTTTATAGCTATTTCTATTGGTCATTTAAATCATGCAAATATTAAAATATCATGGGGAGTTTTCAAATATATTTTAAACAACCCAGTCATGCATTTGTATCATCACGTAAAAGTATTGCCAAAAAACAAGCCCAATGGTATCAACTTCGGAATTAGTCTTAGTATTTGGGATTATATCTTTAAAACCAATCATGTTCCTGAAAATAGTGGAACAATAGAATTGGGTTTTCCAGATGAAAAAGAGTTTCCTACAGGTTTCTTGGGACAATTGTTTTATGGCTTCTATCAAAAAAAGTAATTACTGATGTAAATTAGTATTCTCTTATGAAATTTAAAAAAGAGATGAATTATATTTGTAGAATAAAGTAAATATGTAGAATGATTCTTGACCAAAAAGTATTAAAATACAAAGGGCAAATTGTTTTCGAAAAACTAGAAATGTCAACTTTTAAGCGCATTCCGAAATTGTTTCAAGAAAATGAAGCCTGCTTTATGTTTATAGAAGAAGGGGCGTTTTCTATTAGAACTCCAGATGAATTTATTTCTTTTAAAAAAGGAAAAGGATTGCTTGCCAAATGTTTTGATTACTTTTTTGAAACGTCAAAAAAGCAACGTGATGAAATAGATTCAATTGAAGCTATTGGCGTTTTATTGTATCCAACTATCGTTGAAGAACTATTTCAATTTGATATAGCCAACCACAATCATAAGGTAGATTACAATGCAAAATCCATCCAAATAGATGGCTTGTTAAATAGTTTTAAGGAAAGCATTAATATCTTGTTGGACAATCCAGAATTGGCTGATGAAACTTTGATTAAAACAAAATTAAAGGAATTTGTTTTGTTGATGGCTAAGATTGTGAATGCCCCAACACAACTAGATTTTTTATCTTCTATGTTTCAAAGAAACAGCAGTGAATTCAAAAAAACAATTTTAAATAACCTCTATTCTAATTTATCTATAAATGAGTTTGCTCATTTGTGCGGAATGAGTTTATCCACATTTAAAAGAAAATTTAATGATGTGTTTAAAGACAGCCCTAAAAAATACTTTGCAAAAAAGAAATTAGAGAAAGCATCAAAAATGTTGGCTTCCAAAGAATATAGAATCTCAGATGTTGCTTATGATTGTGGTTTCGAATCTATTTCAACGTTTAATCGTTCCTTTAAAAATCACTTTGGAAAATCTCCAACAGAGTTTAGACTGAATTAAGAAAAATATGAGTTCATACGAAAGAAAAACACCTGTAAAGAGTGATTGCTCTATTGAGAAAACAATTCTAGTTATAGGTGGTAAATGGAAACCTGCCATTCTAAGTGAGCTTTTAAGATCTACAAGAGTTCGATTGAAAGATATTCAACTTGGTCTTCCAGAAGCCTCAAAGAGGGCGTTGACAAAGCAATTGGGTGAATTAGTTGATGACAAACTTATCGAAAAAGAAGATTTTAAAGAATATCCAAAGAGAACGGAATATTCAATCACAACTTTAGGGAAAAAACTTTCTTCAGTATTTGCTGAACTTAATAACTTTGGAGATCAGCTATAAAATTTTGTTAAAATTATAGGGGCGAATTTGCCCCTTATTGCTTTGCATTCCTTTCCAATATACTTTTGTGTCATAAATGAATAACACTATGGACAGAAGACTTTTAGGTAATATTTTAATCATTATAGTAATCATACTTTCAGCATCTGGATTGTTAATGTATTTTTTAGCTTTCGAAAAAAACGTAGCATCATTGCACACATTTTTTGCAATGCTATTTATATTGGCAATGGTATTTCATATCATTAATAATAAGCTTCCTCTAACAAATTATATCAAAGGGAAGAGGTTGGGTAAACTTAAAAAGTTTCAGAGTCCGTTGGTGTTATTAATTGGAGTTGTAATAACTATAGGATTGTACACTGATGCTCCGGTTTTAAATAAATTGTATTCTTGGGGAAATGAAATTAGAAATGAGCAATTGGGAAAGACAGCTGAATCCTTTGATTATCAAATCATTTATTTGGATAAAAAAGTAGGCAAGCAAAAATTGTCTGTTGAATTGAAAAAAGGAATCGCTTTTCAATATCCATTATTTGCAATTTGGGCAGAAGATTCTATTGGCAATTATATTGAAACACTGTACGTTTCTAGAGTCATTTCTTCTAGTTCTTTTGACTTCGGTAAAAAAGTAGACGATAAATGGGAATCTGCCATCGTAAGAAGACCAGAGTCATTGCCATATTGGTCTCATAAAAGAGGGATTAAAGCCACAGATGGATTGTATGTTCCGTTAAATGGAGCGTCAGATTTGGATGCTGTTTCTGGAGCAACACCAACAAGTAATTTTGTGGTCAATTCAAAACTTAATTTTAAAAAGAAATCGAATTATAAAATTGTGCTGGAAGTAAATCAATCTTACGACTGGAATGCGTTTTATAGTAAAGATAAATTTCCAAAGGATAAAACTTATAGTGGTTCTGGACAGGTTGGGCAACCATCATTGATTTATGCCACAGAAATAAATGATTTTGAAAAATATAGATTGATGAAATTGATAGGTCATGGACATCATTCTGGTAAAAATGGTAAATTATATACTGATGTTTCTAAGATTACAACGGCCAAATATATTGCAGATAGAATCATTGTCTCTTTAGAATAATAAAATGAACGTAAATGAGTTGTGTTTTAACTTAATTATAACTAAAAATAAATAGTATAATTTAATCTTTGTACATAAATTAAAGCCAGACACTCAGAACATACAATTAATGATAAAAAAGCTTCTTAATAATAAAATTGAAATAGCAAATCAAATACATTTGGTTTTTCAAGTTTCGTACGCCGTTGAAGCAATGCTACTGAATTCTAGTGATTTTCCACCACTTAAAAGACCTGTTGGGAGCTATCAAAAAAGCGGTAACACGTTCTTTGGGTATTTTGAAGATGAAGAATTAGCAGGAGTCATTGAGGTTGAACAAACCAATATTCACACAGACATTCATAGTTTGGTCGTGAATCCTAAGTTTTTTAGACGTGGAATCGCAAAACAATTATTAGATTTTATTTTTAATACATTTGATTCTTCTCTTTTTATTGTAGAAACGGGTGCAGAGAATAAACCAGCGACCGAACTATATAAAAAGCATGGGTTCAAAGAAGTGAAACAATGGGATACTGACTTCGGAATTAGAAAAGTGTCATTTAATAAAAAAAACAATTAAATATGAATACAAAAATTATACTAACAGCAAGTGCATTAACTCTAGGAACACTCGGAATCTTATTGTCCTTTTTACCCAACGAGATACTAAAATATTTACAAATTGAATCAAGCCAAATTATAATCATTTTTATGCAATTATTAGGGGCATTGTATTTAGGGTTTGGAATGTTAAATTGGATGGCCAAAGGATCTACTATTGGCGGAATTTACAACAGACCAATTGCTATTGGTAATTTTATGCACTTTGGAGTTGGCGCAATCGCCTTGCTGAAAATTGCATTTTCAGTAAAAGAATTCAGAGAAGTAGTAATTCCGTTAACAATAGTATATACAATTTTTGCAGTTTGCTATGGCTACATTTTTAGAGTAAATCCGAGTAAAGTAAAATAGCTTTCAATCATTTTAGTTGAAATACCAAAAGCACAAACATTCATTGTTTGTGCTTTCTTTATTATATGGACTAAACTGCATACTCTTTGAGCTGATTTAGAAAAACAAAAAGTCCAAATGCATTCATCTTTGTAGTATACATACAAAGTTATAAAAGATGAAAAATAATATACAAAGTTTCGGCTCTTGGGCAATTGTTACAGGTGCTTCTTCCGGAATAGGAAAAGAGTTTGCATTTCAATTAGCGAGCAAAGGATTAAACATTGTTTTAATAGCAAGAAGAGAAAATATATTACATGAACTATCAAAAGAAATTGCAAAGACATACATGGTGCAAACTAAGTATCTCGCATTAGATTTAACAGACAATAATTTTATAGATCAATTAGAAATATTCACTCAAAAACTAGATATTGGTGTTGTGATTTCGAATGCTGGCGGTGCTAGAATGGGGGCTTTTGTTAAAATTCCTGTTATAGATTTTCAGCAAATGATTCAGTTAAATGTGACGGCTCAAATGAAAATTTCACATTGGTTTTCAACTCGTAGAATTCGCGAATTAAAAAAAGGAGCGTTACTATTGGTTTCTTCAACTACCGCTTTCCAAGGTGTGCCTTATGGAGCAGATTATGCTGCAGCAAAAGCATACATTCTAAATTTGGGTGAAGCATTGAATTATGAATTGAAAAATGAAGGAATCAATGTAACCGTATTAGTTCCGGGACCAACAGATACTCCAGGGCTAAATGAAAATGGGGATGCGAACATGGCAGAACATTTGCCAATGAAACCTCAAGATGTAGATAAGCTAGTAGCAGAAGGATTGAACGCACTACAAAAAAACAAACCAACACAAATAGGAGGCATGATGAATAGGGTGATGGCAAGTGTTATGAAAACAATCATGTCAAGAAATGGTGCAGCAGTATTTTGGGGAAAGATGATGCATAAAATGGTCCATATAAAATAAAATGAAGACACAAATGAATTCAAATATAATTAAAATTGCAGTGGTTATTTTTACTAGCCTTTTACTCCAAGGTTGTGGTATGTTAGATTTACGTCCTAAATCGCTCAAAAAAGAAGGAATTACACGTGCAAATATTAACAAAGGAAAGCAAATTTTAAGTGATGCTTGGAAACAGCAAGGCTATAATGAACTAAAATCTCATGCCGTATATTCTTACGATGCAAATGATACATGGAAAGGTTTATTAGGCAAAATGGGGCAGATTTGGCCCGATATGAAAACGAAAATAAAGTTTAAATATCAGCTTGGAACTTTTGATGGACAAGCTCAGTTTTTGGATGGAAAACGAAAAGGAGATATTGTTGGTTTACAAAATTGGAATTATTATGAAATTCATAACAACAAGGTCGTTTTCAAAGACAAAGATGACAAGAAAAACAAACGTAAAGTATTCGGAGTCGCAGCATTTCAATATTTTACAGAAATGATAGATCGTATTAGGAGTGCTCCAATCATTAGTTATGCGGGCGAAAAAGAATTCAGGGGGCAAAAATATGATTTGGTGTTCTGTACTTGGGGGAAACCTGAAGCGCATGAAAAACACGATCAATACATCGCATGGATTAATAAAAAAACGGGTCTAATGGATTTTACACAGTATACCATCAGAGAAACCTATATAAAACCACCAGGTTATAAATTAATTGGAGGAGCAGTAGAGTTTACAGACTTTAAAAGTGTTGAAGGAATTTTAATTCCGCATACACAACTAGTATATGCCATTAAAATCCGTAAGAATCCAAAACGAAACTTACATAAAGTAAGCATTTCAAATTTTAAATTTAATGAGTTTGATGTTGAAGAATTACGACCAAACAAAGAAATTCCTATTGGTGGAGATTTTAAAAATTAAATTCCAAAAGCTAACATACTTAAAAACTCTTCTATTTATTTAGAAGAGTTTTTATTTTGTAAATAGATTTGACTAAAATGTTGTTTTTACTCTATAAGCGCTAGGTAAAAACACCCGATTTTAATCACTTTCCTTATGTTCCTTCCAAGTTTAACTCGTGTTTACCTACCTTGGATTACTAACTAACTAATTATAACAATATCTATACAGTAGATATCTTGTTAAATTCTAAAAATTAATAAAATGACAAAAAGAACATTATTTATGTTATTTATCAGCGTTTCACTTCTTGGATTTCTCGGGTGTTATCATGATACAAAACCATTATCAGCTGGTGAAACAGCAAGACCTAACACTGGATATAGTGTTACAAAAAAATCTGATGATGGCTATGAACCAGTGCACAACACAAAACTAAATAATCCTTATGAAAAGTTAAAGCCCAATCTTAATCCGAATGTTCCTAATCAATTAAAACCTCATTCTAGGTTGGTGATGACAGATGTAGAAGATAGAACGTTTTTTGATTTTTTTGCTTGGCAAACCTTCGTTGGCTTAGTTTGGCCAGCAGATTCGACATATAGAGGCGTTCCTAATAGAAAAATCGATTCTTTAGCTTTTTCAAAATACAATAGTAATGATCCCAATAAGCCTAACAGGGTTCCTGTTGTATGGGAAACCTTTAAAACATTTGATGACGCTTTTCCAGTTACTAAAGATAACATGGGAGCTACTCCTGAAAAATGGGATGCTACAAAATACAAACGTCCTTTTAAGTTAGATTTAACTTCAAAAGGGAATAGTCATGACAACTTGAATGAAGCATTTTCTTCAGTTTTAATAGATCAAAATCGTCAATATGTTCGATACAATCTTGGAATGAATGAGGTGATGTACGAGTTTATTAGAGAAAACAAATGGTACTTAAAAGGGAACTTACCAAAATCACCAACCCAAGCTACATTACCTCCATTGGTAGATCCAACTACTCAAGATGTTACAACAATATCACAGCCTCAAACCAATACAGTTATTAAACAGACCGTAAATGGAAACTCTATTGAAATAAAGTCTGCTTGGCGTATTATGATTCTTAAGGAAGATATTAAACCTCATCAAACCTGGAAAAGAGCTGATGATTTATCCAGGTATTTTATTTCTAAAGCTGACGTTACTGACGCCATTACAGGTGACACGATAAAAGACGTAATGGTAGGGCTTGTAGGCTTACATGTTGTGGTGAAAACACCTCAATTTGTACAAGGTCTTTGGTCTAGTTTTGAACATGTAGATAATATAAAAACTAAAAAAGGAAGTAACATAAGACCTTCATTTCATGGTGTAAAGGATACAATTTATGAACAAGGGTTTTCATACCAGCCCAAAATGGGTGCTCCACTTAAAAAAGAAGAGGACAGAAAACCTGTAGGAGTAAGTCGTACCTACAAAATTCCAGAGACACCAGTAGGAAAAGGAATACATTTACCAGACGGGCTTTCAACAAAGGCACTCAACACAACTTTTCAAAGATTACTAAAAGGTACTGTATGGGCAAATTACCAATTAGTAATTACGCAATGGCCAACAGATCCAACAACATTTTATGCAAAATCTGATTTGTATCCAAGAAGCCCATACCCATATCCAGAGAATGGAAAAGATTCAATAAAAGCAAGAAGACTCAATTCCCTTGCACTACCAGCTGTAAAAGAAGCATACGCAAGAGCGGTAGAAAATGCAAAAAACGCATACCCTAGATGGTCTGGATTGCCTTTACCTCAAATAGGAGCTTTAAACACCACCATGGAAACGTATTTTCAAAATCCTATGCCAAAAAAAGGGGAGAAAAGACAGCCGATTGAAAACACGAGCTGTATGGGATGTCACTACGGAGCAGCTGATACAGACTATAGTTGGGGATTCAAATTGAGAACCTATCCTCAACCATTTAATCAAGGACGAGTTAGTTTTAACGACTCTACATTAGTGAATTACATCAACGCTATAAAGTAAGTTTTATAGATATAATTGGTCAATTGCAAACATTAAAATTTTCCAATTCGAAAACCTCTCTAATTAGGGAGGTTTTTTATGTATTAGCTTTGGTTATAAGTTTCTTTCTGCTGGAAAACCAAGATAAAGCAGAAAAAATGGCTTGATCTGTTGCTAATGCTACTGAATATGGAAATACTCTTGAAAGTTAACCATTTGGTTCAATTTCAATGTGAATAGCCGTGTAGTGTATTTTTTAATGAAAGAGCCTTTTAAAGTGTCTGTTATTAAGTTACATCCTCTTATATTTGCAAAAAAGTAATTTACAATTTTGTATGGAGCGTGCACCCGGAATTAATGATAGAGAAAAAGAGATAGAAAATTGTATTTCTACCCTACAATACTTGGTAGACAATACAGATGATATCTTTGAATTACCTGAAGAACAACGCGTTGCGCTCTTTAAAGTTGCTGGTTTGTTAACGAGACCTTCTAGAGATGAATTTCAGAAAAGAAGAAAAGATGCAAAGAAAGCTGCCAAACGCAAAATGATTGAGCGAGACAAACATGCTCGAAAAGAAACCGGAATTCGATCAGCAAGAGAATCTGCTATATTTGAAGCACCGAAAATGCTAAGCGCTGCCACACCAAAAAAAGACAAAGAATTAGAAATAGAATCGCCACGGAACTGCTATGTGTGTAAAGCGGTATTTAATAAATTGCACCATTTTTATGACACAATGTGTGCTGACTGTGGAGATTTAAATTACGCCAAGCGTTTTCAGAATGCTGATTTAACAGGGCAAGTAGCAGTAATTACAGGCTCTCGTTTAAAAATAGGATATCATATTACATTAATGTGTTTGCGTGCAGGAGCAACGGTTGTTGCAACCACACGTTTCCCGGTAGATTCTGCGCTTCGTTTTTCTAAAGAAGATGATTTTCAAGAATGGGGACATCGCTTAAAAATTCATGGATTGGATTTACGCCACATTCCGAGTGTAGAGATTTTCTGTAATTTTATAGAACAACAATACGATCGTTTAGACATCTTAATTAACAATGCTGCTCAAACCGTAAGAAGACCTTCAGGTTTTTATGCACATATGATGGAAAATGAAGAAATGCCTTTTGAAAATTTACCTCCATTTGCAAAAGAATTACTTACAGATCATCACAATTGCTTACACGAGTTGCAAAGTTTAACAACAGAAGCGTTGGCTCCAGCAAATAAGAATTTGCCTGTCAATTGGCATGGTCAAGAGCCAGGGGTTGGTTTAAGATCTTCTGCTAAACTTTCTCAAATTCCATATAGTTTTGACAATTCACTTGCAACTGCTGAAGTTTTTCCAGAAGGAGAATTGGATGCAGATTTACAACAGGTAGATTTGCGTAAAACAAATAGCTGGCGTTTAAGAATAGGAGAAATTGAAACCACAGAAATGTTAGAGGTTCAATTGGTGAATTCTGTAGCACCTTTTGTATTGTGTAATCGTTTGTCTGAATTGATGAAAAAAGACGATACTGGAAAGAAACATATCATTAATGTGTCTGCTATGGAAGGAAAATTCCATCGATTTAGAAAGCAAGACAGACACCCACATACAAATATGGCCAAAGCGGCTTTAAACATGTTAACACATACTTCATCAAGTACATTGGCTAAGAACGGAATTTACATGAATGCTGTTGATACTGGTTGGGTAACTGATGAAGATCCAGTTGAATTGTCTAAGAAAAAAGTGGAAGAACATGATTTTCAACCACCATTAGATATTGTTGATGGTGCTGCTCGTGTGATGGATCCTTTATTTGATGGAATCAACACAGGAAAACATTGGTGTGGTAAATTTCTAAAAGATTACTTCCCAATTGATTGGTAAACAATCTCTTTACGTTCACCCTTTTTTTTGTGTATTAGTTTGGTCACTTCATTTTTTTTAAGAACGGAATGCTCAGTAACACTTTATAATAAAAGATACGTTCTTGTCTTTCAGTTATGTGCAGCCAAACTATTTATCAATAGTGATTTTTTAGCCGATTTTTCATTACACTTATTTTAAACAATGCTAACATGCAATTCATGTATGCGCATTGGTCGTATTTAGACCAAAAACTTTTTTAATTGTACATATAGCTTTACTGAAATGCTCTTTAGGGTAGAAGTACCTGTTTGAAATTCAGGCATTTATGCTCGTGTGTATTCGTTTTCATGTATATATATTTGTTTGATTTGGTTCAAGAATGTAATTCGACTGTTTTTATCAATAAAAACAATAAGTACTATACCTCTTGAACATCAAAAAAATATTCCTCAATAAAACGAACTAATTATGAAAAAACACATCACAAAAATTTGCATTCTAACTGTTAGCGTACTTCTTTCTGTACTGTTTACAAGTTGTAAAAACAGTTCCGAAAGTTTGTATGGCAGTGTCATTGATAAAAACTGCCCAATGCCGTTAGAATGGCTTGGGAAAACACCTATTCCTGAACCAGACTACGCTAACTTTCCTTGTGGTTACACATTAGTAAAAGGTGATGATGGAAAACCAGAAGTGTCAAATTTGGCATTTCATGAAATTTCATGGCAATACTTTCTTTGGTTGACAGAAGAAGTAACTGTTAATTCAGTAACAATGCTGCGTTTTGAATCTATGTATAGCGATGAAGCAATCAATATAAAAGATCCTAACGATCCAAAAGGATTTGAGCATATTTTAGGAGGTATTCAACAAGCAGGATCAAATAGTGTCTTAGTAGATGAAAACCACCGAGCAGTTTATACCACGATGATGATTGATTCTATTTATAGAAATTTCGTAGTAAAAAACAACTTGAATAATCCAAAAGCATTGAGGAAATTCTCAGATACAACTAACTTTCCTAATGGATCAATGTCAATGAAAGCAGCTTGGAAAATTGTTCCGGAAGGTCAGGAAGCACCAAAAGGAGCTTATACAAGAACTTCTAAATTATACACAGTCGTTGAGATTGACGGAAACCTTACTACATCTGACAATTATAAAGATCCAGCATTAAGAGAAACCATTGAAGAAACAGTTGCTTTAGTTGGGTTTCATATTGCGGTTGTTGTAAAAGGGCATCCAGAATTTATTTGGGCTACTTTTGAACACAATGACAATACGACAAATGCTTGGGTAAATAATAAAAATGAAAACCCTAATTACACATTTTTAAGTTTTAATGTAAGTAATAATGGGGCTTTGTCAGTAAATAAAGATACGCAAGAGATTTCACAGGCTTACGGTATCAACTCAACGACACAGGTTTTAAGAATACATCAATATGGTGGAGGGAATGCTAAGAATAAATATAACATTGCTACTCTAAATAAAAAGGTACATAAAAGGATAGATTCTAAATCTATGTGGCAAAATTATCATGAGGTCGGTGCAGTTTGGTTTAATCAAACAAATGCACTAATTCCAGATTGGTCATTAACAACTAACGACACAATAGAAACAGGTTCAAAAACACTGTCAAATTCTGTGATAGAAACATTTACGCAAGATTCATTCAATCAAAATAGTTGTTTCTCTTGTCATAACACCACGCAATACAATCCTGTAATGGGTATTCCTTTAGATGGGAAAAATGTTTTAACAAGCCATATACTACTTAAAAACTATGCAAATGGTGAAAGTGATTCACCTACTTTAAAAAAGGTAGATAGAAATAAATAATGGTCTTAACTCTCATAATTAAACTTAAAAGATATGTCAAATAACAATATATTTAGAATACATCCTTCAATAGGAATTGCACGAGTAGGTAACAGTGAAGAATACTATTTAGGTCCTGAAACAATGGCTGGAATGGATGGTTTAACAGACGCTGACCCAATGGGTGGTCTTCCTATTAAAAAAGGACAAGAAACACAAACCATTACTAGTGACGATTTACGTGATGCTGAAGGTAAATTAAAAAGACAAGCTGCTAGATTTAAAATTTACGGATATTCAGATAATGAAATACAGCAATATCCTACGCAAGCGGGTTCTGAAATAAAAGTAAATAGTAGCGTAGAAATAGACGGAATAACTAAAGTTGTAAAAACCATTTTATGGCAAGTACATTTAGCGAATAAAAAAGCAAATAGTTGGATAGAACCAGAGCAAGGAATCTCTGCATATAATAATCAGGGGCAAACTCCATTTGTTAGAAATCCTGAATTCCCTAATTCTTTACCAATGACAGGTGTAAATGAAGAAGAAAATACTTGTACAAATTCTCATGAGATATTTGCAGAAAAGTCACGTAGAGAAATACTTGTAATTGATGCTGGGCCTCATGTAGTGAGTTTAGGAGGGCAAGAATCGGTTGGATTTAATACTACAGGAAAAAATAAGATTATTTCTGGAGCTACGACAACAGATATTAGTTACCCGAAACAATTCCCAATATACAATGGTAAAGCGCCTGAAAACGAGACTATAGAGTCTTTAGGAGATATGGAGACTGATGAGTTTGGACGATTGATTGTTGTTGGAGCCTATGGTAAGGCATCTGGATTTGAAGGAGCTGGTGTTTATGATTCTAGTGCTGCTTTAGATAATGCAGTAAATAATGATTGTTGGTTTGATGATACAGCAGATGGGCCTGTTACAGCCGTACTTGTATTTACAGATGGAACATCTCATGCTGTAGAAGGAAGTTCGTGGGTAGTAACATCAGATCCTTCCTATGCACCGCAAATTGCAAATGTTGTTTCTCTTTGGGAAGACATGTACAATACTTGGGTAGAAGAATTTGATTTAGAACCTAGTTTATTTGCAAAGAATGGAATTAAAACTCCAGTTGATAATAAAGCATATGATTTAGGAGATGGTTATAATGAGAAATATGCTCCAAAATTTGATAGCCAAGTGAAACCAATATTAAATGCTGCCAATTTACAAATGTGGGCAACCAATCTTGTTTCAAAAGGAGAAGGTGCACATAAATCTATTGCCAAGATGCCAATGGAACATCCGAAATGGAAAGAAGTGATGGATTTTATTAGAAACCCTAATATAGCCAACAATAATGATGATCTGCAAAATGCAACGCGTATGCCTTTGTCTTTAGGAGATTCAGGTACACCAGCAGACAATTTCTTAGCAATTTCAAGAACCCAATATTTCTTTTTATATCAATGGTTGATAAGAGGGGTAATTGATTCTGGAGATGCTTTAGGCGCAGGAGAGTTATTAGATCGAAACATTTTAGGAAATTGCCTAGGAGGTAGATTTAGTCCAGGTATTGAAATGACCTTTATTATTCGTGACACAAATCTATATCAGAGTTGGAAAGATGGTACGAACTATTCAGCAGCAGGCCCTTTTAGAATAGACATGGATACTATAGATTATATGAATCTGCAAAACCCTGCATTAGGGGTAGGATATACACCTGCAAATACTGCAAAAGTAGAACCTGGAGACATTTGTAAATTTATGTCTATTCCTTGGCATACAGATTACAATTCGTGTGCAACACATACCACGGTTCCTAACGAACAACGAAGTAAAATGACTTATTGGTCTTGGCCTGCACAACGACCTGTGGCTGTATACACCTATGAAGATTTAGTCTGTAGTGAAACAAATACCTTAGATATACAACGATATTCTGTTAGAGGAGAAGGAACAAGTGCATATTACAATGAAAAATCACCAGGTCATATCAAAATTCAAAATACCGATACAGCTTCTGCAAGAGTAGGAAGGTATCAAGAATATGTTGATTTTGTAAGTAATTGGCACAATGTTGGAACGATTATTCAAGGGACATCTATTCTGCAAACAGCAGAAGAAAAAGCAAAAAATATATCACCAGAATTGCTGAATGATTCGTTTTTAGAAGTGCAAAGTAACTTTGAAAAAGACGATAGCAATAAAGTAGTTCCTGGGCCAATACCAGAAAATCATGCTGTATCAGAACCAGTTGCAGTTTGCCCACATATGGCTAAAATGGTTGCAGACAAATAGTTCTACCATTAACTAAGATTCATATGAAGAACTGTTATTCTGTTGTTATTATTGGCGGTGGGCCCGCTGGAAGTTCTTGTGCTATTGCATTGGCAAAACAAGGAGTGCAAGATATTTTAGTGATCGAAACTGGTGATTACTCAAAGTTTGTAATTGGAGAAAGTATTCCTCCAAACTCAAAGAGAATTTTGAAATCTTTGGGTGTTTTTAAAGATTTTTCAGCAGAAAATCATCTCCCTTGTTATGGCGTTTGTTCCTACTGGGGAGATGATAAAAGAGGCTATAATGACACTATTTTAAGTCCTTTTGGACATGGATGGCATTTAGATAGAAAGAGGTTCAACCGATTTTTAGGAGAACAAGCTCAAAAGAATGGAGTTGATGTTGAAATAAATGCTACTTTTAAAAATAGTGTGCAATTGAACAATGGTAGCTTTAGAATAACCTATGCTCAGAATGGTATAGAGATACAGGTGAATTCTAAATTTGTAGTGGATGCCTCCGGAGCACGGAGTCTTTTTGCCAAACAACAAGGAAGTACTCCCTTTGAAGGTGAACCGTTAATTTGCTTAGGAAGGCGTTTTAAAATTTCTGATGCTGCTAAAATATCTTCTTTAACAAGAATTGAAGCTACTGAACATGGTTGGTGGTATGGAGCAAAACTTCCATATAACGAAATGCTCATTGCTTTTTACACGGATCAAAAAACCGTAAAACAAACAAAAATGCATCAAGTAGACCATTGGGTGCATGCTTTGAATAAAACTGTTAGCATTAAAATTGGAGTAGAAGAAGTCAATGCTCTAGACAAAACCATTAAAGGGTTTCCTGCACGTTCTTTTTGTTTAAGCAAGATTACTGGAGAAAATTGGTTGGCTATTGGAGATGCAGCTTCGGCTTACGACCCTATTACCTCTAGAGGGATATATAAGTCCCTCACTGATGGGAGTTATGCTGCAGAATGTATATTTAAAGTACTAAATAATTCAGAGTATTCTCTAATTGATTTTGAAACATATATCATCCAAAATTACACCAGCTATTTACGCGAACGCACACATTATTATACTTCTGAACAGCGTTGGAAAGATAGTTTGTTCTGGAATAAGTTTCAGCAGGAAGTGCATTACAAAAGAAACGATCTAGTTTCTTAACCTCATTAATAAATAAGATAAACACACCTATAGTGTTTTGGTACTCCAATAAAAGAGTATTGGCCAGCAGACTTTATCGATTTACAGAAGGTCATAGCGAATTCTTCTGAATTACTGCATGATGAGATTGCAGCATTTTTAATGAATTTGTAGTATTTAATTTTAACTTTCTTTACACATACCAAATACTAACTGTGTTTTTATAGTTTGTTTCCTATAAACAGTGGTTATCTTTGCACCACTAAAAATAATACCAACAATTACATTTTCTATCATGGCAAATCATATAAAAAATCAAGAAGAAATACTAAGTAAATTAAATATTTACAAGTTAAATGACATGCAAGAGGAAGCGATTTCTGCTATTGATACAAATGTGAATACCATTTTATTATCTCCAACTGGTACTGGTAAAACATTGGCTTTTGTATTGCCATTGTTGAAATTGTTGGATCCAGAAGTAGATGAAGTTCAGGCGTTGATTTTAGTTCCGTCTCGTGAGTTGGCCATTCAAATTGAGCAGGTAATTCGATCTATGGGGTCTGGTTATAAAGTAAACGCAGTGTACGGTGGTAGACCTATGTCTAAGGATAAGATTGAGCTGAAACATATTCCGGCAATTTTAATTGGAACACCGGGTAGAATTTCTGATCATTTTGCTAATGAACGGTTCTCTAAAGATTTCATCAAAACATTGATATTGGATGAGTTTGATAAGTCGTTAGAAGTTGGTTTTGAATATGAGATGAGGGGAATTATCAACCAAATATCTAGTGTAAATAAGCGCATCTTAACATCTGCAACAGAGGGAGTTGAAATTCCACCTTTTGTGAGATTAGACAAGCCAACTACAATTAATTATTTAGGAATGAGTACCTCTAAATTAACTGTGAAAACGGTAGTTTCTCCAGCCAAAAATAAATTGAACACCTTATTGCATTTACTAAATCATATCGGGAATCAACAGGGAATTGTTTTTTGTAATTTAAAAGATACAATTCAAAATGTAAGTACATTCCTTGATAGTAAAAACATTAGTCATGGTTGTTTTAGTGGAGGTATGGAGCAAAAAGACAGAGAACGTTCTTTAATTAAATTCAGAAACGGAACCAATCAATTATTAATTGCCACTGATTTGGCGGCAAGAGGAATTGATGTTCCAGAAATGAAATATATCATTCATTACGAATTACCAAGAGAGAAAGAAGAATTTATCCATAGAAATGGGCGTACAGCAAGAGTTTCTGCAAAAGGAACAGCCTATATTTTAAAGTGGAAGGAAGAACAGTTACCAAGTTTTATAAAGAATTTTTCTGGAGAAGATATCAGTGTACAGGCAATTCGTAAACCTGTTTTTTGGGATACCTTATTTGTTTCTGGTGGAAGAAAAGACAAGATATCTAAAGGAGACATTGCAGGTTTGTTTTTAAAGCAAGGAAATTTGACCAAAGACCAATTAGGAATGATTGAGTTAAAACAAGACTGTGCTTTTGTGGCAATTCCTGCTACAAAAGCAAATGAATTGGTAGAAAAATTAAACAATACACGTTTAAAGAAGAAAAAGGTAAGAGTTACTAAGATTTAAAGTTTCTAGCATATTTAGTATTCGGTTTTCTATATTTGTCCTTTAATGAATCTTTTTGATCAAATATTATTGTTTTTTAGCGCTTTAGGTGCCTTCAATGGTTTTCTTTTAAGCTTGTATTTTGCTTTTTTTATCAAGAAGAAAAATAGAGCAACAGCTTTTTTAGCAACACTTATATTTGTAATTAGTATTCGTGTGTTGAAATCGGTGTTTTTAACGTATTATCCTGAAACTTCCAATGCATTTATTCAAATAGGATTAACGGCTTGTTTTCTAATTGGTCCATTCCTATATATTTATGTAAAAGAATTCACCGAAAGTCAACATACCAAGAAGTCAAAAAGGTGGCTCATACATGTAATTCCTGTACTTATTGCAATGGCGTTTATTGGCTATTTCTATCCATATAGAGAGAATTACAAGCTTTGGAATAGAATACCTTTTGGCATTTTTGGCTGGTCATTATTAGTGCAATGGCTGCTATATGTTGTGTATTCTATATACATAATAAAAGGTTGTTTAAGGAATGTGTTTTCGAATAAACACAAAGCAACAAGTCAAGATTTTTGGATTGTGAACATCGTTATTGGTGTTGCCTTTATTTGGCTTGCTTACAATACAACAATGTACACTTCTTATATTGTGGGTGCGCTTTCTTTTTCTTTTACATTCTATATAACGCTATTGATTTGGGTCTTAAAACAAAGAAAGGTGGTCTTATTTTTTGAAACACCTTCTAAATATGTGAATAAAAAAATCAACACTATAGAGTCTAATCAAATTGAAAGTAAACTTCAAGTCCTTTTTATTGATGCAAAAAGGTACAAAGAGCCGCAATTGAAACTGAACGACCTTGCTTTGTCCATAGATGAAACTCCTCACAATCTTTCAAAATTCCTAAACGACAATTTAGGGAAAAGTTTTTCTAACTATATCAATGAGTTTCGAGTTTTAGCAGCTATAGAGATGATAAAAAGCAACCAAGAGTATACATTAGAAGCAATTGGTTTAGAATGTGGATTCAAATCGAATTCATCATTTTATGCTGCTTTTAAAAAGTTCGAAAATTGTACACCAGCTCAATATAAGAAGATATTGGATTAGTTCTTTCTTTGAAATTATAATTCCGAAGCTATTTACGATATTCTAAAGCCGGTTTTATCCAGTAGGACTGTACATTTGATTTTTATAAATTATAACTATAAAATCATCATCATGAAAAAACTTGTACTCGTTGTCTGCATCCTTTTTGGAATTCAATCTGCCACTGCTCAATCAGAAACTGAAGCAATCAAACAAACATTAATGAAATACATCAACGGCTCAACAGGAGGAAAACCACAGCTGTTAAAAGATGTATTTCATCCAGAATTAAATTTATACTATGTTAGAAAAGATGCATTAAAAATTTGGTCAGGGAAAGCCTATATTGAAGATACCAAAGAAGGAAAACCTACAGGAGAAGGAGGGAAAATATTAGCAATAGATTTTGAAAATAATGCGGCAATGGCAAAAGTAGAAATATTTAACCCCAAACGACCTTATAAATATATTGATTACTTTATGTTATTAAAAGTAAAAGGTAAATGGATGATCATACATAAAATGTTTACCAAGAAAGTATAAAATAATCACCACAATTAATTTGTGCATTAATTTAAGCAATTACTAGTAAATCTCATATAACAGTACTTACCTTTGCAAAAAATATTAGGGTATGTCTACACAGTTTTCAGAGTTAGGAATTAATGCACAAATTGAACAAAGTTTAGTCGATTTACAGATTACTGTACCTACAGACATACAACAAAAAACAATCCCTGTATTACTTAGCCAAAAAGAAGATGTGGTGGCATTGGCAAAAACAGGAACTGGTAAAACTGCAGCTTTTGGTTTGCCTTTGGTGCAATTAATAGATCCAGAAAGTTCAGACATACAAGCTGTTGTATTAGCTCCAACTAGAGAATTAGGGCAACAGATTTACAATAACTTGGTTTCTTTTGCAGCTCACAGTCCAGAAATATCAATAGCAGTTGTTTGTGGTGGAATTCCAATTAAACCACAAATAGAACGTTTACAATCAACCAGTCATATTGTGGTTGCTACACCAGGTCGTTTGGCAGACTTAATCAAACGTAATGCTATTAATGTAAAAAACATTTCGTATTTCATATTAGATGAAGCAGATGAAATGGTAAGTGCATTAAAAGAAGGATTAGATAGTATTATTAAAGAAATTCCTAAAACAAGAAGAACCTTACTTTTCACAGCAACAATGCCAGGTGCTATTAAGCAATTGGTACAGAACTATATGTCTAAACATGTAATTCAGATTGAAGCAGATATGACTACAGTTGGACATCAAGGTATCGATCACCAATATGTGGTCGTTGAACCAATCGAAAAACTAGAGGTTTTATTGCATTTTTTAAATTCGAAAGAAGGTCAAAGAGGAATTATCTTTTGTAAAACAAAAGCAGCAGTCAATAAATTGGCTAAGAACCTTGCCATCAATAAATTTTCTTCAGGAGCCATTCATGGTAGTTTAACACAGGGTATTCGTGATCGAATCATGGGACAATTTAGAGAAGGGTTTATTGATATTTTAGTCGCTACAGATTTGGCAGCTCGTGGAATTGATGTAAAAGAGATTTCATATGTGGTAAACTATCATTTACCAGATACGTATGATGCATATGTACACAGAAGTGGACGTACTGCTAGAGCAGGGGCAACGGGTCTTTCTTTGACTATTTTACAACAAGAAGAAATAATTGATATAGCTGATTTCGAAAAGGAATTAGGCATTACATTCCATCCATTTAAAAAAGCAAATGCACAGAGTATCGAAGAAAATAACGGGTTGTTATGGGCAAAGAAAATTTTCAAGACAAAGCCTAACCGTACCATTTCAGAAGAGTTTAGAAAGAAGGTAAGAACAGTTTTTCATCACTTAACTAAAGAAGAGTTGATAGAGAAAATATTGGCAAACCACCTAGCTCAAAACAATACTCCAACTTCAAAAGTAGTTAAGTCTAAAAAAAAATAAAAGCTTCCATTACATAAGTAACAATTTAAATATTAATTATACGCAATCCCGAACAATTCATTTTGTTTGGGATTTTTAATGAGTATAGCACTAGTCTGTAATTATATATGACTAAATATCTAGTTAGTAGAGGAAGGCTGATTAATTAAAATTGATGCGAGTTAGCAAGTAAGGAATTCTTGAAAAAACAAATAGAATCATAAATAAAAAACCTCCCAAAAGGAGGTTAATCTAATTTAAGAGTTGTGCTTCTAGAAGTATTTTTATCCCCCAATAAAAAAATCTTGATTGCAACTATTATAATCAATGCGAAGCTATAAAAATTACAATAAAAAGAAACAGGTAAAAACACCTGTTTTAAATATATTACAGTTCCTTTTTTAGATTTATAAATGTAACAAAAAACACTATATATCAGTTACTTAACCGTTGTCGACTTTATTAAGAATATAAAATCAGAAACACCCCAATCATAATACCAAACAAAGGAACCAACTTTTTACGTTTATTTTTTTCTTTAAAAACAAGACCACCAATTACCACAGCAATCAGTATTTGACTTCGCTTGATGGCCGAAAGTAACATGATTAGTGCTTCAGGATCTTGCAAGGCTTTAAAATAAAAATAATCGGCTGCTTGTAATAAAACGCCCACTGCAATTATTGTCCATCTCCATTTAAACGCTTTTCTTTTTTCTGGTTTAGGAAACCATGTTATAGACAATATGATGATCAAAATAAGCACCGTATATAAACAAAACCAAAATTGCAAGGTTTGTGGATTTAACGTTAAACTCTGAATTAAAAACTTATCATACAAGCCGCTAGAAGAACCAAGAAAAGTAGCACCAATAATAGCAAAAATCCATTTATTTCGTTTAAAATTTATACCTTCTTTTTTTCCTATTCTAGAATAGAGAAGTACTGAAGATATGATCAAGATAAAACCACACCATTGTAAAAATGTTGGTTGCTCTTTATAAATTAAGATAGCACCGATAAAGGTGAAAAAAGGCCCTGCAGAACGTATCGGAGTCACAATGGTAATGGGTAAATGCTTTAAAGCATGAAAGGCCAATACCCAAGAAGCAGCCATAATCATTGACTTTATCAAAATAAATCCGTGTGTTTTTAAAGGAATGCTAGTAATATGAAAACCTATTTGTTTGGTGAATTCTGGGAAATAAAGAGAGCCTATAAAAAAAGGAACAAGCAGCAAAAACCCTGTGCCAATGGTACCTAAAAGTACAGGAAGAACTTCATTTCCTTGTACCGCATGTTTTTTACATAAATTGTGTAATCCTAAAAATAAAGCTGCCAATAAACCTAAATACATCCACATGGCGCGAATATAGTTTTTTACGACATTTTGGTATTGAAAAAAGGAATGATTTTTAACAATCTTTGTAGAAATCACTCAACTAATTATGATAAGGGGTAATTATCAAGTCTTACATCCCTTTTATTTCTTAAATACAGTCTTCTTAATATAAATTACAAGATATTTAAAATGAAAACCGAGTACTAAATCATTAGAAAAATAAGAAGAATATTCTTAAATTCTAAAAGAGGAATTAGAACTCAAAGAAGAACTATAAATACACATCTAGAATAATGTTTTATAGTTAATCTGTATTTTATTACTTGTTTAGTAGATCTAAATCAAGTTCGTTAAAATTATGTGCAGCTTTTACTAAGAGGGTAGATCCAATAGATTCGAATAGGTTATTAGTTTTTAGAACAAATTCGGTTTGTTTTTCAATATTATAATCTGGAATACCAATAATGGTGAGGTTTGTAGATATTGATTCTTCTTCAATAATGTTATAAAACCTTTTTTGCTCTACAGCATTATTGATAATTTTAATTTCCACATTGACACGAATATCCTCAACAAGTTTTGATATTTTAGTTTCAATAATAGAAACATCTACATTGTTATTGTTTACGAAAAGCACTCTAATATTTGTCTCACTCCATCTAGGAGAAGCAATAATGAAACGTGCTATATTTAGCATCATTTCAGCATTTTTACTATCCGTTTCTCGCCACCAAAAATCGACTGAGCTGTAATTTCCAAATTTAGCTTTTCTATCAAAATCTAAATACAATAAATTATAATCTAGATGCAATAAGGTTTGTGTCATCTTAGAATATTCTTCAGAATTTTCTAAACCTTTTGGCCAACCCATCATGATTGTATTTGGCTCAACGCCAGAAAAGCCAAAGGTTGAAGCAATATTACTAATACCACTATAAATATTATCTACTTTTATTTGTCTAGCAAATATGCCAAGTTCTTGAAATATATTATCTCTAACAACTTGATCTGTTTTTTTTAATGGCGGTTTGTTGTTTTTCGAATCTAAAATGAGTTTAAAATTGGTGACAATTCCTGTGCGACCAGAAACTGTTTTACACAATTCTAGTAAATAAGATTGATGCACACTTTTACCACTAAATAGAATAATATTAGGATTCCAATTCGAGTTTTCTTCAACTTGAGCGTCTATTTTTTTTAACCCTTTGCTCACTACATTCTCCCAAACACTTTTCCAAACATCGTTAGACTGCAATTTCACCTCTTTTCTTTGTAGCCTAAAATACATAAGGCTAATAGCTGCAAGAGCAACTATCATTGCCATCATATCTAATTTAAACATCACAGCAAAACAGGCCATGAATCCAATTAGCCCCACCCATCTCTTTACTTTAAATTTTGGCTGAAAATCAGGGTTTGCCCAGCTTTCAAGGAAAAACGAAATATTTATAAATCCATAAGCTGTTAAATAGAACATAGAAACAACACGAGCAATAATGTCTAATTCACCTATAAGAATACCAACTTCTGCAATCAAAAAAGCAAGAAATAAGGCATTGACAGGTTCATTATTTGCTCCTTTTCCTTTGCTGAAAAGAGTTGGTGTTACTTTATCAATAGACATTGCTTGCAAAATTCTTGGCCCTCCAAGAATACCTCCTAAAGCAGAAGACAATGTGGCACCCCATATTCCTGCTACAACAGCAGGAGCAAATAGGGCAATTTTCATTAAGATATTATAATCTGTTCTTAGCACTTTTGAATCTACAGAGTATGCCATAAAAACAGCCAATATAATATAAACTAAAAGACCAACTCCAATAGCGTATAAAGTACCGCGCGGAATCGATTTTTTTGGGTCTTCTAAATCACCACTCATGGCAATTCCGGCTGTAAATCCAGTAACTGCTGGGAAAAACACAGCGAATACAACCTCTAAAGGAACTCCGCTGTCATCTGCAAATAATTGTATTGTTGTTGGTGCGAACTCAGAAGAACTAAAAATGATTGAAATCAGTGAAACAACAATAGCTGCTAGAATTAAAAATTGTGTTTTAATCGCGGCAGATGTGCTTATAAGTGCTAAACCAGTAAGTGCTATAAGAGCAATAGTTCCTGTAATTCTTAAATCATTAATTGAAGTTCCAAATCCTAAATAGGCATTAAAACTTTCTGCAAAACCAATTAAATATAACGCTATTGAGAATGCAGTTCCAACAAACAATGCAATACCAATAGAACCCCCTATCGGAATGCCCATACTTCTTGATAAGACATAATAAATACCTCCAGCACCAATTTTTTTATCTGTTGCTACAGACGATACACTTAAACCTGTTGAAACTGCAATGACGTGAGCAATCAGAATGATAATGATTGCTCCAATTAAGCCTGCATTACCAACAACCCATCCCAAACGCATATACATGATAACTCCAAGAATGGTTAATATGGAGGGAGTAAAGACTCCTGCGAAAGTTCCAAATTTACTTTTTTGTGGCATTAATAAAGATTCATCTTTTTGAAGAAAATAATAAAAGGTGTGAATATACTTATTCTTTTTAGTTTCAAGAATAATTTAATTATAATATAAACACAAGACCGATTTTTAGCTTATAATTTGTATATAGTACAAGTAATTATTGTCACTAGATTTCTTTAGGGAATCATTAGCCGTATAAATCTATGTAAAAAAATGCGAGGTTAGTGAACCACAAGGTCATCGATCGTTAGAGTAAACAACCAAACAAGCTATGGATACTTAACCATTTTAAATAGACACTGTTCTAGAATGTTGCATAAAATAAGACTCAAAGCGTTTTAGAGATGGATTCATTTTTTCTGAATAAAAGACAAATTGACATTTATTAATACTTTGGGTAATTGACATCAAAGCGGTATATGATTCATTTTGACTTAGAAATTCAGCATCGTCTATACTAAATATTTTAAGTTGAGTAGCATTTAAGCCATTTAAAGAGAACAACTTTCGAATGGTTTTAGGTGTAGAAATAAGAATATCAGTTCCTTCAAATATCTCTGATTTTAGCACATCAATATGAGCCTTTTCTTCACACAAATATACTCGTAGTGAATTGTATCTAGTGTATTTAAAAAAAGCATCATAAGTTTGCTGTGCTTTTTCCATATTATCTACTAAAACGATGGCTCTTGGTGCTTCTCCAATTGCCTCAAATTTTAATTTCTGTAAGGTGGTAAGTACAAGCGTTGTTGTTTTTCCACTTCCTTCTGGGGCTGTACAATAGATATTGGCACCACTTTTTATTACAGGAATACTTGCTTTCTGAAAAGGAGTTGGGATTGTTATCTCTTGAGATTCAAGCATCTCTTTGATTTCAGAATGTAATTTTTTAAAAGGCATAAGAATAAAAGAGCTGACTGTTTATAGAAATATTCATATTAATGAAGGGCAAATATACTATTAAATGAGCGTA
>MAAC01016620.1_pt1 | contig 65985 bp, 58 predicted proteins | sample 1115981 | NCBI WGS metagenome assembly MAAC01 (sample SAMN04961126, study PRJNA320927) | seawater metagenome | isolation source: sample BD02T64 sea water enriched with oil for 64 days | place: USA:Gulf of Mexico | collected 2013-07-27 | reverse complement strand
GTATTGAAGCAATGAAGGTAGTGGGTTCTCGCTTTCGCGAAAGCGAAATAATAACAACAAACAATTCCATTCACTTACATTTTAAAAAAGAATCTATCTTTAATAACAATGTCATCGTAGATACTTTTCAAGACCATAGAATGGCCATGGCTTTTGCACCACTCGTGATGAAAACTAGTATGATTGTCAAGGATGCCATGGTGGTTACTAAGAGTTATAAAACCTACTATGAAGACCTTAAAAAGGTAAATGTAAGCATTACAGAAATTTAACGCCTGATTTACTTGACAAGGCCTATGCGCAAATTGTATATTTGCAACTTATCTTAAATATCAATTAATGAAGTTATCACAATTTGGTTACGATCTACCGGAAGATCGCATCGCTCAACATCCAGCAGAAAATAGAGATGAATCGAAGCTGATGGTTTTGCATAGAAAAACTGGTGAAATTGAGCATAAAATGTTCAAAGACGTGATTGATTATTTTAATGAAGATGATGTTTTTGTTTTTAACGACACTAAGGTTTTTCCAGCGAGATTATATGGTAATAAAGAAAAAACTGGTGCGAGAATAGAGGTATTTCTTCTTAGAGAATTAAACCCAGATACAAAGTTGTGGGATGTATTAGTAGATCCGGCAAGAAAAATAAGAATAGGGAATAAATTATACTTTGGTGATGATGAAAGTCTAGTCGCTGAGGTGATTGATAACACTACTTCAAGAGGTCGTACATTGAGATTTCTTTATGACGGGAGTTATGAAGAATTTAGACAAGCACTTAAGGATTTAGGAGAAACACCTTTACCTAAAGAGCTTAATAGAGAAGTAGAGCCAGAAGACGAAGAGCGTTATCAAACTATTTTTGCCGAAAATGAAGGTGCTGTTGCAGCGCCAGTTGCAGGACTTCACTTCTCAAAGCACTTACTTAAACGACTTGAGATAAAAGGCGTTAATATGACAGCCGTTACTATGCACATAGGCTTAGGAACATTTGCCCCAGTTGAGGTAGAAGATCTATCTAAGCATAAAATGGATAGTGAGCAAGCTTTTATCAATCAGGAGACTTGTGATATGGTAAATAAGGCTATAGATGCAAAAAGAAATGTTTGTGCAGTAGGAACTACTACCATGCGCACACTTGAAAGTGCAGTAAGTAGTAATGGTCACTTAAACACCTTTGATGAGTGGACTAACAAATTTATTTTCCCACCATACGACTTTACTATTGCAAATAGTATGATTACAAATTTTCATCATCCTAAATCTACTTTAATGATGCAAGCAGCTGCTTTTGCAGGTTATGATTTGTTAAAAGAAGCTTATGAAGTCGCTCTTAAGGAAGACTACAGATTTAGCACTTATGGTGACGCTATGTTGATTATTGACTAATTATACATATTGTTATTCCGCTTTCGCGAAAGCAAAATATATCAAATCCCTACGACTGTAAAGTTGTAGGGATTTTTATTTAATTCAAAGGCGATCAAGGTGCAGTCATTGCTAGTCATCCCATCGTCTGATATTAGTGATATGATTTTAAGGATTACATATTTAGTTCTTTTCAGAATGCTTTTAAGATGTCAACAAATATCACTCTATTAAATAAAGAGGCTAGATAACCTTTACTTTTGAAACTCTCAAAGCAATTTTTTCCTGTTTAAGAATTCAAAAACTTAAATTTGCAAAACTTTTAAACTATAGACATGTCTAAACTTATCGCCCCATCAGTTCTCGCAGCAGATTTTGCTAACCTACAAAGAGACGTAGAAATGATCAATAACTCAGACGCTGACTGGTTTCATATCGATATCATGGATGGTGTTTTTGTGCCTAACATTTCTTTTGGGATGCCAGTTTTAAGAGATATTGTGAAACATGCCACTAAAACGATAGACTGTCACCTTATGATAGTAGATCCAGATCGTTATGTAAAAACCTTTGCAGACTTAGGTTGCGATATCCTTACGGTTCATTATGAAGCCTGCACTCATTTGCATAGAACATTACAGCTTATAAAATCACATGGTATGAAAGCTGGTGTAGCGCTTAATCCACATACGAGCGTGCATTTACTAGCAGATACTATTCAAGACATAGACATGGTTTGTTTAATGAGTGTGAATCCAGGTTTTGGAGGTCAAAGCTTTATTGAAAACACTTACGATAAAGTAAAGAATCTTAAAACTATTATAGATTCAAAAGATGCTGATACACTTATAGAAATAGATGGTGGAGTGACAGATAAAAATGCAAAACAACTAGTTGATGCCGGAGCAGATGTGCTAGTGGCTGGTAGTTTTGTTTTTAAATCAGAAGACCCTACTGCTACGGTTGCCAGCTTGAGACAGATGGTAAATTAATGAACTTACTTTAATGTGACTCAGTCATTATTCTTAAGTTTATTTAAGTTAGAATATGCCTGTTTTGTTTAATATTTCTGGCACTTTCTTAATGATTATTTAACCTTATTTCATAGTCGTAAAACATTATAATAGAAGTACTTTTGCACGCTCAAAACAACCGTTGCAATGGGAGATTTAGGAATTTTAGAATTTTTTACAGCCTTTGATTTCAAAGAGGCATTTACTGCGGGAATGATATTGTTTGCAGTAATCGATATTATAGGAAGTATTCCTATTATAGTTGATTTACGTCGCAAAGTAGGTCATGTACAAAGTGAAAAGGCATCTATTGTTGCCGGATTGCTCATGATTGTTTTCATGTTTGTAGGGGAAAGTATGTTAGGCCTTATTGGGATAGATGTAAATTCTTTTGCTGTTGCTGGAGCGTTCATTATTTTCTTCATTGCTCTAGAAATGATTTTAGGAATTCAGTTATATAAGGACGACGCGCCAGAGACAGCTGCGATTATCCCTATTGCTTTTCCACTTATTGCTGGCGCAGGTACGCTTACCTCTGTTTTGTCGCTGAGATCTGAGTACTCAGCCATTAATATTATTGTTGCGATAATTGTAAACATAGGATTTGTCTACGTGGTGCTTAAAAATTCTGGAAAGATTGAAAAAATAATAGGTAAACAAGGAATTAACGTGGTTAGGAAAATCTTTGGTGTTATCTTGCTAGCTATAGCTGTAAAGCTTTTTACAGCAAATATTAAAGAACTTTTCTAGTTATGAAATACGTATTTTATTTAATAATTGTTTTGGCTGTAGCGAGCATTGTTTTTAATGCTTTAAAACTCGATTTTGATCATCTTTTTCAGGGCGATAGTCAGATAGCAATCATAAGTATAATAGCTGCAATTTGCGTAATAGTTTTAATGAGCATTATGTTAGTCTCGAAGAAAATTGCAGAGAAAGTAGAAGATCGATAAATTTAATAAGGTGATAGATTAAGATCCTAGTAATCAACATTAATGTTAATTCACTTGGGAATTGCTTAACTCTAATAATTTCTCTATCATCTCATCACTTTGATTAAGTAGTTTTACTTTAAGTTCTGTAGTAAATAATTGCTCTGCAAGAGAAGATTTTATAATTAAAGCAATTTCTTCTCTGTAACCAGGTAATTTTATACTGGTGTTATACAGCTGGGCATATTCAATGAATTCTTTCATCATTTCTTCAGTAACCTCGTAAGAATTTAGAAATTCTTCTTGAGGCATATCTCTCATGAATTTCCCGTGGTCTTGAAGGTATCGATTTACAAATTGGTCTGCAAAACCTGTCCTACCAAAGTAATTTAATGTCTGTAAAATATAACCATCTGGGCTAGGGACAAATACATCAGGAATAATACCGCCGCCACCATAAACTATTTTGCCGCCTGGCGTTATACGTTTCAAGGAATCATTTACCTGGATATTATCTTCACTTTGTAGTTCTCCATTACTGTATCTATCAATGTATTCTTTAAAATAATCTTCATTACCATTCTCGTAAGGTCGTTGTATACTTCTACCAGTAGGAGTATAATAACGAGCGATAGTTAATCTTACAGCACTTCCATCACCTAGCTTAATTTCTTGTTGTACTAGGCCTTTACCAAAGCTTCTACGGCCTATTATGGTTCCTTTGTCGTTGTCTTGAAGTGCACCAGCCACAACTTCACTCGCACTTGCACTATTTTCATTTATAAGAATATAGACATCGCTGTCTTCATAAGAACCACGATCTGTGGCATAGCTGTCTTTGCGTTTATCATTTCTGTCCTTTTGAAAAAGTATAAGTTGATCTTCCTTAAGAAATTCATCGGCAATTTCTACCGCAGCGCTTAAAACGCCACCAGGATTATCTCTTAAATCTAATGCTATTTGAGTGGCTCCGGCTCTTTTTAATTCCTTAATGGCCTTTTTAAATTCATCTTCTGTAGACTCTGCAAAACGATTAATTTTTATATATCCCAACTTGTTAGTTAACATGTAGCTGGCATCTATACTTTTAATGGCCACATTGCCTCTTACTACAGGGATATTGATCACCTCTTCATCTCCTGGTCTTAATATTCCTAAAACAATTTTAGAACCTTCTTCTCCTTTAAGCACATTAGTAGAGATAGCATTCTCGCCAAAAAGTGGTTTTCCATCTGCATAAAGTATTTTATCGCCACCTTTAATTCCCGCTTTATAACTGGGGCCGTCTTCTATTGCTCGCAATACAGATATGGAATCTTGGTTGACAAAGAAACGTATCCCTATGCCTACAAAATCGCCACGCATATTATTATCGACATCTTCCAGCTCACTACTAGGTATGTAAACAGAATGTGGATCGAGATTTTGCATGATCTCATTAACAGTAACATCTACTATGCTATCTGTATTAACCTGATCAACATATCGTTGATCTATGAGATCTATGAGTCTATTAAGTTTACGCTTTTTTAAACTGCTAGAAGTGGCTATGTAATCATTACCTATACTGTTTTCATTAAGTACGCTGCCCAGCCATATCCCTATGGCAAATATGATCCCTAAAAATAATGGGTAGTATAAATAACTTTTCTTCATTAATTGACTTCTTCTATTTGTTCAATAATAACTCCGGCTTTTTCTAGAAATTGCAGGCCGCTATCATCTTTATAGCCTTCCATGTAGACAACACGTTTTATACCACTTTGATGAATAAGTTTACTACAGTCTTTACATGGTGACATGGTAATGTACAATGTGGCATCCTTACAGCTTTGGGTAGAGCCTGCAACTTTTAGGATGGCATTAGCTTCAGCATGTAATACGTACCACTTAGTATAGCCTTCCTCATCTTCGCAAAAATTTTCAAAACCGCTAGGAGTACCGTTGTAGCCATCGCTTATAATCATGCGATCTCTAACTATGAGTGCGCCCACTTGCCTTCTTTTACAGTGTGATAATTTGCCCCATTCTGTTGCCATTCTCAAATAGGCGACATCGTATCTATGTTGTTTGTCTTTTTTCAATTTTGATTAACCATTTAATAAGCAAGCTAGTAAATTAAGTCGGTTGTGTTCTACAAGCTTTCTTTTTTATGTAGTTATTTATGTTCCGCTTTCGCGAAAGCGAGACTACAATTCTATTCTAAAAAATCCATCGTACGATTAATAAAGGTATAACCATACCTAGAACGATAGATGATATTATCTGAACCCATTCTTTTTTATTAAATCGGAATAAGCCAGTGAAAATAAAGTTGAGTATGAGCACTACGAGTATTACTAATAGTTGTCCTAACTCGATTCCTAATGCAAATTCAAGAAGCATGAGTAACTTACTCTCAGCACCAGCAGCCAGCATCTTGAAACCATTTGCAAAACCAAATCCATGAACTAAGCCAAAGAATAATGCCACTATTAAGGTAATCCAGTTGTTGTGATCTCTATGTCTATTTCCTGCTGTAAAGATATTGTAAAGAGCTGCAATGGCTATAGTTACTACAATTAAGAATTCTATATAATTACTGTTAAACGACACTTTTCCATAAATAACGAGCAAGAGTGATAAAATATGGCCTACGGTGAATGCAAGACTCAGACCTATGAGTTTTTTCCAACTGTTAAATAGAAAAGGAACCGCTATAAGAATAAAAAATAAAATGTGGTCGTAAGCACCTACATTAAAATTCATAACATGATGAAAACCTTCACTCACGTATAATATAAAATCATCCATTTATCACTAAAAATTAGGGGTTAGTCAAAAATAAGGCATAGATCTAGAGAAAGGAAATAGTTTATAGGATTAAAGAAGATAAGTTGATACTTAAAGAGCAGCTCTGTGGTTTTAAGTTGAAGTATATTATCTAATTAGTAATAGGTAGCCCCATTTATTTTGGATATTTTTGTTTATCGATAAAATGTGCATTTCATATTTATGAGTAAAAGGGTTTTTATAGTATTACTTTTTATTTTCAGCGTTTTGAAGTCTGTCTATTCTCAAGGCCAGACACAGGAGCAATTTTATATAGAAATGGACTCTCTGTTAGATCTTTCTTACGAGCTAGAAACAAATGGAGCATTTAAAGATTCTTATGATCTCAATGTGAAAGCTTTGAAAAAAGCGTTAGATAAAAAGGATCACTATTATACAGCTGTGACCTATGGGTATTTAGGGTATGATTTTCTACGACAAGGAGATACTATTGAGGCTTTAAGTAATTTTAAAAGGGCTCAACGATATGCACTGTTGCAGGACGATCCTATATTGCTAGCTGATGCTCAAGGAAATCTAGCGAGTATTTATTCTTCAGATTCTACAAAAAGAGAATTAGAGGAGTCTTATACAAAAATGGCAATTGCTACATATAAGAAATATAGAGACACTACTGGGTTACAATTTATTTACCATAATTATGCTCATTCATTAGAAGAAAGAAAAGATTTTGATGAGCTGAAGTTATATATTGATTTACTTAATGGACCTCAATTTAAAGATCAAACTTCTGCTGTTTATCGAGCTTCTATTGATAATCTAACAGCACGATATTATCTAGCGTTGAACGACTATAATACTGCAGACTCTTTACTTCTTAATGTAATACGTTTTTCAAAAGAAAAAAACTTTCCTTTAGAACTGGAAGCTGCTTATGACGCTTATGCAGAAAGTCTTTATAAACAAAAGAAGTATGAACTTGCCTACGCTACGAGGCTTAAATTTGAAGAAGTTCTAGAGCGTAATAGGCGTGAAGATTTTGAAATCTCGTTAGATAGAGTGTCGTTTTCTACTGATATGATTCAGTTCAAAGAAGAATTAAAACGCTCCGAAATTGAGAATGAGTTACAGCAAGAAAAGATTAGAAATAAAACAGCTTTAATTTATGCATTAACTGCTCTCACTTTAGCTATACTTCTAGGTTTGTATTTTACCATACAACTATCCAGAAAAAGGAAACAGCTTAACAATGCGCTAAAAGAAAAAAATAAACTCTATTTAAAAGAAAAAAATAGAGCTGAGAAGCTAGCACTCGCCAAAAGTGATTTTTTTAGTACGGTAAGTCATGAATTGAGAACCCCATTGTACGGAGTTATAGGGTTAACAAATATCTTAATGGAGAACAACAAAAATGAGGCTATCAAAGAGGATATAAAATCATTAAAATTCTCTGCTGATTATTTGCTTGCCTTAGTTAATGACGTTTTACAAGTTAACAAGATAGATTCTAATAAACATGAGGATGAGTCTGTTGATTTTGATTTATCTGAGCTTATCAATAAAATTGTTTCTTCTTTTGAGTACATGAGACGTCAAAATAAAAACCTGATCAAAATTCAAGTGGCTAATGACGTTCCTAAACGTATTCATGGCAATGCAGTGCGTTTATCTCAAATTTTAATGAACTTAATAGGGAATGCTGCAAAATTTACAGAAAACGGTATTATAATTATTGAGGTTACGGTCAAGAAAATAACCAGCAATAATGTGCTATTGCATTTTTCTATTAGAGACAACGGGCAAGGAATAGCAGCTAGTAAAATAGAGCAAATATTTGAAGAATTTAAACAAGGCGATTCTCATAGTTATAATTATCAAGGGACAGGATTAGGTTTGCCCATTGTTAAGCGCTTGTTAGATCTTTCTGGTTCTCATATTGTTCTTGAAACCAAAGAAGGAAAGGGATCTATCTTTTCATTTGACTTGAAATACGACCTTGCTCAACAATTAGAGGATAAGAAAACCACTCAAAAGAATCATTACTTATTAGAAACAGGTATTCTTAAAGACAAGAAAATCCTTATCGCAGAAGATAACCGTATCAATCAAATGGTTACTAAAAAGATTCTAGAAAAAGATGGTGTAATTTGTACCGTAGTAGAAAATGGACAGGAAGCTATAGAAGAGGTTACTAATAGCTCTTATGATCTAATTTTAATGGATATTAATATGCCCATTTTAAACGGTATAGAAGCAACTCAAGAAATAAGAAAAACCAGCTCTATTCCTATACTTGCGCTTACTGCAGTTGAAATAGAAGAAATCAGACAGAGTATTCTAGATGCTGGTATGAATGATTTTATCGTAAAGCCGTATGATGTATCTAGGTTCAAACAGCTTATAATAAAAAGCATAATAGAGTATCAAAATAAACAAGGTTAAAAAGCTTATCGCCACTGATCACCTTTTAATTGAGTTGCTGCTATAATTACATCCATTCTTGAAATTTGACCTATAAGTTTTCCTTCACTAGTTACAGGGAAACGCCTGTGGCCAGTTTTTAAAAATCGTGCTGCTGCATCAAAGATATCTGCATCTTCATCTATTGTTGCAGGTTGTAAAGACATGTAGTCACTAACAAGCCTGTTCCCTACGGGCATGTTATGGTACCTACTTTCACCTATCACGTGCATTAAATCAGTATCGCTTATTATTCCTACTAGTTGTTTCTTATCGTTTACTACAGGACCGCCAGTAATTCTTTGCTTTAACAAAGTTTCCATGACTTCGGTAATACCTTGGTTAGGAGAGAAGGTAATGAGCTTACGAGTCATAAAATCTTTTACTTGAAATTTTTGAGGTGCGTTAGCAGTGGTCTCACGTTTACCCATAAAATTTTTAATTCCCATAGCGTAGTTGTTTAAAATTGAGGTATTAATATAGTGAAATTTTATGAACTTCTATCATCGTTTTTTTGTAGGAAAGCTATCTAAGTGTTATGTCATTTTTCAATTTTTTCAACTTTCATAAATTGATGTTCATTAGATTTAAAGGTCAGTTTTTAATGGCTTTTATTAATTTTTACAGGATTTTTATTTTGTAAGAATTCACTTTTAAATATTTTAATATTTATAAAGTTATGTTTAATTTTATATCATTATTTGATAGATAAACTTCAATTATTTAGCGATCTGCTTTTGTTTTTTTTAGACATTTTGTTAGGTTTGTTATACCGATAACTGATTAATGAATTCCATTTATACCATATGCTACGTAAGTAAAGTAGCACCTAATTTGTCAGATAAAGACATCCAAGATTTATTCAAATTCACCGCTACTATTAATAATAAGAATAAGATAAGTGGTATACTTTTGCATTCACTAGATAACTTTTTTCAAGTGCTAGAAGGTGATGAAAAATGTCTTAAAGACCTTTATAATAAAATTAAAGAAGATCCTAGGCATTATGAACTTTATGAAGTTTATAATAAGAAGACTATTCATCCCGTTTTCTCCAATTACAAATCAACCTTTGATATTGTAAAAACGGCAACAGATTTAAAATTAGTTCTTGCTTATCTTAATCAAGACATCGCTAATAGCACAAATCGTAAGTTAAAACGACTTCTCACTCCTTTTGATTTACTTGGGGACTTTTAATTCACCTCCAATATAATCGTCCATATTACATCGACAGTTGTTATAGGCCTTTCAAAAAGACAGATTCTTAAGTTGTTCTTTGAGTATAAAGAGGAGTCATATATTTGAGTATAACACCGTTAAACTATACACATGAACTTATCCTATTGGGAATTAAAATCCTGGCTTTCAAACGTTGATTTTACAATCGTAGGCAGCGGTATTGTAGGACTTACCTGTGCATTGCAGTTAAGGGCAAGATATCCAGAATCAAACATTCTATTATTAGAAAAAGGAATACTGCCGCAAGGAGCTAGCACAAAAAACGCAGGTTTTGCGTGTTTTGGAAGTCTCAGTGAATTAATAGACGACTTACAGCATCATACTGAAGAACAAGTTTTGCACCTAGTACGACAACGCATTGAAGGGTTGCGTGTGTTACGTTCTGCCTTAGGAGATAGAGCTATAGATTATCAGCAATTAGGTGGATATGAATTATTCTTGAATAAAGATGAGCAGTTACTAGAAACCTGTATGCATCAATTAGATGCTATTAATTCATTATTACACCCTATTTATAGTGAACCAGTCTTTGAATGGAAGGAAAGATCATTTGGGTTCCAGAACATTAATCAGAAATTTAGTTTTAACAAATTTGAAGGTCAGATAGACACTGGAAAAATGATGTACAACCTTATGAATAGCGTCTTAAAACAAAACATAAAAGTTTTAAATGCCACTACAGTAGAACAACTTGTGGATGCCGGTAATAAAGTGCATGTAAAAACAAACCATTTTGATTTTTTTTCCTCTAAAGTATTTATCGCCACTAATGGGTTTGCATCACAGTTATTAAAGGAGGATGTAAAACCTGCACGGGCACAAGTCTTGATTACAAAACCTATCAAAGATTTAGAAATTAAAGGAACTTTTCATCTCGATAGAGGATTTTATTATTTTAGAAATATTGATAATAGGATATTAATTGGTGGTGGTAGGAATTTAGATGTTGATGGAGAAACTACTACAGATTTTGCACTTTCAGATCCAATACAAGATCGTTTAGAACAGCTTCTTAAAACGACGGTTTTACCTGGCATCTCTTTTGATATTGCCCACCGTTGGACAGGAATCATGGGTGTAGGGTCTAGTAAAAATCCCGTGGTAAAACAAGTAGGTAATAATATATATTGCGGTGTGCGATTAGGTGGCATGGGCGTTGCTATTGGGAGCTCAATTGGTAAAAGATTGGCCCAGCTTTATTGAGTAATATAATCTATTTAATTGGACTATTTATCATGCTATTAACAAGTAGTTCTTCAGTAAAGTAGTAACATTAGTCCATGAAAAAAATAGCAATAATAGGATGTGGTCCTAGAGGTTTACATAGTTTAGAGTGTTTACTGTTATCGCTTTCGCGAAAGCGAGATCAACCACAGATAAATATTTCTATATATGAAAAAGAACCCTATTTAGGTAGCGGTCAAGTATGGAGCCTAGATCAACCAGATTCTAACTGGTTAAACATAGCAGATAGAGCGTTAGCAAATTTAAAAGGTCGAGAAAAAATTGATTTTTCATCTTTTCAAATACCAGCTTTTCCATCATTCATAAGGTGGATGGAAGATGTTTATGATCATTACCTTGATGAAGAAGTAGACGCTTTTCCATCGCGTAATAAGATGGGGCGTTACTTAAATGAAAGGTTTAAGTCTATTGCAGAAGTACTGATCAAGCAAGATATACTAGCTATAAATGTAACTCTAGTCACGCAAGTAAAGTTCTTAAATCATAAATTCTTAGTAACTGATACGTCTGGTCAAGAATGTGAATTTGATGAGTGTTTACTAACCATAGGTCACCAGTCTACAGAGGATGATTCACAAATAGCTTCATGGAAAGTAGATTGTGAGAAAAGCAGTAAAATTCTTTATGATAACCCATATGAAAGTAAGCTAATTCATCAAATAGATCCAGATGTTACGGTAGGTTTAAGAGGTTTTGGTCTAGCGATGATTGATATCATGAGACAACTGACCATAGAAAAAGGAGCAAGGTTCAAAAAAACTCACAATAGTTGGAAACTGAATTATTTGCCTAGTGAAACGTCTATTCAAAAAATAATTCCTTTCTCAATAGACGGATTACCTTTAGTTCCTAAACCACTAGGTAAAAAAGTGGATGTTTTTTTTAAACCATCTGAGTTACAGATGGAAGAGTTTAAAAACAAAATAGGCAATTCTTTGATTGAAGCTTCATCGCTCAATAATATTGAGTTTTTGTTAGATGCATTTGTACCTATTGCAGTAAATAAATTCATAGAACATCCTTTTTCAAAGGTACAAGAAGATCAAGTTACAGTGGAAATAGTAGCAAAGGAGTGGCTTAATGATATGAGTTACGAACACGACTTAATTTTGAATACTAAAATTGATACCAAATCATACATCACTCAAACTATAGAAATGTCTTTAGGTTTAAGTGCGGTAACTTTAGATTATGTTCTAGGTCAGGTCTGGAGGCATTTTCAACCTACGATGTACGATCTATTCTCTCATTGCGATCTTCATGATTTAGTCATGGCTCAAGTCATAGCTTTAGATGAAAGCACAAAGCGTTATTCATATGGGCCGCCGGTAGAGAGTATGATGCAGTTACTTTCTTTAATAGAAAACAATATTATTAATACAGATTTCTTAGCAAATCCTAATATAACCTGCAAAGAAGATTACTGGCTTGTTTCTAAAGGAGAAAATTCGGTACAATGTGCGGTTATGATAAATACAGTTTTAAATCCGCCTCAATTGAGTGAGATCAATAGCGATCTAGTTAAAAGCCTTTTAGAAGATGACTTGCTAGAGCCAGTAACATCAGATTTAGGTATTGCTACAAAAGAAAATGGCACTATTCAATTGTCTCACAAGAATGATGATATTCAACTAGCTGCCTTAGGTCGCAATTGTAAAGGAAGTGTTATGGGTGTAGATGCAATTTTAGAATGTTTCGGTGATAGGATTCATAAATGGAGTAATGATATTGTAAACAGATTATAGCTATTTGTTAAAAATTATGTGAAATTAGTTGCTTTTTATTAGTTAAATTATGAATGTGTTAATGTTTACTTGTTAAACAGTGCTAAAATCTAATTAAGAGCCTTGACTCATTGTTATATTTAAATAAAAACATGAAAAAGTTCTTTAGAGTATTAACCGTCGCACAACTCGCTTTACAGGCTTATAACTATTACATGGAGCACAAGCGTAACAAAGAGGTTAAGGAAATGAATAAAAAGTTAGAAAAAATAACACATTAAAAAAACAATATGGAAACTACCAGAGAAGAAGCAAAGCAACTAGCACACGATGAAACAGTAAATGCACTTAATCAATTGTTAGAAAAGAACTATGATGCTGAGCAAGGCTATAAAAATGCATTACTAGATACAGATAATGATAGATTGAAGACTTATTTTAAACGACAAGCGGCTAGCAGAAGTCAAAATGCAAATGAACTTGATAAGGCGATTAGAGATTTAAATGCTACACCGGTTCAATCAGGAAGCACTGAAGGAGCAATTCATAGAACATGGATGGATTTTAAAACGGCGATCGTAGGAAAGGATGACGAAGCTATTTTAGAAGAATGTATACGTGGTGATAAAGCTGCAGTAAGTGAATACAAAGAAGTATTAGAAAATGAAAATTACTTACATGAAACTAAGGATGTGGTACGTTACCAGCTCAACGGTATTCAAAACACACTAGATACTATAAAGAAGTTAGAAGATATAGTAGATTAATTACTATCATTTTAAACGTGAAAGCTCTAGTTCATTCTAGAGCTTTTTTTATGTACGATAATTGCACATTCTCTTTTGAATCAAAGATCTAAATGATGTTTTTAAAATTGAGAACAAAATAAAAGGAGCAAACAAGCTAAGACTGTGCTCCTTAAATTAATTGTAGTAGTGAGGAAGGGATTCGAACCCTCGAAACGTTTCCGTTTACACGCTTTCCAGGCGTGCGCCTTCGACCGCTCGGCCACCTCACTTTAAATTGAGTTTGCAATAATACGGTAATATTAGCCTTTGACCAATTTTTAATCAGTCAATAGAATCTGTAATCTCACCTCTCAATGAAGTTTCAAAATATTCTTTGAAATCTTCACGAGTTTTGGTATGCTGTAATAGATACATCATTTTAGGCAACGCCGCTTCTGTGGTAATATCCTTTCCAGACACTACACCTATTTTCATGAGTTGGGTACTAGTTTCATATTTACCCATACTTACCGCACCACCTTTACATTGTGTCACATTCACTATCCTAATGTTTTTAAGTAGGGCTTCTTGAAGTAGATGGATAAACCAGCTTTGCGTTAGAGCATTTCCGCTTCCGTAAGTTTCCAGTATAATGCCTTTTAAGCCTTTGATATTACATATAGATTTAACGACCTCTTCGGTAATACCAGGAAATAGTTTAAGAACCACTACTGCATCCACAAAGTCAGGACGGTAGTTCATACGATTGTCTTCTTCTCTGGTGCTTATTTTTGATTCCGCTTTCGCGAAAGCGGTACTATTAACTTGTAACGAAGGATCCACTAACTTGCGTTCCCACAACAGACTGGTATCTATGTTTAAATGTACACCACTAATGGCGAGAGGTGGATAATTAGGAGAACTGAATGCCTCAAAATGCTCTGCATTTATTTTAGTGGTGCGGTTTGCACGGTATAATTGATACTCAAAATAGATGCATACTTCTTGGATTATAGGGATACCATTGTTGTTTTGAATGGCAAGTTGCAGGCTCGTTATCAAGTTTTCTTTTGCATCAGTGCGTAAATCTCCTATAGGTAGTTGAGAACCAGTTAGAATAATGGGTTTTGTAAGATTCTCAAACATAAAGCTAAGAGTGCTGCCAGTAAAGGACATGGTATCACTACCGTGCAAAACTACAAAACCGTCATAATCGTCATAATTAGTATATATAACATCTCCTAATTTGCGCCATTCTTCTAAATTCATGTCTGATGAATCTATGGGGTACTCAAATGAGTAAGGTTCAATATGGCAATCGAGCTGTTTTATTTCTGGAATGTGAACTAGCAATTGAGAAAAATCAAAGGCTCTCAGTGCTTTAGTCTCTGGATCTTTCATCATACCGATGGTTCCACCAGTATAAATAAGTAAAATATTAGGCTTCATTTGTTACAGCCAGTTTTTCTTTATTTAACACTGGTCTCGCATACATGTTGAGAAAACTCTCTACAGCCTTATGATCTTCTACATTTACTCGCAATCGTAATCTTCTTTCAAATTGTTGCATGTCATGATCTGAATAATGAGCTTTATACTTACTAGTAGAAGTTAATAAATCATGTGCCACATAATTAGTAGGCCATAATTTATAATTAGTCTGAATTTCATTATCAAGATGCTGTACTACTCGCTGTAAAATTTGATTGGTACTTTGGTTGGCACGTTCGGTAACTTTAAAAGGTTGTGCAGCGTGAATGTGAATATGCTTTTTCTGACCTAGCGCACCTTTAAGGATACTATTAAAATCTTCATTTTCAGATTTAATATATTCCTGTTCGGCTAGTTTAGCAAGCAGTTCAGGTACTTTTAAAATATCAGTAGGATCATATTCATAAGAGATAGAAACTGGGACAATGCGTAAACTATTTAAATAATTTTCTAATCCTCTCTTGCCGGCAGCAAGCGCTATCATCTTGAGAACACCTTGTTCTGTAATGTCGTTACCATCTTTAGTGCGACCTTGTCTCTGGGCGATCCATACACTTCTATTCTCTTCATGAATTAAGAAGTTGATATACTCACTTAACTTTTTACTACTCGTAAGTATCTCGCGTGGACTAGCACCTCTTTTTACTATAAAATTGCGTGTTAACTTGCTCAAAGCATTAACAAATGGTCGTTGCACGAGGTTATCACCTATCGCGCTTGCAGTCCTAATAAGGTTTTTTCTAAATAAGATAACATTGATTAACGACGTGTCTAGAACTATGTCTCTATGATTTGAAATATAGAGGTAGCTCTTTTCTGGATCAAGATTTGAAAATCCGCTTGTGGTGAGTCCTGCACTAGACTCGTCTAGTACACGTTCTACCGTTTTACTTATGACATCGCGTTGAAAATCATTTATTGATTTACATGATAAAACTATTTTCTTTGCCTTTTCATAATCCATTTCTTTAAATGTATATTGAAAAAGCGCTTTTATCATAGGGTGTCGCACAGCACTTTTAAGTGCCACTTGCACCTCTGCGTCATTAAAAAACCTTATGTCATCGTAATTGTTCAAATCTTGCATCTATAAAAACAAATGTAATGATCTCAAATTTATATACCGAAAACTTCACGCGAATTTAAGGTTGTTATATGTGCAATCTCTTTAATGTCTTTATTATATACCGTTGCAAGTTTTTGAGCTACCTCAATTAAATAAGAGCTTTCATTGCGTTTACCACGGTAAGGAACTGGTGCTAGGTAAGGAGCATCTGTTTCTAATACGATTTCAGATAAGGGTATCTTTTCTAGAAATTGATCTATTTTGCCATTTTTAAAAGTTACCACACCACCTATTCCTAATTTCATGTTGAGGTCAACGGCGCGTTTTGCTTGTTCTAAATTTCCAGTAAAACAATGAAAAATACCATGAAGTGATGTGTTTTTATAATCTTCTAGTACTTCAAAGACTTCGTCAAATGCTTCACGACAGTGAATCACTATAGGTAAATTACGATCTAAAGACCATTGTATCTGAGTATGAAATGCTTCTTGCTGCTGTGTTTTAAAATTTTTATCCCAATATAGATCCATTCCTATTTCTCCTACGGCAACGTAGTTCTCTTTATCAAGCATTTGTTTTACATGAGCCAGTTCTTCTAGGTAATTTTCCTTTACATGAGTAGGATGTAGGCCGCACATTAAATGCACTTGTTTAGGATACTTGCTTTTAAGATCCAGCATGGATTGCGTGTAAGTAGAGTCTATAGCTGGTACAAAAAAGCGTTGAACTCCTTTGTCTAGAGCGCGCTGTATCATAGCGTCTTGGTCTTCCTCAAACGCCTCGCTGTATAAATGGGTATGTGTATCTGTAAAAATCATTTTGCAAAAATAAGGCTTGTATATTGTAGGTGCGACAATAGAAGTTATAAGTTATTGTTATACCTATGGCTTGAATTATGATCTTTGTGTTTAAAGAAGTTGTGGGTCTTTAGTCCGCTTTCGCAAAAGCGGAATTATATTTACCCTTTAATCCTATTTTAATGGCGTCGCTCAAAAAATTACTTATTTCTCAAGGCTATATAGCACACAACATAAGAGTTGCTAGCAAAAGCGGCCATATCGTTACCAAGGCGTCTATAAATGGGCACAAAGGTAGATTTATCATTGATACTGGCGCGAGTGCCACGTGTGTTAATCAGGCTATGTATAAAGAATTCCAGCTAGAAACAGAATTTATGGATAGACAAATAGGTACGGCAAGTGGCTCTTTGCGTCCTAGAATTTCTCATAAAAACACATTAGAGTTAGGCGAGTGGAACGATGAAGACGTTACCTTGCTAAGTATGGATATGAGTTACATTAATAACGCCTTAAAAACTGAAGGAATGCGTTCTATTCAAGGGTTGCTAGGAGCAGATTTTTTGATCGCATCAAAAGCTGTGATCGATTATAAGAGTAAGAAGATTTATTTAAAGATGTAATTGATCTTATAATAAAGATTAAAAAATGGTTGATTGATAATTAATCATTTACTCAGATCACTGTTACTAGAGATGAAAATCTCAAGTATGGAAGACGAGTCGAGTCTAAGTTTATTACATAAAAAAAAGGTCTTCATTTCTGAAGACCTTTTGTGGGCGCGAAGGGATTCGAACCCCTGACCCCTTGGGTGTAAACCAAGTGCTCTGAACCAACTGAGCTACGCGCCCTAAAGCGGTTGCAAATATACAACTGTTTTTATTTCTGCAAAGGAAATTTTTTATTTTTTTTAAATAATTTCTGCGACAACAAATGTGCTTCCTGTTACTAGAATTAAATCGTTTTTTGCGGCTGCTGTTTTTGCCCTTTCAAGCGCTTGATTTACAGACTTAAAAGTGGTATTCATTAATTTCTGTTGAGTGAAATGATTACTCAGTTCTTCTACAGGCATTCCTCTAGGGATGTCTGGTCTCGCTAGGTAGTAAGTAGCTTTTTGAGGAAGTAGCTCTAGAACTTTATCGATATCTTTATCGTTCACCATTCCTATGACAATATGAAGTTGCTCATACGTTTCAGTCAAAATTTGTTTGATAAGTTGAGACATGCCTGCCACATTGTGTGCAGTATCCAGTATGATTTTAGGTTCTTCACAGCTCATTTCATATCGACCTCTAAGACTGGTGTTTTTTACCACGTTTAGAAATCCTAGCTGTATTTCTTTAGCACTTATATTAATTGTGTTGTTAGCATTTAAAAGGGTCAATACTTTTTCAGCTAGTCTGGAGTTTGCTTTCTGATAGGCTCCTTTTAAATCGGTCGGTAAACTTTGTGATCTATGATCTATGAAATAAATGGGTGCATTCTTATTAATGGCGCTTTCGCGAAAGCTAGATTTTAAAAACCTCTTTTGTTCTCCTATTACAACAGGAACCTTTTCTTTAATTATACCTGCCTTTTCCTTTGCAATTGCGGTAAAGGTATTTCCTAAAATCGCAGTATGATCTTTTGCAATGTTTGTTATAGCGGTAATTACAGGCTTGATGATGTTAGTTGAATCTAGACGACCGCCTAATCCAGTTTCTATAACAGCAATATCTACTTGTTTTGCTTTAAAATATTGAAATGCCATTCCTACGGTCATTTCAAAAAAGGATAGCTGGTGATCGATAAAAAAGTTTTTGTGTTTTTTTACAAAATCCACGACAAAAGTTTTCTCGCACATTTGCCCATTTACTTTAATACGTTCTCTGAAATCTTTAAGATGTGGCGAGGTATACAAGCCTACTTTATATCCTGCTTCTTGTAATGCGCTTGCCATAAGATGGCAGCTGGAGCCTTTGCCATTTGTCCCAGCAACATGGATAGTTTTATAACTAGTGTGAGGATTACCTAGGTGGTTATCTAGATCAATAGTATTATTAAGATTTGCTTTATAGGCTGCTTTTCCAGCTCTTTGGTACATAGGTAGCTGTGAGAACAGCCATTCCAGTGTCTGTGAGTAATTAGACAATTATTCTCCTACTTTAAAAATAACTTCAATGAAACCTATTTGTATATTTTTGGCCTTTGGAGCGGCACTGAATCTATAGGTTAGAGCGCTTTCTTTTGCAGCGTCTAATAGGCATTGTACTCTATTTGTGGTTCCTTTTTTACCTGGAGTAGCTTTAATTACTTTTCCTGAACGGTCTACTTGAATTTCTACAATTACTCTTCCGGTTTCATCGCAGTCTTGAACGACTCCTCTTCCTGCTAACTTGCCTCGTCCATTAAGGCCATAGCCTTTACCGCCAGTACCAGATCCTGGAGCTCCATAATAGGTGTTTGCATATGGGTCGCCATTAATATTACCTTTATTTCCAGGTCCATCACCAGGGCCTTCTCCAGTACTAGTTTCTCCATCTACCGCTTCAGATCCTGTTGCGCTATTAATGGCGTCTAAAACAGAAGAATCAGGTTTTGGGTCTGGTTTAGGCTCTACAGGTTTAGGTGTAGGTTTTGTTTCAGGTTTTGGATCAGGTTGTATAACTGTTGGGTCTGATACTACAGATGGAGCGTCTGTATTATCTTGTGTAACCACATTATCTACAGGTGTAGTTTCTGGCTGCGTTTCAGGCTCTGGATTAGATTGTTGTGCAACTTTAGTAGGTTTTGCAGGTTCTACTGGTCCAGAGCCTACTGCTGTGTTACCAAAATTTATCGCTATTCCTGACTTTTCTGGCGCTTCTATGACATTGATGATAGAGACAAATCTAAACAATAGAATGAGTGCTAGAATAATAACCGTACTTATTACTGCAGAAATCTTTTGCTCTTTTGTCTTTAAATAACTCATGTCTATTTATTTTTTACAGCCAGCACAATCTGTATTTTATTTCTATTTGCAATATCCATTACTTTAACAGAGTGGCTTACCGCTGCATCTTTATCAGAGCGTAGCATTATGGTAGGTTTATCTTTACCTTCAAGTACACCTAAAATTCTGCTTTCTAGATCTTCCTCAGTAGCTTGAGATGCGTCCACATAATAATCACCATCTTTTGAGATGCTCACAGTGACTTTACCTTGTGTTTGAGTTTTACCACCTGCGCTAGGTAATAAAAGATCAAGTGCCTCTGGCGTTATGGATGGTGATGTAAGCAAAAAGAATACCAATAATAGAAATACGATGTCTGTCATAGACGACATAGAGAATTCTGGACTTACTTTATTTCTACCTCTTAAATTCATAATTAAGCAGGTTCATTTAATAAGTCTAAGAAATCAGATGCGTTTTCTTCCATCTGGTGTACTACTTTATCAGTTTTAACAACTAAGTGATTGTATCCTATATAAGCCACAATACCGACTATTAATCCTGCAACTGTAGTGATCATTGCTGTATAAATACCACCTGCAAGGCTTCCCATGTCTGCACTTCCGCCAGCGTCTGCAAGAGTTTTAAAAGCGATTACCATTCCTATTACGGTACCTAAGAATCCTATCATAGGTGCAGCACCAGCAATAGTGGCAAGCATGCTCACATTTTTTTCTAGTTTGTAAACTTCAAGTTTTCCTGCATTTTCAATAGCACTATTAATATCTTCTAGAGGTGATCCTATACGACTGATTCCTTTTTCAGTAAGTCGTGCTACTGGAGAATCTTCTTTTGCGCAAAGCATTTTTGCACTATCTAGTCTCCCGTTAGAAATATGATCTTTAATCTGTAGCATGAAATTACTGTCTATTTTAGAGCTAGACCTTATTTTCATAAGCCTTTCAAAATATATATAGATAGCAAAAAATAATAATAGAAGTAGTACTCCTATAATTACCGTTCCAGAAGGACCACCAGCAGTTATCAAGCCTATAAGGGATTGCGATTCTTCATTTACTAAAGGTGTCGTTTCGGTAGCGATTTCGGCAGTTTCTTGAAAAAGTAAACTCATTGAAATTATGATATTAGTATGGTTGATAACGCAGTTTATTACTCATTCATTGTATAAACTGTGTATTTGATTTATTAAAGTTATGCTTTCGCGAAAGCGAGAACATCACAAACTCTTACAATAATACTCTTTTATTATAAAAAGTACCAAACACAGCCTAAACCTACAAGAGTTAGTACAATTGTATATGGTAATGCCATTTTAACCATCTTACCATAAGACAAGTTAATGAGTGGTGCTAACGCTGAGGTCAATAAAAATAGGAATGCGGCTTGCCCATTAGGCGTTGCAACACTCGGTAGATTAGTTCCAGTATTAATTGCAACTGCAAGGTGCTCATATTGATCTCTAGTTATTGTTCCGGCTTCGTATGCGTTACTTACCTCGTTAATATAAACGGTTGCCACAAAAACATTATCAGATATCATACTTAAGAATCCGTTTGCAAGGTAAAATATACTAGGCTGTGTAGAAGGATCTTGTTCCAGTGCCCATTGAATGATAGGTGCAAATAAATGCTGATCATGTATCATCGCAACGATTACAAAAAACACTACTAACAGTCCTGTAAATGGAAGAGCTTCTTCAAATGCTTTACCTAGACTATGCTCATCAGTGATTCCCATGAATGCAGTTTGTATAACTATAAGACCTAGTCCTATAAATCCTACGGGAGCAACGTGTAATGCTAGTCCTGCTATAAGTAATACGGCTGAAATCCCTTGAACTACCAATGCATATTTTTCTTTATCGGTACGTTCTGAATCTCTTTTTTCCATCCATCCTTCAATTATAGTGCGTACTACAGGAGGCATTTTCTGACCAAAACCAAAAGTTTTAGTAGTCTCTAAAAAAATCGTGGTCAAAATTCCTGCCGCGAGAACCGGCATCGTAACCACAGTCATCACCTTAAAGAACTCAATAAAATCCCAACCCATTTTAGAACCTATCAATAGGTTTTGAGGTTCTCCTACGATTGTACAAACACCACCTAAAGCGGTACCTACAACTCCGTGCATCACTAGACTACGCAGGAAAGAACGAAACTCTTCTAAAGTCTCACCACTCAGCTGCTTTCTGTCTAAAGTGTTATCGTGATCTAAATCTAAATCGCTGGAGTGTATTTTATGATATACATTATAGAATCCTATCCCAACACTTATTAGAACTGCTGTTACAGTTAATGCATCTAAAAAGGCAGATAAAACGGCGCTTATTAATAGAAATACTAGAGATAATGCAAGCTTTGACTTGATTTTAGTAAATAGCTTTACAAAGATGTACATCAGTAATGGCTTCATAAAATAGATACCAGCAACCATGAAAACTAGAAGTAAAATAACTTCTAGATTCTGAGCAACCTCTGCATACACACCACCTAGAACATGGTTTCCGGCTTCATCATAAAGGAACTCATGCGTATCATGATCCTTTGCATACATAGGGTGTGTTAAGCCTAATGCAAGTACTTGTATAGCAAGTAATCCACCAGATTGCAATGGATAACATTTTAAAGCCATTGCTAGGCAAAAAATAAATTCTCCTATGAAAATCCATCCCATTACCGTACCGCTAAGTGTGAAATAACCTATAATGTTAAAAATAAGAAAGGCGATTATCGTTAATTTAAACCACCTAGGACTATTACCTAAAAAATATTTCATCAAACTAATTGTTTAAGTGCAATTTCAAATGCAGTAGAACTGATTTGCTTTTTTGAACTGTTGTTATTAAATGTATTCTGAATTGCGTTGCGTATAGTCATGCTTGTATCATTGAAAATAGCCTCGTCCGTCATTTGAACGCGACGCTCCATGAAATAAGCAAAAACTCGTGCCATACCACAGTTGGAAATAAAATCTGGAATAAGACTTACTTTTTCATCTGTGTGTTCCATAATAGAACCGAAGAAGATTTCCTTATCTGCAAAAGGAACGTTTGCACCACAAGAAATTACTTCTAGACCAGAAGAAATCATTTGATCAATTTGTTCTTGAGAAATTAATCTAGAAGCAGCACATGGAGCAAAGATTTCTGTTTCTATATTCCAAATGCGTTTATTAACTTCTTCAAAAGAAATTAATTCTTTTGCTCTAAGGGTATTTCCATCTTTATTTAAAAATAACTCTGTAATTTCTTGATGAGAAAAACCATCTTCATTTATAAGACCACCTACACGATCTATAATTCCTACCACTTTTGCACCCATTTGTGAAAGATAGAAGGCGGCAGCGCTTCCTACATTACCAAATCCTTGTACAACAGCACGTTTACCTTTTACATCGCCTCCGTAAATATCATAGAAATGTTTTACAGCTTCAGCAACGCCAAATCCGGTAATCATATCTGCTACAGTATATTTTCTTGAAACGTCTGGAGAAAACGTAGGATTCTCTATTACTTTAATCACACCTTGACGCAGCTGTCCTATTCGGTTAATTTTATCTGCCTCAGTAGGAGCAAAGTGTCCATTAAAAACACCTTCTTGTGGATGCCACACACCACAATCTTCAGTCATAGGAATCACCTCGTGAATTTCGTCTACGTTTAAATCGCCACCAGTACCGTAATAACTTTTGAGTAATGGTGATACTGCTTTATACCAGCGTTCTAAAACCCCTTTTTTACGAGGATCTTGTGGATCAAAATTTATTCCTGATTTTGCACCACCTATTGCTGGTCCAGAAACGGTAAACTTGATTTCCATAGTTTTTGCAAGAGAAAGCACCTCATTTTTATCAAGTCCTTTTCTCATTCTGGTTCCTCCACCAGCGGCTCCACCGCGCAAGCTGTTAATTACAGTCCATCCTTCGGCATCAGTTTCAGGATCATTCCAGTGAAAAACAATTTCTGGATCGGCATTTTCATAACGTTTAAGAAGTTCCTTCATAGGCTGTCATAAGTTTGCACAAATATAATGGAACTGCAATTGTAAATAGACATTTTTACAATTTCTTAAGGTACGTAAATTTTACCGCTGCTGTGATCGTGCAACGCGCCGGTCACACTGGCTAGACAGTTATTCTCGTTACGCAACTTTAATACACCTAGAAATGCAAATATTAGAGCTTCTTTGTTTTCTACGATAATATCATCTGGTATGAGTAGTCTTGCGTCTGTAAATTCTTTTATTCTTTCTATTAAATATGTATTGAATGCGCCTCCACCAGTTATAAATAGACTCGCATTAGGTTTTATTTGATTTGAAATTTGAATTGCTACATGCTCCGTAAACGTAGCTATAATATCATGGCTGTCTGATATTGTGTCTAGAATCTTAAAAATGTTCTCGTTTACCCATTCGATGCCTAGTGATTTAGGGGCTTTTAAGTGGTAGAAATCTAGACTATTTAATTTCTTAAGGATAGAGGTTTTTACGGTTCCCGCTTTCGCGAAAGCGCCACCAGTATCATACTCTTTACCTAAATTCAAAGCATAGTGATTAAGAACAACATTTACAGGACATATGTCATATGCCACTCTTTTATGGTTACTGGAGAAACTAAGATTTGCAAATCCACCGAGGTTGAGACAATAATCATAATTGCTGAATAACAACTGGTCACCAATGGGTACTAATGGAGCGCCTTGCCCTTTTAATGCAACGTCTTGTACTCTGAAATCGCAAACTATCCTATTGTTAATGAGGTTTGCAAGCTCTGGTAAATTTCCTATTTGAAGGGTTAGTCCTTTATCAGGTTCATGGAAAATAGTGTGGCCATGAGAGCAAACTGCTATAAGGTTGGCGATATTATTTTTTGTAATGAAGAGATTGATATTCTCGGCCAGATAATTCGTGTATTCCTTATTTAATGATGAAATGGAAGTATTATCATCATGAATAGCATCTTTTAATTTTTGTTTCATAGCAGCAGAATAGGGAAACGTTTCGGCTGTATGAATTTGAAAGCTCCAGCGGTCTTTACGTACTAAGGTAACGTGTGCAATGTCAATGCCGTCGAGGGATGTTCCAGACATAACTCCTAAAACGTTATAGTACTGATGATTCATATCTTAAAGTTGTTGAAATTAGACTAGAATAGCATTAAATTTGCAAAACGGAAAAATAACTAAAAAAATAAAATACTAAATGGATTTTGGCCTAACAGAAGAGCATCTGATGATAAGGGATGCTGCGAGAGATTTTGCAAGAACGGAATTATTACCAGGTGTAATCGAGCGAGATAATCTTCAAAAATTCCCTGCTGAGCAAGTTAAGAAAATGGGTGAGCTAGGTTTTCTAGGAATGATGGCATCTCCTAAATACGGCGGTGGTGGCATGGACACAATTTCTTATGTCCTTGTTATGGAAGAGCTTTCTAAAATAGATGCAAGTGCTTCGGTAATTGTTTCAGTAAACAATTCTTTAGTTTGTTGGGGTTTAGATACCTATGGAAATGAGGCGCAAAAAGAAAAGTATTTAACAAAGCTTACTACAGGAGAGTCTATAGGAGCTTTCTGTTTATCAGAACCTGAGGCTGGTAGTGATGCTACTTCTCAAAAAACAACTGCCATTGATAAAGGTGATCACTATGTGCTTAATGGTACAAAGAACTGGATTACTAATGGAAATAGTGCAGATTATTACCTAGTAATAGCGCAAACTGACAAAGAGAAAAAGCATAAAGGAATTAATGCTTTTATCGTAGAAAAAGGTTGGGACGGATTTGAAGTAGGTGTAAAGGAGGATAAATTAGGAATACGTGGTAGTGATACGCACTCTTTAATATTTAATGATGTAAAAGTTCCTAAAGAAAATAGGATAGGTGAAGATGGATTTGGTTTCAAGTTTGCTATGAAGACACTTTCTGGTGGTCGTATAGGAATTGCCGCTCAAGCTTTAGGAATTGCTTCAGGAGCTTATGAGCTAGCTAGAGATTATTCTAAAGTAAGAAAAGCCTTCGGTACAGAGATATGCAATCATCAAGCAATTGCCTTTAAACTTGCAGATATGCATACTAATATTACTGCTGCACGTCATTTAGTAATGCAAAGTGCTTGGGATAAAGATCAAGGTCGCAATTATGATATGAGCGGTGCTATGGCAAAATTATTTGCTTCTCAAGTAGCGATGGATACTACAGTAGAGGCTGTGCAAGTGCATGGTGGAAATGGGTATGTAAAAGAATATCACGTAGAACGATTGATGAGAGATGCAAAAATCACTCAGATTTATGAAGGAACTAGTGAAATTCAAAAAATCGTTATTTCTAGAGGCTTGTTAAAAGATTAACTGCCACTATATTTATTATATGTAAGACAGCTGCAATTTGCAGCTGTCTTTTTTTATTATCTAAAGTATTAAATTGTAGTTTTGTTAATATGAAGATATTAGTTACCGGAGGATTAGGCTACATAGGTTCTCATGTAGTAGTAGAGTTACAAAATTTAGGTTATGATGTTATTATCGTTGATAATTTATCAAATGCATCTCTTAATGTTTTAGAAAATATTACCTCTATAACTGGTAAGCAACCTGCCTTTCATAAACTGGATGTAAGCGACAAGAATGCACTTTTTACATTTTTTAAAAATCATGAAGATATAGGTGGTATCATACATTTTGCGGCATTTAAAGCAGTAGGCGAGAGTGTATTGAATCCCTTAAAGTATTATGAAAACAATATAAATTCTCTAGTGTATCTCTTACAAAATATTCAAGAAAGGAATGTGAGCTTCATATTTAGTTCCTCTTGTACAGTTTACGGGCAAGCAGATGTCTTGCCGGTGACCGAAGATTCACCAGTAAAACCAGCCGAATCTCCTTATGGTAATACTAAACAAATAGGTGAGGAGATCATTAAGGAGACTTGTAAGGTGAATTCGAACTTAAAAGCAATTTCTTTAAGATATTTTAATCCTATAGGTGCTCATGAGAGTGCAAAAATAGGTGAGCTACCTTTAGGTGTTCCACAAAACCTGGTTCCTTATATAACACAAACAGCAATAGGTTTAAGAGAGCAGTTATCAGTATTTGGGACAGACTACCCTACGCGAGATGGTACGGCTATAAGAGATTATATTCATGTGGTAGATCTTGCTAAAGCTCATGTAGCATCGTTAAAAAGGTTGTTGTTAAATGAGGCTGATACAAACTACGAATACTTTAATGTAGGAACTGGCGATGGGTCAACGGTTATGGAGGTTGTTACAGCCTTTGAAAAAGCTACAGGAGAAAAGCTTAATTATAAATTTAAAGAGCGCAGGTCAGGAGACGTTATAGCTGCTTATGCAGATACAACTAAGGTAAGCGAGACTTTAGCATGGGAAGCAAAATATTCTTTAGAGGAGTCGTTACTTAGTGCTTGGAATTGGGAAAAACAAGTGAGAAAAAGTGACATCGTAGGCTAACTCATCAGCTTGTATTTAAAGCTACACTTTTTTTAATTGAACAGAGCATTTTATTAAATAACACCTTATTGAAATATTTATCGGTATAATTAGAATAGCTCTGCCTTTAACTTTGTCAGTTTTTTCGTTAAGTTTTGGTTAACATTTTAACTTTAGTAATTATGTGGAATTACATGTTTGAATTATCTTGCTCATCTATTCCTAAAACTATTAAATTATGAGAAAAGTTTACTTGCTTATTGCGCTTTTTGCTTGTCAACTAGCGGTAGCACAAGTAACTAATGAAAGCACACCCAAGAGTTGGGATTTAGCTTTTAAAAGTCAACCCCAGAAGATTACTATGCCATCAATTGATCTTGAGGCAATACAACAACAAGATGCTATTGATGATCAGATTAGAAATAAACCGTATAAATTTGGACATAAAATCCCTGTTGATTTAAATCTGTTCAATTCCGGCTTATGGACAGAACTTGAGAATGGTGACCGTTTATGGAGATTAAATATTGAATCTAAAGGCGCTAGAACAATTAACTTTCTTTTTGATAGGTATGATTTACCAGTAGGTGCAGAGATGTATCTTTATAACAATGATCGATCTGATCGAATGGGACCTTATACTGAAAATGAAAACCAGGAGGACGGAATCCTTGGGTCATGGATTATTTACGGTGATAACGTTTGGATTGAATATTATGAACCTGCTGCTGTTAAAAATCAAGGGAGAATTTCTATAGAGCAAGTAGTTCACGGTTATAGAGGATTTGGTATTGAGGAAGAAAATTATCTTAAGCTCAATGAGTCTGGATCTTGTAATGTTGATGTGCAGTGTAATCCTAATCTAGGATCTTCTACTGGTACAGATTGGACAACTATAAGAGATAATTATAGACAAGCGGTAGCTCGCATTATTATTAATGGTAATGGTTTATGTACTGGAACTATGATCAATAATGTAAGAGAAGATGCGACTCCTTATTTTTATACCGCAAACCACTGTCTTGGAGCAAGTGATGGTGCTTCAAGTTTCTATAATGCAAATAATTGGTCATTTGGTTTTGAGTGGTTCACTAATACACCAGATTGTGCCACTTTTGCTAATACTACTGGTCCATTTAATCCAACGCAAGTTTTAAATGGTGCCTCATTAAAAATGAATCACGGTTTTAGTGATACAGCACTTTTTGAATTGAATCAAACTCCTCCAGCATCATGGAATTTGTATTATGGTGGTTGGGATCGTACGACTACCGTACCTACAGAACAATTAGGTGTGCATCATCCTAGTGGTGACATAATGAAGTTGTGTAGGAATGATCAAGCTGCTGTTGCTCAAAACGTGACTATAGGTGGAGTTACCGCAAATACGTGGGCTATTGCAGACTGGGATTACGGAGTTACCGAAGGTGGATCTTCAGGTAGTTGCCTTCTTAATAACAGCGGTCAAATCATAGGAGAACTGTATGGTGGTGCTGCATTTTGTAATGGTACGGTAGATAATGGACAACCTGATTTTTATGGGAGATTTAGTACCGCATGGAATGGTGGAGGTTCTCCTGCTACCAGACTAAGAGACTGGTTAGATCCAGATAACACATCACCTAATACTTTAGATGGTGAGTTTTATGATATTCTTAATAATGAAGAGATTAATGCTGTAATTAGTATTGAAATTTACCCTAATCCATCCTCAGGATTAATAAATGTGATATTAGAAAATCCTGCTTCTTACGATGTATTTGATTTATCAGGAAAACTTATCCAATCTGGATCTTTTAATCAAGTAGAAAACCAGTTGAATATTAAAGAACTTGCAAATGGTATTTACTTTTTAAGAATACAAGATGGTAACAATTCTATTACCGAGAAAATTTCTAAAATTTAAATTCATATTTTAATAAAACTCTTAATGAACGCGTTGCAAGATCATGTAATTTTGCAACGCGTTTTTATTTAAAGATTTGAAAGAGAAAAAAAGAGACATAAGGGCATTAACTAAAGAGCAACTAAGAGACTTCTTTATTGAAAAAGGAGAAAAAGCTTTTAGAGGTAATCAAGTATATGAGTGGCTATGGAAGAAAGGTGCGCATTCATTTGATGATATGACTAATCTTTCAAAGGAAACAAGAATTTTTTTAGATACCCATTTTGAAATCAATCATATCAAAGTAGATGACATGCAAAGAAGCCAGGATGGCACCATAAAAAATGCAGTAAAATTACATGATGGTCTTACGGTGGAGTCTGTTTTAATTCCCACGGCAACGCGTACTACAGCTTGTGTATCTTCTCAAGTAGGTTGCAGTTTAAATTGTGAATTTTGTGCTACGGCAAGACTAAAACGCATGCGTAACTTACTGCCCGATGAAATTTATGATCAAGTGGTAGCTATAGATCAGCAAAGTAGGATGTATCATGGCTTCCCATTGTCTAATATCGTTTTCATGGGAATGGGAGAACCATTGATGAATTATAACAACGTTCTCAAGTCTATAGAGAAAATAACTGGTGAAGACGGCTTAGGAATGTCTCCTAAAAGAATCACCCTTTCCACCAGCGGTGTTCCTAAAATGATGAAAAAGCTGGCAGACGATGGCCCAAAATTTAATCTAGCACTATCATTACATAGCGCTATTGATGAAAAGCGCACTAAGATCATGCCCTTTAATGAGCAATTTCCGCTTGCTGATATAAAGGAGGCCTTAAAATACTGGTATGATAAAACAGGTACTAGAGTCACTTATGAGTACGTAGTCTGGAAAGGTATAAACGATACCATTGATGATGTTCATGAATTGATCAAATTTTGTAAAGTCATCCCTTGTAAGGTTAACATCATAGAATATAATTCTATCGATGATCCTAGATTTGAGCAAGCTAGTCCTCAAGCTATAGATTTATATAAAACTCAGTTAGAACGTAATCACATCATAGTAAATGTACGTCGCAGTAGAGGTAAGGATATTGATGCTGCTTGTGGTCAGCTGGCAAATAAGCATTAACAGGCCTTTCAATAGTTCTTTAAATTCATATCCTTTTTTATATATCTAGCTATTTAAAATTCCGCTTTCGCGAAAGCGATGCAGATTTACCAAATTACGTGTGTTAGATCTTCATATATAAGTATTCTCATAATCCAAAGAGACAAATTAATTATAGAAGGTGTTTGAATATCTTGAGATTAAATTATAGAACAAATAGTTCTGTTAATCTAAGTACATAAAAAAGCACCTCAATTGAGGTGCTTTTTAATTCATAATTTCAAAGTGTAAATTATTTTACAAACTTAATAGAATGTGTTTTTCCTTTAATATTTATTTGTGCAAAATAAAGCCCGTCACTTGCTGCATTTAAATCTATGGTCGTAGAAGAAGCATTCACATTTTGGGTAGCAATTTGTTGACCTAGTAAATTGTAAATATTGATATCATCAATTTTGCCATCGGTAATTTCAAGATTAAAAGTATTTGTTATACTGTTAAAAAAGTAATTAAGGTTAACATTATTTGCATCATCGACACTTAAGGTTGAATTAAGTGTTACTGCATCAATAAATACTGTATTTGCGGTTGTAACACCTACGAGAATATTAGACTTATCTCTAATTCCAAAATAATAATCTCCAGAAGTTGCAGGTGTAAAACTACCACTTCTTACTTGATATGCGATGTTATTCATGTCATCATAAGTGGCAAGAACTGTATTGTTCATTCCATCGTTTGTAGTGGCTGCTACGATTTCTATGTCTTTGTTAGGTGTTACAGCATCTGATACTACTCTGTTTCTTTGATCAAATCCAAAAGTGTAAGTCGTTCCACTAGTAAGGGTAAATGGCCCAAGATATATTGTAGCGTCTGCATCATCATTAATAAAGGTATTGTTAGAGAACATAAAACTTATACCATCACTGGCAAAATCATTAGTTGTATCTCCATCTGTTAAATCATCTTGAGCAAATGACCAATTGTTTGTGTTTGTGAAAAAACTTAAACCAAAATTTAATAATAAAGCTTGATTTGCTGCTGGTTCAAAACCTTGTGAATATGGGAAAGTTATTCCTGGTATAGGTGTAGTTCCTACTATAATTTCTATCCAGTCTGATAGTAAGCCACCAGCGCAAGACTGTCTTACAAATACGTTGTAAGATACACCAGGTGTAAGGCCGGTTAATTGATAGCTATTACCACCGACTACTGAATCTACAGTTCCACCAGCGTCTCTCACGGCATATGGGTACTCACCATATCTAATATCAAAATCACCTGAATTATCCCATGAAATATCTGCAGTGGTGTTTGCTATTGTTGCTGAATCAAAAGTTAGGTTATTAGGAACGTCACAAGCTGGTGCTTCTTCTACAAGGATGTCATCAAGGTTAAAAGATGCTCCGTCGCTTCCAGTATAGTTAATTTCAATAAATACATTATTTAGGCCCGCGTAAGCAGTAAGATCTAAAGTAACTTCAATCCACGTAAAACTAGTGAAGACGCCTAGATCATTTTCTGTCCACAATGCTGTTGTATTAGCTCCTTGTCTAGCTGAGATAGTAATATCATAATTGTTATTGGGGTCAACAGCCCAAAAATAGCTTAAGTTCACAAAGAGGCTTAGTTCTGGTGCTGTGGCAGATGTAAAATCTAATGCTGGAGAGATCAGAGTTTCATCTTGAGCAATTAGTGCTGGATCATACTGTACTTCTGCAGAACCTGTACCAGTATTTGCAGTTGTGGACAATTCAAAACTATAATTTGTATTTGTGCTATTAAGTGTCCATCCCGCTGGTGGAAAAGCACCGCCTTCAAAACCTTCAGTTAGATATTGACCATAGGAAAGAGCTCCTATAAACAGAATGATAATAAATGTAATTTTTTTCATTTCAAAGAATTTTTGTTTTAGATGAAATAAATATAAAGGTTTCTTACTAAAGTGTTTAATGATTTTTCAATAATTAAGGTGTTTGGTTAACTTTAATTGAGCTTTTTCGACAGAAAGAATTGTTTTTAAGATTAACGTGAAGACTATTGGTCATTTTACCGGATAATATTTATTTATTGTTAAATACATTGATACGTTTCTAGAGAAGGTATGTCTAGTTTTTTTTGCTTTATAAGTGCCCATTTTAACTTACATCACATTTCTTTTAACATATCTTTTAATAAAATTTTGTTTAATTAATTAATTTTACGAGAAATTCCCATAAAATGAAAAAAACTATACTTTTAATTGGAGCGTTTGCTCTAAGCTTAACATCATTCAGTCAAGTGCTGGAACAAGAAAATTTTAATAATTTAGTACCTGGAGATGTCGGTACTGTCTTTGACGCTAGTGGAGCAGGTCAAGGTGGATTTTTTACACTGGCGACAAATGGAGACGCAGCGTCAACAACCACTAATGCTGGAAATTCAAACTTTCAAATCGCTACGGTAAGAAATAGTACTGAACAAAACTTTAATCTAACTGGGCCAGATGGAGATCAAGGTGTAAGAGCTATGTGGAGAGATGGTCTTGATATGTCATGGACTAGCAGGACTGTAGGTAATGATGTAATTGAATTAGAATACACTTTTAACACAGGTCCTACTACGACTAGTAAAAACCAGATTGGTATGAGGATTTTTGCAGACAATCCGAGTACAGATCCTAATGCGCCAGCAACAACATCTTGTGTTGGTTATTCTTATGAAACTTCTACAGGCGAGTTGTTCGGGATAGCTTATCTTAATAATGGTGGTACTGAAGGAACCTTTAGAATAGGACTTTCAGCTACAGGACTAATTCTTTCTCCTAATACAGACTATACTATAGGGTGTTCTTATAATGTGGCAACAGGTGAGGTTTTATGGAAGACAGACCCAAATGCCGGAAACGCAACTATAGGTAGCGCTTTTTGGGTAACTAATCAAGTGCCTTTAGAAATTGATTTTTTAGCTTTTAGTACTGCTGCAAATCCTAATGCAACACCACCAGTGACTGCAAATACATCTGCCACTACACTAACTTTTAAAGATTATGTTTCTAGAGCTGTTGCAACTAGTAACTTATTGAGCAATGAAGATGAGACTCTTGATGAAGTAAGTGTAAAGATTTTCCCTAATCCAGCGACTGACATTTTAAACGTGTCTAGTCCTACGCAACAATTAACATCTCTTGAGATTGTAGATCTTAACGGTAGATTGATTAAATCTCTAGAAGTAAATAACACAGAAGTAAATGCAAATATTGAAGATTTAAAGCCAGGTCTTTATATTTTAAATATTTCAAGTAATGATACAGTCATTACAAGAAAATTTGTGAAGGAATAATAAGACTATATTCATAACTCTTAATAATCAGGCTTTCTTAGTAAGAGAGCCTGATTTTTTTTGAAAAAGAATTAGTAAAAATTCTAAATGTTAAGTTACAGTTCTTACTTTACATTTGCTCTATCATTATATTTGTAACTTATGAAAATCGTAGAGCAAATTAAAGAGCCTATAGCTCATGAAATGGAGCTTTTTGAAAAGAAGTTCCATCTTTCCATGGCTTCTCGTATAGCTCTACTTAATCGCATTACCCATTTTATTGTAAATCGCAAAGGAAAGCAAATGAGGCCCATGTTTGTTTTTCTTGTGGCCAAAATGATAGGAAAAGGTCAAGTAAATGATCGTACCTATCGTGGTGCATCTGTAATTGAGTTGATTCATACAGCTACGCTAGTACACGATGATGTAGTAGATGATAGTCTTAAGCGACGTGGCTTTTTCTCTATTAATGCATTATGGAAAAATAAAATAGCTGTTCTTGTAGGAGATTATTTATTATCAAAAGGATTACTTCTTAGCATCGATAATAAAGATTTTGACTTGTTACAAATCATTAGTGTTGCCGTACGTGAAATGAGTGAGGGCGAGCTACTCCAGATTGAAAAAGCTAGAAGACTGGACATCACAGAAGATATTTATTATGATATCATACGTAAAAAAACAGCTACGTTAATTGCTGCCTGCTGTAGCTTAGGTGCCTGTTCTGTGCAACCAGAAGGAGAAGATGTAGAAAAGATGCGCAAATTTGGCGAGTTAATCGGTGTTGCATTTCAAATTAAAGATGACCTATTTGATTATGGAAATCAACGTATAGGAAAGCCTACAGGTATCGATATCAAGGAACAAAAAATGACGCTACCGCTCATTTACAGTATCAATACGGCTTCTTCTAAAGATAAAAAATGGTTGATCAATTCTGTAAAGAAACATAACAGAGATAAAAAGCGTGTACGAGAGGTTATCAATTATGTTAAAACTAATGGCGGTCTAGATTATGCCATCGACTCCATGTATCGATATAAGAACGAGGCACTAGATATTTTAAATACCTATCCAGATTCAGAGTATAAGACTTCCTTGCTTAAAATGGTAGATTATGTCATTGATAGAGCTAAGTAATTAAGTTTTAAGTGTTGGTTTTTCTTCGCTTTCGCGAAAGCGGAACTTTAATCAAACATCTTCTCAATGCTACAGCTCTTATACTCAATAAAAAACTACCTTTGCAAATTCAAATAAAAGTATCATGAGTATAGTAGCAATCGTAGGAAGACCTAATGTAGGAAAGTCTACTCTTTTTAATCGTATGATTCAACGTAGAGAGGCCATTACAGATTCTGTAAGTGGTGTCACTAGAGATAGACATTACGGTAGAAGTGACTGGAATGGTAAGGAATTTTCTTTAATCGATACTGGTGGTTATGTAGTAGGTAGTGATGATATATTTGAAGCTGAAATAGACCAGCAGGTTGAACTGGCTATCGATGAGGCTGACGCTATTCTTTTTATGGTAAATGCCGAGGAAGGTATTACTCCTATGGATGAAGATGTTGCTCAACTATTGCGCAAGGTTACAAAACCAGTTTTTCTTGTTGTTAATAAAGTAGATAATAATAAGAGAGAGCAAGATGCTTATGAATTTTATAATTTAGGCCTTGGTGAATATTTTTCCATTTCAAGTATTAATGGAAGTGGTACAGGAGACTTACTAGATGAAGTAGTAAAAGTTCTTCCTGAAACTGTTGAGGAAAAGAAAGACGATTTACCTCGATTTGCAGTAGTAGGAAGACCTAATGCTGGAAAAAGCTCTTTTATAAATGCCTTAATAGGAGAAGATAGGTATATCGTAACAGATATTGCAGGGACAACTCGTGACTCTATTGATACTAAGTATAATCGCTTTGGTTTTGAGTTTAATCTAGTAGATACTGCAGGAATACGCAGAAAGAAAAAAGTAAGAGAAGATCTAGAGTTTTACAGTGTCATGCGTAGTGTTAGAGCTATTGAACATAGTGATGTTTGTATTTTAATGCTAGATGCAACAAGAGGTTTTGATGGTCAGGTGCAAAATATTTTTTGGCTGGCAGAGCGCAATCGCAAGGGAATTGTAGTTCTTGTAAATAAATGGGATCTTGTAGATAAGGAAACTAATACTGCAAAAGAATTTGAAGCAAAAATCAGAAAAGAAATGGAACCATTTACTGATGTTCCTATTGTTTTTATTTCAGTTTTAAATAAGCAAAGAATTCATAAAGCCATTGAAACTGCTGTGGCTGTGTACAAGAATAGGTCTAAAAAAATCAAAACTAGTCAGCTCAATGAGACTTTGTTGCCTTTAATTGAGAATTACCCACCACCATCACTCAAAGGTAAATTTGTAAAAATTAAGTTTATCACTCAATTGCCTACGCCACAACCGCAATTTGCTTTCTTTTGTAATTTACCCCAATATGTTAGGGATGCATACAAGAGATACCTTGAGAATCAATTACGAGAACATTTTGATTTTCATGGTGTACCTATCAGTGTTTATATGCGCAAAAAATAGATGGATCTTTGATCTAATAAGAAAATTTTCATTCTAGATTTATAAATAAAATTCTACTACTAGTATTTTATGATATCCTGAATATTTTAATTGAGGTCGAAGAATTATTACAGCTTCTTTCTTAACTAAATGTTAATAGGTTGTTTCTTATAAAATTTAACTAATATCCTTGCGTTGAGGATATACCAAATTCTTAGAAACTAACCTTACTCTTAATGAGATTATTCTTTTTTTCATGTTTAGCAACTTTATTTGCTTTGCATTCGACAGCGCAAACATTTAGTATCAAAGGAGTTGTAAAAGATTCCTTGACAAATGAAAAACTACAAAGCGCGACTATTTACCTAGAAAGTGTTAAAGATTCCACGTTAATTACCTACTCGATAACAGATGAGCAAGGAGTATTTGCTCTTTCAGGTAATACTGCTTATGAAGAAGTAAGCTTTATAGCATCTTTTCAAGGTTATAAGACATATACAAAATCTGTAAACCTAAAAGAAACTCGAGAATTAGATTTAGGTGAAATCTTTTTAAGTAATGATATCGAGGCACTCAATAGTGTGCTGGTAAAGGCTAGAAAAGCACCTATAACAGTAAAACAGGATACCTTAGAATTCAATGCAAAGTCGTTCAATACTAAAGCCGATGCCACTCTTGAAGATGTAATGAAAGAATTACCTGGTGTAAAAGTGGACAAGGATGGTAAAATCACGGTAAATGGTAAAGAGGTTTCAAAAATATTAGTAAATGGTAAGGAGTTCTTTGGTGATGATCCTCAGGTAGCACTTAAAAATTTACCCAAAGAAATTATAGATAAAATACAGGTTACAGAGTCTAAAACTGATACTCAAAAGGCTACTGGAGAAGATGGAGATGCAAACGCTAGTGAAATAAATATCACCATTGACGAAGATAAAAATAAAGGCTGGTTTTCTAGATTAACTGCTGGTGGAGGAACAGATGAAAGATACTCCATGAGTGGTATTGCAAACTACTTCAATAAAGACTTTAAGTTAAGTATCTTAGGAAGTAGTAATAACATTAACAGCCCAGGTTTTTCTTTTGATGAGATTTATGATGCTATGGGGAGTAGCGCTTACTCCATTTCTAGAAGTAGTAACGGTAGTTTTGGAATTAATGGTATCAACTTCGGTGGAAGTGGTGGAATTACCTCTAGTGATAGCGCTGGATTAAATATGTCTAACGATTGGGGTAAAACGGTAAGCGCATCTATGAATTACTTTTATGGTGGAGAAAACACCATATCTGCATCAGACACGAGAAGAACAACCTTTTTACCAGACAGAACTTTTAATACAATAGGATCAAATCGTGGAGATCGCACAGGAGATAATCATAGAATTAGTGGTCGCATAGAAGTAAAGCCAGACACGCTTACTTCCTTTAATATTAGACCTACTATAAACTTATCAAACAACTTCAGCGACAACTCCAGCTCCTCAGTCTCTACAGATGAAGAAGGCAACATAATTAATAATGTGGAAACGTCATCTATTTCAAATTCAGATAATCAATCTTTAGGAGCAAACTTTAATTTTTCTCGTAGAACCCAGCAAAAAGGAACTTACTACGGTCTTTACGGTAACGTAAATAAGAATAAAAATGAATCGCAAAGTGACTTTAATAGTATAAGAATTACATTTGATGAATTGGGTAATCCAGAAACTCCAGATATTCAAGACCAGATCATTAATAACAATTCAGAGAACAATAGGTTTTCAATAACACCTTATATTAATAAAAAAATTAGTGAAACACTTACCGGTTCCATAAATTATAATTTTGAAACAGGTAATCAAGAAAATAAGCGTAGTGTTTTTGATCGTGATGGATCAGGAACTTTAATTTTCAACCCTGCATTAAGCAATGATTTTGAAGTTAAAAATCGCCAGCAAAGACCTAGTATAGGTTTGCGGTATAAAAAAGGTGATTTTAGGTTTAACTTGAGCGGTGGGATTATTCATCAAACCTTAGAAAGTGAAGACGTTCTTTTAAACACAAGTTTTGATAAAGAGTTTACAGACCCATATGTAAATGCAAACATGAATTACAAGTTCGGTAAATTTGGTAGGGCATATCTCAATTACCGCAATAGTATAAATGTACCTAGTGTAACGCAATTACAACCTGTAGAAAACAGGACAAACCCACAAAATATAATCATAGGTAATCCAGACCTAGATGCAAGTCAGCGTCATAATCTATATTTCAATCTTAGCAATTACGACTGGGAAAAAGGCTCCGGTTTTTACTCTGGAGGTGGATTTACTTATACAGATAATAGTGTTGCTGCAATTACCACTACTGACGAAGACTTAATTAGAACTACGACCTACGTGAACATAGATGGTGAGTATAACGGCTATTTATACACCAGTTATAGTAAATCATGGAAGAAAGACGACAGAGAAATAGAATTTGACTTAGGAATAGATGCAAACCTATCGCTTAATAAAGGGTTTACTAATGGTCTTGCATTTCAAAGTGAAGCTATACGCATTGCGCCAGAAGTGACACTTGAATACTCTTTGAAGGATTATATAGACGTAGAGCTGGAATATGAAATCAGTGCCAATAGAACTCAATTCGACATTGAAAACATTAGCGATCAAGAATTTGTGAACCATCGCGCTGCCATAGATATTACAACTTCTTGGCCAGAACATGTAATTTTAGGTCTAAGAGGTGAATACAATAAATTTGGAAATATTTCTGGCGATTTTGATGACGATTCCTTTGTATTGATAGGAAGTTTAGGATATAAGTTTTTAAAAGATAAGGCTACAGTAAAATTGAAGGCTTACGATATTTTAAACCAAATCATAGATACGCGTCGTACTATAAGTGATGATTTTGTTTCAGACACTAGTAGTTTGGTTTTACAACAGTATTTCATGCTCAGTTTTACTTATAAGTTCTCGCAATTTGGTGGTAAAAAGCCAGACAGTAATAATGTAATTATGTTTTAATTAGAGGTGAATTTTGTTCTCGCTTTCGCGAAAGCGAGATTTCTACAAACACCTAGGAATTCTTTATTCAAAGTAAAATGAAAGCTCGTCACCTTAGCATCATGTGCTCTTGGTAGGCTTATGTGATGTATTTTACTCAAACGAGTTGTATTCAAAAAAATGTTTGATAGCTATTAAATTAATCTTGCTAGATTATTATAGTTTGTAGAGCTAGGATTAATTCCAGAAATCTAAAGCCACCAATTTCATAATGCTTAAATTGCGCGACTTTTTAATGCCATTCTCCTGAGTTCACTACCCATCATAAGAGTTATCATACCAGCTTATAATGAAGCCGATTCAATTCCGCTTGTCATTAGAGACATTCCTTCCATCGTAGAAGAAATAATCGTATGCAGTAACAACTCAAATGATAACACCGTAATAAACGCTCAAAAAGCAGGTGCTACTGTTGTAGAAGAATCCACTCCTGGTTATGGTAATGCTTGTCTTAAAGGTATAGAATACCTAGAAGGCCTAGAATTGCCTACTGATATTGTAGTATTTCTAGATGGAGATTACAGTGATTACCCACAACAACTTACAGAATTAGTGGCGCCTATAATGGAGGAAAATATAGACTTTGTGGTAGGAGCAAGAGTGAAGCATTTACGAGAATTAGGTTCCATGACGGCTCCTCAAATTTTTGGAAACTGGCTAGCTACTAGTTTAATGAAGCTTTTATTTAATTCTAGATTTACAGATTTAGGTCCCTTTAGAGCTATTAAATATGATAAGCTCAAGGAGCTACAGATGGAAGATCGTACCTATGGATGGACTGTAGAAATGCAATTAAAGGCTTTAAAAAAAGACTTTTCATATAGAGAAGTGCCTATGAAATATAGAAATAGAATAGGTGTGTCAAAAGTTTCAGGTACCGTTAAAGGTGCTATCTTTGCGGGCGTTAAAATTTTAACTTGGATATTTAAATACGGTTTTAAAAAATGATATTGGTCTGGATTTGTATTGTAATTTACTCTATATCGCTAGTGTTGATATTATTTTATGCCTTTGCGCAGCTCAATTTGTTAATTAACTATATGAAAGCGCAAAAGTCAGTTGATCATGCTGCTTTATTAGACTTAAATGATCCTGACCAAGTTCCTTATGTAACGATACAATTGCCCGTATTTAACGAGGCATATGTAATGGATAGACTTCTAGACAATATTGTATTACTCGATTACCCTCGAGAAAAATTAGAAATACAAGTTCTTGATGATTCTACTGATGAGACTGTAGCGTCTACCGCTGCCCATATAGAACGACTTGCTGTAAATGGACTAGACATTGTCCATATTACTAGAACAGATCGTACCGGATATAAAGCTGGTGCCTTAAAAGAAGGTCTTGAGATAGCTAAAGGTGATTTAATCGCCATTTTTGATGCAGATTTCCTTCCAGAAGCTGACTGGTTACAAAAAACGATTCCGCATTTTAAAGATCCCGAGATAGGTGTTGTGCAAACCAGATGGGCGCACCTCAACCGTGATTATTCTATTCTTACCCAAATTCAAGCCTTTGCACTTGATGCCCATTTCACATTAGAACAAGTAGGTCGTAACTCAAAAGGTCATTTTATAAATTTTAATGGTACTGCCGGAGTGTGGCGCAAAGAAACGATATACGACGCAGGAAATTGGGAAGGTGATACCTTAACCGAAGATCTGGACCTGAGCTACAGAGCACAATTAAAAAACTGGAAGTTCAAGTATCTAGAACATGTCACTACACCAGCGGAGTTACCTATTATCATAAGCGCAGCTAGATCTCAACAGTTTAGATGGAATAAAGGTGGCGCAGAGAATTTTAGAAAGATGTTCAAAAGAGTGATCTCTTCTGAGATGTCTTTTAAATCAAAACTACATGGAATTCTACACCTTTTAAACAGTACTATGTTCTTAAATGTTTTGATTGTAGGGATTCTAAGTATTCCTATGTTGTACATTAAAAATGAATACGGCCACTTGAGAGAATATTTTATAGTAATGAGTTTCTTTGTAATCAGTACCATAATATTTTTCTTTTGCTACTGGTATATGTACAAGAAAACTTACGGTGGTGGTTTACAAAACTTCATTTCTTATATAGGAATGTTCTTTACATTCTTTTCCATAGCTATGGGCTTTTCATTTCATAATTCTATTGCGGTTCTTGAAGGTCACGCTGGTAAACGCAGTGAATTTGTGAGAACGCCTAAGTTTAATCTTAAAGCAGTAGGAGGCAACTGGAAAGCAAATAAATACCTGCGTAAAAAAATTAGTCCTCATGTGATCATTGAAGGAATGTTGATGCTATACTTTGCTTTTGGTATGTATTCAGCCTTTGTTGTAGGTGGAGCAGAAAAAAACGGTGATTTTGGACTGTTTCCTTTTCATTTAATGTTATTCATAGGCTTTGGATTTGTATTTATACGTAGCATTACAGAGAAGCAATAATGAAAAATAAGCTCGGTAATATTCTAGGTATTATCAGTTTAATCAGTGTAGTTTTATATGCTGTTTTTTTCTCGCTTTCGCGAAAGCAATTTCTGGAAACCTTTGTTATTTACAGCTTACTGTTTATAGGTCTGCTTGCTATTTATCAAATTAGTAAAAAGGCATTTGTTCAAGATCACAGGCTTTTACCTAAAAGATGGAGTAGTAAATTATTTGATTCTGATATTTTGTTATTTGTATTGTTTGTAGGTGTTTTTCTAAGACTAACACTACTGACATATACGCCTAATCTATCACAAGATTTCTTTAGATTTTTTTGGGATGGGCACCAATTATTAAATGGTTATAATCCCTACCTTTATTTACCAGACGAAGTTATTGCCACTGATGCTTCTCATATCCCAAATGCAACTTTGTTACGCGCAAATATGGGTGCGCTTTCCAGTGGTCATTATACAAATTATCCACCATTAAATCAATTGTTATTTGCCGCAGCCGCATTTTTGGGAGGCAAAAGTATAGTTTTAACGATGGTATGGATGCGTGTTTTTATCATCCTTGCTGAGGTAGGTATTTTTATCTATGGTGTGAAACTACTCAACCTATTAGGAAAACCACCATATCTTATTCTGCTTTATTTTTTAAATCCGTTTGTAATTATTGAACTAACTGGTAATTTACATTTTGAAGGGGTTATGGCTTTTTTCATGCTGTTAGCTGTCTATAATTTGTTTGTTTCGAGACATTTAAGGAGTGCGTTATTCTTAAGTTATGGAATCCTTTTGAAATTACTTCCGGTAATTGCACTGCCTTTATTAATCAGGAGACTAAATATTAAGAAAGCCATCTTGTATTATTTATTTGTAGGTATTGTTATTGTATTAGGTTTTCTTCCTTTTTATAGTAGTGAGTTAATTGCAAAATATTCAAGCTCAGTAGGCTTATGGTTTGGTAATTTTGAATTCAATGCTAGTTTTTATTATATCATACGTGCCGTAGGTTATGAAATAACAGGTTATAATATTATACAGATTGCAGGTAAGATATTGCCTGTAATTACTTTCTTCTCAATTTTTGTAATCGCCTTAAAACGAAAAAATGAAGTTCCAGAAGTGCTATTAATCAGCATTGTTTATTCATACTTCATATACTTATTACTGTCAACAACAGTTCATCCATGGTATCTTACAATACCGTTGCTATTTTCTATCTTTACTAGGTATCGATTTATGCTCGTGTGGAGTTTTTTAATTTTTCTTAGTTATTTGACTTACTCTAATAACTCTTATACTGAAAACCTATGGCTTATACTACTAGAGTATGCTTTAGTGATCGCAATGTTTATGTATGAGTATTACAAAAAACCTAAAAATCATTCATTAGAGGTTGGAAACGTAGCAAAGTTGCCATAAAAATATAAGATTTTAAGTCATTGATCTAAATTTAGAATCACTTGATCGTCTTTGTCAATTTCTTCCATGGATTTATTTTTGTAAACCCTTGTCACTACTTACTTTCGCAGTCAAATTAATGATAGTGAATAGATTAATATTAGTATTATTAGGCTTATTTTCAATCAGTTTGACAGCTCAAAATGGTCCAGGTGGAGTTGGTGATTCATCCATCAATGGTCTTTGGTTAGATGCCAATACAATTGCAGTTTCTAATGGTGATCCTGTTCCTACTTGGAATGATACCTCAGGAAATGGTAATGATGCCTTTCAAACTGTAATATCTGATCAACCTTCATATATAGCAGCCTCTTCATTTAACTCATATCCAGCTTTAGACTTTAATAGATCTAGTTCTCAATGGATGCAGGTGGCAGATGCTCCAATTTTAGATGGAACTTCTTCTATCAATTATTTTGCAGTAGTAAGACCTACTAATTTAAGTGGTATCAATGCTATTGTTGCAAAGCGCAGAGAATATAGTGGTTTCAATTCAGATTATGCGTATACCTTTTTCTTTAATGGTACACCTCTCAATTTAGATATAAATACTGCAAACAATAGGTTCAATGCTTCTGGTTTTTCTTCAAATACAAATTATTTATTAAGCTTTGGATTTGATGGGGCACGATCATCTTCTTCAAGAAGTGTTATATCTAGAAATGGTGCGGTTATACGTACTAGTTCAGAGTCGTCAACAAGTATTATAGATTCTTCCTCTCCATTAACCATAGGTTTACTTAATGTAGCTGACGGTAGATATCTAGATGCAGAAATAGCTGAGATCATTCATTTTAATAGAGAATTAAACGCAACCGAATCTATCATTGTAAACAATTATTTATCAGCAAAATATGATATTTCTATAGCTTCAGCAATTGACTATTACACTCAGGATGATCCTGCAAATGGTGATTTTGATCATGATGTAGCTGGTATAGGTAGAGAACCAGGTACTTCTTTCCCTAGCGGACAACATTTAGATAGTCAGGGAACGGGAATCGTTCGTATATCATCTCCAACAAACATCGGTAGTGGTGATTATTTATTTTGGGGTAGAGATACAAAGAGTGGTGTTACTCCTAAATTTGTAATTAATACAGTTGACAACAATCTTATACTTGATACTAAATGGAGAGTTTCTAATGTGAGCAACGGCATAGGTGGAAATCTCAATTTTGAAATTGATCTAACAGGTGTTGTAGAACCGGACGGATGCGATGATTTACAGCTCATTATTGATAACGACAGTGATTTTAGTTCTCCTAAATTTCCTGAAACACTTTCATTATCTGGCACCATAGCAACTGCAATCACTGAAGTAGGTTTTGATGATGGAGATTATTTTACTATAGTTAGAAATAACGTTGTTATATATGATGGTACTACATGGTTCAATGGTTCGGGTTCTGGTAGTATACCAGATCTAACAGATAATTGTAAAGATCTATATATTCTTTCTGGACCTAGAGTAGACCTAGGAAATTTTAGTGTACGATCTATACAGCTATTTGGTAATGCTAGGCTGCGTGTAAACAATGATGAAGTTGCTATTGTAGAAAATGGCATTTTTATCGATACTAATGCTAGAATTATTTTACGTGGCAGGTCACAGTTAATACAAAACCATACTGGTGCTAATTTAAATTCTGGTGATGGAATTTTAAGGGCTAGACAACAAGGTACTGCTAATAGATACAACTATAATTTCTGGAGCAGTCCTGTCCATAGATCTGGTAACTGGCAATTACAGTACTTACAAAATGGAAATGGTCCTGTCTTATTTTCACCTATTTCAGAAGCAAATCCGTCAGCAGGAGATAATCCGCTTACATTGAGTGGACGATGGCTATACACTTACAATGGAGCTAGAAATGATTATAATGCATGGAATTATATAGGAGCTTCTGGAGCTATCCTTCCTGGAGAAGGTTACACTATGAAAGGTAGTGGAATAGGCACTGGAACCTATAATTATTTGTTTGATGGGACACCTAATAGTGGTGATATTTCTATTCCCGTTACTGCAAATGGATCTGTATTAGTAGGAAATCCATATCCTAGTGCGCTAGATATGAATCAATTCCTGTCTGATAATGCTGCAAATACTACTGCCACGGCATATTTCTATGAACAATTTGACACAAATAACTCTCACTTATTAAACGAGTATCAAGGTGGATATGCTACCAGAAACTTAATGATGGGAACACCAGCGACTGCAGACACAAGTGGTTTGACAAGTGGATTAGGTACTGCATCAAAACCTGCTCCTAATCAGTATACCGCAGTTGCACAAGGATTCTTTATGGACACTACTACAGGTGCTGATATTGTTTTTAACAATGATCAAAGAGATTTTGTGAGAGAAAACGATGCAACAGGTTCTGTCTTTTATAGAGCTTCAGGAAATTCAAACCCTGCATTAATAGGCGATTCTAGAACTACTATAACTCTTTCATTTAGTAAGCCTAATGCCTACGTAAAATACATAGGCTTGGGTTATGATTCAAGAGCAACATATGGTGTTGATAATGGATTTGACGCCATAGATAAGAATGATGAGCCCGATGGGATGAGATGGTATCTCAATCAAGAGGATTATATCATACAGGCACTACCACAATTTAATAAGGCAGATGTACTTCCTTTGCGATTTAATATTGAAAATGCAGGTAATTACACCATAGGTATAGAAAGTGTGAAGAACGATCCTGGTAATTTACAAATTTATTTATTCGATCAATTAACTGGCGTAGAATATAAACTAAATGATGGTCCAGTGAATTTAACTTTGCCTATCTTGAATCAAGTAAGTGATCGTTTTTCCATTCGTTTTGAATCTATAGCTACTTTGACTGTAGAAACTACAGCGTTAGAAAACGTTAGCGTTCAATTTTTGAATAGAGAATCTGTACTGGAAATTAGGAACGCTACAAATTTATCAATAGAAAAAGCACAAGTCTTTAGTATGAATGGTCAGTTGCTTCATATCATTAACGAGCCTAAAACTCACACAGGCTTGAACCTCTCTTCTGGAATTTATATCGTGCAGTTGATGACTCAAAACGGACTGCAAAAAAGCGAGAAGTTCATTGTAGAATAGTAGGATTTTTGTTCCGCTTTCGCGAAAGCGAAATAAATACATTCTTCATCTAGGATTACTATCTTTGACATCACAAAGAGAGTAATTATGAAGCAAGTCATCATTTTTTTATTAGTACTAATACTGGGATTCTTAGTCTATGATTTTTACAAAGACTGGGAACGTTTTCATGCACCTAACTATTTCTACGAGTCTAGTGATGAGGTGGATCTGAATTATTATGATAAAATGACAGTATGGGATTATGAAGAGGCAATTCAAGACTTGAATACCTATGTGAAATTACAGTGGACTGCAAATGATATAGACGTACGATCTCCCGAAAAGGATAATCTAGAAACTCAAAATGCTGTAAAGGGCTATGCACAGAAACTAGCCAAAGTCAAATACCTAGAAAAAAAGTTAGTTTCCTCTGCAATTCACAAAGCAGAAGGTTTAACTAATGCTGAAATTAAAAAGATCAATTCAAACGATTTTAAATCAAAATCTGCTCCAGATGATGATCCTAAACAAATTTTAAAACAATTATTTAGTGATCAATCAGCCATAAGCAAAAAATTAGGTTCTAGAAGTGCTCTAATTTACGAGACGCAAAAATTATTAGTCGCTAAAGGTTATGCCATTCCATTAGACGGTGTTTTTGCTCAAATCACCAGTACCGCACTAGCAGATTTTGAATCAAAAAACAATCTTTTCCCAGATGGGAAAATAGATATACTAACTTTTGAGGCTTTATTAAAGTAGTTTTTAAGGTATTGTATTTCAGAGTTTTGACATGTTTGTCATAAGAATGACGTAAACAAGTCTGCACTATAATTTGTTCTTCAAATGACTTCATTCTTAGGTTTGTTTCACTAATTTTAATTCATGAAAAAGATGAACCCAGTAGGTACTAAAATCAAAGAAATACGTCTCAAAAAGGGTATGTCTCAAGAGGAGCTTGCGACAGAATCTCAAGTCAGTTTACGAACCATTCAACGTATCGAGAACAATGAAAATGAACCTCGAGGTAAAACAATGCAGCTTATTTGTGAAACGCTGGATATTAACATTGAAGAGTTGCTTGATTACGGTAAGCATGAAGATCATCAGTTTTTAATGTTTTTTCATTTGTCGGTTTTAGCGGGCGTATTTATTCCAATCGGGAATATTCTTTTACCTCTAATTCTATGGATGACTAAAAAAGATAAAATTCAAGGCTTGCAGAAAATAGGAGCGAGGTTGCTTAATTTTCAGATTGTTTGGACTTTACTTTCATATCTATTGCCTGTAATTATAGTTGGCTCGCAATTTTTTAATAAAGAGTTAATACCGTTAAGTGTGCGTTCTGTGGTGTATATTTATTTTATAATTAGCCTTATAAATTATGTCTTTTCCATAATTTTCGCTTTAGCAAATCGAAGCGGTAAAAAAATCACCTATCCAAGTATTATTCCTATGATTAAATAAAAAAAGGTTTCTTATGCTTTATAAGAAACCCTTTTACAATTTTAATTTTAGGCAAGGCTTACTTTTTACTCACCTCATATAAATCAGTCCTGCGGTCTTTTAAATTCTTAACTGCGCCGTAATTGTGCAGTTCTTTTAATAAATCTAGATCTACATCGGCCACAAGAATCATTTCTGTATTGGCTGTAGCTTCTGCCTTAACGCCATTTGATGGGAAAGCAAAATCACAAGGCGTGAATACAGCACTTTGCGCATAAGAAATATCCATGTTTTCTACCGCAGGTAAATTCCCTACGCTACCTGCTATCGCTACATAACATTCATTCTCTACCGCTCTAGCTTGAGAGCAAAGGCGTACACGAGCATAAGCATTTTGTGTATCTGTCAAGAATGGTACAAAAAGAATTTGCATCCCTTCTTGTGCCATAATACGACTCAATTCTGGGAATTCACTGTCATAGCAAATCAAGATTCCTATTTTACCACAATCGGTGTCAAAAGTCTGGATCATACTTCCACCTTGTAATCCCCATACTTTTTGCTCATCTGGCGTCACATGTATTTTTTCATAACGTCCTATCGTTCCATCGCGACGGCACAAATTCCCAACATTGTACAATTGTCCATCAATAATTTCAGGCATGGAACCTGTAATAATGTTGATATTATATTTAATGGATAATTCAGAAAACTTGTTTCTTATCATCTTAGTATATTTTGCTAGTTCTCTAATAGAATCACTAACACTCAACTTATTGTAAGCAGCCATTAAAGGCGCGTTAAAATACTCCGGGAATAAAGCAAAATCAGATCTGTAGGCAGCTACCGCATCTACAAAGTATTCTACTTGTTGCATCAACTCATCAAAACCAGAATAAGGGCGCATTTGCCACTGGATTAATCCTAACCGTACCGTGCTTTTTAATGCTGTGGTTTCTGTAACTGGTTTTGTATAGTAAATATTATCCCATTCTAGTAATACCGCATATTCCATAGAGGCTTTATCACCATCCAGATAGTTTTTAAGAACACGAGAAACATGGAAGTCGTTTGATAATTGAAAGTTTAGGACAGAGTCTGTAATCTCTTTATTGCGCACTTTTTCAATGTACTCCTTAGGCGTCATATCACTCGCGTGATTATGATAGTTAGGAATACGACCGCCAAAGGCAATACCTCTTAAATTCAAATTCTCACACAGCTCTTTACGGTAATCATATAAACGACGACCTAATCGCATACCGCGATATTGTGGTTTTATAAATACCTCAATTCCATAAAGTACATCACCATCATCATCGTGCGTGGTGAACTTGTAATTTCCGGTTACTTGCTCATAAGTGTACTGACCACTGAAATCGTTATACTTTACCACTATAGAAAGCGCACAAGCTACGATCTCTTCATTCACTTTGAGGACAACTTGACCTTCTGGGAATTTATCTATAAGCGTTTTGATCTGTTCTTCTCGCCAGTAAGAATCTGGTAGATTACTATAAGAATCTATCATTGCATGTTTCAACTCTTCATAATCCTTAAGCTGTAAAAACTCCAGATTTAAGTTGTCTATCTTACTCATATTTATATCACTCATGATGTGTTACTTATATTTAAATGTAATTGTAAGTCATTAATATTTCACAATTGAAACGTTAATATTTAAAGCATAAAAAACCTGTAAACCGCTATGTGTTGAGCAACTTACAGGTTTTGATTTTTGTTCCGCTTTCGCGAAAGCGAAGCCTAATATTTATTAAATCAAAATTAACCGCAATTAGAATTATAAAGTTCAACAATCTCCTTTAAATCTTTCTTTTTGAGTTCACGTTCTTCAAGTTGAACAACTACGGCAGGACAGTCACCAAAATATTTAGAAGCTCTTTTTTTAAAGCCTTTAAAGAGACTTATTTGATTAATCAATTTTGCTTCTTCATTTTCTTTTTGAACATATAACTCATTGTGCGTCATCCAATAATTATGATACATAGGAATATTTGTGCCTGTTTGATTCATAGGTCCGATAGCTCCTTGTGCATTTACGGTTCTGCCGTATAAGGAAATCGGTCCCACAACAATTTCTTCCATAAAGCATTTTTTGACCTTCTTTTTCCGTTTTTTATTTATTACTGGTACGTATTTAGCTGTTCTAGTGTTTTCTATTTTCTCACCATCTACCTTTTCTGTAAAAGAGATTGTAAAGACTATTTGTGATACTTCTGAAATATCATATTTAGTTTTTTTGGAACCTTTCTTTAACCTGAATTTTACTCTTTCCTTATGTTTAACAATACTTCCTACGCCACTATTTTGCATAGGTATGCTAGCTTCTCCTGTTAAAGTTTTTCCATTATTGAGACTTACAACCGCAGGAGTCCAACCATATTGAGCGTAGATTAAATTGGAAACTAATAAACTAACGATTAAAATAATATTTCTCATAAATTACATCTCTAATAAATAAGCAAAGATCAATGGTGCTACTATGGTCGCATCACTTTCTACAATAAATTTAGGTGTGTCTTGATCTAGTTTTCCCCAAGTGATTTTTTCATTAGGTACGGCTCCAGAATAACTTCCATAACTGGTCGTTGAATCAGATATCTGACAGAAGTAACTCCAAAACGGCGTGTCGGTACGTTCCATATCTTGATACAACATAGGCACTACACAAATAGGGAAATCTCCTGCGATTCCACCACCTATCTGGAAGAAACCGATTCCTTTCTGTGAGTTGTCAGTATACCAGTCTGCAAGGAAAGTCATGTACTCGATACCGCTTTTTACAGTACTTGCTTTTAACTCGCCTTTTAATACATAACTGGCAAAAATATTACCCATCGTACTGTCTTCCCAGCCTGGAACGACGATTGGTAAGTTAGCTTTGGCAGCGGCATACATCCATGAGTTCTCAATAGGGATTTCATAATACTGTTCTAGGACACCACTTAAAAGTAGTTTGTACATATATTCATGCGGGAAATAACGCTCGCCTTTTGCCTCTGCATCTTTCCATATTTTTACGATGTGTTCTTGTAATCTTCTAAAAGCCTCTTCTTCTGGAATACATGTGTCGGTTACACGGTTGAGTCCTTTTTCTAGTAAATCCCATTCGTCTTGCGGTGTTAAGTCGCGATAATTAGGCACTCTCTTATAGTGGCTGTGCGCTACTAGATTCATCAAGTCTTCTTCTAGGTTGGCACCTGTACAAGAAATGATATGTACTTTATCCTGACGAATCATCTCGCCAAAAATCTTTCCAATCTCTGCAGTACTCATTGCTCCAGCAAGTGAAACTAGCATTTTAGAGCCTTGGTTTAATTGTGCTTCATAACCTTTTGCAGCGTCTACTAGTGCAGCGCTGTTAAAGTGTAAGAAGTAGTTTTCTATAAAATCAGTAATAGGTTTTCCCATGATGTTTTTGAAGATTAATCTTCTATGTTTTTCATTTTTTTTAATCCAGATTTGGTAAAAGCATTATTTGCTTCATAACCATCTTCTCCTTCTAGAGCAATGTCTTTAAATTTATAGCTCAGCATTTTATAATATAGTTTTGCAGCAAGAAAATCTGATGATTTCTCTGATGGATTAGGACATAATTCAACAATGTCAAAACCTACCACGTTCTTCTCTGCAAATACCATTTTTAAGAAATCTAATGTTTCATACCAGAAGAGCCCACCAGGTTCAGGCGTGCCCGTAGATGGACATATCGATGGGTCAAAAGCATCTAAATCGATGGTAATAAATACATTTTCTGTAAGTGCTTCAGTAGCTTTCTCTTGCCAGTAGTCATCTTGAACCATTTCATGTGCAGAAAATATTTTATCGTCATCATTAATACCTACTTCTATACTATCCATAGAGCGTATTCCTACCTGCACTAGGTTTGTTTTCTGACTTGCTTCATAAACGGCGCAGGCGTGATTACAACTACTACCATCGTATTCTTTTCTTAAGTCTGCATGAGCGTCTATTTGTAAAACACTTAGATTTTCATACATATCGTTAAAGGCGCGTATGCTTCCGATAGAAATAGAATGTTCTCCACCGAAAAGGGTTACAAACTTATTTTTCTTGATATACTTTTTAGCAGTTGCGTGAACGGCATCTACCATTGCTTCTGGCGAGCTATTTTCTGTAACAGGATTTGCAAGAAAGACTCCATGATGATACACTTCTGTATCCGTTTCAATATCGTATAATTCCATATTTGCACTGGCGTCTAGAAAAGCTTCTGGTCCTTTATCTGCGCCTTTTTGCCAGGTGCTTGTTCCATCATAAGGAACTGGAATTAAAACGATTGATGCATTATCGATTCCAGCATATTCATCTGGAATTCCTGCATAGTTTGAATTACTCATGTCTTGAAATTAAAAGTTTGTTTTAAAGTTAATCGATTTATATAAAATATTAATATCCTAATATATCTAGCATTTGTTCTGAGCTTTGTTGCTCTTTAAAAACTCTAGTTTGTATAGCGCCATTTTCATCGCGGTCTATTAAAATATGTTTAGGTGCTGGTATTAAACAGTGTTGTATACCGCCATATCCACCTATGCTTTCTTGATATGCTCCAGTATTAAAAAAGCCTATGTAAAGCGGTCTATCCTTATGATATTTGGGTAAATAGATAGCGTTAACGTTTTGCTCGCTGTTGTAATAGTCATCACTATCGCAAGTTAGTCCACCTAATAATACACGCTCATATTCCTCATTCCAGCGGTTTAAGGCTAGCATAATAAAGCGTTTACTTATTGCCCACGAGTCTGGTAAGGTTGTGATAAATGAACTATTAATCATATTCCACTTTTCACGATCATTTTGTTGTTTTTGATACAACACTTTGTAGATCGCACCACCACTTTCACCTACTGTAAAAGAACCGAATTCTGTAAAAATATGTGGTACGTCCACATCTGCCTCATCACACACCTGCTTTATTTGAGTTACAATCTCATTAATCATGTACTCATAGTCAAATTCAAATGCAAGTGAGTTCTTAATCGGGAAACCACCACCTATATTGAGACTGTCTAATGAAGGGCATATTTTCTTAAGGCTTATGTATACTTTGAGACATTTGTGTAATTCATTCCAGTAATATGCGTTATCACGTATTCCGGTATTAATGAAAAAATGAAGCATCTTAAGAGATACCTGTTGGTTCTCCTGAATCTGATTTTTATAGAAAGAAAGAATGTTTTTATAACCTATGCCTAAACGACTGGTATAAAATTCAAACTTTGGCTCTTCCTCACTGGCAATGCGTATTCCTACTTTAAACTTCTTATCAGTAACATTAGTTAATAAGTTCAGTTCTTCGTAGTTGTCAATGATAGGAATACAATTCTTGTGACCAGAGTTGATCAAATCTGCAATATTATCTATGTACTTTTCACGTTTAAAACCATTACTGATGATATAGGTGTCGTCTTTAATTTTACCTTCAGCTTTCAGGCTTTTAATAATATCTATATCAAAAGCACTGCTGGTTTCTAGATGTATATCATTACTTAATGCCGTATCAAGTACATGTTTAAAGTGTGAGCTTTTTGTACAATAGCAATAGTGATATTTTGCTTTGTAATCCGCTTTCGCGAAAGCGTCATTAAACCATTTCTGTGCACGCTGAATATTATCAGAGATCTTAGGTAGATATGTAAATTTTAAAGGAGAGCCGTACTGCTCAACTAGGGCCATGAGATCAATATCATGAAATTTTAATTGCCCTTTATTCAATTCAAACTCCTCAGTAGGAAAGAAGTACGTTTGATCTATGAGATCAATGTATTTTGTATTCAATATGTAAACTAATATAATTTATTAAGCAACCACTCAATTTTTGGGTTGATTAAATGTAAACAAGTTGAAGTTAATACAATGTTAATTTATCACTATATCATTTTGAGATTGATCACCTCTTGTTCAGTTAATTTACGGTAGTGGCCTCGAGGTAAATCTTTTTTTGTTAAACCTCCTAAAACAACTCTATCTAGGACCTTAACTTCATAACCTACAGCAGTAAACAAATTTTGAACGATGTTGTCCTTACCACTAAAGATCTCTATACCTATCTCGTTATTTTTACCGTTTTCTATATAATTAATATCCTTGATCTCAATTATTTCTTTATCGATCATTATGCCTTTACGCAATTGCATTAAGTGTTCATGCTTGAAACTACGGTCCAAAGCAACTTGATATATTTTACGTAATGGTTGTTTAGGGTTATTCAACTTATTTGCAAGTTCTAGGTCATTTGTAAAAAGCATAAGCCCTAGGGAAGCACGACCTAATCTACCTACAAAGTGCAAGCTGTTAGGACTGGCATTTTCCATAAGATCAAGAACTGACTTTGAAGAGCGTTCTCCTTTGCGAGGCGAGTTGAAACCTTTAGGTTTATTAAGGATGAAGTATTCTTTCTTAGTAGGCTGTATAGGACGATCGTCAAATCTTACTTCATCACCAGGCATAACTTGATAACCCATTTCTGTAACAGGTTTACCGTTTACAGAAACACTTCCTGCTTTAATATAAATATCTGCATCACGACGGCTACACAATCCAGAATTTGCGATGTATTTATTTAATCTGACGCCGTCTTTATTAGTTTTTCTTTTGGAGAAACTCTCTGCTTTTTTACGTTCTATGTACTGTTTTTTTGTAACAGGATTTCCAGATCGTGAGGTGCCTACCACTTGATTTTTACCACCGCGAGTGGTTTTACGTTCATCACCATCTTTGCTTGACGGAAAAGATTTTCCTTTGCGGTCATTACTATTTTTATTAGCAGCACTTTTACCGTCGCGGCGTCCTTTACCTTTATTCTTTGATCCTTCGCTACCTCTATTCATCGTATTCAAATTTTTTGCAAAGATAGCTTTTTAGAGTTTTGAAAATCAATAGAGAATACAATTATCCATAAAACTATATAATCCATTAATGGACTGAAATTTTGATAGGTCTATAAATTAAGAATATATCTTACATTCCTGTTCTTATAGCTTCTACAGGATCAAGTTTTGCAGCAATAATGGCAGGGACTATACCTGCAATTAAACCTATCGTCGCACTTATAGATGTACCGAGTAGTACATTAGAGCTAGACAGTACAAAAGTAAAATCTTCTGTAACGCTGTTTGCAATTATACTAGCTATCCAGACAAACAATAAGCCAAAGAGCCCGCCAAATAAAGCTAGGATAATAGATTCAAATAAAAACTGGGAAAGAATAAAACGTCTTTTAGCACCTAGGGACTTTTGTATACCTATTAAGTTAGTACGTTCTTTAACGCTTACAAACATGATATTTGCGATTCCAAAACCACCTACCAAAACAGAAAAGCCAGCAATCACAGCGCCTACTAAGGTAAGTGTGCTTGTTACAGTGTCCAGTAAGTCTGATAATCCTTTTATAGGGTTTATGAAAAATGTGCTTAGTTCGCCATCTTTTAAACCACGGTAAATTCTTAATTTTTGCTCAAGAGTTGCAATAAATTCATCCTGATCAACATCCTTTTTAGGTTTTACAATTACTGCAGGAAGCCTCGATCTATTATTATCTCCATAGATTTTTCTAACAAAACTTACTGGAACATAAGCGCTACCGTCTTTAGGCGGCCCGACGCTCAATCCTTGACCTACTTTTTCTAATACACCTATTACAGTAAATTTATTACCATAAAGTCGTATACGTTTACCTATAGGGTCACTATCACCGAAAAGGCTTTTTGCAACCTCATACCCCAAAACGGTAACTGGACTACCATTATTAGACTCTGCGCCATTAAAAAAACGACCATCCTCAAGTTTGAGGTTTTCAATGTCATAATAACTATCAGTTCCTGGTATAATATTTACATTAGTTGCAGTATTGTCTTCAAATTTTATGTTCTCTGGAGCAGAAAAAATTGTGTACGTAATTACATCAATATCTTCCATGCTACTTTCTAGCATTTGATATTCATCATAAGAAATATTAGGAAAATTCTCGTACTGATAAGGCTCTAATTGTGTTGGCCCAAAAGATTGCCTAGTCACATAAATCGTAGAAATATCCAGTGAGCTCAATCCGTCTTTAAATTCTTTTTCTAAAGAATCGACTGCCGCAAGAATACTGATAATCGCAAAAATTCCGATAGTTACACCTAGTAAGGATAAAAATGTACGCAGCAAATTGGTGCGCAAGGCATTCAATGCAAAAAAGAAACTTTCCTTTAAAACTCTTAGATAAATGAGCATGAATTGGCTTTAATTTTTTTAGCTAGTTAAAATAGGCTTTCTCATTGGACAAGATAATGGTAGAAATGTTACAATAAAAATGGTTTAATGTTACGCTTTCGCGAAAGCGGACTCTCAACCATCTTAAAACCGTATTTCCTATCTTATATTTGTAAACTAAATGTAACACTTTTGGAAGATAATTTTAAACTAACGAGTTCTTTGGACTTAAAGCAGTCCATGGTAACTAAATGGCAAGCGCCGTCTAATATTGCACTGGTTAAATACTGGGGTAAATACGGAATGCAATTACCGGCAAACCCTTCTTTAAGTTTTACATTAAATCAGTGTCGCACGATTACTAAAGTAAATGTGAAAACTGGAGAGCATGGTTTTTCTATAAGTTATGATGGAGTAGAAAAACCGGAGTTTGCACCTAAGATCAAGGCCTACTTTGAGCGCATTCAAGATTACTGCCCTTGGATTTTAGATTACTATTTTGAGATAGATACACATAATACGTTCCCGCACAGCTCTGGAATAGCAAGTAGTGCCAGTAGTATGGCTGCGCTGAGTGCTTGCGTGATGGATTTTGAAGCGCAACTAACAGGTCAAGCTATAGATTATCATAAAATGTCTTTTCTTGCACGCTTAGGCTCAGGAAGTGCTTGTCGTAGTTTAAAAGGTGAAGCTGTACAATGGGGCGAGCATAAAAATACTGCTGACGGATCTAATTATTATGGAGTTGATAAGAGTGATTTGTTGAATCCTATTTTTCAAGACTATCAAGACACTATTTTATTAGTAGATAAGGGAGAAAAGGTCGTGAGTTCTACCGTAGGCCATGATTTAATGAACGATCATGCTTATGCATCAAGAAGGTTTGAACAAGCTCATGAAAATCTTGCAACCTTGAAAACTGCTTTAAAAGAAGGAGATTTAGAGACATTTATTAAGATTACAGAAAGTGAGGCGCTTACCTTGCATGCGATGATGATGACTTCTCATCCTTATTTCATTTTGATGAAACCTAATACGCTGTCGATCATAGAAGCTATATGGGCTTATAGAAAAGAAACGGAAATACCAGTCTGTTTCACACTAGATGCAGGAGCAAACGTTCACATGTTATATCCTAAAAAATATAAAGATAGCGTCGATAAGCTGATTAACAACAAATTGGCGCAATATTGTCAAAACTCTCATTATATTTGTGATGAAATAGGCACAGGCGCAACTAAGGTGCAAACCTCTTGATTATGAAAGGACCATTATTTTATTCTAAGATTTTACTTTTTGGGGAATACGGTATCATTAAAGATTCTAAAGGTCTTTCTATACCATATAATTTTTATAAAGGAGCCCTAAAAATTAGCACCGATTTATCAGATCAAGCTGCGCAATCTAATAAAAATTTAGAACGACTTGCTACTCATATTGAAACACTACAAGAAACTGATCAAGAATTTCCGAGATTTGATATCGCGAGTTTAAAAAGCGATGTAGAAGCTGGAATGTATTTTGACTCTAGCATACCTCAAGGTTATGGAGTAGGAAGTAGTGGCGCGTTAGTAGCCGCTATTTATGATAAATATGCCATTGATAAAATCACGGTTCTTGAAAATCTTACAAGAGAGAAATTACTCGTTTTGAAAGATATCTTCGGTAAAATGGAGAGCTTTTTTCACGGTAAGAGTTCAGGATTAGATCCGCTTAATTCTTATTTGAGTTTACCTATACTTATCAATTCTAAAGAAGATATTGAGCCAGCAGGAATTCCATCGCAACTTGCGACAGGAAAAGGAGCTGTTTTTCTTTTAGATAGTGGTATAGTAGGAGAGACCGCACCTATGGTAAATATCTTTATGGAGAATATGAAGCAAGAAGGCTTCCGTTCTATGTTAAAAGACAAATTTGTGAAGTACACAGATATGTGTGTGGAAGATTTCTTAAGTGGCGATGTAAAAGGACTTTTCGGTAACGTTAAGAAACTTTCTCATGTGGTTTTAGATAACTTTAAGCCTATGATTCCTTCTCAATTCCATGAATTATGGAAAAAAGGATTAGATACTGGAGACTATTATTTGAAATTATGTGGTTCTGGCGGTGGTGGTTATATCCTAGGATTTACTGAAGATCTAGAAAAAGCAGAAAAGACTCTTGAAGACTATAAACTAGAAGTTGTTTATTCTTTCTAACAGAAACTTTATTATATAAAAAAACGCTCAATTTAAAAGTTGAGCGTTTTTTATGGACGTAAAACTTTCCTTTCCTTTCTATAAATTAAATTTCATTAAAACGCTGGATTAAGCTTTTCTATAAAACTCAATGGCTTCTTTAATGCGTTCAATGCGGTTTTCTGGATCTGGATGAGTACTTTGAAATTCTGGCGTGCGGTTAGGGCCACCGGCAGCTTTAAGAATTTTCATAACGCCTATCATCTCGTATGGATCAAAGCCAGCATCCATCATCATTTTAACACCTAGTTCATCACTTTGTAGCTCATCATCACGCCCATATTTCATCGTTAGCATTTGTGCAATGGCAGCTGCTGCTTCACCACCGCTACCATCAGTTCCTACACTTACTCCAGTAATAACTCCTTGTGCTAGCCCTTGCTGGCTCATTCTTTGTGCACTATGTTTGGCAACGACATGACCTATTTCATGACCTAACACGCCCGCTAGTTGATCTACATTTTCCAGTTGTTGATATAAGGCGTAGGTTATAAAACACTGTCCACCTGGTAAAGCAAATGCATTGATGGTTCTATCATCTGCTAGCAAGTGAAAATCATATTGATAATTGGTACTTTTACCTATACTGCTGTTCACTAATTTTGCTCCTACAGCATCTACAATATCTTGATATTCTTGGTTAGGGTAAAGACCACCATGCTGCTCGATCATGCTAGGTGTGGCTTGAAGTCCTAGTGCAATTTCTTCGTCAATGGTTAAGTCTATATATTGTTTTTCGCCAGTGTGTTCATTAGTCTCTGCGCTCCCGAAATACTTAATTACCGCAAATGCGACAATGGCTACTCCTATGAATAACTTTAATTTTCCGCCTCCTCGTCTCATTTGCTTTAATTTTTAAGTAAAGGGTTTACACCTTTTATGTGTTCTTCTAGATAACGCTGGATTCTTTGATCGCTAATTTTATCCATTCCCATGATATTTTCAGATCTTAAGAAAGATAGTAAATCTATGTGTTTAAGGTAGTTGTTATACCGCTTTCGCGAAAGCGGAACATAACTATAATGCCACGGCTCGTATTTAAAGCCAGTGCGCCTATCATTCATAGTGTAAACTAATTCAAAACCATGTGCAGAAGCGTTTTTTTCCATCCAATCTTTGAGCTTGCAAAAAGGACCAGTACCATGAAATTTTGACGGAACCAAAACGTCGCCGTTATAGTTTGCGTTTGTATCAATGATATCTATGTCAGTACCCCAATGATGCCTTGAAGTCCCTGGAACAGTGCTGTATTCCACGATTTTATCAAAAATGGCATCAGGTTCAAGACCTTGAGACTCGTACTTTTTATACTTACGATTCCAGATTTGAGTCTGTCGCTTAAAGCTTCTATAACCAGAAACGACGCTTATTTGAATACCGTTTTTTGCTGCGTCTTCTTTCATTAAATTAAACGCAATTTGTACTTCTTTCTCTAGCAGGTTTTTGGGATTAGGACTTTGCCCGGTCAGTTTTTCTATATCAACCTTTTGTGGTTGAAACAAGAGCAGTAATAATAAAAATGCACAAGATCTCATCATAATAATTTCATCATTTTGTGATGGTCGCCCACTTGAGGAATCATAAAAGGTTCGCTAACGATTTCATATCCCATTTTTTCATAAAAAGAAATCGCATTTACTCTTGCATTAAACCAGAGCCCTTGTACCTGTTTATCTTTGAGGAGCTTTTCTGCATGTTTTAAAAGCTTTTTTCCTACTCCTTTTCCTTGAGCTATTTCTAGTACAGCCATGCCTCGCAATTGATAACAATGATGTAGTTTGATGTGTTTGATTTGCTCTAAGTCAATATCTTTATTCATTAAAAATGTAGCAACACCTATAATTTTATCTTTTTCAAAGGCTCCTAAATGGAATGTAGTACCAAGCTCATCGCCTGAAAAACGACAGTCTTCTACAGGTCTTCCTTTACGTAAAACAGCATGCCTTACTGGGTAGGTTTCTCTTGAGGTAATAGGAATTATTTGTATCATTTTTTAACAGTGTTAAAATAATGATTTTTATTTATTTGATAATGTCTTCCTGGTTCTCTTTCTTCCCAATAAAACCTGTGCTCTAAACTCATGCCTAAACGTCGTGCAACTTTTTGAGAACTGTAATTTAATTCATGTACTTGTGCGACAAGAATATCTAGTTGATGATCCTCAAAGCCATGTCTTACCACTTCTATTCCAGATTCTGTGGCGTAGCCATGACCCCAATATTTTCTCATGAATCGATATCCTATATCTACAAAATCGGCGCTTTTGTGATATTTAAGTCCTGACCATCCTAAAAACGCATCATCTGACTTTCTTATGACAGCGATTCTTCCCATGTGATATAATTGGTACTGACTGTTCTTATTTGTATTATAATCTATAGCAAATTCTTGCGCTGCTTCTAGATCTTTAAAAGGAACGTCACCAGTATACCGCATCACTTCTTCATCGTTATTGAGTTCAAACAAATAGGGTGCGTCCTCTTTTATAAAGGGACGTAGATAGAGACGATCTGTTTCTAGTTCAAGTTTCATACTCTTACATCGTTCCAGTCTTGATTCTTGTCAAAAAGAACCTCTGCAAATGGACATAGCGGATTAATCTTATGGCCGTTTTCTTTTGCATACTCATAACTGCGTTCTACAAGTTTACTGCCGAGTCCTTTTCCTTCTTTCTTACGATCTACCTCTGTATGATCAATGGTCATGACATTATCATTTAATGAATAAGTCAATTCTGCTATGGTATTATCATTTTCTTTGATGTAAAAAATACCTCTAGATTCGTTGTGATTGTGTTTTATGGAGTTCATATTTAGAAAGTTTAATTTTATAGTTGTGCAAAGTTATAACCTGTAGCAACTTCTATTGCTATTTGATCTTTTTTAAAAATCCTAGCGGTAAGATTACCACAAAGAATCTCTTCTTTTCCTTCTACTCTGATGTAGCTACCTTCACGTAAACCTACCACAGGTAGTGAGTTGTATGCATGAAACTCTTTAATTCTTTGTTCGCGAGTTTCGCCCATATGAGTTGATGAAGGATCAGGATCAAGATAATGTGCATTAATATTATAACCTATGGCTCCGGTAGTTTTGAAACTAGAAGGCATCACTATAGGCATGTCATTTGTGTTTCTCATATTCAGACCACAAATATTGCTTCCGGCACTCGTTCCTATATAAATAGCTCCATCGTACATCTTCTTGCGTAAGGGAACCATTAAATTTAAATCGTGAAGCATTTTAACAAGAACAAAAGTATTGCCTCCACCAGTAAAGATCGCTTTTGCATCTTCCAGCGCTTGTTTAGGATCGGCAAATTCATGGATTCCTTTTACTTCAGTATCAGTGTTTGCAAACGCCGTTTTTACCTTTAAGGTATATTCATCATGAGATATTCCTCCAGGACGTGCATAGGGTATGAAGAGCAAATCAGTTATTTGTTTTTCTTTAAATGCTGCTAAAATTTCTGGAAGCAAATAAGAAAGATAATCTGTACCATGAATAGTCGATGTACTTGCGATGATCATGTTTCTCATGTGTAGGTTTTTACTAGGTTAAACATCGTTAAACTCAAACAATGATAGAATTATTTAAGCGTTATTTGTAGTAATAATAATTTTTTGACATTATTTTAAGTCAAAAAGAATTCTAGGATTCATGAAAAATATTCTACTTCTCATATTTTTTGCTTGCTCTTTTTCATATGCTCAAAAAGAACGTATTCAAATACAAGGTTCACTAACTAGTGAATCTAATGAGCCACTTCAAGGAGTGACTGTCTTTAATCAGGCAGCTCTAGAAGGAACTATTTCTAATAAGGAAGGTAATTTCTTTATTTATGCTAGAGAAGGTGATAAACTTTCATTTAAAGCCGTTCAATTTGAACCTTTTTCCCTCAAAATTACAGAGAAAATAATTGAAGATAAATTGGTGAAGATCTCACTTAATGAAGGAGTAAATGAGCTGGATGAAGTGGTGATTCAAGACGGGCTTATGCGCATCCCAGTAAAAAAACTTACTTATGTAGATACTAAAGTTGATGAGGTAAGCGAGTTCAATAAAAATACAAGAGCAGTAGATCGTATGGAAAACACCTTTTCTGATCGAGTGCGACAACCAGAAGAATATGCAGTGCGAAATGAAGCTTTCAATCAGAATATGCCTCGCTTCAATATGACTAATCTTATAGGTGGACTGGCCATGCTTGCGCTTGGAACTTCTTTAAATGCTTTGAGTACTAATGTAGAAAAAGCTATTGATAATGGTCCTGAGAAACGACGAGAAGAGTTTGAAGTTTACATGCTTAAAAATAAATACAGTACAGATTACCTTTTAGATTATTTAAAACTGCCTAAGGAAGATCTTTACGAGTTCTTATATTTTGCTAAGGATCAGGGGTTAAACGAGTCTATGTTTGAGCCAGAAAGAGAACTAGATTTGTTACAATTCCTTTCAAATCAAGTAACTTTGTTTAAGGCAAAGAAAAATTACGTAAATAAAACAGAAGACATCTCACCTTCTGAAAATAAAAAAAACCAATGAAAACAAGACTATTAAAAACTAGCACGTACTTACTACTAAGTTTTTTACTTATTAATATGGTGGCTTGCGATAGTGATGACGACTTGCCAGTAGTGCAACCTGTAACTACAAATGTTTTTTGTTATGGACCAGATGCTGCTAGCTCCTTTGAAACGAGTGCCGCTTTTAATAATGAGGTTATTGAAGTTGCAAATAATGTTTATAGAACAACAGCCTTTGTAACAGATGGAAATATTACGGTAGATACAAATGGGGACTTTCAAGGAATAGGTGTTTTAATGGAAGTTGTACTTAATGGTAATCAGGACATCGCTTTTCAATCAGGAACTTACTTTATTGATGGTAGTCAGGATGCTGGAAAAGCTTATGTATCTTATGACCTTGATTATGATGCGACTAGTACAGATAATCGTGGTATACGTCTTACTACCGGATATATTAAAGTAAGGCCCTACCTTACAGGTTATGCTCTAGAAATAGAAGGAGAAGATATTAATGGAGATCGTTTTCATGGTATTTACTTAGGTAATGTCACAGAGATTTAGTGAAATCTTTTCCGAGTGTTTTTGGCATGAAAATCGTAATCATCATATGGACTAAATAACTATTATGTTTAAATTGTATAAAATTATGTGCATTACGGCTTTCTCATTAGCAAGCCTTACTTCATTTGCTTATGAAGACAATGCATATTATTCCTCATCATGTATGGAAGATTGTGATGGTTTCCGCTTTCGCGAAAGCGAGAACATTAATTTTCACAAATACTATATTTCGGTTTCAAATGCCACTTATAGCAAAGAAGCCAAAAGCGTGCAAATGATCACTAGGTTTTTTATAGATGATCTGGAAGATGTCATTAATGCACGTATTTCAAACCCAATTAAACTTGGTGATAAATCTACCATACAAGATGTCTACCCTTATCTAAAAGATTATCTGAATAAAAAGTTACAAGTTAAAATTGATGGTAAAAATACCATGCCTAATTTTCTAGGTGCCGAGTATGAGTCTGATCAAATAGTGCTTTATATTGAAATTCCTGCTGAGGATATTCCTGAAGAGATAACTATGAAGTTCAATGCGTTTATAGAGCTTTTTGAAGAGCAAAAAAATCTAGTACACTTGAAAATTAATGGTAAAAGAAAAACGATGCTGTTTGATATAAACAAGTCTACAGATTCTGTGAAGTTTTAGTTAAAAGCTTTAAAACTTACCCATTATTGTTAATTTAGCAAACCTTAATTTAAACTTTATACATGAAAGCTATTAAACTATTGTTTATCAGTATGATGCTGGTTTCTTATGGTTCTTTTGCACAAGAAGAAGAATCTAAAGAAGAGCCTAAAGCTGAAGAACATTACAACGTCAACAAATTCCGCCAACTTTATCAGGAATTTTCCACACCTAACCAGTACCGTAGTGCTAGTGGTGCGCCAGGTCCTAATTATTACCAGCAACGAGCTGATTATGAAATGGACATTAGACTAGATGATGATAATCATCATTTATATGGTTATGAAACAATTACTTATACTAACAATTCTCCAGATAATCTTGATTATTTATGGGTGCAGTTAGATCAAAATATGCGTGCTAAGGATTCTAAAACGCCTTTAATAGAAGGTGGTGGAGTACAGCCTTACATGCAACCAGCAGGTTTTGCAGGTGAATACTTAAGTGAGCCTTTTGATGGTGGTTTTAATATTAAGAAAGTACTAGATAAAAGTGGTAACCCATTAAAATACATGATCAATCAAACAATGATGCGTGTAGAGTTACCAGAGACTCTAGAAAGCGGTAAGAAATTTGAATTTGACATTGAGTGGGATTATAATATCAATGATCACGTAAATGGTCGTGGTCGTAGTGGTTATGAGCAATTTCCTGACGGTCATAGAGCTTATGTAATTGCTCAGTTCTATCCTAGAATGGCAGTTTACAATGATGTAGAGGGATGGCAAAACAGCCAGTTTTGGGGACGCGATGAGTTTGCATTGCCATTTGGTACTTTTGAAGTGAACATTACAGTTCCTGCAGACCACTGGTTAGACGGTACAGGTAAATTACAAAACCGTAAAGACGTTTACACAAAGCAAGAACTAGCGCGTTATGAGCAGGCTCAGAAATCTTTTGATAAGCCTGTAGTTATAAGAACACAGCAAGAGGCAGAGAAACTTGCAATGATGCCTGGTTCAAAGGAGACTAAGACATGGAAGTTAAAAGCAGATTATGTTCGTGATTTTGGATGGACTTCTTCTCGCCGATACGTTGCAGATGCGATGGCAGTTAAAGTAGGAGGAAAAGATATTATGGCTGTTTCTATCTATCCACCAGAAGGTAACCCATTATGGGAACAGTGGTCTTCTAGAGCAGTTGCTCAAACATTGAAGTCTTATTCCAGAATGACTTTTGATTACCCTTACCACAAAGCAATTTCAGTTCATGCAAAAAATCAAGGTATGGAATACCCAATGATATGCTGGAATTATGGTCGCCCTGATGCAGAAGGTAATTATTCTGATCGTGTAAAATTTGGAATGATTTCAGTAATTATTCACGAGGTAGGACACAATTATTTCCCAATGATCGTAAATTCTGATGAGCGTCAGTGGACATGGATGGATGAAGGTTTAACAACTTTCACTCAGTACATCGCAGAGCAAGATTTCGGTGAGACTTATCCAGAAGCAATTGAAGGTCTTGATGCTTATCCTTCAAGAAGAGGTCCTGCAGCAAAAATTGTACCTTATATGGCTGGTGATCAAAAGTATATAGCACCTATTATGAGTAAAGGATTAAATACATATCAATTTGGATCAAATGCTTACGGTAAGCCAGCAACGGCTTTAAATATCCTGCGTGAGACTGTTATGGGACGTGAATTATTTGATTATGCTTTCCGTACGTATGCACAAAGATGGATGTTCAAGCACCCAACGCCGGAAGACTTTTTCCGTACGATGGAAGATGCTAGTGCTATGGATCTAGACTGGTTCTGGAGAGGATGGTTCTATACAACTCGTTACAACGATATGGGAATTAAATCTGTAGATAAGTACTTTGTTTCAAGCGAGAAAAACCAAGCTATGAAAGACCTTATGGCCGAAAGAAATATTCCAGAAGATAGAATACCGCCATTAGTTTACATGGTAAAAGAAGGAAGTGAAGACTTTAATGAAGACCTTAAAGGTAAAGAACCTGCTGAAGTTGTAGGTGAATTAAAAACTTTCATGATGGATAACTTTACTGCAGAAGAAAGAGCTTCAATGAAGACACCTAAATATTTCTACGAGATTACAGTAGAGAAGCCAGGTGGTCTTGTAATGCCTATCATAATAGAATATACCTATGCAGATGGAACTACTGAAACGGTTACTCATCCTGCAGAGATATGGAGATACAATGATAAAGAAGTAGGGTTAA
>MAAC01018558.1_pt1 | contig 66015 bp, 53 predicted proteins | sample 1115981 | NCBI WGS metagenome assembly MAAC01 (sample SAMN04961126, study PRJNA320927) | seawater metagenome | isolation source: sample BD02T64 sea water enriched with oil for 64 days | place: USA:Gulf of Mexico | collected 2013-07-27 | reverse complement strand
AACAAACACATTGTACTGCACAAACTCATTTAATGGATCTACTGGAGCCATCCAACTTAAACTGGTAACCCCACTAACATCCACAGACGCACACCTTAACGAAGGTGGATCCACTGCCGCATTTACTTTGTCCCCCAAACAAAAGGAGAACAAAAGAAACAAGACAATCTCTATTTTAAGACTTAATAACCTATTCATGAACAAATGAGAAACGATAATTACTCTTCTTTATTATTACTATTAAAAGTCGAAACTTTTGGAAGAAAGTTGTCTTCTAGTGTTATGATACTCTAAAATAACCTCATCCATGATTACACTCGCAGGTTGAATTTTGTTGATATAAGTCGCTACCTGACCAATTTCCAACTCTCCTTCATTCAAATCTCCTTCAAACATACCTTTTTTCGCTCGTCCTCGTCCAAGTAGTTCTTTTAAATGCTCCAATGAAGCATTTTCAGAATAGGCAGATTGCAATTTTCCATAAAACTCATTTTTTATCATTCTAACGGGTGTCATTTCTTTTAAAGTAAGGGAGGTATCGCCCTCACCACTTTGCACCACCCTATTTTTAAAATTTAAATGAGCCGAAGATTCCTCAGAAGCCACAAATCGCGAACCAATTTGAACCGCATCTGCCCCAAGAACCATTGCTGCCAACATAGATTTACCCGTAGCAATTCCACCAGCCGCAATTACTGGAATAGACACTTTATTGGTCACATCTTGAATTAAAGTTAAGGTGGTCGTTTCTTCTCTTCCGTTATGTCCCCCTGCTTCAAACCCTTCTGCAACCACGGCATCTACCCCTGCAGATTCTGATTTCAATGCAAATTTAGCACTAGACACCACATGAACCACCGTAATTCCAGCCTCCTTTAGGATTTTTGTCCAAGTCTTTGGGTTTCCTGCGGATGTAATTACAACGGGCACTTTATGCTTAATCACCGTTTCAATATGTTGGTCAATATCAGGATATAGGAGTGGTAAATTAACAGCGAATGGCATTTTCGTGGCATTTTTACATTTAATTACATGCTCTTCTAACACATCCGGATACATAGAACCTGCTCCTATAACACCCAGCCCACCATGATTACTTACTGCCGAAGCAAGTTGCCAAGGAGAGCACCAAATCATACCCGCTTGAATAATTGGTTTTTCAATGCCAAATAGTTTTGTAATTCTATTCATTGTAAGTATTTTCGTCCAGCAAATGTAACACCAATTTGGTGTTAAATTAGCAAAGTAAGCCTGAGAAACTTACTTACTGTTTGGGGATTTTATTAATGTTCTGCGCCTATTCCTCGCAGAACCACGATACTGTATGAGTTAATCTTGATGAGGATATTTTTTATTCTACTACTGTCTTTATGTGCGCTTACTTCTTCTGCTCAATATTATAATTGGGAGTTTGGAGGAGGATTGGGTACCTCTAATTATTTTGGTGATATAGGTGGCGTAAGCTTTGATGGGAGAAGTGGCCCGGCTGATGTGATGTTAAACACTACCCGTTTTAACATGGCCGTTTTTGGCCGAAGATATTTAGACTATCGTTTTTACATTAACGTTCAGGCGAGCTTTTTAAATATTAAGGGAGATGACAAGCTATCTCCAAGTACCGGTCGAGAATCTAGAAATTTAAATTTCGAAAACAACATTTTTGAAGGCTCGGCCATGTTGGAATTCCACCCGTTAATCATAAATGACCTTGGGGGGAAAAAGAGACATATTGCAGATTTACACTTACTCATTGGAACGGGTTTAGGAGTTATTTATAGCGATCCATATAGCATGGATGGTGGGAATAAAACTGCGCTTAGACCTCTTGCCACGGAGGGACTCCAAAACAAATACAGCCCAATTCAAATGGTACTCCCTGTAGCAACAGGAGTCTTTGTAAGTTTTAAAGGAAGGTACTCTGGTTATCGGGTTCATCGTTTTGGAATAAGTATCAATTACCGGTTCGCATTTACAGACTACTTAGATGACGTTAGTACCGTATATCCGGATTATGACTCCTTTTATGGAGATCAAGCGAGAATTGAAGCTTCGTGGAAAGGATGGCGAGAAAGAGACCCTTCCAGTACAATCTTCCCCGAAGGAGGAATTCGAGGGAACCCCAAGAGAAATGATGGTTACCTAACAACCATGATTTACTATAGTAAAAGAATTTCCTCGGGTAGGAAAAAACATAAACTTCCTCGAAGAATGGAGTTTTATGGTCGTTCAAAGAGAGGTCGTTTTAAATAAAAACGGTATCCCATTCCTCAAGGGCCTTACCTCCTAAATTCCTATTTTATTTTCGGTTTATCCTTTTCATTTTTGTTATTTTCGCTTGCTAATATTTTCACCTAAATATTTCGTAAAATGAACAAGGACACCGAAATTTTTGATCTTATAGATCAAGAGAAAAAAAGACAAGTAGAGGGAGTTGAACTTATCGCTTCTGAAAATTTTGTGAGTCAAGATGTATTAGATGCTATGGGGTCTATTCTTACCAATAAATATGCAGAAGGTTACCCTGGAAAAAGATACTATGGCGGTTGTGAAATTGTAGACCAGGTAGAAAAACTAGCTATTAGTCGTTTAAAAGAATTATTTGGTGCTACATGGGCAAATGTGCAACCCCACAGTGGGTCGCAAGCTAATTTTGCCGTTTTAATGGCATTGATTAACCCAGGTGACGATGTCCTTGGCTTTGATCTTTCTCATGGGGGACATCTTACCCATGGATCTTCCGTTAACTTTTCTGGAAAATTGTATAGGCCTTCTTTTTATGGGGTAAATAGAGAAACCGGAACCATAGATTATGAAGCTATGGAAGCTAAAGCAAAAGAAGTAAAACCAAAAGTTATTATTTGTGGTGCATCTGCCTATTCTCGGGATTGGGATTACGAACGTATTCGTGAAATTGCCGATGAAGTTGGCGCTTTTGTAATGGCCGACATTGCTCATCCCGCAGGATTAATTGCAAAGGGCTTAATGAATGATCCTCTACCCCATGTTCATGTTGCTACGAGTACCACTCATAAAACGCTTCGTGGACCTCGAGGAGGAATTATTATGATGGGAGAGGATTTTGAAAACACCTTGGGAAAAATGAATCCCAAAGGACAATTAAGATCCATGAGTTCACTATTTGACTCCGCTGTTTTCCCCGGATCACAAGGAGGTCCATTAGAACACGTGATTGCCGCTAAAGCCGTAGCATTTAGAGAAGCCCTTTCGGATGAGTATTTACACTACATGATTCAGGTGACTAAGAATGCAAAAGTGATGGCCAAAGAATTTATGGATCGTGGATACCATGTCATTTCTGGAGGTACCGATAATCACTCTATGTTAATTGACTTAAGGTCAAAAGACATTACCGGGAAAGCCGCAGAAAACGCCTTAGTAGAAGCGGGTATTACAGTCAACAAAAATATGGTTCCATTTGATGACAAGTCACCCTTTGTAACCTCAGGAATACGAGTTGGAACTGCGGCTATCACCAGCCGTGGAGTTACCGAAAGTGAAATCCCTAACATTGTGGAATTAATGGATAGTGTACTGGCTGATCCAGAGAACGAAAACAGGAAAAAAGAAGTTCGTACTCAAGTAAACGAATTAATGGGTCACAGACCCCTACATAAATAAAATAAGAATGAATATTAAAGCAAATGATCCATCGTTAAAGTCGTGGATTGAAGTATCAGCAGGAAGTGATTTTCCCATTCAAAACATTCCATTTGGAATTTTTTCTGTAGGAAATGGAACTAAACGAGTGGGAACCATTATTGGTGACATCGTCATTGATATTGCGGAATTAGAACTTCATGGATACTTAGAAGGACTAGATATTGATACCTGGTCGTACGAAAGTGATAGTCTTAACTTATTAATGGACGCGCATAAGCAAGGTACTCGATCCCTACGGAATAGAATCTCTGAAATTTTCGAGATTAATAATAAGAAATTAAAAGACCACAAAGAGCATTGTGATTTAGTATTACATCCTATTGCAACAGTAACGATGCATATGCCTATGGAAATTGGGGATTACACCGATTTTTATTCCAGTAAAGAACATGCGACTAATGTGGGGACGATGTTTAGAGACCCTAATAATGCATTGTTACCAAACTGGTTACATATACCTGTAGGATATCATGGAAGATCATCCTCTGTTGTTGTTTCAGGTACAGACATTAAAAGGCCTTTAGGGCAAACTAAACCCAACGAAGATGAGGGCCCTGTTTTTGGACCTTCTAGACTGGTTGATTTTGAGCTTGAAATGGGTTTCATTACTTATGATGCTAATAAACTAGGTGATCGTATATCAACCGATGAAGCGGAAGATTACATTTTTGGAATGTGCTTATTCAATGATTGGTCGGCACGTGATATTCAAAAATGGGAGTATGTTCCTCTGGGCCCCTTTTTGGCTAAAAGTTTTGCATCTCATGTTTCCCCTTGGATTGTTACTTTGGATGCCCTTCAACCTTTTGCGATGGAAGGCCCAGTTCAAAACCCAGAAGTTTTAGATTACTTGAAATACACGGGGAAAAAGAACTATGACATTGAATTAGACGTTTTTATTCAACCCGAAAATGGAGAAGAAACACGGGTTAGTAAATCAAATTTCAAACATATGTATTGGAATATGAGTCAGCAACTGGCACATCATACCGTAAACGGATGTAACGTAAGAGCGGGAGATTTAATGGGATCTGGAACCATTTCTGGTCCTACACCTGATTCCTATGGTTCTATGTTGGAAATTTCATGGAAAGGAACCAAACCAGTGGCAATGAAAGACGGAACAGAAAGAAAATTTATCCAAGATTACGATACGGTAATCATGAGAGGTCACTGTAGCAATGGGGACGTTCGTATTGGTTTTGGAGAAGTAATTGGTAAAGTATTACCTGCAGATTCAATTTAAAAAAAGAGGATTTACATTCATGGCAAAAAAAGATATTTCTCCTGAAGATCAGGAAGACAAAGAAATAATCAAGGCATATCGAAAACTATTAAAAAGCGCTCGTTACTCTCAGACGGAAGAAGACGTGCGTAAAATTCGAAAAGCATTTGATATTGCCAATGAATCGCATAAAGGGGTTCGAAGAAAATCGGGTGAAGCCTATATTTTCCACCCACTTGAAGTTGCTCAAATTATTGCGGAAGAAGTTGGACTGGGCACAACCAGTATTGTTTGTGCCCTACTCCACGATGTGGTGGAGGATACCAGTTTAACCATTGATGATATTGAGGATTACTTTGGTCCAACTGAAGCCCGAATTATTGATGGGTTAACAAAAATTGAAGAAGTTTTTGAAAGAGAAAACTCGATTCAAGCCGTAAACTTCCGGAAAATCATTCTTACCCTAGCAGATGATATTAGGGTGGTGCTTGTAAAACTTGCCGATAGGTTACATAACATGCGTACCCTGGAATCTATGCGAAAGGACAAGCAACTAAAAATTGCTTCCGAAACGCTATATATATACGCACCCTTAGCGCACCGATTAGGACTACACGCATTAAAATCAGAGCTAGAAGATCTGGCTTTAAAATATAAAGCCCCTCAAGTTTACGGTGAAATTACTTCTAAACTAAAAAAAACATCGGCAGTTCGAACCCGATTTATTAATCAGTTTACACTCCCAATACGACAAGAATTAGATAGACAAGGAATCAAATATAGAATTCAAGGTAGACCAAAGTCGGTTTTTTCCATTTACACCAAAATGAAAAATCAAAAGGTTGAATTTGAAGAAGTATATGACATATTTGCCATCCGTATAATTCTCAATGTCAAAGAAGACGTTGAAAAAGCAGAGTGTTGGAAAGTATATTCCACTGCTACCGACTTTTACAAACCGAATCCAGATCGTTTACGAGATTGGATTTCTACTCCTAGAGCCAATGGTTATGAGTCACTACATACCACAGTGATGAGTCCTGGGGGAAGATGGGTCGAGGTTCAAATCAGAACCGAGCGCATGGATGCGGTAGCCGAACGTGGTTTAGCGGCCCATTGGAAATATAAAGACAAAAGATCAGATGCCTTGGATTCATGGATGTCACGTATACGAGAGGTACTGGAAACATCGTCATCCAACCCCGTAGAATTTGTGGATGATTTCAAATTAAACCTTTTCGCCAAAGAAATTTTTGTTTTTACTCCTAAGGGTCAAATTAGATCCATGCCCCATAATTCAACGGTATTGGATTTTGCTTATGAAATCCATTCCGAAATTGGAGACTTGTGTATTGGTGCTAAAGTGAGTCAAAAAATGGTTTCTCCTGGACATACCCTTTCGAGTGGAAATCAAGTTGAAATCATCACGTCCAAGGCACAACGTCCTAAGGCGGAATGGTTGGAATTTGCCACAACCTCCAAGGCCAAGACATCCATTAAGAATTACCTAAAAATAGAAAGAAAAAAAATTGTTGCCCAAGGAAAAACCACTATTGGTAGAGCCATGAAGAAGTATAGTATTAAACGTACCAGCAAAAATTTTCAAATTCTTTCTACCTTTTATGGTGTGAATCATACAGATGATATGTTTTACAAAATTGGAATTGAGGATATACATCTAAATCGTTTAAGTCGACTAAAGGTAGAAGACGGTATTATTACTTCAAAACCAAGACGTAAAAAGGAAACGACCCTCGACCAAATTATGGCAACTACAAAGGGTAAAAAGTCGGATTTTGTTTTAGGTAAAGATTCGGCAGTCAATTACATTTTATCCAAATGTTGTCACCCTATTCCTGGAGATGATGTTGTTGGATTTGTCACCAATAAAGGGCATATGGAAATTCATCGGGTTAGTTGTGACAACACGGTGAAACTACTTTCAAATTATGGATACAGGGCAGTTAAAGCGAAATGGGATTCGAATGAGACTTTATCCTTTTTATCTGGAATGTTAATCAAAGGCTTTGATCGTAAAGGCATGGTCAACGATATTACCAAAATTATTAGTAATGATATGCTGGTAAATATACGATCGATAAATTTCACTACAGAAAACGGAATATTCGAAGGGAATATCACTGTATTTGTTAATGACACCGGTCATTTAAAATCTGTAAAAGAAAAAATTCGAGCTTTAAAAGGAGTCAACTCCGTATCTAGGTTAGAGTAATTTAGTCTTCTTGAATTTCAATTTTCAAAAATTCAATTTTATTTTTTCCTACTCCTAAAATCACCCCTTCCTTATTGTTGGGAAGAACCATATTCTTTGGTTTCCAAAAGGGCTTCTTACCACCTGGAACCACAAAGTCGATGCGCAGCTCTCCATCCCTATCTACTTGGGCCAAATAAATGGCGGATGCTTTTTTGGTGGACCATGACTTCCCTTCCACCATTCCATTAGATTTATCCAATGGCAAAAAATTAAATACAAAAGACAGTTTCTTTCCTGATTTTATCATTCCATATCCCGCATAGGAATCATTCTTTGACTCGCCATATTGGATTTTTGGTACCCCTTGTTGCCATTCAATTTCACCTTGTTTATTAAATCTAACGACAGCAATTCCATAACGATAATATGTGCCATATCCATAATTTGAAAAATAAGATTCTCCTACCAAAGTTAACCCGTCATTATCAGGCAATAAATAATCAATAGTAAAACGCGGACGTATATTACGGGTCAGCCGAAGCGCTTCCGCCACTTGGGGGTCTTCATAATGGCTATTGGAAGTTATTACCCCTTTCATATCCCCAAAAACGGAAAGGTTTTCAAACTCAAACTCCCCCGTACTCGCGTTTATTAAGGCATAATAAAACCCACGCTCTTCTCCCTTAATTGCTTTATAGACCCCTACTACTCTCACATTATCATTTGCATCCAATACAAATTTCAGGGCACTGATATCATATTCATCCAACTTAAATTGATATAACATCGGTTCCATATCTTTTTGAATTAGAACCACATGCCTTTGGAAGTTATTCAGTAAGTTTAATAAGCCCTCTAACCCATTTATTTCTATGGTTACTTCGCTGTCATCTGAATCAAATCCAGATGAAGTAGCATTTAGACATATCAATCCGGAATTCGTTACCACTACCTTTCCTGTGGATACATTTAGCTCATCGGTCGACATCATTATACTATCTTTTTGCCATGTAATTTCCAAATCTTCATTCAGTAAGTACACATCCAAAAGTTCCACTTTTTTTTCATTCGCATCTACTTCCACATCCACTTTCATGGTAATAACTACTTTCTTGGTATCGTCTGAAGCGGAAATCGAACACGACACAAAACCTTCGTCTTCGGTAGTGGTTTTAGAAATTAAACTTTTGGCTTGACTTAAAGAGTAATCCGACTCATTCAATTTTTGAAAATAAATTTGGCTCTCGAAATTTTCTTTATCCGATACCTTAGTGAACACCAAAATATCAGAATTTACCAAAACCACATTAATTAAATGCGCCTCTTTATTAAAATCTCTAACATCCATATTCACGGACTTCAATACCTCCAATTTATTGGACACATGGACAAATTGAATCACAAAACCCGTTCTGGTACAGGTGATGTACCCGGATTTGGTATATTTCAGTAACTGAGATATTTCATGAATATCTTGCCCTTGAATTTCGGGCCCATTTTTAACAGACACGCCATTGGGAAGAATTTGAGACAAAACTTTACCACTAAACAACAAGAACAAAATAGAACAGAAAACTAGGTGTACATTTTTCATTAATAATTATTTGATACAAGTCTAACAAATTATTGTAACTATTGAAACGCAATTGCCTATAAGTTTATTTTTGCGTCATGAGTAAATTTAAGGCATGGATGGGAGCTTTTAGACTTCGTACCTTACCATTGGCATTAGCCGGCATCCTATTAGGATCATTTCTTTCTGCATCTGTAGGCGAACATCATTGGAACATTACATGGATGGCCATTTTAACAGCTACCTTGCTCCAAGTTCTATCCAACCTCGCTAACGATTACGGTGATTTTTCCAAAGGGACAGATAACGACAACCGTGTGGGTCCAGAAAGAGCCTTACAAAGTGGCGCTATTAACCCGTCTCAAATGAAAACAGCTCTTTACATTTTCGGATTCCTATCTTTAATTTCGGGAATTGTTTTGTTGTGGTTAAGTTTTGGAACGGAGAAATTACTTTATGCTTTGATTTTCTTTTTACTCGGAATTTCAGCTATTTGGGCAGCCGTTAAATATACAGTTGGAAAATCGGCTTATGGATATCAAGGCCTAGGTGACCTATTCGTTTTTTTATTTTTTGGATGGATTTCTGTAATCGGGGTCTACTTTTTACAAGTTCAAACCATTGATTTAACGCTATTTTTACCCGCTAGTTGTATTGGACTATTAAGCGCAGGAGTACTCAATTTGAACAATACTAGAGATATCAAAAATGACAAAGAATCTAATAAAATTACCTTAGCCGTTAGACTGGGTTTTGAAAACGCAAAGAAATACCAAGCTTTCTTACTTCTATTGGTGATCGTTTTCTCCCTGACATTTACCTTGAACACTGCAAATGGAATGATTCAGCAATTGTACTGGGTAAGTATGGCTCCATTATGTATGGTGATTTTTAAAACACTGAATACGAACACTCCCAGAGAATTAGACCCATTATTAAAAGTGCAAGCGCTGTCTACACTACTTTACGCTCTTACTTTTGGGTTGGGTCAAATTTTGTAATTACTGGATAACCAACTTTACGGATTCCCCATTATTTGAATTCCTAATAATATAAATTCCAATTTTTAAATTAGAAATAGCTAAGCTAGAAGTCCGTTGAAAGGATTGTACCAATACGCCAGAAATAGAATATAAATCTCCGCTTATATGTTGATTAAAATAGACGTAATCCCCATTTGAGGGGTTAGGATACACTTTTAATGCTTCATGACTTACAAATTCCTCCACATCGCTGGATAGATTGCTATAAAACGGTGTAGGGATTTCGAATTCCACCCAATTCGCCATTCCATCTCCCTGACGACCATAAGAGTAATCTGTTAGTTGAGGTCCAAAGGAAATGGAATCTACTACGGTTATTCCATCCGGAGCAACCAGTGCAATAAATTCGCCACTCTTACTTAATTTAAAGTTGGTATGGTTTTGCCCTTGCCCAGATTGATCATCGGCCCAAAAAACCATCCATTCTTTTGCTGGGATGATTGTTTTATTAGGACCCACCCAATATTTTTTTAATTTATTTCTATTATCCGTTAAATAATAACCGGTAATATCAATATCCGTAGTGTTAGGATTATATAATTCTATCCAATCGTCAAACTCAAAATACTCATCAAATACCGTTGAAGAATTGGAGGCCTGTAATTCGTTAATAACGATGGGCATAGGAATCGAATAATCCGGATCGATTTCAAAGACCGCAGTAAAAATAGTATCTGATGAAATATTAACCGATGTATCTGCCTTAGTGATAGAAAGCCCCATCCAGTCTTTAAAGCGATAACCCGGATATGGATGTGCAATTAAAGGAATATTAATCCCTTCAAAATACTTACCGGTCCAGGGATAAACAGGAGCAGAAACACCTTCCAATTGGGAGGTTAGTTTTAGGGAGTTTAATTGCACAAACCCCATGTTAACATCATTTACATTTACCGTTATAGCAAATGTATCGGCCAACGTCCATTGTTCTTTCATTTGACGTCTAATATAAAAGCTCCTTCTGGACATAAACTTCTCTAGTCCTGACACCAAATAATTCCATTTATCCAAACTTGGGATTTCCACCATTCTATCAGCTAGGGTAACACTGGTGGACGGGTATCCAAATCGGTTCACATGGTCCATCATAATAGGATCAAGGTCATTCACAATAACATCTAATTTAGATCGAGTTACCGAATTTAAAAAATTTGTATTTAAGCGATCACATGTACGATTAATATACATGTCCCTAAATGATTGATAACTGATTAAATCTCGAAATAAACGGGTGAAAGGAACATATCCACCGGTATCCCTTAAAGCGCGGTTCAAATTATTCATAGTAAAATACACATCACTACAAGTACCTCCAAACCCCCCATCGATATCAAAAAACATCCAACGCCAACGGCCGTCATGTCCTGGACTAGCATAATCATCATATGACACTCGTTTACGCCAAAACCGTAAATTATTAGTCGGCCAATCCCCATTCCCAATAAATATCTCTGAGATCATATAGTCCAAATAATTTTCTACATCCATTTGAGTATTTAGGTAATCCATATTGGCTGGATTATCTAAACTATTTTGGGTCACAAAATCCATCATATTATTATAATGAGCCGTATCCGTTGATTCACCATATTGCAGGATTCCTTCTTCTTCCAGAATAACGATCTCCTTATCCTTCATATCGTATTTGATGGCTATGTATTCATCATCAAACCGTTCTTTCAAAACATTGATTCCCCAAAACTCACCGTTCAAATACATGGCGGAGGTAGAATAGTAGGGAACATCAAAACCCAAATGGGCCACAATAGTGGTTGCCAATTCATCTCGAGGCATACAATCAGGACGGTGTCCGGGCGACCTTAAAATAAGGTGATCAAACCTCTCATAATTTACTTCCTCAAATAACGGAGCTTCTATACGGCTCTTTCCTAAGCGTGATTTCGGAGTGACTCTCAGATTTTTATGGGTAGATTGTCGAGAGCCATTCCCATGTAATTCCACGCCCAGTTTTTGGTCAATCAACTTATTCTGATTTTCATCAAAGTAGACCAAAGTACCTTCCCTTTCCCATTTATAACCGCCCTTGGTATAGTTACCTACATTGCTATTCCCAAATACATAAATGCCCGTATCATTTGAAAAAAAACCGAAACTATCGGTTTGAAGGGCCAAAATTGGCATATTCGGAAATTGAATATTACCATCATCTAACACATATGTTTTCACCACCGATTCGCTAGGAATACAGCCCGATTTAAACGCTCGAATCATAAATACATTAATATTCTGAACATCCACAGCCGGAGGCAAATACCCTCTATTATTCATACGACTCACGGAATATGCCGCTTGTGGAGCATTTAATCCTGGGTTAGTTGGTATTAGACTCAATCGGTTGGCTTGGTAACTGGTACTCAAATCCAAATTTCCAGTATAGGTAGGATCCGAATTATTGGGTTCTTCTCCATTCTCCGTATAATTTAATTGCACCCCTGAAACGGGATGAGAAATACTTAACGCAAGCGGACTCGCATAAAAACCCGATTGGGCAGAAACCGTGGGAGGACTTAAAACACAAGTATAGCCCATTGAATTATTATTTGTTGCCTTTGGGGTCGGAGCACTAAAGAAAACACGGGTATTACTCCCATCTGGTTGCAGTCCGAAAGAAATATCGATGGGCATAGATTCGTAAACAAACTCATGAACGGTGGAGCCATTTTTAAAATAAATACCCAAAGTGTCTAAGCTATTAGATAACTTGAAATTGGAGTGGTACTCAAAGGAAATCGTAGTATCCCGTCCACTACAATAAATTAAAATAAAATTATTAGGTTGTAGATTTTTGGTAGGGAATTGCCATTTTAACTTTAAAGACTGATTATCCGATAAATAATAATCGGATAATTGAATCGGACTATTGGTATTATTATAAACTTCAATCCAATCAGGAGCATCTTTAAAAAAATCAATACTCGTCATTCCATTACTCGGCATCACCTCGTTAATGACTAAATCTTGTGCGAAAAGGACATTTAGATTAACAAGCAAACCCATTAGAAATAGTAAATTTTGTTTCATCTATTTGTATTTCAGTTTATACTTCAGTCCAAAAATATACTCTGTAAGTGGATTAAACACGTTATATTCAAATTGATAGGTAAAGAAAACATCTATAAAATTCTTCTTCGCTATTCTAACTTCACTCCCAATCGAGTATCGTTGCAAATTCCATTTCGAAAAATCATACACTCTTGTGTAGAAATATTGCGCCTTTACATACGGAATAAATTTTTTATTCACTTTAAATTGGTACTTCAATCGAACTCTAAATCGTTCCCCTTTTATTTTGTGGGTCACATATGACTTGGTAAACTTCAATCGAAAGCTAAGGGCATTTTTTTGGTCAATCTTGTACTTAAATGTATTGTTTACATCAAAACGATGGGCATCCATCTCCCCATTATTGCTGTACCGATACACCGCTCCAAGCTCGTACCATTTGGCAATTTTATAACTCACCCCACCTTGAACAAATGCATTATCCAAATCGGAGCCATTATTTTTAAACCTACTTTGAAGCTCCCCAAAAGCAGACCACTTTTTATTTAGTTTCTGGGACACCTTAAATGCGGTCCAAAAACCAAAGTCTTGATTTTGAGCCCAAGTGGAATTGGCAAAAAAAAGAGCCAAACAAACCCCTATATATTTTACACTTTTCATTTCGAACGTGAACGGTAATACACTCTTAGTTTAACAGCATCCTTTAGGTAATCCGATTCTAGAACATCAAATCTCTCGATGGTATTACCGGTACGTTCCTCCAAATCAGCTACTAATAAATGGGTTCTATCTGGATGAATATTTTCAATTTTTTCATATTGGATAATTTGGGTTTCAATTCCTTTTTTATAAAAGGATTTTTCTGTAAAATAAACCACCGATAAAATCACCAAATTAGTACCTATTAAAACGGTTAAGGTAATCATCGGACTAGAAATTGCATTCAATACCGATAAAGAAATAATGGTAAACATATACGTCATTTCCTTCACCGGAATAGTAGTGGTTCGATATCTTAATATGGAAAAAACGGCAAATAAACCAAAAGCAAAACCAACACCTAAAGTAGATTGCGAAAAAAGGTTAACCATAAAAAACACGATGGGACCAAAAATCAAATACGTAAATACATACTCCTGATCTTTACGTGTAGGTTGGTAAATTTTAAGAATGATGAAATAAGATACCACCAAATTTAAGACAAACCGAAACCCAAACTCTAATAACTGGAGGGGTGTTAAACTGGCATCAAAAAAAGAGGCCGCTTCTATTTGGGAAAAAATTGTTATCATACTATGCAATGGTTATTCTATTTACTTTATTAATTATAGGGAGAAATCTATTTTTTTTAATATCCGGATTTAAAAAGGCTACGGATGTGCAATACTTGGAAAAACTAGAAGGATATACTTTCAATTCTTTCAAAGCTGTAATAAACGGACTCCTATTCGAAAATTTCAATTGTTTCACTTCCACTACGATCAAATTGGTATATTCAAAACGATCCTTTTCCGAGGTAGCTACCATATCAAAATCGATGGTTAATTTTTCGGTCAACGATTTATTAGCGCAGGTGATTCGATTATAGGAAACCATTGTATTTTGCGTTAAAACTTCAAAATCTAATTTCATATTTTGCCTTAAAGCGGCTATAGTATTTTCCGTTTTATACTCCTCAAATTTATCCACAGGGACTCTTAATTTGGAAATTATTCCCTTATTCGATTTATTTTTTATCTCGAAAAAAAACGGACCTAATTCGCCATATTTCCGTACACGAACTTTACTTCTATTTCCTAACCCCGAATGATGGTTTCTATAGAAATCATAATCCTTTAAATCACAATACAATGTATCGTAATGAAAAAAACGGTTTTTCTCTACCTCTAGCACCATCAAGTCATCCAGTAAATTAGTCAAAAAAGCGACTAAAAGATCTTGATGGAATAGGAACTTGGTATCAATTCTTGAATCAAATGAATTCGCATTTAAATCCTTCAAGGTCATATTTGTTAGAGATGAAATAATATGTTTAACCTCTTTGATCATTTAACGTATTTCACAATCGTTAAGGTAGGTACAATCACATCCTCTTGTTTTTTATCCACCGTAATTTGAACAGAAACCTCCGTTACTTCCGAAGCCATTATCAAACTTTCTGAATAGGTATAGAGTTTATAGTCACCTGGGTTTAAATATTCAAATTTGAAACTCCCATCTGGACTTGTTCGCGTATCATCATCCTGCGTACTTCCATCGCCATACACAATATAAACTCGGGTATCCGGAAGCCCCGAAATCTCTACGGTATCAAAACTATCTTTATTCACATAAATGGCAGTGACCATCCCCTTTACGGTGGATTTCCCGCCTACTCCAGCTGATTTAGTACATGACGAAAATAGAGCCGTGATTAAAAATAAACTTATAAGATATTTCATTGTACTGTATGTTTGTTTTGGTAAGAATTACTCCGATCTCTAATTCAGACTTTCCTCTCCCAATATGGTTTAACCTTTTTTTGAGTAGGGTAACAAACTTAAGTGCTGGGAGACAATTTTCATATCAATTAACCAAAGTTGTTCTAAATTGCCCTTAATAAGGGATAAATGGTGAAACTAAACCATATTCGGCCTACCTTTGCGGCTCTTAATGAGGAAACTCATTTTTATTTCAACAAAATTTTATGACGTTTGAATCTCTTGGGTTATCTAAACCCATTTTAAAAGCTATTGCCGAAAAAGGATATACAGAACCTTCTCCTATTCAAGAAAAAGCTATTCCTGTAGTATTAGAAGAAAAAGATGTTTTGGCATCTGCACAAACCGGTACTGGAAAAACGGCTGGCTTTGTACTTCCTATCATTGAAATGCTCACCTGGGCGGAATCAAGAGGAAGAAATAGAAAAATTAGAGCTTTGGTATTGACACCTACACGTGAACTTGCCGCTCAGATATACGAAAATGCACGGGAATACTCCAAATACGTTGATTTTAGAACGGCTGTAATTTTTGGCGGGGTTAAACAACGTCCCCAAGAGGCTACCTTACGCCAAGGTGTGGATTTGTTAGTGGCTACTCCTGGAAGACTTTTGGATTTAGAATCGCAAGGAATTTTGTCTTTACGAAATATCGAGATATTGGTATTAGATGAAGCCGACCGTATGTTAGATATGGGTTTTAAACGTGATATTGACAAAATCATGGCTATGCTTCCTAAGAAGCGTCAAAGTTTATTGTTCTCGGCTACTTTCTCTAAAGAAATTAAAAGGTTAGCACAAAACACACTAAACAAACCGATTTTAATAGAAGCTACTCCGGAAAATACCACGGTAGAAAAAATTAATCAAAAAGTTTATTACGTAGATAAAAACGCCAAACCAAAGGTTTTAATTAAACTAATACAGGAAGGCGATTGGAAACAAATTTTGGTTTTCACTCGTACCAAGCATGGGGCCAATAAATTAACGAAATTGCTTATTGCTGCCGATATTTCTGCTTCGGCTATTCACGGTAACAAAACTCAGAATAATCGAATTAAAGCGCTTAAGGAATTTAAGGCTGGCGATATAAAAGTTTTAGTAGCTACGGATATTGCTGCCAGAGGACTAGATATTCCATTGTTACCACACGTGGTAAATTTTGAATTACCTAATATCCCTGAAGATTATGTTCACCGTATTGGTAGAACAGGTCGTGCAGGAGCAAAAGGAGAAGCTATTTCGTTGGTAGAACATGAAGAAAAAGACTACTTACGTAATATTCAGAACCTTATTGAAGAAACATTAGATTCAGCTACAATTGAAGGATTTGAACCTCAAGTTAATTCTGGACCTACTAAGCCAAAAGCAAAACAACAAGGACAAAGAGGCGGAAGACCTAGTGGAAATCGTCCTAAAAGTTCTAGTTCTGGTAACCGAAACAAATACGGTAACCGGTCCAATTCTGGAGGTGGAAATAGATAGTCTTTCTATCAAATAACACAAACAATACTTACAAAAAAGCCTCTGCTAACGCAGAGGCTTTTTTGTGCCTGATTATTCCATGGAATCCCCCCCAATTAACTCGGTTCAACAGGCTACTCTTGTTAAAACAGGGAGCAGAGAGACACTCTGTCGGTACTAATTTCACGTTCCAAAAATCACAAAATTCAGCTTTCAAAACATACCCATAGATCACTTATCAAAAAACTAAAAACTGATCACAAAAAAAGGGGCTATCCTAGCCCCTTTTACGTTTACACATTACACCTATTTTCTAATATCCAAATAGTTCTTCCAGTGTTAATTCCTGAAATTCACCCATTTCTTTAAGGGCATCCATATCTATTAAATCACGATTTCCGATCACTAAATACGAATATTTTTTTCCCTTAATATTACTATCAAAGAATTGGCTCAATTGTGCCATTTCCAATCCCTTCATGTTCTGATATACCTCTTTATTGACATCGTAGTCACGTCCCATTTTCTGGGCGCTTAAGAACTGCCAAAACACGCTTTGAGGTTTCGTACGAGAAGTTTCAATTTTCTTTAATGCAGCTAACTTGGCATCACTAAATTGGTCATAGGCTTCGGGCATATTATTCATCAACTCAATCATTGCCTTTTTGGCATCGGCCAATTTATCTACTTGAGTCCCAACATATGCACGTACATAATGTGCTTTATCCAAATCACCTGGGGTCGTATAGTACGCATATGCAGAATAGGCCAATGCTTTCGATTCTCTAATTTCCTGGAAAATAATACTGGACAAACCGCCTCCAAAATACTCGTTAAAAACTCTTGATGTAGCCAAATCATCCTGATTATAAGCTCCACCCTTAGAAACCATCATCATTTCAGCCTGAACCATATCATAATGCACAAAAAACACTTTGTTTTCGGTCATTTCCAACTCTTCATAATTTCGCTTAGGTAATAACTTCTCTAGTTTTTCTGGACTATTATGAAATGTATTTAATACCCGTTCCACTTCTTGTTGATCTAGGCTACCGTAGTAATATACCAAATGCTCATATGCAATTAGGTCTTTTATTTTTTGCGTTAAGCCGTTGACATCAATCGCTTTTAAATCATCTTCTGAAATTATATTTTTAACAGGCGATTCCACTCCATACATTCCAAAATTCAACATTCCGTTGTACAAAATTCGATACTTATCCAACTTTGCATCTTTCCGTTTTTTAAGGTTATCGGCTACAAAATTGTCATATTTTCCTTGATCCGCTTTCGCATGAGCTAGGATTTCTTCAAACAATTTCACCCCTTCTTCAAAAGACTCATCTAATCCCGATAAGGACACATATACCCGTTCTGAGGCGGCATATACATTGTAACTCAAACCGAGTTTGAATAACTCAATTTGTAGCTCACTTGCGCTCATATCCTCGGTTCCTAAAAATTCCAAATAATTAACAGCCAGCGCCATTTCTTTATCACTTAGAGAACCCATATCCACTATATACCTTAATTGGAACAGTCCGTTTTCCGTGTTTTCAACGTAATACAGTGGCACATTATTCTTCACTATTCCAGTATTAATAGTTGCCTTATAATCATTGAATACAGGTGCTAACCTCGTACTAGGCATTTTATCAAAAGCTTGGGCAAATGCACTGGCAGTATCTCTATTTAAGGGTACTTCGGTTATACTGGGTTTTTCCACCTTTTCCGCTGGACTTTTACCGGTACGCTTGTTCACTACCACGTAGTTATTCTTGAAATACATATTGGCAAATGCCACCACTTGTTCTTTGGTAATATGATCCAAGGCATCAATATGCCCCACCACGGTGGCCATATCTTGATTATAAATAAAGGCATCGGTTAATACAGAAGTACGCATCCAGTTATACTCTCCATACTGAAGCAACTCGAGCTTTTTATTTTTTATGATAGCCGGTAACATCCAATCATCAAACTTACCTTGTTTCACCAATTCTATTTGACCTAGAAGTAGATCCTTCACTTCCTCTAATGTTTGATTTTCTCGAGGTTCTCCCGAAAGACTCAAGGAAGAATAATCCAAATTCATATCTACATATGCACTTGCATCCAATACTTTCTGCTGCTTTACTAAGTTTAAATCTATTAAACCCGCTTGACGATTGTAAAGCAAATCAGAAAATACTTCCCCTACCAACATATCCTTATGGTTCACTCCAGGTAATCGAAATCCTAAATCAACCCATTCCGAATTTGGGCCAAACACCTCCGATACTCGAGGCTCCAAAATTTCCTCTTCTACTTCAAAAGTAAAAGCCGGTACTTCGCCTGTACGGAAATCTCCAAAGTACTTTTCAATTAACGCAACTGTTTTATCCAGATCAATATCACCGGCTAAAATGATGGCCATATTGTTGGCTACATAACGTTCATTAAAATAAGCGTGAATTTTTTCCATACTAGGGCTTTTTAAATGCTCACTTGTACCAATGGTTGTCTGCGTTCCATACGCATGCTTTTGAAATAATTGTTTCGCCATTTCTTCGTAGGATAACCAATAATCATTATCCCGAGAACGGTTATACTCTTCGTAAACGGCTTCCAATTCCGTATGAAATAAACGTAATACCAATTCGCTAAAACGTTCTGATTCTATGGTTAACCATTTTTCGATTTCGTTACTCGGAATATCATTGATATACACCGTACGTTCTACACTTGTATATGCATTGGTCCCTTTAGCGCCTAAGGAGCTTATCATTTTGTCGTACTCATTGGCTACAACATACTTGGCTGCCTCCCCAGATATACTATCAATTTGATGATATAGCGCTTTCCGTTTATCAGCATCCGTTTCTATTTTATGTTGCTCATATAAATCGGAAATTTGCTTTAAAAGTACTTTTTCTTTCTCCCAATCTAATGAAGCTATTTTAGAGGAACCTTTAAACAACATGTGTTCTAGGTAATGAGCTAAACCCGTAGCATCACTAGGATCTTGTTTACTTCCCGTGTTTACCGCAATATTGGTTTGAATTCGTGGCTCTGCTTTATTGATCGACATGTATACCTTCATTCCATTTTCAAGGGTATAGACATAGGTATTTAACGGATCACCCGCTACATGCTCGTAGGTATATTTAAATTTTTGTGGAGAATCTGATTGATTTGAGGAAGGGCTACAACTTGCAATTAACGTAATACACACCGTAAGGGAAAGCCATTTTAATACATTCATAATTATAGTTTTAGGATATTTAGTTTCAAATATAGTTAATTCGTTTAGCTACTAAAATAAAATATTTTGAATGGAAAGAAACGCTAAGTTCTGTCCTTTATTGTGACTAATAAAAAAAAGCTTTGGTTAAAGTATCCCATAGCTTATGAAATACATCCTCTTTTAATTCCTTCGACAAATTCAAGTTGCCTTAAACGATAGGTAGATTCAATTATACTTCTTGCAAAAAGAGAAGAATGGTCTTTTGCATTCCTGGGTAAACCGAAATAAACCAACGAGTTAATATCCCAATTTAGGGTACAAAAAAAGCCTCTTTCAAATGAATGAAAGAGGCCTTTTTAATATAGTTAAGACGAGGTTTATTTTTCGTCTTTCTCCATTGAAGCTTTCAACGCTGCAAGCGAATCAAGATCTCCTAATGTAGATTTTTCTGATTTTTTGTTTAAAGAATCAACCGCACGGCTAGCTGTAGCTCTGTTTGCTACTTTTGCTTTTTTATCCATGTCTGCTTTCTCTCTAGCATCTTCTTCGAAAGTTCTAGTATGAGAAACGATGATTTTTCTTGAATCTTTGTTGAATTCTAATACAACAAAATCCATGTTATCATCAATCAATAATTTAGAACCGTCTTGTTTCTTAGAATGACGTGTTGGAGAGAAACCTTCAATACCGTAAGGTAAAGCGACTACTGATCCTTTTTCACCTACAGAAGTTACGGTACCTTTATGAGTAGATCCTAATTCGAATACTGACTCAAACACATCCCATGGATTCTCTTCCAATTGTTTGTGTCCTAAAGATAATCTTCTGTTGTCTTTGTCTATTTCAAGTACAACCGCTTTCATTTCTTCACCTACTTTAGTGAATTCTGATGGGTGGTTTACTTTCTTATTCCAAGATAAATCAGAGATGTGAATTAATCCGTCAATTCCCTCTTCTAGTTCAACAAACACTCCAAAGTTAGAAATGTTAGTTACTTTCCCAGCGTGAGTACTATCTACTGGATACTTCGCTTCAATACCTTCCCAAGGATCGGTACTTAAGCTACGTGTAGATAATGACATTTTACGTTCATCTCTTTCTAAGGTCATTACTACTGCTTCAACCTCATCTCCAACTTTGAAGAAATCTTGAGCGGTACGTAAGTGTTGTGACCATGACATTTCTGATACGTGAATCAATCCTTCCACACCTGGAGCGATTTCAACAAACGCACCGTAATCAGCCATAACAACAACTTTACCTTTTACTTTGTCACCTACTTTGATGTTTTCATCAAGAGATTCCCAAGGATGTTTTTGTAGTTGTTTTAAACCTAAAGCGATACGTTTTTTGTTATCGTCAAAGTCTAGAATTACCACATTCATTTTTTGATCTAATTCAACGAAATCTTCTGGATGATTCACGCGCCCCCAAGAAAGGTCGGTAATGTGAATTAATCCGTCAACTCCACCAAGATCGATAAATACACCATAAGAAGTGATATTTTTAACCACACCTTCAAGAACTTGTCCTTTTTCTAATTTAGACATGATCTCCACTTTTTGTTGCTCTAATTCAGCTTCAATAAGTGCTTTATGAGATACCACTACGTTTTTGAATTCATTGTTGATTTTCACCACTTTGAATTCCATGTTTTTACCTACATAGATATCGTAATCTCTAATTGGCTTCACATCAATTTGAGAACCTGGTAAGAATGCTTCAATTCCGAATACATCAACAATTAAACCACCTTTAGTTCTACATTTAACAAAACCTTGAATCACTTTTCCAGTTTCTAACGCTAAGTTTACATCATCCCAAGCACTTAACATACGTGCTTTTTTGTGAGAAATAATTAACTGACCGTTTTTGTCTTCTAAGTTCTCAACGTAAACTTTAATTATATCCTCTACCTTTACATCAGCATTGTAACGTAATTCGTTTACAGAGATAATTCCTTCCGATTTGTAGTTGATATCAACCACTGCTTCTTTAGCAGTTAAAGCAACAATTCTACCGTCCACAACTTCGTGATCCGCAATTGAAGTTAAAGTAGATACATACTCTTCTTCCAATTTAGCAAACTCTTCGTCTGTGTAAACTAAATCTGTTTTACTAATTCCTGACCAATCAAAATCAGCCAAAGGCTCTACTTTTGAATAATCAACTGGCCCACTAGGTACAACTACTTTTGGAGTTTCTTCTTTTGTTTCTTCAGCGATAGTTTCAACAACCGCTTCTATCTCAACTTTCGTTGCTTCAACCGGTGCCTCAGCAGCCGTGTTGTTTTCCGTAACTTCTGGAGTTACTTCTTTTTTTTCTTCAGCCATAGGACTAAAATTTTGTATTACGGTTCGGTGTTCCGTAAGAATTAAAAATAGACTACTACCGATTGCAGTCTTCACCCATTATTGGGGCTGCAAAAGTAATTATTTAATTTGAATAAAAATATAGCGCTATGGCATTTGTTAGTAGCACATTGTGAATTACTTGCTAAATAATGACAAAGGCTCTTAAAATAGCCATATTCAATTGATAAACAGAAGGTATTATGAAGGGAATAAAGAAATCCAACTTTTAACCAATTTCAACTGCTCTTCTCTTGTAATTTTCGAATTATCAAGGACACGCGCATCGTCAGCTTGAGTTAAGGGAGACTCGGCTCTTGTTTGATCGATATGGTCTCTATGTTTCAAGTTTTCTATGACTTCATCAAAAGATACTTTATCTCCTTTTGCCTCCAATTCATCTAAACGTCTTTTCGCACGAACTTCTGGCGAAGCCGTCATAAATATTTTAAGTTCGGCATCTGGCATAACCACCGTACCAATGTCTCTTCCATCCATAACTACTCCTCTATCCAAAGCCATTTGCTGTTGTAGAAATACCAAACGTTCGCGTACTTCTTTTACTACAGCTACCTGACTTACTCGTTGGGAAACGGGCATTTTTCGAATTTCTTCTTCCACGTTTTCATTGTTCAAAAAAGTAATTTGACTTTGAGTCTTGGAATCGTACGCCAAGCGCACCTCTACTTGCGCTAACGAAGCAATTAACTGTGCTTCATTTAAATCCATCTTGGTAAAGAAGTCATTACGCATAGCGAACAAGGTAACCGCGCGATACATAGCGCCCGAATCCACATACACATACCCAATATGTTGCGCTAATTGTTTCGCTAATGTACTTTTTCCGCAAGACGAAAATCCGTCAATGGCGATGTTGATTTTAGACATATAAAAATTTTGTACAAAAGTAGAATTCCGATTGTAATCTGATTAATTGGACGAAGACTTTCTTCTAAAGGATTTTAAATCGGTACTTAGCGTAATGTGGTGACTCGTACCCGCTGAAGTATAAGATGCCAAAGCATAGGAAAATTTAAGTCGCTTAATCCGCATCCCCAAACCGAAAGAAAACGCATTTAAGCTTGTTCTCCCAGGGACACTTAATTCCTTTTTACGCAAGTAGTTATACGCAATTTGAATAAAAAAGTTTTCGGAAGGTAAAATCTCTGCTCCAAAAACAAAATGACGGAAAATGTTATCCACAGTAAAAGTTTTTTGGGTAGTTGTAGAAATGTTGTTTCCCGTAGAATTAATAGTGGGTAATCCATCCACAGATTGATTACCTACCAAATCCCAACGTTGAAGGTTATTCGCTAAAAACGTAAAACGTAAAGGTGCTTTATCCAACTTAATGGAACCGGCAATTTGCATATTCAGGGGGATTTTTTGACGGTCACCTTTGAAATAGGGTTTCAACTCCATTCCCATATTATTAATCACCGCACCTGCAGTAAACAATTTATTTTTACTAACATAGGTCCCACCCAAATCAAAAGCAACACCAAAGGAATTCAAATAATCGTAAGAAGAATAAATCAACTTCATGGAAGCACCTACGGAAAACAAGGAATCAATAGCTCTACCGTAGGAAATATCTAAAGCATAATCACCGGCACTGAAGGTTCCATTTTGTTGTCCTGTTTCATCGGCACGAATAAAATCACCATATCCCATAAATTGCAATCCGGCACTAAAGGTTCCCACACCGTGATAATATTTAGAATAAGCCACATATCCCATATTAATATCTGAAAGATAATTGATGTAAGAAATGGTCGCTAATTTATCCATGGTACTATCTAGGACAGAAGGATTATCCGCCACTAAATTTAAATCGGACGAAGCTGAAGATATAAAACTACCACCCATAGCGGCAGATCGTGCCGAAGTTGGCAAATTCAAAAACTTATAGGTTTGGCTACTATTTACTTGTGCACTCACCGAGATGACACTAAAAATGGCTACATAAAGTAAAAGTAATTTCTTATTCATAGTGGGATAAAAATCGCAATCAATACGTTACGAATCTACTATTATTGTACGTGAAATTTAAAAAATATAGGAATTACTGCATTAATTGTTCCGCGTTTTGCAAAGCAGCTTCTGTAATGTCCTCGCCACTTAACATTCTTGCAATTTCCAATCGTCTTTCCTGGGGAGTTAATGTCCGTAAAGAAGTCGTTGTTTTTCCGCCTTTTACCGATTTTGAAACTTCTTGATGATGATTGGCTTTACCTGCTACTTGAGGCAGGTGAGTAATGGAAATGATTTGAGAGTCGGTCGACATTTCGGCCAGCATTTGAGCTGTTTTAGCGGCTACCTCACCCGAAATCCCCGTATCAATTTCATCCAATATTAAGGTGGGAGTACTCGCTACCGATGCATGAATTTTTTTCAAAACCAACATTAATCGAGAACGCTCTCCACCCGAAGCTACTTTCTCCAGGGCTTGCATTTCAAAACCCTTATTGGCAGAAAACAAAATCTGAATATCATCAAGCCCCGTTGCATTAAACTCACTTCGTTCGGTAAAGAAGATTTGAATTTGCGTATTGGGCATCCCCAAATTTTTCAATCCACTCGTAATTTGTTTTTCCAACTTTGGTGCGTAGGTCTTTCTTTTTTTCGAAATAGAAACGGCCATTTTTTGCATTTTCATGTGTAAGTCATTCCGTTTATTCTCAGTGGAAATAATCTCCTCCGCAAAACCATCTAACTTAGATAATGAACCTTCTAATTGGGATTCCAATTCAATTAGTTCTTTTATCTCCGTTAAGTTATGTTTATGCATCAGATGGTTTACCTTATCCAAAGAAGCACGTAAACTATCTGCCTTTTCTGGATTTGATTCTACCAATCCACTTTGATACTCTACTTCGGTATTGATATCATCCAATTCTATTAAAACACTACTCAAACGTTCGGAGAGCTCCGCATAGGAACTGCTTAAATCTTTCGCATCTTCCAATCCACTTACGGCCGTTTTTAATAAAGAAATCGCATTTACTTCCTCCTCCGAAATATGCTGATTTGCTTGTTTCAACCCGGATTGGATGGCATCTGAGTTCTCCAAAATTTGAAGTTCATTTTGAATTTCTTCAAAATTCACTTTTCCTAATTCGGCCTCTTCTATTTCAGATAATTGAAAACGTAAATAATCTTCTTCCTGACGAGCGCTTTGTTCTTGTTCTTTTAAGAAAGTTAACGTTTTGGATAATGCTTTCCATTTCTCAAAATCGTTCGCAAATTTCAATACATCGGTACCTACATTTCCAAAAGCATCCAAAAACGCTAATTGGTAAACCGGTTTTAATAACAATTGATTTTCGTGTTGCGAATGGATATCTACCAATTTTTCGCCTAATTTTTTAAGTATGGCATTCGTTACAGGAGTGTCATTAATAAACGCGCGAGATTTACCCGAAGGAATAATTTCTCTACGTAACGATGTTGATTCTGGATAATAATCTAAATCGTTATCGGTAAAGAAACTCTTTAAATTATAATTCTCAATATTAAACTCCCCTTCGGCAATAATTTTCTTATCTGGATTTCCTTTACTGGAAAGATTCGCTCGACCTCCTAAAATTAGAGAAAGAGCACCTAAAATAATGGATTTACCCGCACCCGTTTCACCGGTAATTACTGTAAATCCTGTTTTAAAATCAACTTCGAGTTGATCAATTAAAACGTAGTTGGAAATGCGTATGGCTGCTAACATTCTTTATTTAAATTACATCTAATATTTGATTCACTCCGGCTGGTCTAGCCATGGTATACCCTTCCCCAAACTTGGTATTGATTAATCGACCAAATTGGGCACCTCTCCCATCAATAAAATCCATAAACGCTTTAGACGAAATTGGGGTTTCTGGTTCTTTCGAATTGGGATCAAAAAATTGCGAAGAATAGGCGAGGATAGATTCAATCTTTTGGCCCCATACCTCGGTCACATCTACCACCAAGTCTGGATCAGTATAACGATCCTGAATGTAATGATATACCGCTTTTGGTCGATGCGCTTTTTGATTTTCACCATTTAACTCCGTTTCAATTTTCTGGAGCCCTGAATAAAAACAAGCCTCCGAAATTAACTTTCCTGCTCGTCCGTGATCCGGATGACGGTCGGCCATAGCATTCGCCAAAACAACTTCGGGTTGGTAATGACGGATGTATTTAGCAATTTCTAACATATTCTCATTGGTATGCTGAAAAAAACCATCCCCAATATTTAAAATAGTACGATCCGTTAGTCCCAAAATTTTAGCCGCATTTTGTGCTTCAATCTGGCGAAGTTCAGGAGTCCCCCGAGTACCTAACTCTCCACGAGTTAAATCCAAAACAGCTACTTTTTTGCCATCCAATACCGCTTTTAAAATCGTACCTGAACAACCTAACTCTACATCATCGGGATGGACCCCAATGGCCAAAACATCTACTTTCATACACTTAAATTCTATGTGGATTCGGTTAAAAATACCACCTTCGCAAATCTATGACAAAAATAGGATTGCTTTCGGATACGCACAGTTACCTCGACCCAAAAGTGTTTAAATACTTTACAAATGTGGATGAAATATGGCATGCAGGTGACATTGGAAATCCAGAGGTTACGGATGAGTTGGCTAAATTCAAACCCCTTCGTGGCGTTTATGGAAATATAGATGATCCTAAGGTTCGGGCTGAGTTTCCAGAAAACCAAATATTTACCCTAGAAGGCGTTAAGGTTGTTATGACCCATATTGGTGGGTATCCTCATCGCTACTACCGAGGAATACCGGAGTTGTTAAGTATTGAAAAGCCAGATGTTTTTATTTGTGGTCATTCGCATATTTTAAAAGTGATGTACGACAAAAAGTTTCAGTTATTACACCTAAACCCTGGAGCTGCAGGTTTTCATGGATTTCATAAAGTAAAAACCTTATTGCGATTTGAATTAAACCAAGGCAAAATTGAAAATTTAGAGGCCATTGAATTAGGTCCAAGAACTAGTAAACAATAAGTCCTGGTATTTTATCCTTTTGGTTAATAATTATTACCATCGGAAATTTTAAATCTCACTTTCAAACACCATCTTTGTCCACCTAATTTTATGGCATGTTAAAAAATATTGATTCATCGTTAAAAGAAGCGTTAACTAGTAAGTTAAATGTGAGTAAAAAAGCCATTGCTGGTAAAGATTACATTCCTGTTACTGGGAAAGTAATTGAAGCAGATGATTTGCTTTTTGGTATCGATGCCACCATGGATGGTTGGTTAACCACAGGTCGTTATGGCGAAACGATGGAAACTGAATTAGCGGAATATTTTGGTTCCAAAAAAGCATTATTGGTGAATTCAGGTTCTTCGGCCAATTTATTGGCATTATTCACCCTGTCCTCTCCCAAGTTGAAAGATCGTCAACTTAAACCCGGTGATGAAGTAATTACCGTAGCTGCTGGATTTCCAACTACCGTTAACCCCATTGTACAAATGGGTTGCATTCCTGTTTTTGTAGATGTAGACATCCCTACCTACAACGTAAATGTGGCGCAGCTAAAAGAAGCCATTTCGGATAAAACCAAAGCTATTATGATTGCCCATACTTTGGGAAATCCTTTCAATATAGAAGTGATACGCAAAATTGCAGATGAACACAATCTTTGGTTAATTGAAGATGATTGTGATTCATTAGGTTCTACCGTAAATGGAAAGAGAACAGGTTCTTTTGGTGATTTAGCTACTTTAAGTTTTTACCCGGCTCACCATATCACCATGGGTGAAGGAGGTGCGGTATTGATTAACAATTCTCGATTACGAAAAATTGCCACTTCATTTAGAGATTGGGGCAGAGATTGCTGGTGTGATCCTGGAGTGGACAATACTTGTTTAACACGATTTTCATGGCAATTGGGAGATCTTCCGAAAGGCTATGATCATAAATATATATACTCTCATGTAGGGTTTAACCTGAAGGTAACAGATATGCAAGCGGCTATTGGATTGAGTCAGTTACGTAAAGTGGATAAATTTGTTAAAGCACGTCAGGATAACCATAAATTACTAGGCGAAATGCTCCAACCCTTTGAGTCTGATTTTATATTACCTAAAGCGGCAGAAAACAGTAATCCATCTTGGTTTGGGTACTTGATCACTATAAAAGAGACGAGTAAAATTGACCGTAACCATATTATTCAGTACTTAGAACAAAATAAAATTGGAACGCGTTTATTATTTGCAGGAAACTTAACCAAGCAACCTGCATATAAAGATGTAGAATACCGTGTTATTGGAGATTTGAAAAATACGGATATCATCATGAATAATTCGTTCTGGATTGGGGTATGGCCCGGTTTAGATAAATCACATTACGATTATATTGTGGAAGTACTTGAAAAATACTTCCAGGAGTTTTCCTAAAAAGAACATGCGTAAAAAAAAAGGGCGGGATTTTAAAAATCCCGCCCTTTTTTTATTCGATTAAATTCGGGTTTTCTAACCGTAAATTTCATTTAAAATACCGGCCAAGCGAACACCCGCTTGAAGCAAACGTAAATTCACTTGATAAATGTGATCATGCACATATTTATAGGACAAGTTTTTATCCTCGGGAATATCATAAATAGATTCCCTATAAGACACCGACTCCTCCATCCAGTTCATTACGGAGGCAGACTGCCAAGAAGCTACTTCATTAGATGACGCAACATCTACCCATTTAGCATATTCGGTATAACTTAATTGTTGCTTATCAATCATTCCACTATCCCAAACCCGGTGCAGGTTAGATGAACTGTAGAAGAATTTCAATTTCACATCATTTCCACCACGGTCGGCCCCATTACCTACGTGCAAAGGTTGGTGTATATCCCCTACCATATGAATGAGGGCTTTTAAGGCAAATTTCTCATCTACACTGTAATTTTTAGTTTTTAACTCCGCTACAAATTGATGTATCATTTTGTTTACATCACCTTCTTCTGGAGCACCTTCATAATGACCACTATCTGGAATACTACAGTAATGCCATGCATTCATATGACGTTTATCTGATTCTGATTTGATAAAGTCCATCCAATTGGCTACCATAGCCACATCCTCGTTACCTAATGCAGCCAAAACATTTTTATTGGCTTTTTTACTCATATGGTTCATAGCCACTTGCCCAACAACTCTATGTCCGGTAGCTCCCCAAGAAAAACCTAATTGGGGTACCATGATTAGCATGGCAATAAATAAATGGAGAGAAAAATATTTTTTCATTTTTTTGAATTTAGAGGTGCAAATTAAAACAAAAAAAAGCCCCTTATCTTACGATAAAAGGCTTTAATACAGTTATTAAATTCTTATTAAGCTAATAACTCAGCCATTTTAGAACCTAAATCCGCTGGAGAGTCCACTACGTGAACACCTGCATCTCTTAAAATACGTTTCTTTGCTGTTGCTGTATCATCCTCACCACTAACAATAGCACCTGCATGACCCATTGTACGACCTTCAGGAGCCGTTTCACCTGCGATGAATGCTACCACTGGCTTCGTTCCATTTTCTTTGATCCAAGCCGCAGCTAATGATTCTAAGTTACCACCGATTTCACCAATCATGATAATACCTTTAGTTTCTGGATCAGCCTCAAACATTTGGATTGCATCTAAAGTAGTGGTTCCAATAATTGGATCTCCACCAATACCAATTGCAGTCGTTTGACCTAAACCTGCTTTAGTCGTTTGATCCACTGCTTCGTACGTCAAAGTACCAGACTTAGAAACAATACCAACAGAACCTTTCTTGAAAATAAACCCTGGCATAATACCAATTTTCGATTCTTCAGCAGTAATAATACCTGGACAGTTAGGACCGATTAAACGAGCATCTTTATCTGACAAATATTCTTTTACAGTAATCATATCTTTTACTGGAATACCTTCCGTAATACAAACGATTATTTTGATACCTGCTTCAGCAGCTTCCATAATTGCATCACCTGCAAATGCCGGTGGAACAAAAATAATAGATACATCAGCACCTGTTTTTGCAACTGCTTCAGAAACCGTATTGAACACTGGCTTACCTAAGTGCTCTTGGCCACCTTTACCTGGAGTTACTCCTCCAACTACATTAGTACCATATTCATTCATTTGACCAGCGTGAAAAGTCCCTTCCCCACCAGTAAAACCTTGAACAATAACTTTCGAATCTTTATTTACTAGAATACTCATTTGTACGGTTTATCTAAATTTTGAGCGCCAAAATTAACCTATTCACGTGTAACGACAAGTCATTTACAAGGTGTTTATTCACGGGTTTTCAAACTTTTTCAACACCAGAGATTCCTTGTTTTTGTTTACGAACTCCCTCTTAGAGTAGCCAAACCCATTGAATAAACAGTTCTGGCACATCTCATAAAACAACTTCTCTTAAAGCCCTAACCACAGAATCATATGGAGCGGTCAAAAAAAGCAAAATAATTAACTGGTTCGGTGAAAAAGTACTTGCTACCAAGGGTGACTTTCACCAATTACTTCGTGATCCCATTTCTTTGGAGAAGGACTGGAAAAGAAAAGGTGCTCTGTGAGCCCTATCTTTTTTGTGCTCTTTATTTTCTCTTTTAAACTGCGTTTACCGATTACTTCGTGATCCCTTCTCTTTGGATAAAGCCTGCAAAAGAAAAGGTGCTCTGCGAGCCCTATCTTTTTTGTGCTCTTTATTTTCTCTTTTAAACTGCGTTTACGAGAAAATAAAGAGCACAAAAAAAGGTCTTACTATGTAAGACCTTTTCTTTTGGGTGAAAGACGGGATTCGAACCCGCGACCCTCGGAACCACAAACCGATACTCTAACCAACTGAGCTACAATCACCAAATATTGGACGGCAAAAGTAATTTTTTTATGAAATATGAGTCGTGTTTTTCGTGTTTTATTTCAGTAAATTTTCACCTGTAATTTATACAACTCATATTTAGACGATTAACCACAAAAAAAAGATCCGAAAATAACAAATGAAGTTATCTCCCCTAGTGAATAAGCTATTTGGTTACTTTCGTTTCGGAAATTATTGTGGTTAAGTGAGCATATTAAAATCAAAAACAGTTAGACAAACTGCCATTTTATTTGGAGCCCAGCTGGCTATGGTGGGAATTGGGTTTGGAATTAAAACAATTCAAACTCGTTTTCTAGGCCCAGAAGGGTATGGATTGTATGCGTTTTTTGGTTCCATTACAGGCTTGGCGGTATTGTTTTTTAGACTCGGGTTCTTTTCTTCTTTACAAGTCGTTATTGCCGAAACCAATGATCCTCAAAAAGAACGAGAATATTTTGGATTAGGTTTTCTAATCAATTTAGTGGTTGGGATTTTGTTTTCAATATTTATTTGGATCTCCTCCATTTACATCGACAAATGGTACCCCATTGATATGGGCTGGATATTTAGAGCGGTCGCTCCCTTAGCTATTATTCTTCCTACCCGAGCACTTATTGAGGCTTTATCTGTAGGATCCAATAAAGTTCAAATTGTACCCATTTATGACAATGTATCCAAACTCCTGTTTGTAATGGCATTAATTATAATTGGATTTTATGGGGAATTGAACGTTTTTAACGCCATTGCATTTAATTTGATTACTCTAATTGTTTCCTTCTGGGTGGTTTACCGTCAATTTAGTCCATCTTACAAAAACATAAAATCTAATTTTGGTACTTTATGGAAAAAAGTAAAATCCTATGGTTTTCCTTTCTACATTGGCAATACCGCAAACCAAAGTACCTTCAAACTAGATGAAATATTTATTTCCTATTTCATAAATACCACGGTAAATGGATTCTATACCCTAGCTACTATCATTGCCTCTCCAATGGTGATGGGTAGTCAAGCATTATCCAATGCATTATTTAAGGATTTTTCAACCCAAGAACGAATTCCAAAAAAGGTGTTTATATACAATACACTTTGGTTAATCGTATCGATTACATTTCTGTTCTTTACTTCTAAATGGATTGTTATTTTATTTTTCGGAGAGGAGTTTAGCCAAGTACCTCTATACATAACAGGGTTATCCATTGCTTTTTTCTTTCAAGGGCTATACCAACCTTTTAATTTTTTAATGGCAAAATCTAAAGGCAAAGAATTACGAAATGTTGCCATATTAGAAGCCGTGATAAATTTAACTGGAAATATCGCTTTGATCCCAATTTTAGGTGTGACCGGGGCTATTTACACTAGTATTTTGGCTAAATTTATTCATTTTCTAGGGAAATGGTATTACTATAATCGTTATATCAACGGCAAGCTCAACTAATACTTGGATACAAAAAAAGGGGCACTAGGCCCCTTTTCCAAATCGGAACATCCAATTAATTCATATCACCTACTAAAGGCAATTCATCGTAAATAGACAAGCGTAATACCATGGCAACAATGGAGTCCAATTGCATCACACGAGTTGCTACTTTACCCCCCAATTCTTTTGAGAATTTTTTATAATATTTTTTTCGGACTTTACTTCGTAAGGCTTCATTTTTCAACATACTGTTCATTAAAGTAGAAGCTTGTTCATCTGTCATCTTTTCATATTGTTCACCATAGGTTTTTAAATTAATAATCCCGGTTTCTCTAAGAGTCAAAAGCTCCGCCTCAAAAGCATCAAAAATTGGCCAGAAAATTTTAGCATCTGCTTCATTCAAGTTCATATTCTGAACAAAGACAGTTCTTCTTTCGGTCTCAATCATATAAGACGCAAATTTAGGATCAAGCTCTGATTCCTGTGCAAATCCACCCAATACGGTTAAGGAAAATGCAAAAAGTACAATAAGTTTTTTCATCATGAATTTATTTAAGTTACACAAATGTAGTTTTTTTTACCCCCTACCAAATCCAATTTCACATGAAAGGTGAACCTGGGTTTTGTTAATACCTCATTGTTGAAACAATACACTTTTTTTTGACCAAAAAAACCAAATTCCACGTAATTTGCACCCACATGTTTCACTCATTTGTCGCTTGTTTTTATGAAGTCATTTCTCACGTATAATCGAACTATCAAAGGTTTTTCAACACTACTTCTGATTGTTATTGTATCCTTTTCATCTTTGGGACAGAAAGGAAATAAATCTGAAATATTTAATAATGCCATACTGAACCTAAGTCAAAACAAAATTGAAGAAGCGGCTCTTACATTTGAAAAATTATACAAATCTGATTCTACTAATATGAACTTGGCGTATTTATTAGGTCAAAGTTATACGCGTTTAGATACCAATTTGGAGTATGCAATATACCTATTGGAGAAAGCCTCTACCAAGTATTCACCGGAATATCAACGAAGAAATTATCAAGAACGAAGGGTATCTGAGTATGTGTATTATTATCTTTTGATGGGTTATAGTTTAAACGGTAATTGTTCCAAAACCATTAGTACTCTAAATAAATTTTACTCCATTTATTCTTTTGCGAACGAATATTATTTAGTAGAAGGACAACGTTACCATAGAGAATGTTTGAAACGTCAAATACCCATTGATTCGAACGACCTTATCGTGTATGAAAAAGAAAAACAAGAACACTGGGTAAGCACAAAAAGGGTGACCTACACCAATAAACAACCTACGTACGGAGTTCAAATTGGAGCCACTCTGGAGCCCAAATACACATGGGAATTTAACGATGTTAAAAATGTAGAGGTCTACATTGATGAAAATGGGGTATATCGCTATATTATTGGAAAGTTTGTACATCCATTAGTGGCAGAAAGGCTGCTTGAGGTAATAAAAGAGGCTGGATATCCGGATGCCTTTGTGGTCAACGTAAAGGACAAAACCAAATTTGGCGAAAAAGTAATTAATATGGATTACAAACCCATTGATGATAAATTAGTAGGAAAAGTATTTTTCACGGTTCAAGTAGGAGCCTTTAAAAGTGATACCATTCCGGACGATTTAGCCTACCTATTTGTGGAGTTAGATAGTATAAATGAAGTAGTGGATGCAAGCTGGACGTATTTAACGGTTGGCGATTTTTATAATATTAGTGAAGCTCGGTTTTATTTAGAATTGGTTAAAGACCTAGGTGTTAAAGATGCATTTGTAACCGCCTTCAATTATAATCGTAAAGTTGAACTACGCCAAGCAACGGCCTACCTGGAGGAACAAGTACGAATTAAAGAAGAAAAAAAGGCAAAAGAGGCCAAGGCTAAGTCTACGAAAAAAAGAAGGTGATAGCATCTGATTTTAATACAATAGTTTATGTTTGTTAGGATAAAATAAAAAATTGTATGTCTTCAAACCTTTATGATTTGTCCATATTAAGTGAAATGGTATATGGGGATACAGAATTCATGAAAGAACTCGTGGATACCTTCATTGAGTACGCTCCGATTGACACTACAGAATTACAAGAATTTGCAAAAAACAACAATTGGGAGGAAACCTCGAAAAAAGCCCACAAATTAAAATCATCCATTCGAACTATTGGAGTAACTTCCTTAGCTGATCTTATTCTTCAAATTGAATTGGATGCCAAAAACAAAAATAATATTGAGAATATTCCGGTGAAAATTGACGAGTTTTCTGAAACACTATTTTTGGTATTAAATAAATTGGGAAAAGAAGATTTTGAAAATTTCAAGTCATGAATAAAGTCATAAAAACGACAAATGCCCCGACACCAATTGGACCATATAATCAGGCCATTTTAGCAAATAACACTTTATATTTAAGTGGACAGATTGCGTTAAATCCACTAAATGGAGAATTGGAAATTGAAACTATTCCAAATGAAACCCACCGGGTGATGAAAAACCTACAAGCGGTATTAAATGAAGCGGGTATGGATTTTCAACATCTTGTAAAATGTACCATATTTCTATCTGACATGGATCATTTTAAGGAAGTAAATACGGTTTATAACGGCTATTTTGAGGACGGATTCCCTGCCAGAGAAACAGTGCAGGTAAGTAAACTTCCTATGGGAGTAAACGTAGAAATTTCTGGTATTGCTGTAAAATAACCACCATGTTAATCCTCATAAATAAATAGATACCCCGGAAGAGTGCTCTTTTGGATTCCTATTTACATCCTAATTATATTACTTAAAAACAGAGACTTTGGTCGAATATTCCTCACCTGTACTTAACCTAGATTTTACAATATACACCCCCGTATTTAAGGTATTAGTCGGTATCTCTAGTCTTCCAGAAGAAATGTTTACCTCCCTTATTATTTCTTTCCCGACTAAGTCATACAACACAATACTTTCAATAAGCGCTGTTTCACCTTTTATTTGAACTATAATTTTATCTTGATTTTGATACGCAGAAAAAATAGATTCTTCTCCCAATTCACTAACACCAAGAGAAGTTCCTGTATTTTCAAAAATCAATTCAAATCGATTTTCATAGCGTCCTGTATCTAAGTAAACCGAATAATCTTTTAATTTTAAATTGGTAGTTACCTTGGTTCGCTTATCCCATAAATGGACTAATATATTACTTTCCAAATTTTGAAATTTCGATGCTCTAATAATATGAACAGATGCATTATTAGTTGTTACCAATAAGGGTACAGAATAAGATTCGTTTTCGTAAATTTCTTCAAAAGCTTGAATAGTATACGGGTTCCCATCAATTAATGAAGAAATAGCCACTCCCGTACCTGCATCCCCTTTAATAGCATCACTGCCCACGTCAAATTCATTAGTTGCTTCAGAGTTAAATCCTACGGCACATTGGTTGAAATTTGTGGAATCGTTCGTAATATTTATAAAAACAAATACCTCCTCCCCTACTTCTTCGGATTTAAACAAATCAGCATTATTCCCCGTAACCCTCATGGCATTGGAAAATTTAATAGACGCATCAGCTAAAGCATAAACCCAAAAGCCTTGTCCTGCTGGCACAAACTTATTTGCTACGGCTCCATTCGCTTCTGTACCAACATTATTTGCATACACTGCGTAATCTTCCGATTGATGATAGCCGGTACCATTTTGCTGATCATCGACCCAAAAATAAAAACTCCCAGCAATGACACCACTATTTTCCGAGTAAAACAAATCCAAATCAATCGCACATGGATAAGGGTTTCCAACCAAGTTCCAATCATCCAGGTTCCAATTCGGGTTATTACCTAAGGAGGTTTCAAATACATCAATAAAAATATCCCCATTATTAACGATCCCTTCCACACTTCTAACTTCTGTACTGACACCAGGTACAAAGTATCCACGTCCTACATCCATTACCCCATCAGACCCAGGTAGCAAATGTACGGAAGTAAAAACAACGTTATTTCCATTACAAGACGTACTATAATTAACAGGATAATCATATAACCAAGATTGAGTAGCTCCATCAAATGCATATACATCACAAGGATTTGAAGAAGGGAAAATCTCATTTAATTTGGCTGCATTAAAAGGAGAAGACCAACCATTATATTCATAATTTGAACCACTCCCCTTTTTTTCAATCCGATAAATGCCACTACCCGAATTTTCATCCACCACCGAAGTCTGAACCAAAGACGCATTATTTTCAATTAATACGATCCCATCATTCGTGATACCATTACAAATAGTTAACGTTTTATTTTGATCAATGGTCAATTCAACTCCCTGAGAAACCACCACATCTCCAACATCAATATCACTTGCAACTTTAGAGTCTTCTAAAATTATTAATTTATCGGAACAACTGTTATTGGTAATATCCCCTCCTGTTACCAAGGAATATCCACTTCCACCTGTTACGGTATGAAAATATAAGTAGGTAATCGTACCCACCGTACTTGGTGGAATACATGAAGTTCCTGAACAACCATTAATAAAACCATCACTAGAAAAACTACCGTCACCATTCACTACGTTTACCTGCCCATACCCATTTAAATTCCCATCGTTTGAAAAGGACATTTGTTTAATTCCCAATACAGAGTTTAAAATAATAATACCTGAACTATTATTTTCCATAGAACTACTTATCCAATCCACGTCATTATTTAGTGTAATTAGCCCGTAATTTTTTAACGTTTCCTGAAAGAGGTTCCATTCTCCAGTCGTATTTAATAAAATAGTCCCGGTACTCTGATTCTCAAGAGTTCCATTGGAAGTATTCAGAATTCCATCCACAATAAACTCTCCATAATTTTGGATGGTCATATTTTTCATGGTTAACGAACCTCCACTCTCTATAGTTATCTTCGAACCGTTGTCAAAATTAGCACTCCATAAAAATTTAAGTTCTCCCCCATTATTGACAATGATTTCCCCCCCGTTTTGGAGAGTAAAACCATACAACTTCGCTTTATGGTTAATAATAAATGTATCTGAAGAACTTATACTTCTTCCAGGAGTGGAAGGTGACCAACTATTATTTCCAATAGTGGTATATGTGGTGGCCCATCCAATATTCCCAAACCCCAAAAATAGTATCCCTAAAACTAGTGCAATTTTCCCCATGGTGGTGTGATTTTAACATTGTGATAACCCTCCACAAAACTACCTCAAATTGCAATAATCAAACAAATCATTTAACCATTTGGGCTAGAACCACTTAATTGAGGTATGAAAGATTAAAACCCGATGTTAAATGGCCTCAAACGCTACTTTTTTAATCCCTTTATGGCATATACCATTGGAAGTTTCCGACCCATTTTTTCAATGAAAAATTTCCCATCAGGGGTTTCTTTAGTCCCTAAAAAACAGTTATATGGAGAATAATCAAATTCCTGAAATTGTTCAATTTGAATATTACTCGTTAGAAGCGCAGTCACAACCTCGGCCAACCCATGATTCCACGAAACATTTTTTGAAGATAGATTTTCCGCCCCATCGGTATAAGAACTTTCCATTTCCACAATAGGCTCATCATTAAAATAACGATATTGAATTTGTGAAAAGTCATCACTAAACATCCATACTACCGGATGAAACTCTGCAAAAACAAAATGACCACCTGTTCGTAAAAAAAGGCTCACCACTTTAGCCCACCTTTCAATATCGGGCAACCAGCCAATGGTTCCATAACTAGTAAATACCATATCAAATTCCTCCTCCAAAACCTCTGGTAAGCGGTATAAATCACAACAAATAAATCGAGCTGAAGACCCCAGTTTAGAAGCTAATTGATTTGCTTTCTCAATGGCTACATCCGAAAAATCAACACCAGTCACCTCTGCCCCTAGTCTTTCTAAAGAAAGAGTGTCTTGACCAAAATGACATTGCAAATGCAAAACTTTCTTCCCTTTTAAATTGCCTAATAAACCAAGTTCAATGGAGTTTAAAGAGTTTCTTCCTTTTAGAAAAGATTCGTTATCATAAAAGGTAGAATCAAAATGAATCTCACTTCTCTTGTTCCAAGTGTCTTTGTTTATTTTTAAATAATCGTCTTTCATTGTTTACTCTTTACCTGAAAATGAGGGGTATTTATCTTCCAAATATAACTGATATCCCAAAACCTTCAACAACCATCGTAAGGTTCCAACTTGAAAATCAAACCAATTACTCGGATACTCTCCTGTAAACAATACCCTCCAAAAAGCAACAAAAGCGAGTAAACTATTTAGAAAATTTCTAAAAGACCAAACCAGTAAATTGGGAATTAAAATAAACCAGCCCAAAATAAAACGAAACAAAACCGACAACCGGTTAATTGGTTGATCCTCTTCCATCTCCAATGTAAAATAGTCCACTCTCTTTTCTATTCCAAATTCAGGATAATCATCTCGTAAATTATAAACGGTTAAATGCAGTCTAGATACCCAATTTAGGGTCCCAATTATTCTCTTTTTAGCCCCAGATGGATAACTTCCTTTTAAAAGAATATAAAAAGTAGCATATATCCACAAAACCTTGGTCCATAAGAGGACAAAAATCAGTATTAAAAAATGGGGTAACACGATATAAAAGGGACCTAAGAACAAGCGAATCAATAGTTGAATTCGAGAATATTTTTCCTGCCGGCTCACTTGAAATACTATCATTAAATTATTTTTTAGCAAATCTATACTTTTCATAGTATCCCATCGATGGTGTACGTAAAAAGCCAATGAATATATCCAAGGGCTATCCATTATTGAATGAAAATATTCCTAAAACATTATAGGAACAAAAAAAACACCTTAAAAGCCAACAACCCCAGGATTTATAGTTTTCAATGGTTTAAACTAGTATGAACTACCGTTTCTAATTCCAAGCTTGAGTTTTCCGTCCTATATTTTAAATCTCGAACATCCTATTTTTTTTAACAAAAACAAGATTTTGAAAGTGCTCTAATTCATGTAGGATTCTATTTCTAATAAACTGAAATAGGCCATATTCTTGTTTACGTTCAAGAGTTTTCAATACATTCCGATATACATCATTTGCTTATCATACAGTTCGATATCAAAACTTAAATAATTCATACAAAATCTTTCAACAACGCTTGCCACATCCAGGCTCATTACTGTAGGTTTGAAATTGGTTTCAATGGTATTAAGGGAACTATATTAACGGATAATATAATTTCAAAAAATGATATTGCTTAGTTCTAAGCACGTACTTTTGACACCGTTTTAGAATGTTAAAAGTCATGAATGAGGTTACCATATTTCCACTTTTGTATGCCGCTCCCCTGTCCTATTATGCGCAATTCATTAAAAACCAAAGCGTTTTAGACCCCAACGAACGCTACACTAAACAGAACTTTAGAAGTAGATCTTTAGTATTTGGAGCCAATGGTGTGATTACCTTATCTATCCCTATTGAAGGAGGAAGTGTGAAAAAGCCAATGATAGATGCTCAAATCTCAAACATAGAACCTTGGCAACGAAACCATTGGAAAACCTTGGAATCCGCTTACAAGTCCTCCCCTTTTTTTGAATTCTATAGCTATCTCATTCACCCGATCTACGATACTAAACACCTTTCACTTTGGGAGTTTAACTTAGCCTTCCATAAAATAATTTTAAAATGTTTAGAGGTTTCGGAAGAAATATCCATAAGCTCCGAGTACACTCCAATTACCGCAACCGACCAAAGGGCATTGTACTCTTCGAAGAAACCCCATAGTTCAAGCCTTTCATTTCCAGAATATCAGCAGGTATTTTCCTATGAGCGTGATTTTGAACCCGATTTAAGTATTTTGGATGGTTTATTTAATTTAGGGCCTGAATTGGAAAGTTACTTATTAAAATTGCCGGTATAAGAACAAATTTCACATTATCCACTATTGCAACCTACCCCACTAAACCCCTATATTTGAGCCCAGAAAATTCACACATTATGATCCAGAAAGAAGAACTAGCATTTAATTTAAACGAAGATCGAAATAGAAGAAAAGTTTCTGACCTAAATAGAAAATTGGAAGAAGTATATCTTGGTGGTGGATTAAAAAAAATCGAAAAACAACATATTAAGGGCAAACTAACTGCTAGAGAACGAATAGAATACCTTTTAGACACCAAAAAAGACCAAATTGAAATTGGTGCATTTGTAGGTGAGGGTATGTACAAGGAATATGGGGGGTGCCCAGCTGGAGGGGTGGTCATCAAAATTGGTTACGTTTCGGGTAAACAATGTATTGTTGTAGCCAATGATGCTACTGTAAAAGCAGGTGCTTGGTTTCCAATTACGGCAAAAAAGAACTTAAGAGCACAAGAAATTGCCATGGAAAATAACCTTCCTATTATTTACTTGGTAGATAGTGCCGGGGTTTTCTTACCTCTTCAAGACGAAATATTTCCAGACAAGGAACATTTTGGTCGGATTTTCAGAAATAATGCAATTATGTCAAGTCAAGGAATCACACAAATAGCAGCCGTTATGGGTTCTTGTGTGGCTGGGGGAGCATATCTTCCAATTATGAGTGATGAGTCTATGATTGTTGACAAAACAGGTTCAATTTTCTTAGCCGGCTCTTATTTAGTCAAAGCAGCCATTGGTGAAAGTATTGACAATGAAACTTTAGGAGGGGCAACCACCCAAACCGAAATTTCGGGTGTGGTAGATTATAAATGTACAGATGATCAAGACGCTTTAGATCGTATTAAGCGTATGATGGGCAAAATTGGAGATGCTAATAAAGCCGGCTTTAATAGAGAAAAACCGAAGGATCCAAAACATGACGAAAACGAAATTTTTGGAATTTTACCGGATACCAACACCAAACCGTATGAAATGCGGGAAATCATTAAGCGCTTAGTGGATGATTCGGAATTTGATGAATACAAAGAGGGCTATGGAAAAAGTATTCTTACCGGATACGCACGAATGGATGGATGGGCCGTTGGAATTGTTGCGAACCAACGAGAACTCGTAAAAAGTAAAAAGGGTGAAATGCAGTTTGGTGGGGTTATTTACTCTGACTCTGCGGATAAAGCAGCTCGTTTCATAATGAATTGTAACCAGAAGAAAATCCCCTTGGTTTTCCTTCAAGATGTGACGGGTTTTATGGTTGGTTCTCGCTCAGAACATGGGGGAATTATCAAGGATGGAGCCAAATTGGTAAGCGCCATGGCCAACTCTGTCGTTCCTAAATTTACTATTGTTATAGGAAACTCCTACGGAGCAGGAAATTACGCCATGTGTGGGAAAGCGTATGACCCAAGACTTATTGTTGGTTGGCCATCTGCACAAATAGCCGTTATGGGTGGATCACAAGCAGCGAAGGTTTTACTTCAAATTGAGGTGAGCTCTAAAAAAGCACGAGGGGAAGAAATCACGAAAGAAGAAGAAGACGCTTTATTTAATAAAATAAAGGATAGATACGATAAGCAGACTTCCCCATTTTATGCGGCAAGTAGGTTATGGTTAGATGCCATTATTAATCCAATAGACACGCGTAAATGGGTGTCCATGGGTATTGAAATGGCCAACAATAAACCGATAACTGAAAGATACAACGTAGGCGTTATTCAAACATAGAAGAGGTTATTACTCCTCTCCTCTTTCTCTTAAAATATTTTTGGCATCTTCTTCAGTTCCTAGAAGAACAGCAATCCAACGCGTTGATTCTTGCGATTCAAAGGCAATTTTAGCGGCTAATGTTAGCGGTATAGAAAGAAACATCCCAATGGTTCCTAAAATCCACCCCCAAAACACTAAGGAAAGCATTACGACAAGGGTAGAAATACCCAATCCTTTCCCCATTATTTTGGGTTCAATAATATTTCCAATGACCATGTTTACCCCAAGAAAAATAACCCCGGTCCAAAGTACTCCCGCTCCACCAAGGTTAATAAAAGCCATCAACATAGCTGGAATAGCGGCTAGAATAGAGCCAATATTTGGAATGTAATTCATTAAAAAAGCCATTAAACCCCACATAAAAGGGAAATCAACTCCAATAGCCCATAGTAACGTGCCAATAACCAATCCGGTACCTAAACTCGTTAAGGTTTTTATACCTAAGTATTGATTAATCTGATTCATAGCAACCGTAATACCCGTCATGGATTCTTCCGGATTAGAAAAAATAGCTTTTAACTTTACCCCATAACTAGAAGCCTCACCTAACATAAAGGCTACAATGAGTAATATCATCGCCATATTTCCCATTAAACTCCCCAACCCATTTAATAGAGTTGCGGTAAAATTCATGACTGTTCCTGGATCGATGGCTTTCATTAATCCCTGCGTAGACACGTTAAATCCCATCGCTCTTATTAAATCAAAAATGGATTCAATTCCCGCTGAAACCGTAGTATCATACGCATCCAAATTAGAAGAAAAGCGAGCCACCGAACTTCCTATCAAACCTCCTATCGAAGAAGTGACGCCAATAATCCCTAGAATTACGACACCCACTGCCAAAGAAGAGGGAAAACCCTTATTCTGTAAAAAAACAACTGGTTTAGAAGCTATTACCGCAATGAACAAAGCCATTAAAAATTGCGTCACAATATCGGAGGAGTAAATGATCCCGCCTAATACAATTACAATAGCCGCTAAGTATATTATGGTAGGGATTTCAATTTTATCAGACTTCATATAGTTGGATATTTTCAATAATAAATCAAAAATAGGTATTCGATAATTGCTAAGTGGTCTTTTGAGACCAAAGAAACACCGTTTGTCATGCATTTTCGAGCCTCCCTCACATTTTGAAATCAATAATCCTATGTTTTGAATTATTTTCGAAACCTTAAAATAAACAATCATGAATATTAAAAAGTCATTATTTATATTTCCGATAGTTGCGCTTACTATCTCTTGTTCGTCCGACAAGGTCCCAGAAGTAAAACCGGAAATCACTCCAAATCATGGATTAGATTTATCCAATATGGATAGGAACATTCGTTCACAAGACGATTTCTTTATGCACGTGAATGGAACTTGGGTAAAGAACACCGAAATCCCAGGCGATCAAGGTTCATGGGGTTCGTTTAACGAATTACGAGAGAACAATAACAAAATAGTTTTAGACGTTTTGGAATCCGCTGCCTCGAGTACGAAATACAGCGAAACAAGTGATCAAAAGAAAGCTTCGAACTACTATAACGTAGGTATGGATAGTGCCGCAGCTGAAAAAGCTGGACTTTCACCATTGGATCCTTTTTTCTCCAGAATTGATGCTATTTCAAATAAAGAAGATCTACTAAATTATTTGGCTTTTGAAGAAACGTTCGGTGGCGGTTCTTTCTTCGGTTTTGCTATTTTCCCGAACGTAAAAAACTCGAACGTTAAAGCAGCTTACCTGGCGCAAGATGGTTTGGGTTTACCAGACAGTGATTATTATACCAAAGAGGACGAAAAATCAGTAGAAGTTCAAACCAAATACAAAGCTTTTATTGCAAATATGTTGGTTATTAAAGGAATGACAACTGAAAATGCCAAGTTACAGGCGGAGGCCATATACAGGTTAGAGTATGAAATGGCTACTGCTTCTATGAACTCTACGGAAAGTAGAGATTTAGCGAAACAGTACAACCCATATGCATTGGCTGACTTAAGTACTCTTGCTCCATCTATTGATTGGGCTACTTATTTCCAAGGTATGGGAATTACTGGGGTAGACACTTTCATTGTAATGCAACCAAAATTCATCCAAAAAATCGAAGAAATTTTGGTTGAAAATGATGTTAGGCTTTGGAAAAACTATTTGACGTACAAAACCATGTCTAGTTACGCAGGTTATTTAAATGCAGAAATGGTTCAAACCAATTTTGACTTTTACGGAACTGAATTAAGCGGAACAACCCAAATGCGTGACCGTTGGAAAAGAGTATTAGGCTCAACCAACCGTTATGTCGGTGAAGCTATTGGAAAACTATATGTGGATGCTGTTTTCCCTCCAGAAGCAAAGGCTACTGCAAAATCAATGGTTGACAATATTTTAGCAGCTATGAAGGTGCGTATCGAAAACGTAGATTGGATGACTCCAGCTACCAAAATAAAAGCACAAGAAAAACTAGCTAGCTTTACCGTTAAAATTGGATACCCAGATAAATGGAAAGATTACAGCACTTTAGAGATTAAAACCATAACTCAAGGGGGGTCATATGCAAGTAATGCTATGGCTGCCAAAAATTGGGGATTTAAAGATGAAGTAGCCAAACTTCATGACCCAGTAGATAAAACGGAATGGGGAATGACTCCTCAAACGGTAAATGCCTATTACAATCCATTGGCGAACGAAATCGTGTTTCCTGCCGCAATTTTACAACCTCCATTCTTTGATTTCAATGCAGATGCACCGGTAAACTATGGCGGTATTGGAGCTGTAATTGGTCACGAAATTTCACATGGATTTGACGATCAAGGTGCGCAATTTGATAGCCAAGGGAACATGGTGAACTGGTGGACCCCAGAAGATCAAGCCGCTTTTGAACAACGAGGAGAAAAACTAATTGCACAATTTGATGCCTTCGAACCTCTTCCTGGTTTACACGTAAATGGTAAATTAACCTTAGGTGAAAACATTGGTGATTTAGGTGGCGTAAACTTGGCATGGGATGCACTTCAAGCAGAGTTTGCTGCAAATGGTAAATCTGAAACCATTGATGGTTTATCACCCGAACAACGGTTCTTCATGTCTTGGGGTACCATCTGGAGAACCAAGTATAGAGAGGAAGCTTTAAGAAGTCAAATCAACACCAACCCTCACTCTCCAGGGATGTATAGAGCCAATGCTCCGTTAAGAAATTTAGATGCCTTTTACGAAGTATTTGAAATCAACGAAAACGATAGTATGTACATCGCTCCAGAAGATCGCGTTTATATCTGGTAAAAAACTTCAATAACCTAGAAGGTTTAAAAAACCTTCTAGGTTATTTAGAAAAAAAACCTAATTTTAACCTATGAAGCTAACTCGATTAGAACCAGGTGGTTATTATCATTATTTTAACCGAGGAAATAACAAGGAAAACATTTTTAAATCGGAAGAAAACTACCCCTATTTCTTATTTTTAGTTTCCAAATACATTATTCCTATAGCAGAAATATACAGTTACTGTTTACTTCCCAACCACTTTCATTTTATAATCCGTATCAAAGAAGAGTTTGAATTGGATAAAGAAATAAAAATAACATCTCGTTGGACTTTCCAGCCCTTCTCCAACCTATTTAATGCCTACTCTAAAGCCATTAATAAAAAATACAATCGTACTGGAAGTCTATTTCAAAAACACCCAAAACGAATTAAAATAAAGGATGATACCTATTTAAGAAACCTCATCATTTATGTTAACACCAATCCTGATCATCACGGAATTGGTAATTACCAGACCTATAAATACTCCTCTTATTCAAGTATAATTTCCAAAACCGAAACTCTGATATCTAGAGAAAAGGTTATTGACCTTTTTGATGATTTGGATAATTTCAAAACTATTCTACGCATGAAAAAAGATTAAATAATTGAAATTGGGGAACTTTAACCTAGAAGGTTTTAAAAACCTACTAGGTTAAATTCCACCCCCCCTATTCACAAATTGTGAAAAACTATTTTCATTTTCTCTAAAAATCTCCATTCCCCTATTCCTCTTGCACCTACTTTTGACTCGAACTTTAGGTTTTGCCGTTTTTGGCGAATTAAATGGGAATCAGGTTAAAGTCCTGAACTGTCCCCGCAACTGTAAGCTCTGTACGATTCTGCATTAGGCCACTGATAATAATTGGGAAGGCGTAGAATTAAGGAGTAAGTCAGGATATCTGCCCCAGGTTCGCTAAACATAATATACACTTTCGGGAATAAAGGTTAAACTTATTCCTCCATTAAACTAAAAAATGGAGCGACAAAAAGAAGCAATTCAAAATTCGGAAACACATGTAGTTAAATGTGTATTTCCCAACACCACAAATCATTACGACACCCTTTTCGGGGGTACTGCCCTGCAATGGATGGACGAGGTAGCGTTTATTACCGCTACCCGATTTAGCCGTCAACGAATGGTCACTGTATCCTCCGAAAAAGTAGATTTTAAGAAACCCATCCCCAGCGGAACTTTTGCCGAACTTATTGGTAAAGTAACCCTAGTAGGTTCCTCTAGTCTTAAAGTCCGCGTAGACATCTTTATCGAACAGATGAACAAAGACCATCGGGAATTAGCCGTTACCGGTGAGTTTATTATGGTTTCTATAGACGACAATAAAAAAGCTATTCCTATTAAATTAGGTTAATCTTCTTCCTTTCAAATAGAGCACCCCCCACTCTTATTTTAACATTTCAAAAAATGCCAATCCAAGGTGGGTTGGTCTAACGTATTATTTCAATAACAATGGAAACCAACACTCCTATTTCAACGGTTAGCAATACCGTACAAGAAGAACCCATTTTAAAACACAATGAGAATCGATTTGTCTTATTCCCCATCGAGCATGATGACATTTGGCAAATGTATAAAGACCAACAAGCCAGTATTTGGACCGCTGAAGAGATCGATTTGAGTGCTGATATCAACGATTGGGAAAACAAGTTAACCGAAGACGAACGTTTCTTTATCAAGCATATTCTAGCTTTTTTTGCCGCTAGCGATGGCATTGTAAATGAAAATTTAGCCGAGCATTTTTTGAATGAAGTCCAATATACAGAAGCCAAATTCTTTTATGGGTTTCAAGTGATGATGGAAAATGTACATTCCGAAACGTATTCCTTACTTATTGATACCTACATCAAAGACCCAAAAGAAAAGGATTATTTATTCAATGCGATTGAAACATTCCCTCCCGTTAGAAAAAAAGCAGATTGGGCACTTCGTTGGATCGACAATGGTTCATTTGCAGAACGACTGGTGGCATTTGCAGCGGTGGAAGGTATTTTCTTTTCGGGAAGTTTTTGTTCCATTTTCTGGCTTAAAAAACGTGGTTTAATGCCGGGCCTTACATTTTCTAACGAATTGATTTCAAGAGACGAAGGGATGCATATGGATTTTGCGTGTTTACTCTATAACAACCACCTGAACAATCAATTAACCAAAGAGAAAGTTACCCATATTATTGTGGATGCCGTGAAAATTGAAGCGGAATTCGTAACGGAATCCTTACCGGTACGATTAATTGGAATGAATGCGGATTTAATGAATCAATACATTGAATTTGTTGCCGATCGTTTGTTAAATCAACTCGGTTGCGAAAAGGTATACCATGTCACTAATCCCTTTGATTTTATGGATATGATTTCACTACAAGGCAAAACCAATTTCTTTGAAAAACGGGTCGCAGAATATCAAAAAGCGGGTGTATCCAATAGCACGCAAGATTTAAACGAAGGTTTCAGTTTAGACGAAGATTTTTAACAAAACAAATTTCCTCATACCCACATAAAATAGTCAGTTCATGTTTGTACAAAAAAGAGATGGCAGAAAAGAAGCCGTACAATTTGATAAAATTACCGCGCGCATAAAAAAATTATGTTACGGTTTAAATCCATTAGTAGATCCTACCAAAGTAGCCATCAAGGTTATTGAAGGTTTGTTTGATGGGGTAACCACCACTCAACTTGACAATTTAGCGGCAGAGGTGGCCGCTACGATGACTGTTCAACATCCTGACTTCGCATTATTAGCGTCACGTATTTCGGTTTCTAACCTACATAAAAGCACCAATAAGAGCTTTTCCAAAACCATGCAATTGTTGCATGGATATATAGACCCAAAAACCAATGAAGCCGCACCTCTATTGGCCGATGATGTGCATCAGATCATACGACAAAATGCGGCTACTTTAGATTCTACTATCATTTACGATCGAGATTTCAATTATGATTATTTCGGGTTTAAAACTTTAGAAAGAGCCTATCTATTAAAGTTGGATGGACAAATTGCCGAACGACCACAACACATGTTGATGCGTGTATCAATAGGTATTCATAAAGAAGATATTGAAGCTGCCATTGAAACCTACAATTTAATGTCAGAAAAGTGGTTTACCCATGCTACACCTACGCTCTTTAATGCGGGAACTCCGAAACCCCAAATGTCTTCATGCTTTTTATTGGCCATGCAAGAGGATAGCATTGAGGGAATTTACGACACCCTAAAACAAACTGCCAAGATCTCCCAATCCGCAGGAGGTATTGGATTAAGTATTCATAACATTAGAGCTACTGGATCGTATATCAAAGGAACCAATGGAAACTCCAATGGTATTGTTCCCATGTTAAAAGTGTTTAACGATACGGCACGATATGTTGATCAAGGTGGAGGTAAAAGAAAAGGTTCTTTTGCGATATATTTAGAACCTTGGCATGCCGATATATTTGATTTTCTAGACTTAAAGAAAAATCATGGGAAAGAAGAAAGTCGAGCGCGTGATTTATTCTATGCACTTTGGACACCGGATTTATTTATGAAACGGGTGGAGGAAAATGCGAATTGGACCTTAATGTGTCCGCATGAATGTCCGGGGTTACACGACACCTATGGAGACGAATTTGAAAAATTGTATACCCAATACGAGCGTGAAGGAAAAGGAAGGAAAACCATTCCTGCACGTGATTTATGGAATACTGTTTTGGAATCGCAAATTGAAACGGGAACTCCATACATGTTGTATAAAGATGCATGTAATGAAAAATCCAATCAAAAGAATCTAGGTACCATTCGTTCCTCAAATTTGTGTACCGAAATCATGGAGTACACTTCAAAAGATGAGATCGCAGTATGCAATTTAGCTTCGTTGGCATTACCCAAGTTTGTATCCAACGGTAAATTTGATCATCAAAAACTGTACGATATTACTTACGTGGCTACCAAGAATCTAAATAAGATAATTGATCATAATTATTATCCCGTTGTTGAAGCCGAAAATTCAAACATGCGTCATAGACCCATTGGATTAGGTGTTCAAGGATTGGCAGATACCTTCATTATGCTCCGTTTACCCTTTGAATCGGAAGAGGCCAAACAATTAAACAAAGAGATTTTCGAAACCTTGTATTTTGCTTCCATGACCGCTTCCAAAGAGTTGGCAAAAAAACATGGTCCGTATACCAGTTACCAAAGTTCTCCCGTATCACAAGGTATTTTCCAATACGATATGTGGAATACGACACCAACCGAAAGATGGGATTGGCATAATTTGAAAAAAGAAGTAAATGAACATGGAGTCCGAAATTCGCTTTTATTAGCACCTATGCCAACAGCTTCAACCTCTCAAATTTTAGGTAACAACGAATGTTTTGAGCCGTACACTTCCAATATTTATACTAGAAGAGTTTTATCGGGTGAGTTTATTGTAGTCAACAAACATTTATTACGGGATTTAAATGAACTAGGATTATGGAACGATGATTTGAAAAATAAAATCATGGCTGAAAATGGTTCTGTTCAAAATATTCCAGAAGTCCCGCAAAACATGAAAGAGATTTACAAAACCGTATGGGAAATAAAACAACGTTCAATTATTGATATGGCCGCAGATCGCGGAGCTTTTATCTGTCAATCTCAATCGTTAAACTTATTTGTCGAGAGTCCAAATTTCGCCAAATTAACATCCATGCATTTTCATGCTTGGAAAAAAGGCTTGAAAACCGGCATGTATTATTTACGTACAAAAGCCGCACGTGACGCTATAAAATTCACGGTGGAAACGAAATCTAAGCTCGAACCTACAGCGCAACAAATGGAAGAAGAAGCGTTAGCTTGTTCGATAGAAAATCCAGATAACTGCGAAATGTGTAGTGGATAAATAGTCGCTATTATTCAGAAAAAGAAACCCTTTTTACTTCACCGTAATGAGGGTTTCTTTTTTTTACATTTGCCCCAATGTGGAAACCTTTTATACGTGTTCTATTTGTTATGCTGATGTGCAGCATGGCCCTAAAGGGAGTTGCTCAAAAAACAGATTCAATATTTCACGTCAACGGAAACATTCTTTTGGGAGAGATCAAAAAAATGGACTACGGTCGCATTACCTTTAAAATGGACGGTATGGGAACCATTTTAGTAGATGTGGAAAAAGTAGCTACCATAAAATCAAGTAAGTATTTTGAATTTACAAGTATTCACGGTCGCAGTTTTTATGGTTCTATCGATTCCACAAATGTAGTGGGAGTCATCCATATTAATTCTGGTTACGATTCGAGTAATTTTCACTTGGACCAGATCGTAGAAATTTTCCCGATAAAAAGCACCCTTTTTTTAAGAACTAGTGGTAAAATTGGATTGGGATTTAACTATACAAAGGGTAGTAATGTAGGACGGTTTAATATTGACTGGAACGTTAAATATAGAAACAAAGGAACCCTATTAGAGCTATCGGCCACCAACATACAAACCTTCTCCCCTAACGATACCATTAATACTTCTAGTAAGTATGATTTTACTTTCACCATTGAAAAAAAGATGAAAGGTATTTGGGCATGGACCTCCAATATTGGAGGGAGTCAAAATACAGAGCTAGGACTTGATTTAAGGTTAAAGGGAACCATTGGAATTTTAGGGGATTTGGTACATACCAATAAACAAAGGTTGTATGCCGTTGCCGGTTTGGCTCCAAATTTAGAGATAGCAAGCGATGATTCCAGAGAAACCGTTAACTTGGAAGGTGTTCTATCGGTTTCCTATCAATTTTACCATTACACCTTTCCTGAAATGAATATCACTTCCAAGCTTGATTTGTATCCCAGTTTTAATATTCCGGATAGGTACCGGGTGGATTATAATTTAGATGCAAATATTGAGGTCTTAAATAATTTCTATGTAGGTGGAACCTTTTATTATAGTTTCGATAGCAAACCCGCTTCTCAGGCCGCAGCGAATAAGGATTTCGGGTTTACAACTACAGTCGGTTATTCCTTTCATTAAAAACCAAATTTCCAATTGGTTGAAACCAAATAATAAATCGCTATTTTCGTCCCCTTTATAATTAATAGGTGTCAAAGGGTAGAAAAAAAATCCCAAGGCAGAAAAATCATTCATTTTGGGATTTAAAAAATTCAATTTAAAACCTTCTCTTCAAGAAGGTATTGACGCAATGCAATACACAGAGCCTACTCCGGTTCAAGAACAAGCGTTACCAATCATATTAAAAAACGAAGATTTAATGGGCTTTGCCCAAACAGGAACAGGTAAAACTGCCGCTTTCTTGATTCCGATTCTTGAAAAATTAGACGGGCGAACCGAATCAGGTATCAAATGTTTAATTTTAGTTCCTACCCGTGAATTAGCCCAACAAATTGAGGTTAATCTTATTGGACTGGGTTACTTCACTAGCGTTTCTTCGCAAGCTGTTTATGGAGGTAACCAGGGGGATTTGTTTTCAGCGCAAAAAAATTCTTTGACTCAAGGGGTAGATATTATTATTGCCACTCCGGGTAGATTTCTACAACATTTAAATTTAGGATATGTAAAACTTGATCAAGTTGAAATGTTGGTATTAGATGAAGCCGACCGAATGCTGGATATGGGTTTTGTGGGTGATATCATGAAAATTAGTGAATTGCTACCTAAGTCGAAACAGACTTTATTTTTCTCAGCCACTATGGATGTGAAAATCAAGCAATTGGCTTCCAAGCTATTAAAAAACCCCAATGAAATAAGTCTGGCCATTGCCAAACCAGCCGAAGGTATCAACCAGATGGCTTTTATGGTATTTGATGAGTTTAAAATTCCATTACTCGAACACTTTCTAAAAAACCAAGATGTAAAAAACATGATTGTTTTTGCTTCTCGAAAAACGCAAGTAGACGAGGTTACACGTAGATTAGACCGTCTTGGTTTTTCGGTGGTAGCCATGCATAGTGACCGTACGCAAGATGAGCGTAACGAAGCAATTCGTTTATTTAAATCCGGACATTACGCCATTTTAGTGGCTACGGATATTGTGTCTCGTGGAATAGATATTGACGACTTAAGTCATGTGGTGAATTTTGATATTCCGAACGAGCCAGCAGATTACGTTCATAGAATTGGCAGAACAGCCAGAGCAGGTAAAAATGGAGCTGGAGTTTCATTTATCAATGTAGACGACCAAGTAAAATGGAGTTATATTGAAAAGTTAATTGAACGTGAAATTGATAAGTACCTTACTCCAGAAGAAATTGGAGGAAGTCCAGCTTACGACCCAAGTGCACAAAAGACGTACGGAGGCAAAAAGAACAATTTCCGTAAAAAAGGAAATAACTACAAGGGTAAAAAGGGAAGCTCAAGTCATCGTTCAAAGGGTAATACATCCAATCATGAAAAACGTTCAAAACCAAAGAACAAAAAATCCGAATAGTTTTTGGCTTATTGTTTGTGATTTGCATTTAAGCGAATGACCTTTGCCCTTGCAAATTTAAAGGCTAAAATGGAGTTCGAAATATTTACATTATCCAATGGTATTCAAGTAATTCACCAACAAAGCCAAAGTGACGCAGCTCACTTTGGGCTATTTGTAAATGTAGGAAGTAGAGATGAAAAGGAGCAAGAAACAGGTCTTGCCCACATGCTCGAACACTGCATGTTTAAGGGTACAACTCATCGTAAAGCTTTTCATGTTTTAAATAGGCTGGATAGTATTGGTGGGGAGCTAAATGCCTATACCACCAAAGAAGAAACATCTATTCATTCTTCATTTTTGAAGCAATACTATGAACGTGCGATCGAATTAACTTTTGATATTGCGTTTAATCCTACTTTTCCGGATAAAGAAATTACACGTGAGAAACTCATTATTTTAGATGAATTTTACGCGTATAAGGAAAATCCATCCGATCAAATTTTTGAAGACTTTGATGAAATGATTTTTCCAAACCATAGTTTAGGAAGAACTATTTTGGGACAACCCAAACACGTCAAAAAAGCCAAACGTAAGGATCTGGTACAATTTCATATGGATTACTACCATCCAGAAAACATGGTCTTAGCATCGGTGGGTAATACCAGTTCTAAACAATTAAAAAAGTGGCTAGAAAAGCATTTACCTGAAAAAGAATTTTCCGGAAAAAAGGTCCATCGTGTAGCACCCACGGAATATACTCCCCACCAAACTTTAGAAAAAAAGCAAGTCCACCAAGCGCATATTATAATTGGTAATCAAGCCTATGCCTATAGTCATCCTAAAAAAAGAGCATTAATATTATTGAACAACATCTTAGGCGGACCTTCACTTAACAATAGGTTAAACCTGAATATTAGTGAAAAGCATGGTTTTGCTTATCACTTGGAATCTAACTATTCCGGGTATTCGGATAGTGGTGAATTCTCGATTTACATGGGTACGGATAGTTCCCAATTAGATAAAAGTGTGGAACTTATTTATAAAGAACTAGATAAACTCAAAAACCAAAAACTGGGAACGGTTCAATTAAACCAAGCCAAACAGCAAATCAAAGGACAAATTGCATTAGGTCATGAAAACGGGTTAAACATAATGTTGGCGTTAGGCAAAAGTTTACTTACCTATGGAAAGGTGGATTTGATGGAAGATATATACCACCAGATTGATCAAATCTCATCACAAGATCTATTTGATGTAGCCAACGAGTTATTTGATCCCAATCAACTTAGCTCTTTAATTTACGTACCAAAAAAATATTAATCATGAATTTTTTAGATCCTAAATTAGACGATTACGTAGTTAACCATACGGAAAACGAACCTGCCGATTTAAAAGAGTTAAACCGGAGGACCTGGATTGAAATTTTAAATCCAAGAATGATTGCCGGTCATTTTCAAGGGCGGGTTTTAAGTATGTTAAGTCATATGATACAGCCCGAAAACATTTTAGAAATCGGAACTTACACCGGCTATTCTGCTATTTGTTGGGCCGAGGGTTTACAAAAAAACGGACATATTCATACCATTGATAATAATGAGGAGTTAGAAGATATGGCCAAAGAATATGTCCAACGTTCTGGTTTTGAAAATCACGTTCATTTTCATATTGGAAATGCCCTAGACTTGATTCCTACCCTCGAAAAGCAATGGGACATTGTATTTTTAGATGCGGACAAATCCAATTACACCAATTATTACAATATGGTATTTGATCGTGTAAAACCGGGCGGATATATCATTGCGGATAATGTACTTTGGAATGGAAAAGTAATTGACGAAAAGGCCTTTGATGAAATGGATACCAAAGCCATTTTGGAGTTTAATGAAATGGTACAACAAGACGATCGGGTTCAAAATGTATTATTTCCAATTCGCGATGGATTAATGGTCGCCAGAAAATTATAATTGTCAAATTAGCAATTTCCCTTTTCAATCTTTCTGTATTCCTATAAAGTTGGCAACTTTTATTATTTAAATATGAAAACAATACAAATTGTAACTATGTTTGTAGGAAGTCTAATTTAATAAAGTGAGTGCTTATTAAAAGGCTTCGTATTTATCACACCATGTTAAGAAAAATATTTTATTCTATACCTTCATCTTGGAGGTTTTGGGTTAGACGAATCATTTTCCTACCTGAAGATATGTTATCTAGACGATCATCATTAATGCCTCCCAAGGGGTTAATATACACAGGTAGAGGTGATTTTATTGGTCAAGGAAACGCCTATGTTGACCTGTTTATTAAACATGGTGATTTAAAACCAAATGCTAACTTCTTGGACATTGGAAGCGGAATCGGACGTGTGGCTATCCCCCTATCGGAATACCTGTCTAACACTTCTGACTATCAAGGGTTTGATGTCATTGAACTTGGTGTAAATTGGTGTCAGCAGAACATTACTGCGAAGTTTGAAAATTTTCAATTTAAATATGTACCCCTTCTAAACGATTTATATCGGGACAACGGGGATGATGCTGCAAGTTACAAATTTGAATATCCAGAAAGTCATTTTGATTTTGCCTGTTCAGTATCCGTTTTCACCCATATGATTCCAACCGAAGTAGAGAACTATTTCAACGAATTGGAAAGGGTAATGAAACCAAAAGGTAAAATTTTCGCTACCTTTTTTATTATTAATGAAGAAAATTCCAAATTGATGCAGGCAAATTCCGGCTTCAATTTCAATCATAAATTGGACGGGTATTATTTAATGGATGCCACTGTTAAAGGAGCAAATGTAGCCTTTGAAGAGGAATATCTGTTAAATGAAATCATCAAAACAGATCGGTTTAAAATCACCACTAAGAGCTATGGTCATTGGTGTGGACGTGATAAATCGGAAAGCTTCGACTTTCAAGATGTCTACATTATCGAAAAAAATTAATTTTATTTTTCTAGAATAAAACGGATGGCTCTTTGGGTCATTTCCTTCATCATTATACTTGGATTTACACCTAGGAGGACAGAAATGTTTTTTTTATCCAAGCTTAAAGCTGATCTATTCTGTTGGTTTTACTACGTAATAAAAAGTCTAAGGTAACTATTGCTGCCATGGCTTCCACAATAGGAATAGCTCGAGGCACCACACAAGGATCATGACGACCTTTCGTTGCTAATGCGACCTCATCTAGGGTATTGGTTACCGTGTTCTGTGTTTTGGAAATAGTAGCTACAGGCTTGAAACCGATATTGCAACGCACCTCAGCTCCATTCGTTATTCCACCTTGAATACCACCAGAATTATTGGTACTCGTTTTTATTATTCCCTTATCTAGGACAAAAGAGTCATTTTGCATGCTTCCATATTCGGTACACCCTTGAAAGCCACTTCCAACTTCAAACCCTTTTACCGCATTAATACTCATCATCGCATGCGCCAGGACGGCATTAAATTTATCGAAAACAGGTTCGCCTAACCCGGGATTGACACCCGATATCACACATTGAACTACACCACCCAATGAATCGCCTTCGTTACGGGCTTTCAAGATAGCCGCTTCCATTTGAGCAGCTACTATTTCATTTGGACATCGAACCAAGTTATTTTCGGCTAAGTGAATAGAATTAAAATCAACTTCTTGTGGGATGGATATTTCTCCCACGGCTTTTACAAATGCTGCAATTTCAATGTTTTTAATCGCCAAAACTTGTTTCGCTAGCGCTCCCGTTACAACCCTACATGCGGTTTCGCGTGCCGAAGATCTTCCTCCACCTCTATAATCTCTAAACCCATATTTGGCATCGTATGTGTAATCGGCATGCGATGGACGGTATGATTTTTTAATTTCCGAATAATCGGCAGAGCGTTGATCTTTATTTGCAATGTAAAATCCAATGGGAGTTCCTGTGGTTTTTCCTTCGAAAGTACCGGAATGAAACACGACCTCATCTTCTTCTTTACGTGAAGTGGTAATCTTCGATTGTCCAGGTTTTCTTCTATCCAATTCTTTTTGAATAGCATCCATGTCAATAACTAATCCAGCAGGACACCCATCAATGACACCACCAATCCCTACCCCATGACTTTCGCCAAAAGTGGTCAATCTAAATATTTCTCCGAAGGAGTTTCCCATGACTAATTGCGACCAGGGTAACGTTGATCTGATGTAGGTGCATCATTATTTGCCTTTACATCAGAAACCATGTATTTGGTTTCACCCAACCATGGGAATACGAAATACTTCTCTTTATAAAACAACTGCACATCAAAACCGGTTAACTCCTCCATTTTCTTTACCAAGTCAGGATCATTCGGAATAGAAAACTCAAAGGATTCATCTAAGGTCCCTTTGGTTACCGCTCCAAAAGCATTCACGTTTAACTGACCTTCATAGGTTTTAAAGATGGTACCTCTTTTACTGACCTTAATTAACGTTCCAGCACGTACACCTTCACTATATGTTCCAAAATAAAAGAACGCCATAATAGCTATTAAAATAGCTACCAAAATGATTACAACTTTATACATATTCTAGGTTTTACGACTTAGGCTTCTTCTTCCCAAATCATGGCTAAGTTAATAATTGTTTTTACAGCTTTTTGCATGTCTTGAACACTTACCCATTCCTTTTTAGAATGAAACGCATGTTCGCCTGCAAAAATATTAGGACATGGTAAACCCATAAACGATAATCGAGATCCATCTGTCCCTCCACGAATAGCACCTCTTTTAACCGGTATCTCCGACCTAAGAATGGCTTTTACTGCATTTTCTGCTACTTTAGGATGCGCATCAAGTACATTTTTCATGTTACGGTATTGCTCCGTCACTTTGAATGTATAGGTAGATTCTGGGTAATTGTGCATCACATTTCGTACAATGTTTTCCAATTCCGACTCAAACATAGACAGTTCGGCATCTTTAAAAGATCGAATAATAAACGTCAATTTAGCACCTTCGGCCGTTGAATTACATTCTAAGGGATGAATAAAACCATCTCTATCAAATGTAGATTCTGGCGACAATCGATCCTTGGGTAAATTTGCTAAAATACTTCCTGCAATTTTCACCGCATTTTCCATTTTCCCCATGGCAAAACCGGGATGCGCACTAACTCCAGTAATTTCAATTTCTACGCCATCTGCGGAGAATGTTTCATCTTCTATAGAACCTAAAGTCTCTCCATCAATGGTATATCCAAAATCAGCTCCTAATTTTTCAATATCCACTTTATCCGCACCTCGACCAATTTCTTCATCAGGTGTAAACAGGATTCTTATTTTCCCATGTTTTACTTCTGGGTTTTCATAAAAATAATGCATGGCATCCATTATCTCAGCCAGCCCTGCTTTGTTATCGGCTCCTAACAAGGTTAATCCGGAAGCGGTGATGATATCATTTCCTTTTTGCGCATTTAAATCGGGATGTTCAGAAGCCTTAATTACTACCGAGTGATCGTCTGGCAATACTAAATCCGCCCCTTGATAATTGGTATGAATAATAGGTTTTACATCCTTACCTGGAGCATCTGGGGAAGTATCCATATGGGAACAAAAACAAATGGTTGGTACATTGTCCTTATCTGTATTTGCAGGTAATGTCGCATATACATATCCCCATTTATCCATCTCCGCATCGTTTATCCCGATGGCATGAAGTTCCTTTACCAAAACCTGGGCTAGGTCCTTTTGTTTCATGGTGGAGGGAATGCTAGTACTATGTACATCACTTTGGGTATCTATTTGAACATAGTTCATAAATCGATCTACCGCAGTATAATTAATTTTCATTTGAATTTGATTTTGTTAATTAGGTTGGATTTAATTACAAGGACATCAATCCGTCAATTTTCTCAGCCAATTTGTAGGTTTCAATTACAGACTGGGCACTAGGCATTCTATCCTTTCCGGTAACACTTAAGTATTTTCCGGTTTTGGATTCTTTTAAAGTAACAATGGCTGTAGCTGAAAATAACTCCTCAGCTAAAGCTAAATTCCTATTGTTATTCGGAATAATGAACTTGAACAGATAGGTACTTGGAAACTTATGGTGTTCTTCCAGTTTTGCCGCCAAATTATTATAGAATTTTTCCTTTTCGTTCATCTTGGTGTACTTTGATGCAAAGGTAGTCTTTACCCCATTTTTTTGGATTCTCAAATCCAATAAATAATCAATAGAAAGCAAAGAATTGTAAGTGGGTACTAGTTGTGATAACTAACCTACCTTTGCGCCAAAATTGAACCACGTGAAATTTCAAGATTTAAACTTAAATAATACGCTATTAAATGCCATTGAAGAGATAGGATATGACACGCCTACTCCTATTCAAGAAAAAGCTTTTCCAGTTGTTATGTCGGGACGAGACATGATTGGAATTGCCCAAACCGGTACGGGTAAAACTTGGGCGTATTTATTGCCTTTAATTCGTTTATGGAAGTACACTAAAAGTATGCATCCTACGATGTTGGTTTTAGTACCCACCCGGGAGTTGGTACTTCAAGTAGTTGAAGAAGCGGAAAAGCTAACGGAATACTCCAATCTTCGTGTAGGTGGATTTTATGGAGGTACCAATATCAATACCCAAAAGCAATTGGCTTATCATGGACTTGATTTGATTGTTGCTACTCCGGGTAGATTATACGATTTAGGTTTTTCGGGTGCATTGCGATTGAAAAACATCAATAAGTTAGTTATTGATGAAGTAGATGAAATGATGAATTTGGGTTTTAGAACACAGCTAACCAATATTTTTGAGTTGTTACCTGAGAAACGTCAAAACGTTATGTTTTCGGCCACGATGAACTCGGAAGTTGAAAAATTGATTCACGGTAAATTTATTGAACCATTAAAAGTTCAAATTGCACCAACCGGTACTCCGTTAAAGAAAATTGAACAGAAAGCGTATTCCATTCCGAACTTCAATTCGAAAGTGAATTTGCTAAATAACTTCATCCATAATGATGAAAGCTTTACCAAAGTTTTAGTTTTTGTAAAGAACAAACGTTTGGCCGACCGCCTATTTGAACGAATGGAAATGGAATTTCCTGGATTAAGTAGAGTTATTCACTCCAATAAAATGCAAAATTACCGTTTTCGTTCGGTAAAAGCATTTCAAGAAGGCACCTGTAAAATGTTAATTGCCACCGACATTATTGCACGTGGTATTGATGTAGAAAATGTATCTCACGTTATCAACTTTGATATACCCGAACATCCCGAAAACTATATGCACCGAATTGGTAGAACCGGTCGTGCAGAACTCAGTGGTATTGCCATGTCATTTGTTTCTGAAATGGAATTAGGTCTAATGGCCAACATTGAAGGCTTGATGAAACAAAAGGTAGCCAAATTTGATTTACCCGAAGGCATTAAAATCAGTGAGGATTTAATCAAAGAAGAAATTCCTGATAATTTAGACCGTTCGTATGTGAAGGGTTCTAAAAAACCGGAATTAGCACCCGGATTTCACGAGAAAAAAGAAAAGAACAAGAAAACGAATCAAGGAGGTTCTTACCGTGAAAAGGTTAAATCAAAATACAAGAAACCAAAAACGAGAGGGCAAAAAAGAAAGTAATTTCTAACCACTCCAAATTCATATTTCGTTCTTCTTATATGAAAAACATACGCCTGTTTTTGTATTACTTTAGTGATTCATAAATATTTTTTAGAATGATTAAAAAGGCAGCGGTCGTATTTCTGGGGATTTTGGCAGGTATAATTGGGTTCTTTTTCTGGGGTAGTTCGGCTTCTCATTCATCGGCAGAATACCAACAAATCATTTCTAAAACAGAAATGATTACACCGGAAGCTAGAGATACCGTATCCTTAATCACCTTCAATATTGGTTACCTCTCGGGAATGACCAATAATAAATCGGTGGATCGTACATCGCAGCTATTTGATAATCATCTGCAACACGGCATCGAAGTATTTCAGAAATTAAAGCCTGACTTTATTGCCTTTCAAGAAATCGATTTTGCATCGGACAGAAGTTACCAAGTTAACCAGTTAGAAGAAATTCAAAACTCCCTCCTATTTCCATTTTCCAGCAAGGCTGTAAATTGGGATAAAACCTACGTCCCTTTTCCATATTGGCCATTGAGTCAGCAATTTGGGAATATTTATTCGGGCCAAGCTATTGTGTCCAATTTCCCCATCTTGGCTATGGAAGTCATCCCATTAAGCCAACCCATAGACAACCCTTTTTATTACAATGCATTTTATTTAGACCGTTTAATTCAAGTAGCTAAACTCAACGTGGGCACGAAGGAATTGGTCATTCTAAATGTCCATTTAGAGGCTTTTCATGCCAATACACGTAATGAACAAATTAAACGGGTTCTTAAAGAATTCCACAAATACTCGGAAAAATTTGCCGTGATTTTGGTCGGTGATTTTAATAGCACCCCCCCAGGAGCATCTTATCCTTATCAAGATGATCAGGTGATACAAACCTTATTAGCTGATTTTAAAATGGAAATGGCCATTGAAATGGATGAGAATAAAAGGTACGAAAATGAAAATTTCACCTTCCCTTCAGATTCACCTACTCGTAGGTTAGATTACATCTTTTATAATCCTAAATTTGTCCAGATTTTAGAGGCACGGGTAATGCATGAAACGGAGCAAATTTCGGATCATTTACCGGTGTATATGAAGTTTGTCTTACGTTAAACGATTATTCTCCACACCATCAAAAAAATAGCCATTATAGGAGGCGGTTCAGCCAGTTTAATTACGGCCGAAAAGCTAAGTCCCCAATTTGAAGTTTCCATTTATGAAAAAGGGAAAACGATAGGTCGCAAGTATTTGGTGGCAGGTAAGGGAGGTTTTAATCTGGCCCATCAATTAGGAAAAGAAGAACTGTATCAAAAATATGCTCCATCCTCCTTTTTAAAACAGGCACTGCATGATTTTGGGGTGGATGAATTACGCTCCTGGTACTCCCAATTGGCTATCCCTACATTTGTAGGTACCAGTGGTCGAATTTTCCCGGAGAAAGGAATATCCCCAGCAGATGTGTTACGAAAGATCAAAAAAAAGCTCCAGAACCAAAATGTACAGGTATTCACCGAACATGAGTTTGTGGGTTTTACAGAAGATTATATTCCCATAATTAAATACCAACAAGAGGAAAAAGCCATAGATGCAGACATTTTTATATTTAGCTTGGGTGGTGGCTCTTGGAAAGTAACCGGAGTCAATTCGGAATGGATGCAATACTTCAAAAATTTAGGAATCTCTACCCGACCCTTTCAAGCGGCCAATTGTGGACTAAATGTAGATTGGCCCATGAGTATACAAGATTTTCATATTGGAAAACCTTTAAAGAATATTGCCATTCGTCAGGAGGATCGGCTCCTTAAAGGAGAAGCCGTTATTTCTGAATACGGTATAGAAGGTAACGCTATATATCCTATTTCATCATCGGTAAGGAATGTATTAAATGAAAATAAACCAGTTTTCATTTCACTTGATTTTAAACCGAATCAAAGCGAAGAGGAACTGCTGGAGAAGATCCAATACTTGAAACCCCGTAACTTTGCCAAGGCATTAAAACTAGATGCCGTAAGTGCAAGTTTAGTGAAAGCTTATACCACCAAGGAACAATTTATTTCCCCTGAGAATTACTGTTGTTCCGTGAAGAATTTAAAAATACCCATTAAATCCTTGCGCCCCGTAGAAGAGGCAATTTCAACGGTTGGTGGAATCGAAATTTCGAATTTGAATTCGGACTTTTCACTCGTAGATTACCCGCATATGTATTGCATGGGCGAAATGGTAAATTGGGACGCTCCTACGGGAGGCTTCTTATTACAAGGATGTTTTTCAATGGGTGCTTTTGTGGCAACGCAATTATTACAGCATAAAAAAGCCGATTAAACTTAATTAACCGGCTTTCAAAAATTTATTTGGCTTTATTTACCTGGAACTACTCCCGTTAATTTCACCTCTGCACCTGCTCTAAGTACAGTAATATAAAACACTTGATTTGGTTTTAGCATGGCTAAATAATCCTCTATGGCGTCCATATCCATTTTAGGCTCTACTACGAAATCTCCAATTTTTATAATGATATCACCACCGGTAAGTAGTTCATTCCCTTCGATATTACTCTTATAAATACCTGGACGTAAACCACTCAACGCAGCAGGGGAACCCGCAGCTACCTTTTGCACTAATAAACCCATTTCTTGGGGTAAATTGAAAATGGTTCTTAACTCCCCACCAATGACCTGAAATTCGGCCCCATACCAAAATGGTTGATTTCCTTCCAGGTGGAGTCTACATATGTCACTTGTTACAACAAACCCAATGCCATCAAAACCACCACTTTGACTCAAAATAGAACTTACTATCCCAATACACTCTCCTTTAGTATTGAACATAGGTCCTCCAGAGTTCCCATGATTTATAGAAGCATCCGTTTGAAAGTACTCCGATTTGGAAAAGGCATACTGCTGACCTTTCTCTTTCAACCTACCACTGATATACCCAACAGACAAAGATCTTTCCAGTCCAAAAGGGGCACCAATAATGAAAATATTATCTCCAATATTCACCTCAGAAGAAGGCGCTATCTTAGCCACTGTATACTTCTTTGGCATCCAGATTAAGCGGATTAAGGCCACATCTGCAGTGGCATTAGTGGTAATTACTTTTGCTGGAATTTGCTCTCCTGAAGCAAAGTGTACAACTACTTCTTCGGCCAATAAAACTACGTGGGCTGCGGTCCAAATATCTCCCTTATCATTAATCAAAACTCCTGAGCCTAGGCCTTCGGAAGAAACCATACTTACTCCCCGAGAATTGTTACTTGCTCGGGCGTGATGTTCTTTGACCATGATGGTTACCACCGATGGGCTCATGTTCTTGTACAGTGTACTAAAGTCTTGAGCGAATAAGCCAAGGCTGATAAATAGACAAAGGGTAGTTAATGTGTATAGTTTTTTCATAAAATAACGTGTCGTGTTAATTACAATGATAAAATTAAATTGCTAATTTAGCTTAACTCACTCTCAATAAATCCATTAATCCTAGTAGCCAAAACATTGAAATCATGAATTGCCCTCATCTACACTCACTCCGTCCAATTTAATTGTCATTATTCAATATCGAATTTATACAACTTAGATAAAAACTTTTCCGTAACCCATAAGTATTCACTGGTTCCGTTGGTTAAATAACCCATGGTAAAAGCACGTAGATGTTTCGTCTTCTTCACAGACTCTTGAATTTCCTTAATTACTTGAGCTCCTTTTCCATCTGGATTGGACATACATGTAAGGTAGACCTTAGAGGGTGGACTATATATTTTTGTATGTTCATATTCAAAGCCGGTAATTTTCTCCCCATCTTCTAGCGTTACAACTTCCAAAGTTGCAATTCCTGTTAAAGGATTGCCAACATTATAAACCAAAAACTCATTGTTTAAGACCGAAAAGAAGGAGTACACCGCCCCGACTATTAACCGAATATCATATTTCTTTTCAAAAGTTACGGTCCGTTCCCATTTAATCTCTCCTTCTAGCGTTAATAAACCGAATCGAGAAGCTCGCTTATCCTCATTAATTACTTGATAGGCTATTTCATTGGTAGCTTCAACGTAAAAAAAGTCCACACCATATGCCCCAACATTTCTCATTTTATGGCTAAAAGAGCAAATCGGTATACTCTTACTAATGTCATTTTTCACAATTTCCCCATCCGAAGAAACAGTCAATAACACGGTCTTTGCCCCTTCTTCTGAAGCCGTTTTCTTTATTATGTAATTCAGAACAAAAACAAGAGCACCATTATTTTCACACATAAATTTATGTTTCGCAATAGTGTTCCCTTTGATATTATAGGATGGTAAAATTAATTTCTTTTCCGTTTTATTAAGATTCCTATCATATTGAACCCAACGTAATTCTACCTTTCCATCCTTTTTAGATTTTTCTGGCATGAGAAGAAAATTCATATGAGATTCACTTACGAAATGTGCATATAATTTCCAACCTTTTTCAGCTATTGAAATAAAAGGAGGGAAATCCTCTCCTACCTTAGCTCCGGTTAAAAATAAACGCCATAAAGGAAAACTGCCAAATGATTCATCTCTTAACCCAAAAACAAACTCTTCAGATTTAGACAAAAAGAATTTTCGATCACCCATACCATCTGGAATGGTCACAGAAAATTCTTTTTCAAAATCCTTGTTGTATCTTTCAACATCATTAGTTACAACCAATAAACCACCATCTTTTAATTCAAAAAGCTGATTAATACCATTGGTTTCTATATCCGGTTTTTGAGCAATTAACAAGGTGGATAATAGGGCTAAACTAAGGGACAAAAGTAAAGTTCTCATTATTATTTAAGTATTAAAAAGTTAAGGGACAAACATATACAAACGCAACCTCAAAACAAACGGTTTACCCCAACTTACCTGCAATAAACCCGGTAGTCCAAGCGGCTTGAAAATTGAAGCCTCCCGTAACGCCATCAATATCTAAAAACTCACCGGCAAAGTATAGGTTAGGAGAAACTCTACTCTCCATCGTTTTTGGATTAATATTCGATAACGCAATTCCTCCGCAAATCACAAACTCCTCTTTAAAAGTTGTTTTTTTAGTAATTTGATATTCATCATTTAAAATTTTATTGATGATTCTGTTTTTGCTTTTCTTATCTAAAGAATTCCAAGTACCGGATTCATCAATTTTCAGTTCGCTGAGGAAATGCATCCAAAGTCTATTCGGAATATCAAACGGATTTTTATTTCGCATTTTCTTCCCATTCTCCTCAACAAAGGAACGGAGCTGTTCTCTAAGCTCCTCTTCCTTTTTATCTCCTAACCAATTAATCTGAATTTTGAATTGGTATTCTCGATCGGCCAATTCGCGGGCTGCTAACGAGGATAGTTTAAGAATAGCAGGGCCACTCATTCCCCAATGGGTAATTAATAACGGACCTGTATTCTGAAGTTTTGTTCCTTGAATTTTTACCTGAGCATTAGGGCTTACAGTCCCCATTAACTCGGTAATTTTATCCGAAATATTGAACGTAAATAGCGAGGGTACCGGTGTTTTTATAGTATGTCCCAGACCTTTAAACAATTCAAATTTCTTTTCCGTGCTTTGTCCTCCAAGGGCAATAATTAC
>MAAC01018447.1_pt1 | contig 66074 bp, 57 predicted proteins | sample 1115981 | NCBI WGS metagenome assembly MAAC01 (sample SAMN04961126, study PRJNA320927) | seawater metagenome | isolation source: sample BD02T64 sea water enriched with oil for 64 days | place: USA:Gulf of Mexico | collected 2013-07-27 | reverse complement strand
AAACGACGCATTACTCATGCCATGCTCGCGGCACAACTCTGAAACCGGCACGCCGCCTTCGCCCTGACCCAAGATCGAAAGAATCTGCGCCTCAGTGTATCTGCTTTTCTTCATTCAAAAAATCCTCAGTCATTCTTGCCGAGAAAATTCTACTTTCGCATCCCCTTAGTTTCGGGGGGGATTACCGTTTAACCGGCGCTTGGGTGCGCGGCTTTACGGATAATTACTACTCCCCTGGGGACGTAATCATCGTTTACTACGCGCTCGACGAGCCATGTTGCTGTGTGCTCAGGAAGCCAACCCCTCTGCCCAAAGCGAGGCCCTATCTGGATCACGGGCTTCTGAAGTTGGTGCCGTTCATCTGTCACAATTAGTCGGAACAACTATCCCTTTTTGAATTCGGATCCGGGCGGTAAATCAGCCGCCATCGTCTAGACCCTGATCAAGACCTGCAAACTCAACCGCGTATATCCAGAGGCTTGGCTCGCATGAGTGCTGCAGCGCATCCAAGACCATCCGGCCTTCCGCCATAAACGACAGGGGCTCAATGCGTCCAGCATCCTGCCTGTCAAGACCGGTCTTTGTCTACCCAGATCGGGTTTGACCATGCACGCTTGCCGGTGCGATCAATGACGGTCACGCGGAGCCAGGGAGACTGAGACAATCGGTCCAACGCCAAGCGCCCGGTGGTCATCGACACCCCGTGTTGGGTCGCGGTTGCGGTCCCCTGCCCCTGTACGATGATCGTGACGCAAGCAGAACACTCCACTTCGATCCGTCCCTCGCGGTAGCGGATGTCATGAATTTGCGGACCTGAGCTGGAATAGTACTGGCCTTGCTTCAAGGCGTGCAACAGCGCCTCAGGAGAGTTCTCGGTTGCTTTGACCATAACCCAGCCGCCAAAATGGTCAGGAGTGTTAAAATGGGCATCATCTGTTGCAATCAAATTGAGGGGCCGACCCTCGTTCAGCAACGGCTCCAATGTGGAAAAGCCCTCACCACGGTCATTGTCTGCGGCGCAACCATAGTTGTAGACTTCCACCGCATGGGCGGCGGTGACACTGCTCGCATCCTGATGTGTCATGCCGGACCAATGCGGGTGTGCAAGAGCCACAAAGGCGCCTGCATCACGGGCCCGCTGAGCAATGCTGGCGGCCGTTTCAGACCCCTCGACAGCATTGAAATGCGGAGCATCTGGCGGGGCGAAGTCCAAAGGAAGCCCAACTGCAACAAGATGCCACAAGTTGCCATTCCCCATAGCGCCGGTGTGTAATTCAGCGCCCAAAATGGTGGTGAAACCGTCCTTGCGGCAATGTGACGTGTCAGTTATCGGATAGTCAAACAATCCAACAAAGTGATCCGTCAGGGCGATAAAATCATAGCCTTCGGCGCGATAGCGGTCACAGACCGTTTGCGGGTCCAGGGCTCCGTCGGATTTGGTGGAATGAGTGTGCAGGTTTCCACGGTAGAACCTGCCTGTGGCAGAGAAAATACTAGTAGGCATGGGGATTCTCGGTATTTGTTTGTGTGGCTACAAGATCTGGTTGAGAAACTTTTGCGTGCGGGCGTGCTGTGGGTTGCCAAAGAATCCAGCTGGATCGTTGGTCTCGACAATGTCGCCTTCGTCCATGAAAATCACCTCGTCGGCGATGGTTTTGGCAAAGCCCATTTCATGGGTGACCACGATCATAGTCATGCCGGTGTCGGCCAACTCGACCATCACATCCAGCACCTCTTTGATCATTTCTGGATCAAGCGCCGAGGTTGGCTCGTCAAACAGCATGATTTTGGGGCTCATGCAAAGCGAGCGCGCGATTGCCACCCGCTGTTGCTGACCGCCGGACATCTGGCCAGGATATTTGTTGGCCTGCTCGGGAATTTTCACCCGTTCCAGATACATCATTGCGGTTTCAATCGCCTCGGCCTTGGCCATTTTGCGCACCCAGATCGGGCCGAGGGTCAGGTTTTCGAGGATTGTCAGATGTGGGAACAGATTGAAGTTCTGAAACACCATGCCAACTTCTGTGCGGATGTGATCCAGATTTTTCAGGTTCTGTCCCAGCAAAATTCCATCCACCAGAATGTCACCTTCCTGATGCGTTTCCAGTGCATTAATGCAGCGGATCAGCGTCGATTTTCCAGATCCCGAGGGACCGCAAACCACTATCCGCTCGCCTTTACGGACCGTCAGATTGATGTCTTTCAGCACATGGAAATCACTATACCATTTGTTCATTTGGTTGATTTCAATGATGACCTCGCTTGAGGCGGCAGAGGCCAACTGGCCCTGTGAGGTGACACTCGTCATATTGTTTTCCCGGTATCTTTGGTCAATGTTTGTTGCCAGCCGATAGTTTCACTTCGAGATGCCGACTGTATTTTGACATTGAGAAGCAGAGTGTAAAGAACAGGATTGCACCGAATATCAGCGGCTCCTTGTGCAAGCCAATCCAGGGCACGTCTTTGCTGATGGATCGCAGCATGCCAAGGATGTCGTACAACCCAATGATCGACACCAGTGTTGTATCTTTCAGCAGTCCGATAAAGCTGCCGACGATGTTTGGGATCATATGTTTTAGCGCCTGCGGCATGACGACCAGCCCCATGGTGCCCCAGTAGCCGAGGCCAATAGTGTGGGCGCCCTCAAACTGACCCTTTGGAATGGCCTGCAATCCGGCGCGCACGGTTTCGGCCATATAGCAGGCGTTGAACAGCACCACGGCGATGATCACCTGCACCAGTTTGTTGAGCACAAAGCCTTCGGGCATGAACAGCGGGAACATGGTGGTGGCCATGAACAAAACGGTGATCAGTGGCACCGACCGAAAAATCTCGATAAATCCGGTGCTGAGCACCCGCACAACCGGCAACTTACTACGCCGTCCCAGGGCCAGGATGATGCCGCCCGGCAGGGCCGAGGCAATGCCAATGCCCGAAATCACCAGGGTGAGGAACAGGCCTCCCCATTTGGTCCAGTTGACCACCTCGACGTGCCAGCTCATCTGCCAGAAAAACACTGCCGCGTAGACCAGACCAGCCAGCAGCAACAACAGGTTGCGTTGGCTTTTTTCTGCTGCGGAGGTTTTGCCAAATAACTGGATCACAAAGACATTCAAGCTCACCCTGCGGGTCAACCCGGTGATCATGTTGGCCATGTTGATCGCAAATGCGACAATCGCGCCGGTGACCATGATCTGCAGGAACAGATTTTTGCTGCCGCCGGCAAACAGGTAACCTGCCAAGAACGGGTAAAAGGCGATTACGCTGACTGCGATCAGAACTTTGCCGTTTACGCGACCCATCCACAGCGGCGCCATCCACAGCGCCAGCAGCAATCCGCCAAAGTTAATACGCCAGATCTGATCCCGCGGGTAGCGGCCGTAGAAAATGTTGTCGAACCAGTCGATTACCCCGGCCCAGCAGGCGCCTGTCAGGCTGTTATTGAAACATTCTCGGCGGTTTTCAGCGACGAAAGTCGCGTCCCAAAAGCCCCAGATAAAGACGCTGCTGAGGGTCAGGTAGATGACATACAGTGTCACCAGTGTCAGCAGAGTATTGAAGACCGAGCTGAACAGATTTTTGTGCAGCCAGCCGACAACGGAGGTTTCCGACAGCGGGGCTGCGCGGGCGGTGGTTTTCTGCGCTTTGATAATCGCCATGGCTCAGCGCTCCACCAGTTGGACACGTTTGTTGTAGATGTTCAAAAAGAACGAGATGGTCAGGCTGATGGCCATGTAGAATGCCATGGTCATGCCAACCATCTCCACCGCATACCCGGCTTGGTTCAGCCCCGTCTGCATGAACAACGACACGATATCGGCATAACCGATAGCAATGGCCAGTGACGAGTTCTTGACGGTGTTCATCCAGTTGCTGATCAAAGGCGGCACAATGGCCGGCATCGCCTGCGGGATGATCACCAGCGCCATGACCCTGCCCGGCTTCAGGCCAATGGCCATCGCGGCATCTTGCTGGCCCCGGTCAACTGACAGGATACCAGCCCGCACCGACTCGGCAATATGTGCGGCGTGATAGATGCTCAGCGCCACAAGCAGCGCCAGAAAGGCTGGCGGCAGGCTGGTGCCACCCTGAAAATTGAACCCCGTCAGGGCAGGCACATCCCAGTCCAGCGGCATGCCAGTGGCCACAAACACCAACCCCGGCAGCAAAACAATAACCGCGAACGATGGCAGCAGGGTTTTGATTTGAGTGCCGGACTTGTCTTGCAGCTTGCGGGTCTGGCGCCGGAAGATGATCGCACTGATGATAGCAACAGCCAAGGCAACAAGGGTCATCCAGAACAATTCACCTGGGATTGGCGACGCCATGTACAAGCCGCGATTGTTCAACAAGACCCGCTCGGCCCCAAAGGACAGATCAATGGTTTTTTTGACCACAGGCAGCAGGCTGAACACGCCAATATACCAGAAAACCACTTGGATCAGCAGCGGCACATTGCGGAAAATTTCCACAAAGGCCAACGCCACCTTGGCGACCAGCCAGTTTGGCGACAAGCGCAGAACGCCAACAAAAAAGCCAAGCACAGTGCTGATGGCAATGGCCAGCGCCGAGATCAGCAGCGTGTTCAGCGCTCCGATCAGAAAAATACGGCCAAAGGTACCAACGCCGGGTGTATAGTCGATCAGCTTGAAATCTGTATCGAAACCGGCCGTTGCATTGATGAAACCAAAGCCGGTGTTCATGCCGCGGGCTTCGAGGTTCTGGGCGGTGTTGGTCACCAGATACCAGGCCAGAAATCCAACGATCCCAGCGGCCAGAACCTGATACATAGCCGCGCGCACCCGCTGGTCCTGGAACAGATTGAACCGCTCTTTTGGCCGTATACGAACAGCAGGCATCGATTCAGTTTCAGACGTCACAATGGCATTCCGGTTTTGATGTGATTGCGGCGCGTACATCTCGTCGGCCTATATTGAAGGCGCCGGACCAAAAGCCCGGCGCCACACTATGGTTAGCGCATTGGCGGCGAATACATCAGGCCGCCTTCGGTCCAGAGCGCGTTCAGAGTACCGGCACGTTTGATTCCGATCGCCTGCTCACCACTGCCAATATAGGCGTCATAAATCTCACCATAGTTGCCAACAGATTTGATGATGTTGTAAGCCCAGTCGGTTTCCAGCCCCAGCCCTTCATTCAGGTTACTCTCGCCACCCAGCATCCGCAGGACACTTGGGTTGGTCGAATTGGCCTTCATATCGTCGACATTGGCTTTAGTAACACCCAGTTCTTCTGCGGTGATCAGCGTGTAAATGCTCCACTGCACAACATCGCGCCATTGGCTATCACCCTGACGCACAGCCGGAGCCAGCGGTTCTTTGGACAGGGTCTCGGGCAGGATAATGTGATCCGCAGGCACCGGGAATGCGGCGTTATTGCCAGCCATGGAGGATTTGTCGTTGCTAACCGCATCGCAGCCACCGTTGACATAGGTGTCATCGCGCACGTTAAAATCTTCGAATGTGACCTGGCTGATTTTGAGATCATGCAGGCGGCTGAAATCGGTCAGGTTCAATTCCGACGTCGAGCCGGTTTTGACGCAGACTTTGGCACCCTTCAGCTCCAGCGCGCTGGTGATGCCACTGTCGGCACGAACGGTGAACCCCTGACCGTCGTAGAAAATAGGCGGCAGGAAATCGATGCCCAGCTGCGTGTCGCGGCTCATGGTCCATGTTGCGGTGCGCGACAACATGTCAGAGTCGCCATTAGCTAGGGCAGTAAAACGCGCCTGACTGCTAACAGATTGAAATTCTACAGCATCTTTTGAACCAAAGATGGCTGCGGCCACGGCCTGGCAGATAGAGACATCGAGGCCGTACCAGTTGCCTTCTGAATCCAGATTATAAAATCCCGGCGACGGCGGACCAACCTGACAACGCAGATGGCCACGCTCTTTGACGGTGTCCAATGTTCCCGCAGCAGAGACAGCAGTGGCGCCTGAAACAGCCATTGCAGCCGCAGCTACAGCAATAAGCGAGGCAGAATTTGTTTTGATTATCATGCAGTTTCTCCCAATTTCATACTGATGTTTGTAAGAAGCTCGTAGCGGAGCTGTCCAATGCCAATATTTTCATTTTGATGCAACAATTGCATGACACGGCTGGAGAAGACTGAAATTTGTGCCTGCGTTACTTAGGTGTCGGTTCCAAATCGCTGACTGTTACTGCAGTAGCGCTTGCCAAAACGTTTCCACTCTTGGCTCATTGAATTTGCAACACCGATAAATTTTAATGTCGACAATGATATCATCTTCCGGGTCCGCGGCGCGCACCAATCGTCCATTGCCCAGATCTTCGATCACTTGGGTACTTGGAATCCAGGCAAGACCAAACCCTTCTACAGCCATCGCTTTCAATGTAGTCCCACTTGAGGAATCATAGACAGAACGGAAATTCAGGCCGCTGTATTTCGTTTCCATATGATGCCGGATGGGCCAGGGCGATTGCATGGAAAGTGTGTGGAGGCAGGGGATTGGTCCCTTGGGCCTGTCGGGCAGCCAGCAACTCGCCGCTCCGGTGTTATTTGGGCAAACGACGGGAACCAGCGCTTCGGTACCCAGCGTTAGAGAGGTGAACAGTTCGGTGTCATCCTGAAAACCAATTTTTGGATCCTCATAGCATATAAAAAAATCAACCGACCCATCTTCCAGCGCCGCGAAATAGCTGCCGACTGTACTATACTCGGTTTTGACAACAAATTGATTGGCTTCGATATACGGCTGAAGACTCTTGAGCCAAGCTGGCATGAATATCTGGGCCAGCGTGCCAAGCGTCGCAAACCGCATGCGTTCCTTGTCTTCTTGGACTACTGTCTCAACCGCCTCTTTTGCCGTTGCGGCAAGATCTACAATCTCCTGCGCAACTGGAAGGAACAGTTTCCCCGCCTTGGTCAATTGTGATGGGTTGCCGGTTCGATCAATCAGAGGTGCCTCAATCCAGGCTTCAAGTGATTGAATGCGGCGGCTGAAAGCAGGCTGCGATACATAGCGCTGCTGGGCGGCAATCCGAAAGTTGCCGACTTCACTTAGCGCCAGAAAGTCCTTGAGCCACTTGAGCTCCATAACCTGTCCTCATTTGCTGTCACCGAGGCGAATTTCGATAGTCATTAGCAATATTTGGACCGAATTGTTATGGTTTTTGCAAGAAACTGACGCGCATTCAAATTCTCGCGTCTAGTAGCCAACAAGTCGCCTGCAGTGTTGCAATGGTGTCCTGTGCTAAAGCTGATTGTTGGGGCCGCCAGTTCGAAAATCTGGATCATGCTGTACGAGTGATTACACCCGTCTAAGTGAAGCTGTTTGTCAAAAGGCGTAAAGCGCCCTCTAGTGGCGGTCGAGGTCATGGGAGCTATTCTGTGGGCGGGGCTAAATCCTATACTCCTGATGTTTTCAAAGAGTTACACTCTAATCGGGCAACAAACTGTGTAGCAAACGGTTTTTGGGTTGCCCCGCCCCTGACCTACATGTATCAGACCCCAAGTGCCGATATGGTGGAATGGTAGACACGAGAGATTCAAAATCTCTTGCTTCACGGCGTCCCGGTTCGAGTCCGGGTATCGGTACCAACTCACAACCAGTTAAAATCATGCTGATGCTTGCTGACGTAGTCACGCGGTCATATAGCGCTCATACCAGATTATCAGGGTTTCGACTTTTGAGCTAATCCCACATTTTCTGGACTGGACCTGTCCCGCTTGTGTGCCGCCCCACGTGCTCGTTTATGCCATCATGCGTTCCAAAGCGGACGGGCTTTTCCTGTCCAATGCTGAGTACCTGCGATGGTGAAACCTTCTTATGAAGCCCAGTGCAACATGTTGCCCTCATGGCATTTAGGCAGAAACTGTTCAAATTTATGTTAAAAGCAAAAAGTTACACCCACCTCCTCACCCATTTAGAAAAGAGCACAAAGAAGCCCTCTACGTCTACCATTCCGCCACTCGGGCCTTGATGCATTCTCGAGGCCAAACCAGCGCTAACGACCAAAGACAGATCTCCCTCCAATGCCAACATTTTGACAATTTTTCCGTACCGCTTGTTGACCTGCCACCGACAGCGGTGTTCAACCCTATGCAACAGGTAATTGGATGAAAATTTATGCTGCGCAGCCTATATAACCGCACTATGGCCCTGGCCGATCACCCGCATGCCTTGTGGTGGCTTGCCATAGTGGCTTTTGTCGAAAGCTCGTTTTTCCCGATCCCGCCAGATGTGCTGATGATCCCAATGATCCTGGCACGCCCGACCCGCGCCTGGCTTATTGCACTTGTCGCGTTGGTGGCCTCGGTGTTGGGCGGGCTTCTCGGCTATGCCATCGGAGCGTTTTTCTACGACGGCATTGGTCAGCCGATACTGGAGGCCATGGGCAAAGGCGACGCGATGTTGGCCTTTAACACCAAGTTCAACGATTTTGGCTTTTGGGCCGTGCTTGGCGCCGGCATCACCCCGTTCCCGTTCAAGGTGATTACCATCATGTCAGGCTGGACGGGCATGCCGCTTGGAACCTTTGTGGCAACTGCTATTCTGGCGCGCGCGTTTCGCTTCTTCTTGGTCGCGGCCCTTTTATGGAAGTTTGGCACACCCATTCGTGACTTCATCGAAAAGCGTTTGGGGCTTGTTTTCACCGTCTTTATCGTGCTGCTGTTCGGCGGATTTCTCTTGATCAGGTATCTCTGACCCATGCGTCGACTTTTAATTCTTGCCGCTGCTGGCGGCTCTGCAGCCCTGCTGTTAGGGGCCCTTGGCTTTCAGTACATTGGTGACATGCCACCTTGCAAACTGTGCTACTGGCAGCGTTATCCGCATGCCGCTGCTGTTGGTATTGGTGTTTTAGCGCTGCTGATTCCCGGCGCAATATTACCATATTTAGGCGCGCTGGTAGCTTTGACGACCGCCGGCATTGGCCTCTATCACAGTGGCGTCGAACTCAAATGGTGGGAAGGCCCAAGCACCTGCACGTCCGGCCCCATTGCCAATCTAACACCAGAACAGTTGATGGAACAGATCATGGGCGCGCCTTTGGTACGCTGTGATGAAGTTCCATGGGAGATGTTCACTCTGTCGATGGCATCCTGGAACGCCATCGCATCCCTGGTTCTGGTCGCAGTGTGGATTGCGGCCGCAAAATCCACCAATCGGGTTTAACGCTTTCACGGATCCGAGGCCGCAGGAATCGCGGCCTCAGGTTTCTTTCTTGGTCGACAATAACAGATTGGTCTCGCTGCTGACCACGCCATCAAAGGTACGGATTTTGGCCAGAGCGGTATCCAGCGTTTCCAATGTCTCGGTGCCCAGCTCGACAATAAGATCCCAACGGCCATTGGTGGAATGAATGGCCCGCACTTCGGGGATACCCTGCAATTGGCGGGTTATCCGATTGGCGCCGCGCCCTTCGATACCAATCAGCATCAGCCCACGCACCGGATCGCGCAGGACATCCTCTTTGACAACAACTGTAAACCCCAGAATGTCGCCTCTCGCCTGTAACCGCTCGATCCGTGCGCGAACCGTGGTCCGTGAAAGGTTCAGCTGAATCGCCAAATCTGATAACGAGGCACGCGCATCATGGCGTAGCGCTGACACCAATCGTTCATCCGTTTTGTCCATAGAGACTTCCGTTTTGATAATTTGACCTCCTTTATGGACAAATTTTCCGCTGTATTCCACCGCAAAACGGAGATCAATTGAGGCCAATTGAAACCCCAACCAAGGAGGTCAGTCCGTGACCCCGCAAAACTGTATCCTCATAGGTGCTCCAGTGGACAGCGGCAAACGCCGGGCTGGCTGCTTGATGGGGCCCGATGCCCTACGCACCGCAGGGCTGTCTTCTGCATTGACCAGCCTAGGCCATCAGGTCGAAGATTTTGGCAATTTGGCCCCTGCCCCATATGATCCAGATGTGACCGATAGCCCGCTATTTTCTCCCAATGAAACCATCGGTTGGACCAAACAGCTGATCGAGGCCGCCGAACAGGCGATAGCCATTGGCCTACCCATTTTTTTGGGCGGCGATCACGCGTTATCGCTCGGTTCGGTTGTGGGAGTGGCAAATTACGCCGCCAGCCAAGGCCGACCTCAGTTTGTGCTTTGGCTGGACGCCCACACCGATTTTCACACCCCACACACAACTGATAGCGGCAACTTGCACGGCACCCCGGTCGGATATTTCACCGGGCGGTCCGGTTTTGAGGGATTTCCTCCGGTGCAAAACCCTGTGCCGCAGGAAAACGTCTGCATGATCGGGCTGCGCTCAGTAGACGGTCCGGAACGTATGGCTCTCGAAGCCACCGACATCCGCCGCTTTGACATGCGCCAGATCGACGAAGGCGGCATTGCTGGACCGCTGGCCAGTTTCCTTGCCCAGGTTACGCGCGCCAATGGCATGTTGCACGTATCGCTCGACGTCGATTTCCTGGACCCATCGGTTGCCCCCGCCGTTGGCACCACAGTGCCCGGCGGCGCCACAGTTCGCGAGGCACATTTGGTCTGCGAAATGCTGCACGATTCAGGCCTGATGACCTCGCTTGACCTCGTTGAGCTCAATCCTTTCCTGGATGAACGCGGTCGCACCGCACATCTCATGGTTGATCTCTGCGCCTCAGCCCTTGGCCGCCGCGTTTTCGACCGCCCAACCCGGAGCTTTCAATGAGCCACAACACCCAACCCTCGGACAAGGCGTTGGTGCCTTTTGTAAGCGTCGACAATATGATGCGCCTCATTCATCATGTAGGAATCGAGCAAATTCTCTGCGATCTCGCCGCCTATATCGAGGATGACTTCAAACGCTGGGAGCTGTTCGACAAAACGCCTCGGGTGGCCAGCCACTCGGACGTTGGGGTCATTGAGCTGATGCCGACATCAGACGGCGAGGCTTACGGCTTTAAATACGTCAACGGCCACCCCAAGAACACCTCGGAAGGGCTGCAAACCGTCACCGCTTTTGGCCTGCTGGCTGATGTCTACACCGGTTATCCAGTGCTGCTGACCGAGATGACAATCCTGACCGCGCTGCGCACTGCTGCGACCTCAGCGATGGTGGCAAAGTTCCTGGCCCCAAAAGGCGCGGATACCATGGCAATGATCGGCAACGGTGCACAGTCGGAGTTCCAAAGTCTGGCGATGAAGGCTATCTGCGGCATCACCTCGGTTCGGCTATATGACAAAGATCCTGCCGCCACTGCCAAATGTGCGGCCAATCTGGCAGGCACCGGCTTGGATGTGGTGATCTGCAAGTCTCCCGAACAAGCCATCGAGGGCGCACAGATCCTCACCACCTGCACCGCAGACAAACAATGTGCCACCATCCTCAGCGACAACATGGTTGGTGTCGGCGTCCACATCAACGCCATTGGTGGCGACTGCCCCGGCAAAACTGAACTGGCTGCAGGTATCCTGTCGCGCTCGGATGTCTTTGTAGAATTCCCAGAACAAACTCGCATCGAGGGTGAAATCCAGCAAGTGGCCGAAGATTTCCCAGTTACCGAAATGTGGCAGGTGATCACCGGTGCCAAGCCGGGCCGCAGCAGCGACCGTCAGATTACCCTGTTCGACAGCGTCGGCTTTGCCATCGAGGATTTTTCGGCGCTTCGTTACATCCGGGATCGCATTAAGGGCAGTGATTTCTTCTTTGAACTCGACATGTTGGCCGATCCGGATGATCCACGCGATCTATTCGGTATGGTTCAGCGCGCCGCACCCTGACAACAATTGGCCCGGCGATACCGCCGGGTCACTCATCGTTTATCGAGGCCGTCGCAAAACTGACAAGACCAGAACCGATGCATTTTCTGTCATCCTGTGGACTGTAAATGGTTCAATGCCATGAATAATTTTAAGTCATGGCCTCACCTTCCCCCCTTAAAGACCTCCACATTTCTGATTTCCGATGTTGGATCAACTGAGAGCAGCCCTCATGTACCATGTACCAATCAGTCAATGATCTCTCTTGAAGTGTCGCCAAGCTCACTCTACGCTTAGGAAAAGAGCTATTGTCCAGGTGGTCTCAAGATGCGTGCGAACAAGCGGGATGAGTTGGTGCAAAAAGCGCTAACCGTGTTTTACGAGAACGGCTTTAACGCGACCGGTATGGATATGTTGGTGAAAGAAACCGGCATATCTAAAACCTCGATGTACAAGCACTTCAAAACCAAAGAGGATTTGATCCTGGCCGCGCTTCGCCTAAGGGACGAACTTTTTCGCAATATGGTGCTGCGGCGGATGGAAGAGTTATCCGATACGCCCAAGGGGCAAGTTTTGGCAATGTTTGACGCGTTGGCCGAATGGTTCCTTAGCCACGAATTTCATGGCTGCATGTTCATCAAAGCCTCTTGCGAGTTTCAAGACAAGAACCATGCCATCCGTCGCCAATCGGCCGAGCACAAACTGTTGATCGCAGAACACATTCAGAAATTGCTTGTGGAAGCCGGGTACGGCGCTGCCGAGGAACTAACACGTCAATTAATGGTGCTGAAAGAAGGTGCCATCGTTGCAACACATGTCAGCCAAAGCAAAACAGCAGCCGAGGATGCCAAAAACGTAGCGCAGATATTGCTTGAAGGCTCAAGCGCCTAACCACCCGGATTAAATTCTGACAGCGACACGCCTTTGTCGCTTAATTCCAGAAATGCCCCCGGAGCCAGAGCGGTCCAACCATCTTCGTCCGGCTCTAACGGTTCGGACACCACAGCCCAACCCTGTCGGGTTTCACTCCACCGGTAATAGACGGATGGCGCGATGTGATCAGATGAATACCGTACCGCAAACAATCGCTTACCATCTGAAAACGCCGCCGACAGGCGCATATGCGGGGTGCTGCCACGCTGGCGAGACAGGCTCTCTAACCGTGCAACTGCGCGGCTCAGAGCGCCTTTCGGATCTCGATCAAGCCCCTCGCCCAATGCCATCAGAAACAGAACTTCGCTATCAGTCGCACCTTTTCGATGCTTGTATAAATCATCTGGCACGCACATATCGGCTTGCTTGCGGAAATGCTCAAAGCCACCTGCCTGACCATTGTGCATGAAGCTCCAGGTGCCGACAGTAAACGGGTGACAATTGTTGCGGCTGATTGCTGAGCCAGTCGAGGCGCGCACATGGGCCAGAAACAGCCCGGATCGGATGTGATGCGCCACGGATCGTAGATTTGGGTCGGACCAGGCCGGATATACATCACGGTAAAGACCCGGTTCCGGGCGGGTGTCATACCAGGCGACCCCAAACCCATCCCCATTGGTTGAGGTTTTGCATTCCTCAGCCTCTTGGCTTTGGGCGATCAGCGAATGGTCAGGACGTGAGATAATATCTTCGAGAAAGATCGTTTCTCCCAAATAGGCAGCCCATCGACACATGGTGGTATCCTTCGCAGTCAGGAGTGAAGTTGGTCAAGTCTTCCAACTCATCGCCATCCCTATACAGGGCGCACCAACAGGTCGAGTGTGGCAGCGCACAATCAGCTGTTCATTCTTATGGCTTGCAGCGTGAAATGCGGTCGGCAGGCGACAAACATCGCCGTTTCTGGACCTACATTGCCTGCAGAATTGAGTATGAATTTATGCAGCCATTATTCCGATGGTTTTTCCTTAGCTCACCCCGAAAGCCCATTATGCCCGTCCAGTATCTATACCTGATTGTCGCCGTCGTGGCCGAGACCATAGGCACCACAGCCCTACAAGCCAGCCAGCAATTCTCTCGGCTTCTGCCGTCGCTGCTTGTCCTGGCGGCCTATGGCTTTTCATTCTACATGATGGGACTGACTCTGCGGTATATGCCAGTGGGAATAGTTTATGCGATTTGGTCCGGGCTGGGTATCGTCATGATTGCCGCAATTGGCTATGTGGTTTTTGACCAACATTTGGATCTACCAGCGGTTTTTGGGATGGTACTGATCGTGATTGGCATCCTGATCATTCATCTATTTTCGAAATCCTCTGGTCACTGAACTGTAGGTCCGAAGGCACGTCGGGAAAATCATGGCGGCTATGATGTCGCGAAGATGCATTTTCTCTGGCCTTTGGCTGGCGATCACGCTATGGGCGCATCAACTCCCTTACAAAGGCTGACTTCATGGAACTGCGCAACATCGCGATCATTGCTCACGTGGACCACGGTAAAACTACCCTGGTGGATGAGATGCTGAAACAATCCGGTGTTTTCCGTGACAACCAGGCAGTGGCTGAACGGGCCATGGATTCCAATGATCTGGAACGTGAACGCGGCATCACCATCCTTGCCAAAGCCACCTCGGTGGAGTGGAAAGGCACTCGCATCAATATCGTCGACACCCCCGGCCACGCCGATTTCGGCGGCGAAGTTGAACGGATCCTGTCGATGGTAGACGGCGTTGTGCTGCTGGTGGACGCCGCTGAAGGCCCGATGCCACAGACCAAATTTGTGACTGCCAAAGCACTTGCGCTGGGGCTAAAGCCGATCGTAGTCGTCAATAAAGTCGACAAACCCGATGGTGAGCCAGACCGCGCACTGAATGAGTGTTTCGATCTGTTTGCCAATCTGGGCGCTACGGACGAGCAGCTTGATTTCCCCACTATGTACGCTTCCGGCCGTTCTGGCTGGGCTGATATGGAGCTCGACGGACCACGCAAGGACCTGTCAGCAATGTTCGACCTGATTGTTGAGCATGTCCCTGCCCCAGAACAGCAAACCCGCAAAGACGAGCCATTCCGGATGTTGGCCACCACGCTGGGCCACGATGCTTTCATCGGCCGCATGCTTACCGGCCGTGTCGAAAGTGGCACTGTGAAGGTCGGCGAAACCATGAAGGGCCTGTCGCGCGACGGAACTTTGATCGAAAACTTCCGGGTCACTAAGGTCATGGCCTTCCGCGGCTTGGAACAGCAGGCGATCGACGTGGCCGAAGCTGGGGACATCGTGTCAATTGCCGGTATGGCAACGGCTACTGTGGCTGATAGTATCGTGCATCCCGATGTCACCGAGGCGCTTGAAGCGCAGCCGATTGACCCGCCGACTATCACTGTCACCTTTGGCATCAACGACAGCCCTCTGGCTGGCCGTGATGGTAAAAAAGTGCAGTCACGTGTGATCCGTAACCGTCTGCTGAAAGAAGCAGAAACCAACGTTGCCATCCGCATCACCGACACCCCAGGCGGCGACGCCTTTGAAGTGGCCGGCCGTGGCGAATTGCAAATGGGCGTTTTGATCGAAAACATGCGTCGCGAGGGCTTTGAACTGTCAATCTCGCGGCCGCAGGTTCTGTTCCGTGACATCGACGGCGAACGCCATGAGCCCGTCGAAGAAGTCACCATCGATGTCGATGATGAATACTCGGGCGTTGTGATCGAAAAATTGACAGGCGTTCGCAAGGGGGCACTGACCGAGATGAAGCCAGCCGGTGCGGGCAAGACGCGCATCATCGCGCATGTACCATCGCGCGGGTTGATCGGTTACCAGGGCGAATTCATGACTGATACCCGTGGCACGGGCGTACTGAACCGGGTATTTCACGAGTGGGCTCCCTACAAAGGTAAGATCCCAGGCCGCCGCGCTGGTGTACTGATCTCGATGGAAAATGGTCAGTCGGTGGCGTTCGCGCTGTGGAACCTCGAAGAGCGTGGAAAAATGTTCATTGGCGCTCAGGCAGATATCTATCAGGGCATGATCATCGGCGAGCACAGCCGTGAGAACGATCTGGAAGTGAACCCGCTGAAGGGCAAAAAGCTGACTAACGTTCGGGCCTCTGGCACCGACGAAGCTGTACGCTTGACCACCCCGATCACCCTGTCGCTGGAACAGTCGATTGCCTATATCGACAATGATGAATTGGTCGAGGTCACACCAAACGCAATTCGCCTGCGCAAGCGTCACCTGGACCCGCATGAGCGTAAACGCGCGTCTCGCGCAGCCGGCTAATGAGATTTGGGCGCCCAACGTGGCGCCCTTTTTTCACTGTAAAATAAAATGGGCACCGGAAAAATCCGACGCCCATTTTGTTTTAGTAACACTCACTGACACAAACGAATAACCAAGAAGACTTGCCTACTCGCTGGTCTCCACCACCATCAACTCGCGTTCGGATGCTCCGCGAGCATGGGTCAAAGCCTGTTGATATTCGGGACTATGGTAGCATTCAACTGCAGCATCAACGCTGGGAAACTTGGCCACAACATTACGCGGCCGTTCCTTGCCCTCTAGCTGAACGAACCGGCCACCACGTGCGATGAACTCTCCGCCGTGTTTGGCAATCGCGGGTCCCGCCAATTCCGCATATTTTCCGTATGCTTCGGCGTCGGTCACCGTTACATGTGCAATCCAAAGTGCGCCCATATTATCCTCCCAGCACGTTTTCCGCAGCTTTAATCGCCGCTTCTGAATTTGTTGCGTCCCTACCGCCGCCCTGCGCCATGTCCGGACGGCCGCCACCGCCCTTTCCACCCAATTCGACCACAGCCGCCTTGACCAGATCCACAGCCGACAGGCTGCCTGTCAGATCCTTGGTGACGCCTGCGGCCACAGCCGCCTTGCCACCTGTGTCCGCAATCAACAATACAGCGCCTGATCCCAAACGCTCTTTGTGTTCGTCAATAAGGGCGGGCAAGTCACGACCGGACACACCAGTCAGCACCTGAGCCAAAAAGGCTACCCCGTTGACTTTTTTCGCGTCTTGACCGCCGCCCTGCCCAGCACCACCAGACATCGCCAATTCCCGGCGCAGTTGGGCAACCTCATTCTGCAAAGATTTACGGTCGTCCATCAGCGATTTAAGGCGATCAACAACTTCATCCGACTGCGCTTTCAATGCGCCTGTTACGGCGGCCAATCGTGCAGATTCTCTCTCAAGATGAGCAAAGGCCGCAGCGCCAGTCAGAGCTTCAATCCGGCGAACACCAGACGAAGAGGCGCTGTCCCCAAGTAATACAAAAGTGCCAATATCGCCGGTCTGCTTCACGTGGGTCCCACCACACAGCTCGATCGAATAGGTCATGCCATCGCGCCCTTTGCCTGTATCGGCTTGGCCCATAGACACCACACGAACTTCATCACCGTATTTTTCACCAAACAGGGCTTGAGCCCCAATTTCGCGCGCGTCATCTGGCGTCATAATGCGAGTTTCAACCACGGTGTTTTGGCGGATATAGGTATTCACATCAGTGGCAACTTTGGACAATTCTTCAGCCGACAGTGCCTTGGAGTGGCTAAAGTCAAACCGAAGACGATCAGCCGCATTCAGCGAACCACGTTGTGCAACATGCTCTCCCAATGCATCGCGCAGGGCTTCGTGCAAAAGGTGTGTCACCGAGTGATTTGCACGAATGGCTGTACGACGCGCGTGATCGACCTGCAGCTGTGCAGCTGTGCCTGCATCAATCCGACCCTCGGTTACCTCAGCACTGTGACTGAACACACCTGCAGTCTTTCGGGTTATCGTCACCTTCGCCACACCGCTATCGGTACGGATCACGCCGCTATCGCCGACTTGGCCGCCAGACTCAGCATAAAAAGGGCTTTGGTTCAGAATGATCTGAACCGTCTCACCCAGATTGGCGGATTTTACTTCGGTTCCGTCTTGAACCAGAGTGGCGATCTGCCCCTCGGCCTGCTCAGTGTCATAGCCAAGAAAATCGGTGGAGCCATGAGCTTCCGCAATATCAAACCAAATGGTGCTATCAGCCGCCTCTCCCGAGCCAGTCCAAGCAGCACGTGCCTTGGCTTTTTGCTCGGCCATTGCAGTATCAAAACCATCGGTATCAACTGTACGACCCTTTTCGCGCAGCGCATCTTGGGTCAAATCCAATGGGAATCCAAAGGTGTCATACAATTTGAATGCGGCGGCACCAGGCAACGGAGCGCCCTGCTCCAAAGAGTCCAATTCGTCATCCAGCAGTTTCAACCCACGATCCAACGTTTGCTTAAATCGTGTCTCTTCCTGCAGCAGAGTTTCTTCGATCAGTGCTTGTGCTTGGCCCAGTTCAGGATATGCGGCACCCATTTGTTGCACCAATGTCGGTACCAACTGGTACATCACCGGATCCTTGGCACCCAGCAAATGCGCATGGCGCATGGCGCGGCGCATGATCCGACGCAGCACATAACCACGGCCGTCGTTTGATGGCATCACCCCATCGGCAAGCAGAAACGAGGTCGAGCGAAGGTGATCGGCGATCACCCGGTGATGAACGTTTTGGTCACCATATGGATCAACCGACGTGGCGTTGGCCGAAGCCTCAATCAGAGTTTTGAACAGGTCAGTGTCATAGTTATCATGACTGCCCTGCAACAGTGCGCCAATGCGCTCCAGCCCCATGCCGGTATCAATTGACTGCATGTCCAGCGCTGACATTGAGCCGTCTTCGAACTGCTCATTTTGCATGAACACCACGTTCCAGATCTCGATGAACCGATCGCCGTCTTCATCTGGGCTGCCCGGAGGTCCGCCTGGAATGTGGTCGCCGTGATCAAAGAAAATCTCGGTACACGGACCACAGGGACCGGTCGGACCCATCTGCCAGAAATTGTCACTGGTCGGGATCCGGATAATCCGGTCATCACTAAACCCTGCGACTTTCTTCCAAATGTCGGCCGCCTCGTCATCGGTGTGATAGACGGTCACCAACAACTTATCCTTGGGGATGTCGAATTCCTTGGTCAGAAGCTCCCATGCATAAGAGATTGCCTCTTCTTTGAAGTAGGCTCCAAAGCTGAAGTTCCCCAGCATTTCAAAGAATGTATGGTGCCGAGCGGTATAGCCAACATTGTCGAGATCGTTGTGCTTACCACCAGCCCTAACGCATTTTTGTGCAGAGGTCGCCCGGGAATAGTCGCGTTTTTCAACTCCCGTAAACAGGTTCTTGAACTGTACCATGCCTGAATTGACAAACATCAATGTCGGATCATTGCGCGGCACCAATGGACTGGATGCCACCACCTCGTGACCTTGTTTGGAATAATAGTTCAGAAAGGTGGAGCGGATATCGTTCAGAGTTGGCATTTTTGGGTCTCTTGACGGGCATTGGACAGCGTTCCGAGCAGGTGTAGCTGTCGCGCCCCGCGCTGTCCACAGTTGCCAGTGGTCCAACCCTAACGAAAAAAGGGTGCAAGCAACGCTGCACCCCAATTTGATTATATTCAGAGAGGTTTAAGCCTCGAGGATATCATCCTTGTCGCCCAAATCGGGACGATCAAACTCCAGCCCGTGCGCCGCACGGATCTTGTCTTCGATATCGATGGCGATATGCATATGTTCGCGCAGATAGGTTTTCGCGTTTTCACGACCCTGACCAATCCGTTCGTCACCATAGCTGAACCAGGAGCCAGATTTATTGACCACACCGGCCGCAACTCCAAGATCCAGAAGTTCACCCATTTTTGAGATGCCTTCGCCATACATGATGTCGAATTCCACCTGCTTAAACGGCGGAGCCACTTTGTTTTTGACCACTTTCACCCGGGTGGCGTTGCCAACAACCTCGTCACGGTCCTTGATGGCGCCAATGCGGCGAATATCCAGACGTACCGAGGAGTAGAACTTCAACGCGTTACCACCGGTGGTGGTTTCCGGCGAGCCAAACATCACGCCAATCTTCATGCGGATCTGGTTGATAAAGATCACCATACATTTAGACTTGCTGATAGACCCAGTCAGCTTGCGCATTGCCTGGCTCATCAGACGCGCTTGCACCCCAAGGCTACTGTCGCCCATGTCGCCCTCAAGCTCAGACTTGGGGATCAGTGCCGCCACGGAATCAACTACGATCATGTTGACCGCGCCAGAGCGCACCAGAGTGTCGGTGATTTCAAGGGCCTGTTCACCTGTGTCGGGCTGCGAGATTAGCAGCTCTTCCAAGTTCACACCCAGTTTTTGCGCATACATCGGGTCAAGTGCATGTTCCGCGTCCACAAAGGCACAAACACCGCCTTTTTTCTGTTGCTCAGCAACACAATGTAGCGTCAATGTTGTCTTGCCCGAGCTTTCAGGCCCGTAGATTTCAACAATCCGCCCCATCGGCAAGCCACCAATGCCAAGTGCAATGTCCAACCCCAACGATCCAGTTGAACTGGCCTCAATCTCCGGAATGGCATTGTCGCCAAACTTCATGATCGAACCCTTGCCGAACTGCCGTTCAATCTGCGCCAGAGCGCTATCCAGCGCCTTTTGCTTGTCGCCGCTTTTCTTGTCTTTCATGGTCAAAAGATCCGCCATATTCCCTTGTCCCTCTCTATGTGTCACACCATTGCCCGGGCGGCAATCACTGCTTTGTTCTCTTCTTGTTCCTTATGGGACTAAAGCGAGAACATTGCAAATGAAAACTTCCCTCCCTTAGTGTTTGTCCATACTGTCAACGAATGGTTTACAACCGTTAACCATATGATTTTTTTAACCGGAACTTTACGATGCTGGTATTTTTCAAAGAACGACTGGTTCTACTGTCGGTCCCCAAAACGGGAACAACGGCTTTTCACACTGCCTTGCGGGATCGCGCTGATATTGTGATCTCGGATCCGCCAGAACTGAAACATGCGCCGCTGTATCGCTACAATCGGTGGATCCGACCTATGTTTCAAAAGGTCTGCGATGTTGAAATGGACGTCGTCGCAGTTATGCGAGAACCGATCAGTTGGCTGGGGAGTTGGTACAGATTCAGACGGCGCCCCTTTATGGAGGGTAAGGAAAACGCGACCACCCATGTCAGTTTTGACGACTTTATCCTGGCCTATTGCAAGGGTAAGCGACCAGGGTTTGCAAATGTCGGCAGTCAGGCCAGATTTCTTGAAACCCAACCCAATGGCTGTGCTGTGAGCCACTTATTTCGCTATGAAGACCAGGGCAGGTTGATTGAATTTTTAGAGGCGAGATTGTCCACAACTATGGACCTCAAGAACGAAAATGTCAGCCCAGCGATGGATATACATTTGTCGTCGCAAGTCGAAGACATTTTGCGCCGCAAATGTTGCGATGAATTTTCTCTGTATGACAGCATCAGCTAAGCCATCTCACAATCTGGAATATCCGGCGGGGGCGACCAGTCGACCCCCATTGTTTCTGTCAAAGCAACTGTTCGTGCACCGTTTCTGTAAGCTGGTTCAAAGAGAACGGTTTTGGCAGGAAGACAGAATTTGGTACATTTGGCTCGGAATCACCAAATGCCCCTTCGGCATATCCCGACACAAACACCACCCGCGTATTGGGGCGGGTCTTCAATGCCTCGCGCACCCAACTGGGGCCATCCATACCCGGCATTACGACATCAGTAACAAAGACATCCACGTTCAAACCCGGATCCTCGAGAGTCCGCAGGGCATCCTCAGCAGATTCGGCTTCAAGAACAGTGTAGCCGCGCAGTCGCAGCGCACGTGATGCAAAGGCTCGCACCGGGGCTTCGTCTTCTACCAGTAGCACGACTCCTTCGCCGTGTTTTGGTGCACTTGCTTCGACTTTTGCCCTGGGCGCTTGGGGTTGCGTAGAATCAGCTTTGTGGACTGGGAAGTATAAGATAAATTCGGTCCCCGTTCCTTTGATTGAATCAACGAATATATAGCCGCCAGTCTGTTTGATAATACCGTACGCCGTCGACAGGCCCAGCCCGGTACCCTCTCCGGTGCGTTTGGTGGTGTAGAAAGGTTCAAAGACCTTTGGAAGTTTGTCAGGGTCAATCCCCTCACCTTCGTCCAGCACTTTGACTGTCACCCAATCCCCTGCCGGGACCGTGGCCCGGTTGCGCTCAATCGGTCGGTCGAGTGAGACCACCTCGGTTTCAATGCGGATCTCGCCCCCTTGCGGCATTGCATCGCGCGCATTTACCACCAGGTTCATCAACACCTGTTCCAGCTGCCGTTTATCGGCGCGGATCGAGCGCATCACCGGATCATGGCTGAGCGTCAGAGTAACTTTTTCGCCCACCAGGCGGTTCAGAAGATGGGTCAAATCGGACAGGGTGTCTCGCAGGTCCAGTACTTCTGGCAGCAGCGTCTGCTTGCGTGAGAAGGCCAATAGCTGGCTCACTAATGCTGCAGCACGGTTGGCATTCTCATGAATCTGTATCAGATCACCATAATCCTGATCACCCTGGTCATGGCGCAGCAAAAGCAAGTCACAGTGGCCTGAAATCGCAGTCAAAAGGTTGTTGAAATCATGGGCAACGCCGCCAGCCAACTGGCCAATGGCCTGCATTTTCTGGCTTTGTACAAATTGTGCTTCCAGTGTCTTTAGCTCAGTCGCGTCATTCAACACTGCAATCAGAACCGTGGCACCCTCTTCGATGGTCCGGCTAAGAGTAACCTGGACAAACACCTCTTTGTCACGTCGCGACAGGCGAAGAAATTCCGATTTGTTCGGAGCCAAGCCATCCGCAGTATCGCGCAACCAGTCAGCCATCGGCCGCCCCAGGCCCTCCATCAACTGACCCAACTTCATGTCTTTGCAATTGGCGACACCCAGCAAGCCAAGTGCCAGTTTGTTCACAGACAGAACTTCGCCGCTTGGGGCAATTTTGAGGAACGGCACTGGCAGGTTTTCAAAACCGGAATGCCCGTCAGACAACTCGGCGCTGTCCGTCTCAAGAAAATACAATTCAGTGCGCCCCTGAGTGCGCGTATTTTCGACAACCAAAGCCTGGATAGGTCCATTGCCAGTGGTCATCGTGTTGACTTGCCCGGATCGCACCGGCAAATCCACAAACAGCCGGTCCAAAGATTTGATCCGACCGCCAATCAGGCCGCGGGCCGCTTCGTTCATGAACAAGACGGCGCCGGTGCGCCCCACAGTCATCATCGGGATTGGAATGCTCTCAGCGCTGCGACCGGGGCTGTTGCGTTCAATGATATCTTCGACCCGCCACAGAAAACTGCCACCGTGCATCTGATGCACGGCAAGCCGAACATGGCCGCGGCGGGTAATCACATCTTCCTGCGCAGCTCCCTCGGCACGGGCCCGGCTTTGCAGGCGAAACAGCACCGCCGATGGGTTGGCCAGAACCGCCCTTAGCGTGCCGGCCAGAGTTTCCTTCTCCGCATCGGAAAACCGCTTGGCGGCGGCTGCGTTGCGTGCGTGAATAACACCGTCATCATCAGCGACAAAACTCGGGCTGGCATCTTTCTCGATAAACCCGGTCAGCAGATCAGTTGCCATCGCCCGCGCGCGCATCCGAACGCGTGTCTGCGCGGCCATCATACCTGCCACCGCCACCAGGGTCAGCCCAACCGCGATCAATCCACGCGCCACCCAGTCCGGCCAGCCAAACACCCATGATACAGAACACATCATCACGGCAAGCAGAACTGTGGCCGCCAACCGAGCCGTTTCAGGTGTTGAGACTCGCAGGTCAGGAACAGGAGAGTTTGGGCGACCGATCATTACGGCTCCGTCAGATGAATTCATTCGTGCCTATTTCGCGGCACATAGGGTTAAGGCCGCGTTAAAGAAACGCAGCTTTCCCTAACAAACACCTAACAATCGACCTCTGCCCGCGTCAACATGGCAACGTAGAAACCATCTGTACCATTCTGCACCGGCCAAGACTGCTCTGACAACACATTCCATTCCGGATATCGTTCAATGAAGCGACGAATTTGATTGGTATTTTCATCATCCAACATCGAGCACGTGGCATAGGCCAGAACCCCATTCGCCGCGACTAACTCCGCTGCACTGTCCAGAATTTCGCCCTGAGTGACCTGCAATTCAGCAAGTTGATCAGCATTTAGCCGCCATTTCCCTTCAGGAGACCGGCGCCAGGATCCAGACCCAGAACAGGGCGCGTCACAGAGCACCAGGTCAAACGGCGCGGATCGTTCCAGTGCATCGGGCTCCAAAACAGTAACATCTACGCCTGCCCGATCAGCCCGGAGCGATAAGTCCTGCATCCGGCGCGGCGCGGCGTCATGGGCAAAAAGCGAGAGCTTCGCCCGCGCCGCCATGGCCAGAGTTTTACCTCCCCCCCCGGCACAATAGTCCAGAACTGTCATGCCATCGTTCAATGGCAGTGCTTCAACAACGGCTTGGCTGGCGGCATCCTGCAACTCAACCTGACCAGACAAATAGGTATCGGAGTTGCGTATTCTCCGCGCACCTTCAGTCACCTCAAGGGCTGCTTCAGCCGCCGGGTGTTTCTTGCAAATGATACCTTCCTCACCCAAGGCTTCAATCGCCTGATCAATGCCTGACCGCAACCGATTGACCCGTATATACACCGGCGCACGGTGACGCAGTGCCTCGGCAGCAGTTTCCGCGTTTTCACCCAGACTGTCTGCGAACTGCGGCCAAAGCCATTCCGGAATATCAAGCCGTTCTGCAACAGTCGCAGCGACATGTGGGTTCAAGCCTTCATCGTCGCTCAGCGCAGGCGGACCATAACCCTCGCCGGTGAACAGGGTATCCGGTTCAATACCGTCCTGGCGCAAAGCCCCGACAATCAGTCCGCGACCAGTATAGGCCCCACCAAGCGCCGCGTGTGAGCGTTGACACCGAAGCGAGGTAAACACATGGTCACGCACCGCTGCGCGGTCTTTGGATCCCGCAAAACGGCTGCGCCTAGCCCAGCCAGTCAAAGCCTTCTCGGCGACATCCCCATCGAGAATCTGATCGAGGATTTCAATTGCAGCCTGCAGTCGGGCGGCCGGGGTCATGCCCCTGCCCTCGTCACGTTTTTAGTGGTCATCACTCTAAGCTCCCTGTGGGTTAGCCAATACGGTAGTTTGGGCTTTCGCGGGTGATCTGAACGTCATGCACATGGCTTTCCTTTAGGCCGGCGCCAGTGATACGGACAAATTCACAGTTTTTTCGCATCTCAGCAACCGTCGCGCAGCCAGTATAGCCCATCGCGGCGCGCAATCCGCCAACCAGCTGATGGATGACTGTGCCTGCCTGCCCTTTATAAGGCACCTGACCCTCGATCCCTTCGGGCACCAGCTTGTCACTTGCGGCATCTTTTTGGAAATACCGATCTGCCGAGCCACGCGCCATTGCACCAATACTGCCCATGCCACGATAGGATTTGAACGTACGGCCTTGATACAGGATCACCTCGCCCGGGCTTTCGTCGGTACCCGCAATCATCGAACCGACCATGGCGCAGGACGCACCTGCAGCAATTGCCTTGGCAAAATCACCCGAGAATTTGATGCCGCCATCAGCGATAATTGGAACATCACCGGCCACAGCAACACAGTCACTGATCGCAGTCAGCTGCGGCACACCCACGCCGGCCACCATACGGGTTGTACAGATCGAACCGGGGCCAATGCCCACTTTGACCGCATCTGCGCCTGCATCGATCAGTGCCTTCGTCGCCGCAGCAGTCGCAACATTCCCTGCGATCACTTGGACTGAATTTGACATTTGTTTGGCGCGCCTGACAGCGTCGATCACGCCTTCCGAATGGCCATGTGCGGTATCAATTACCACAATATCAACACCGGCATCCACCAAGGCCTCAGTTCGCTCAAAGCCGGAGTCTCCAACCGAGCTGGCCGCAGCCACCCGCAATCGACCCAGATCATCCTTACATGCAGTGGGATTGAGAACCGCCTGTTCAATGTCCTTCAGCGTCAGCAGTCCAGTCAGCTTGCCGTTGCCATCTGTGACCAGCAGCTTTTCAATGCGGCGCGCCTCCATCAGTGATTTGGCTTCATCCAAATCCGCCGGCTCATGCAGAACAGCCAGATTGTCCGAGGACATCATCACCGAAACCGGAGTGTCATCATCCGAGGCAAACCGCATATCACGGTTGGTTACGATACCAACCACGCGTCCCTGCTGATCGACAACCGGGAACCCGGTCACACGATAGCGTTCCTGCAATGCCTTGGCATCAGCCAGTGTCTGGTCGGCCGTCAAAGTGATTGGATTGTAGACAATACCACTTTCGAACCGCTTCACCCTGCGCACCTGTTTGGCTTGCTCATCTACAGTTAGGTTCTTGTGGATCACCCCCATGCCGCCGGCCTGCGCCATGGCAATCGCCATCCGCGCCTCGGTTACAGTGTCCATCGCGGAACTGAGCAGTGGAATGTTCAACGCGATTGAACGCGTTACAAATGTCCGCGTGTCAGCGGTACTTGGCAACACGCTCGACGCCGCCGGCACCAAAAGAACATCATCAAAGGTAAAAGCCTCACGAATCTGCATTTCATATCCCCATGCATAGCCCGTTTGGCGGCCACCCTATCGCATGGATACCAGCCGGGGGAAAGGGGCAGCGGTGAATTGTTGCCCACGCAGCGCTGCTTTGGCCAACTTAACAAATTTGCCCGAGTAAATCCCGCATCCCACGCACAACTTTGCAACAAAATGCCGCCGCGGACCCGAATAGTGACGTCTACCGCCTTTCACTCAGCGAAAAACTCCATATTCTCCGCCTCAAAAGCGAATACTCAAAGGCACGCGCATGAGCACTGATCCCCTTGTCGTCTTTACCCCCTCTGGCAAACGCGGGCATTTCCCCGTTGGCACTCCCGTTCTGACCGCAGCGCGGCAATTGGGTGTTGACCTGGACTCGGTCTGCGGAGGCCGCGGCATTTGCTCCAAGTGCCAGATCACCCCGTCATATGGAGAGTTCCCCAAACACGGGGTGAGCGTCGATGACGGCGCGCTGAGCGACTGGAACAAAGTCGAACAGCGTTACCAGGACAAACGCGGCCTGCCCGAGGGTCGACGCTTGGGATGTCAGGCCACCGTTCAGGGAGACGTGGTGATCGACGTGCCACCAGAAAGCCAGGTACACAAACAGGTGGTGCGCAAACGGGCCGAGGCACGTGACATCGAAATGAACCCGTCCACCCGACTGTTCTATGTCGAGGTCGAACAACCCGACATGCACAAACCTTCGGGCGATATGGAACGGCTGATCGAGGCCTTGGAAACCCAGTGGCATTTGCAAAATGTCAAAACGGATCTGCATATTCTGCGCCTCCTACAGCCAATTTTGCGCAAGGGCGGCTGGAAAGTCACCGTTGCAGTGCATTTGGGAGACGCCACCCATCCGCCAAAAATCATGCATATCTGGCCCGGATTTTATGAAGGCACAATCTATGGGCTGGCAGTAGACCTTGGCTCAACCACAATAGCTGCCCACCTGTGTGATTTGCAAAGCGGCGAGGTTGTAGCGTCCTCGGGCATTATGAATCCGCAAATCCGGTTCGGCGAGGACCTGATGAGCCGGGTCTCCTATTCAATGATGAACAAGGGCGGCGACCTCGAGATGACCCGCGCGGTACGCGAAGGCATGAACGCCCTGTTTGTTCAGGTCGCTACCGAGGCCGAGATTGACAAGGCGCTGATCGTCGACGCAGTGTTTGTCTGCAATCCGGTGATGCACCATCTGTTTCTGGGCATCGACCCGTTTGAGTTGGGCCAGGCTCCGTTTGCTCTGGCCACCTCCAATGCCTTGTCCCTGCGTGCTGCTGAGTTGGACCTGAACATCCATCCGGCAGCACGTGTCTATCTCCTCCCCTGCATCGCCGGTCACGTCGGAGCAGACGCCGCCGCCGTGGCCCTGTCCGAGGCACCGAACAAGTCCAAAGACCTGGTGCTGGTGGTTGACGTCGGCACCAACGCTGAAATTCTGCTGGGAAATACAGACAAGGTACTTGCCTGTTCGTCCCCCACTGGTCCAGCCTTTGAGGGCGCGCAGATCAGCTCTGGCCAACGCGCCGCGCCTGGTGCCATCGAGCGGATTGAAATTGATCCAGTGAGCAAAGATCCACGGTTTCAAGTGATCGGCTCGGATATCTGGTCAAATGAGGACGGTTTTGCTGATGTCATCGCCACCACCGGAGTCACCGGGATCTGTGGGTCAGGCATCATCGAGGCCATCGCTGAGATGCGTTTGGCTGGATTACTGGATGCCTCGGGCCTGATCGGATCGACTGAGCAGACAGGAACACCCCGTTGCATCCCCGATGGCCGCACCAATTCCTATGTTATTTGGGATGGCACCGAGGATGGCGGCCCGCTGATCACCGTCACCAATCCTGATATCCGAGCAATTCAGATGGCCAAAGCGGCGCTGTATTCTGGTGCGCGTCTTTTGATGGACAAATTTGACGTCGACACCGTCGGCCGAGTTGTGCTTGCCGGTGCCTTTGGCGCTCATATATCCGCCAAACATGCGATGGTACTGGGGATGATCCCTGATTGTCCGCTGGACAAGGTAACCTCGGCTGGCAATGCGGCTGGCACTGGTGCCCGAATAGCCTTGCTGAATACCAAAGCCCGGGATGAGATAGAGGAAACAGTGCGCCAGATCGAAAAGATCGAGACCGCAGTTGAGCCCCGGTTCCAGGAGCATTTTGTCAACGCCTCGGCAATCCCCAACGCGGTTGAACCCTTCCCGATCCTGAAAAGCCTGGTGACCCTGCCAGATGTGAATTTCAACACTGGCGGCGGTGACACTGGTGGCCGCCGACGCCGCCGTCGCGGTTAAGTTCTTTGCGGATGGATTTTTTCACACAGCAACTGCGGAAAATTCGATTCTGAATGAGGCAATCAAACCTGAACGGCCATATAGGTCAGATATAGGTCTGTGTCAGTGTATTAAGAACGACGTTGCGTGCAGTGTTATTAGCACAACACGCAACGTCGACGAAAAACAGCTGTCAAATTGACGCTGTGTTCTCAGTCGCATTCTCAGGCAAACAAGTCATGCGCCAACTCGAGGGCATCAATCAGCGTGTCGACTTCGTCCGTTGTATTGTACAGGCCAAAGGACGCACGGCAGGTCGCTGTAACGCCCAAGTGATCCATCAACGGTCCAGCACAGTGATGTCCTGCACGAACCGCCACTCCTTTCTTGTCGAGGATGGTCGAAATGTCATGTGCATGTGCCGCCCCCTCCATCGTAAAACTGAAAATCGCGGCCTTTCCAGATGCTTGCCCTTGGACACTCAACCAATTCAAACCGGCAAAACGCTGTGCTGCATAGTCCCGCAGCCCTGCTTCATGGGCGGCTATATTGTCCATCCCCAGATCCATCATATAGTCCAGCGCCACACCAAAGCCGATTGTTTGGACAATTCCTGGCGTCCCCGCTTCGAACTTCATCGGTGGATCGTTGTAAATCACCTGATCCTTACTGACCTCTTTGATCATATCGCCGCCCCCTATAAAGGGACGCATCTCCGCCATACGCTCGGGGCGGATGTAGATGGCGCCCGAGCCGGAAGGACCATAAAGTTTATGACCGGTGATTGCATAGAAATCACAGCCAATATCCTGCACATCCACCGGCATGTGTACGGCTCCCTGAGAGCCATCCACCAAGACTGGAACTCCTTTGGCATGCGCACCTTGGGTGATGGCCTTAACGTCAACCACGGTGCCAAGAACATTTGAGCATTGGGTGACGGCAATCAATTTCGTTTTTGGGGTGATCGCATCAATTACAGCTTGCGGATCCAGACTGCCATCAGCCGCCACATCCACCCATTTCAACGCGACGCCCTGCCGTTCGCGCAGAAAATGCCAAGGCACGATGTTGGCATGATGCTCCATCACACTCAGGATGATTTCGTCGCCAGCCTGCAGTCGGGGCATCGCCCAGCCATAGGCAACCAGATTGATCCCCTCGGTGGTGCCCGAATTCAGGACAATTGTGTTTTCATCGCCCGCATTCAAAAACTTGGCAATGGTGCCGCGAACAGCTTCGTACTTTTCTGTCGCTAGATTAGAAAGGAAGTGTAAGCCGCGGTGAACATTGGAATACTCCTCAGCATAAGCGCGGGTGATTGCATCAATAACCACCTTCGGCTTTTGCGCCGAAGCTCCATTATCCAAATAGGTCAATGGTTTTCCATTCACCTCGCGCGAGAGGATGGGGAAATCAGAGCGAATTTTGTCCACGTCATACATTGGCGGGAATTCCTAAGAATGAAGGACCGACAAGGCCCAGCAGAAAAGACAGCGCAAGCGCTATGGTGATGCTTGCCATGATCAACACGCCAAAAGCCCGCCAGATCGACCCAAGCCGATGAGCTTCGTTGATGAAATTGACAAAGATGAAAAGGCCAAAAAGCGTCGCAGCCAGGTTCACTAAACCAGCCAAGACTGGCGCAATCAGAAACAACACTGTCATGGCCAATTGCAATGCCACTTGCAGCAGTTGCAACCAAACGACGACGGCCAAAAGATCCTCGACCCGCCCCTGACCACCCAGCCAGCGACCAGACACAAACAATGCATAGATAAACACCACCTGCATCATCAGCATCGCGGCAAAGTAGCTAAGTGGCGAGAAGCGTGGGAAAACCACGGCGCTTGGCAATGGAAACAGTAACTCTTGAACAGAATAGATAAGTGCGTTCAAAGAGATAGCCAGAACCAAGCTGGTCCACAGCACCTCTCGGGGCCACTGAACCGACAATATGGCACGTGCGGCCTGAGCTGGCGCTGTGAGCGTCATTGTCACCAATGGCTGCAGTGGCAAAATCATTGTTTGCTCCAATAGGCTTGCAACAAACCTGATATCCAAAACCAAAGAAAAACCAACAGCCACAGACCGCCGACCAGGTTGAGCGCCGGGCTGGGGCCGATGAAACCAGCGGTTAGCCCGTTAAGCAACACCAAGGGGCTGGCCGCGAGTAACGCCCAGAACAGCGCCAATCTAGCGCCATAGCTATCCCCTTTGCCACGCAGTAAGCGAGCAATAAGATGGGTCAGCCACGACACTGTATACAGCATCAAAGGCGCAATGAAGATCCAGCCAAATAACGCGCCGCCAAGCAGCATATTCAGATCTTGGCCCGTGATATGTGCCTCGCGCGCCAGTTTGGGCATCTGAGATGTGAACACCAGCACACAGCCGCCCATCAAAATTGCCAGAGCACGATCTTCGCGCGCCCCCATCGCCAGAAGACGCGCCATCACCTGGCGCGGCCCCCTGTAGGTTGCAATAATATCTGTGGTGACCGGCATCAGTGACGCCGGATCAGCCAGTTTTCAAGCCGGTCCACAATGCTGGCGGCAATATCCTGATCAGCGATTTCTTCAACGGCTTCTGCCAGGAATGCCAAAGTCAAAAGATCGGTGGCTTCATTGTGAGGAACGCCACGAGAGCGCAGATAGAACAAAGCCTCATCGTCGATCGCACCCGACGTCGATCCATGCGAACAGGCGACATCATCAGCATAAATCTCTAGCTCGGGCTTAGCTAAGAACTGGCTGTCATCGTCCAGCATCAAGGCTTGGCTGATCTGGTATCCGTCGGTTTTCTGAGCCTTGTCCTTAACCAGGATTTTACCTTGGAAAACACCGGTGGCACCGTTTCGCAGCACTTTCTTGAACACCTGGCGGCTTTCGCAATTCACCGCATCGTGGGTGATAAAGACCGTGTCATCATGGTGAAAGTCACCATCCCCGACGCAAGCGCCGGCCAAATGAACAACTGCGTCATCACCGAGCAGTTCCACCACGGATTCATTGCGTGTCAGCACACCATTGACGGTCAGGGTAAAGCTCTTGAAGACTGACTCTTTCCCCAACCGAGCAAACATATGAGAGGCAGCACGACGCTCGTGATCGCGGCCCTGCGCGCAGATAAGATGCAGAGCAGCATTGTCAGCGACGTCGATCTCAATGCACTTGTTCAACCGCGATGCAGCTGGTCCGTTTTCAAGAATCGTGGCTTCAGCACCCGTTTCAACCCGGATGACATGATGCAGCATCACATCCGATTTTTCAGATTTGTGCACATAAATCAGATTGATTGGTTTGCTAGGCTTTCCGGTCACCCGGATAGCGACGCCGTCGTGGGCAAAAGCAGTATTTAAAGCCGCCAGAGGACGTGCAACCGGGCTTTGGCCGCGCGCTTCAAGAACGCCGTACAAGTCCTTGATCCAATGAATGTCCTGATCTGCGATATCAGCCAAACGATCGATCTGAACTCCTTCGAGTTTCAAGTCATCAGAAGCTTCTGGGTCAAAGACACCATCCACAAAGACAATTTTCAGACGGTCAAATCCGTCAAACATTGGTGCTTCGTCATGCTGAAAGACCACGGCCCCGGGGGCCTCAGCCTGCACCAAAGTGTCAGGGCGGGTGTACTTCCAGTATTCATCCCGGCGTCCCGGTAGTCCCAGCGTTTGAACCCGCGACAAGGCTGCCTGGCGTGCCTCGGTCAAGCACCCGACACTTGGCATTGAAAGCGTCGATAGCCGCGCTTCCGTTGCGGTTTGTTTCAGATTGGGCAGCGCCATTATCCCACCTCAGCCAGAATATCGGCATAGCCGTTGTTTTCAACTTCCAGCGCCAGCTCTGGTCCGCCGGTTTTGATGATACGACCATTGGCCATAATGTGCACAACATCTGGTTTGATGTGGTCCAGCAGGCGCTGATAGTGAGTGATTACAAGAAAGCCTCGGCCTTCGTTGCGCAGCGCGTTGACGCCTTCGGCCACCAATTTCATGGCATCAACGTCCAGCCCTGAATCCGTCTCGTCCAAAATGCACATTTTTGGCTTTAGCATCGCCATCTGGAGGATTTCATTACGCTTTTTCTCGCCACCTGAGAACCCGACGTTGACCGGGCGCTTCAGCATTTCGGCATCGATCTTCAACGACTTGGCAGTTGAACGAACCTCTTTCAGGAACTCAGAAGCGCTCATCTCGGGCTCACCACGAGCCTTACGTTGTGAATTCACTGCAGTACGCAGAAAGGTCATATTACCAACGCCCGGAATTTCGACCGGGTACTGAAATGCCAGGAACAGGCCAGCCGCTGCGCGCTCTTCGGCTTCCATCTCCAACAGATCCACATCACCCAGAGTAGCGCTGCCCGCAGTGACCTCGTAGCCCCCCTTGCCAGACAGCACATAAGAAAGCGTCGATTTACCCGAGCCATTTGGCCCCATGATGGCATGCACCTTCCCGGCTTCGACAGTAAGGTCGACACCTTTAAGGATCTGCTTGTCTTCGTCTTCCAGCTGGACGTGCAGGTTCTTGATATTCAGCATTTTTCGCTCCTTGTCGCGAATGTTCATTTTGCCTCGGGGCGGGTACAGGCCACTGGCCAATCCTCAAATACCCCAAGGTGTTTATCTCCTCCTGACCGCAAAAGCAGATCAGGACCAATTCTGTTTAGTCGAGAACGCCCGACCATTTGTTGCGCAGCACCCATTGTATTCATATTCAGCATGAGCCCAACAGAAATGGCCGACTGTCTAGCCAACCGATCCTTCAAGCGAGATCGCGACCAACTGCTGTGCCTCCATGGCGAATTCCATTGGCAGCGCTTGTAGCACGTCCTTGCAGAACCCATTCACCACCAGAGCAACCGCCTCTTCTTCATTCATCCCGCGTGAGCGGCAATAGAACAGCTGGTCTTCGTCCACTTTCGACGTTGTCGCTTCGTGTTCGACCCGCGCCGAGTTATTCTTGACCTCGATATACGGAACCGTGTGGGCACCGCAATTGCCGCCAATCAACAGGCTGTCACATTGGGTGTAATTCCGTGCATTCTTAGCTTTGGGATGCATCGACACCAGGCCGCGATAAGTGTTCTGCGCGTGACCTGCGCAGATGCCTTTGGACACGATGCGCGATTTGGTATTTTTGCCCAGATGCACCATCTTTGTTCCTGTGTCGGCCTGTTGGTAATTGTTGGTGATGGCGATTGAATAGAATTCACCCTGACTGTCGTCGCCGCGCAAAATGCACGACGGGTATTTCCAGGTCACTGCCGAGCCGGTTTCCACCTGCGTCCACATCACCTTGGAGCGATCACCACGGCAATCTGCGCGTTTGGTGACAAAGTTGTAGATGCCGCCCTTGCCGTTTTCATCACCGGGGTACCAGTTCTGCACGGTGGAATATTTCACCTCGGCGTCTTCTTCGATGATGATTTCGACCACTGCGGCGTGCAATTGGGCGATATCGCGGGCCGGCGCGGTGCAGCCCTCAAGATACGACACATACGAGCCCTTGTCGGCGATGATCAGTGTGCGTTCAAACTGGCCGGTGTTTTCAGCATTGATGCGGAAATAGGTCGACAGTTCCATCGGGCAGCGCACGCCCGGTGGGATGTAGACAAAAGACCCATCGGAAAACACAGCCGAATTCAGTGTGGCATAGAAATTATCCGAAACGGGAACCACAGTGCCTAGGTATTTCTTCACCAGCTCAGGGTGCTCGCGGATCGCCTCGGAGATTGAGCAAAAGATCACTCCAGCCGCGGCTAACTCAGCCTGAAATGTGGTGCCCAAGGAAACGGAATCAAACACCGCATCAACAGCCACTTTTCGACCTTCGGCGGGGGCATTTTCGGCGCCCTCAACTCCAGCCAAAATCATCTGTTCTTTCAATGGGATACCAAGTTTTTCGTAAGTGGCCAGCAGCTTGGGGTCGACCTCGTCCAGTGACTTAGGTTTGACGTCCATCGATTTGGGACGGGCATAGTAGTACTGGTCCTGAAAATCGATTTCCGGATAGTCGACCATTGCCCAGTTTGGCTCTTCCTTGGTGAGCCAACGGTCATAGGCCTGCAGGCGCCAATCAAGCATCCACTGCGGTTCTTCGTTCTTTTCCGAGATCAACCGTACGATATCCGTGGTCAGCCCCTTGGGGGCATAGTCCATCTCGATGTCGGTGGCCCAGCCGTATTTATAGGCGCCGCCCACTTCGCGCACCGCATCGACCGTTTCCTGATCGACGCCTTCTTTTACTTGTGTCTGGTCCAAAGCGGCCATCTTAGGTCTCCTAAACTCACGCCACCCGGGCGCGATAGATCTTTTGTTTTGCCAACCACGCATCTGCAAACCGCAGCACGTCGCTTTCGCGTGTTTCGGGGCCCAGTGACACTCTGATAGAGCTCTGAGCTGTAATTTCGTCGTATCCCATCGCGGTCAGCACCGCGCTGGGTTTTACCTTGCCGCTCGAACAGGCAGACCCGGCGCTGATCGCAAAACCGGCCAAGTCCATCTGCATCACTTGCGTCTCGCCCTTCCAGCCGGGAGTAGCAAAGCAGGACGTGTTGGGCAGTCGTGGCACCGATTTTCCGATAAATATGGTATCGTCAGCACCTGCTTCAAGGGTTTGTTCCAACAGATCTCGCAAGGCTTCGACCCGTTCCCAAACACCATCAGACAAATCACGAGAGGCAGCTTCGGCTGCAGCACCAAATCCGGCAATACCAATCACATTTTCGGTCCCAGAGCGACGGCCCATTTCCTGACCACCACCCTTGATCTGTGCGGCCAGTTCGGTGCCACGTTTCAGCACCACCGCACCAATGCCCTTAGGTCCACCTAGTTTATGCGCCGAGATCAACGCCATCGTAGCACCCATCCAATTGAACGCTATCGGGAGCTTACCAAAGGCTTGTGTGGCATCGGTGACTGCCAACCCTTGCGGCAAATCCTGCAGGATCCCCGTTTCTGAATTAGCCAGTTGCAAGGCTGTATTCCTTGCATCTGCCACGGACACCGAACCGTCTTCGGAAACGGCTAAATCATCGTCTATCCAAGCCCTTACCGCATCATGCTCAACCAAGGACCCCTGCAAGTTGCGGCCACTACATGCCAGCGAGGCGCCTTCGGTCGAGCCTGACGTAAACACCACATCAGCACCATCAGCACCAAAAGCAGTCGCTACCCGCGCCCGCGCCCGCTCGACCAGCGCCTTGGCTGCTCGGCCCTCGCCATGAACCGATGACGGGTTGCCACAGATTTCCATCGCCGCAATCATCGCGGTTCGGGCCTCGGACCGCAGTAACGCGGTCGCGTTATAATCCAGGTAAACTCTAGTCATGGATACATGTTTTCCCAGTTGCGCCCGCCAGGGACAGACTAAAACTTGTTCTACTCACTCTGCGTCGACCACTGAAAACAGGCCAGGTACTGCCGGACAGGGAGCCAGATCGTTTTTAATCACGTCCGAAAGCCGGGTTTGATGCAGATACACATAAACATGTGCACTCAACCCTTCCCACAGTCGGTTGGTCAGCGATTGTGCTCGACTGCCTGAGGCGCCCCCCGAAGCACCGGCGCCCTTATGCATGGCATCAACGGTTTCGTCCACAGCAGAGAGGATATCAACCACCCGAATTTCGGACGCAGGACGTGCAAGCCGGTACCCGCCTCCTGGTCCACGTACCGAAGCCACCAGATCCGCCCGGCGCAGCTTTACAAACAGCTGCTCCAGATAAGGCAACGATATGTCCTGCCGCTTTGAAATATCCCCCAGCACAACCAGATTATCCCCTGGCTGCAGTGCAATATCGGCCAGAGCGACCATTGCATAACGCCCTTTTGTCGAAAGCTTCATATTTGTGGTACTCCAGACGGTTTGGACACAGCGAAAACATTGACCTTTTCGGTATCAGTGCGTATTTCAGCCTGACGGTGCTAGGTATCATGCCGCACCCACATTTAGAACCGTTCTAAGGTGCCTTAGGGAATTCGTCAAGTTTACCCTGCAGGCACTTCCCGCAAAATAAGAGTAGGATGAAACCGCCCATGCCTGAGGTCATTTTTCCCGGTCCCGAAGGCCGCCTCGAAGGCCGCTATCACCCGCAAAAAGAACGCGACGCGCCCATCGCCATTGTATTGCATCCGCATCCACAATTTGGCGGCACCATGAACAACAAGGTGGTCTATAATCTCCACTATGCGTTCTACAACATGGGCTTCACAGTTCTGCGCTTTAACTTTCGCGGCGTTGGTCGCAGCCAGGGTGAATATGACCAGGGCATAGGCGAGCTGTCGGATGCAGCCTCAGCGCTCGATTATTTGCAGTCGATGAACAACAACTCCAAGCATTGCTGGGTCGCTGGTTTCTCCTTTGGCTCGTGGATTGGCATGCAACTTCTGATGCGCCGTCCTGAGATCACCGGATTCATTTCGGTGTCCCCTCCGGCCAATATGTATGACTTCTCGTTCCTGGCGCCCTGCCCGTCTTCGGGTCTGATCATCAATGGTAGCTCTGATCGTGTTGCTCCACCGGCCGATACCGTAAATCTGGTGAACAAACTGCACGAGCAAAAGGGTATCACCATCACCCACCAGGAGATCGAGGGTGCTGATCACTTCTTCCAAGAGCCTCATATGGACCATATGATCGGAAATGTTTCCGACTATGTGAAACGTCGATTGACCGAAAATACGCGCTGATGGGAACGCTTGAACGGCTTGCCGAAAAACTGGCTGACGACACAATGAAAGTGCAGGATGCCACTGGCCAGGACCGTTTATTTATGGAGATAAGCAGCGTCTTGGCTGCTTCCTCCCAAACTTTGGAAGAAGCATTTCTGACTGAAATGCGCGTCCGCCTTGCAGAACGCATTGCGCGCAAATTTCTGAACAAGAAAATTGCTGAGGCCCAAGAGAAGGCCGAAGAAACAAAGCAGGCGTGAATAGGTCCCTCGTGCTAAAGTAGGCAGGATTGAGACTTGAGGACACGGCTAACAGCCTGATGTGGCCGTGTCTGGAGTGTCCTTTTGGGAGTTGAAGCGCACAACTGTGCATCACTCCAGATAGGCAATCTAAGGAGTGCCACCCCTTAGGTTGAAAGTCGTGTTTGGGTGTTATTATTGAACGCCGCTCGGAAAATACAAAAATTAGTACGCCCGAAAAGTCTCAGCCCTGCATCGTTTTGCGAATAGCCTCCAACAGGTCGGTGCGCATTACAGGCTTCATTAAACGAATATCCTGGGGTCGCAGCCCGTTGCCGTGGACGGCCGCTTCGCTGGCATATCCGGACATAAAGACAACCGGAAGGTCAGGCCGCATTTCTCTGAGCACCTGACTTAACTTCGGCCCCTGAAGGTCCCCCGGCATGATGATGTCAGTCAACAAAAGATCACACCTCAGACCCGCCTTGAACAGCTCAAATGCCTCATCGCCAGAGGCGGCCGCGGTCACGTGATGGCCCGCCTTCGTAAGTGCCTTCTCGATAATTGCCCGCACTTCGTCTTGATCTTCGGCAAGCAGGATATGACATCTTGACGTGTCTTCTAACGGTTTTGACGGTGATTTCACCTCCAAGGCTATTTCCACCTCCGTCACTTTGGTAGGGAAAAAGAGCTTGAACGTCGTGCCACAGTTCGGTTCGGAATAGACCCGCACCGCGCCGCCTGTCTGTCGCATGAACCCCTGAACCATTGACAGACCAAGCCCAGAACCCGAAGCAAGTGATTTGGTCGTGTAGAAAGGTTCGAAAATCTTTGCCTGCAGGTCCTTTGCAATGCCGACGCCGGAATCGGATACAGCCAGCATCACATATCGCCCGGACTGAATGTCGTCGTCGCGTCCATTTTGATTGTTCTGACCAATATTGATATTCTCGGTCTCAATGGTCAGCTTGCCGCCTTCGGGCATGGCATCACGTGCATTAACAATCAAATTCAACAATGCCGCTTCGGTTGATGTCGGATCGGCCTCTATCGGCCAGAGCCCCTCAGGCAGCGTGGTCTTGACCTCGATATTGGCAGGCAAGGTGCGGCCGGCCCAATTACGCATTTCGTTGACCAACAGGTTGAGGACAATCTTTGACGGATCCAGCGGCGCATTGCGCCCGAAAGCAAGCATCGAGCGCGTCAGGGTCGCCCCACGTTGGGCCGCGTTGATGCTGGCCTTTAGCATTTGGATCTTCTCCGGGTCTTGCTCATCGTCGCAAAGAAGCTCCAGACTGCTTGGGCGACCCCGCCAGTCAGTTTGCCAATGCTATCGAGCCTTTGCAATTTTTCACCATGTTGACGCTGCTGTTCAAGTTCCTGTTCGCGCTGAACCTGCTCTGTGACATTTAGGACGATGCTGGTCCAGCGGGTTGAACCGTCAGGCATCCGCGTAGGATGCCCATGGCCTTCAAGCCACCTGCGCTCTCCGTCTGGTGTTCGGATCGGCCAAATCGAGGTCCAGGCACGCATGGCGTCCACCGATTTCTGGATTTCCCTATGAAGCGTTGCCGTCTCCTCGGTTTCTTCGTTGAGCGATCGAAGCAATCCAAGATCGGCCTCGGCCTCATGCGCATGGACACCCCATACCTGATAGCAGGCCTCTTTGTTCAGGAAGTAAACTGTGTCGTCCTTGCTTTCACCTGTCGCACCCGGTGGCCAGGTGACAGTCATGGCCGCGCCCGGCAGGTCCTTGAGCACGCTTTTGAGCTGGTCTTGCGTTTGCATCAGATGGCTATGTTCCCCATTCTGCGAAACGACAAACCAACTGGCGAGCACAGCAGGCAGTAACAAAAGCAGGCCGAGCACAGCAAGGCGCAGACGATATCCCAACCTATCCGCCATTTGCGGGTGCCAACCGTCAGCCGGACGCAGAAACAGCAGCAAATTACCCTGCGGGTACTGCGCGATGATGGTGTAGGGTTTAAAATTGCCCCCGACCTGCCACTCTGGCGGAACTTTGGGCGGCGGCGCGCCGTCCGATTGGGCGAGCACAAGGAAATCCACTTCGCCGAAGCGAACCCCTTCGGACGGGGCCGTAACGGCAGGTTCGAACTGCACAACGAGATTCACCATGCCAGTGGAGACAACAGTTGACCCCACCGCCTCCCGAACCTCCCCTTGGACCTGCAACTCGACAAGGCCCGATTTGGTCACATGGATCCTGGTCGGGTTCCCAGCACCGCGTGTCGTCTCACCCTCATGATTATCGTTTTTGTCAGACGAAGTGGGCACAGAACGCGTGCCGATAAAAGTTTGGTTGTCCACCTGCGGATAAACCATTTGTGTCACAAAACCCGGCGCGAGTTCAGCGAGGGTCAATTTTGCCGATCCGGTCATAGTTTCTTTGACCAGTTCCTCAAAAACTTCCTGGTCGATGTCAAAGGAAGGATTGATCCGGGCGGCGAGATCGTGCGCGCTTTGTAATGTATCGTTGACGTAGCGGTTCATTAAAACTTGGCTATCACGCAACATGACCGCTGCAGTCCCGCGCCGTAGGTTTATCACGTTCCGCACCTGAGCCTGGTCCGCAAGAACCAGCACAAAGAGAAGAATCGCGACGACTACGAAGGAAGGCAGGAAACGCAAGAATTCGGTCCCGATTGTTATGCCTGAGCTGGAGATTGTCGTAATTAATCCTAATGGAAACTTGCGCGGCATCAAGAGTTTTCGAGGCGAACGGTCGCCCGCAACAACTACGCCAGGAGGTCACTGGCCATATAGTATCCAACCTTGGGCTGATTGACAAAAGGCGGCAAGGAGACAAAAAACGGCGGGTCATTTCGGTAGATAAGAATTGAACTCTGGATGATCCCGGATAGGATGCCGACTGCCGAACAGTTTCAGTATCAAACCCGCACATATGTACGTATCAAACCTAATGATACGACCAGCCAACAGATCGAACCGGAGACCCCGCCATGGATTTTGCAAAAACCGAGGAACAATCGGCCATATTCGACATGGCCTTTGCATTCGGACAGGAGCAAATCGCGCCACATGCCCGCCAATGGGAGAGTGATGGAACCATTCCCAAGCATCTATGGTCGCAGGTGGGCGAACTGGGGTTTGGTGGGCTTTATGTCTCTGAGCAATACGGCGGCTCCGGTCTGTCACGGCTAGAGGCCACCCTGGTGTTCGAGGCCTTGGCCATGGCCTGCCCTGCTGTTGGCTCGTTCCTGTCGATTCACAACATGTGCGGCGGCATGATCGACAAATTTGGATCACAGGAGACAAAACAGAAGTGGCTGCCGGATCTCTGCTCCATGTCAAAGGTCTATTCCTATTGCCTGACCGAACCCGGCTCGGGCTCTGACGCGGCTGCGCTGAAAACCCGCGCTGAAATCACCAGCGATGGCTATAAGCTGAACGGCACCAAGGCGTTCATCTCAGGTGGTGGGTATTCTGACGCTTATATCTGCATGGTGCGCAGCGGTGAGGATGGCCCCAAGGGCATCTCGGCTGTGGTGGTCGAAGATGGCACCCCCGGCCTGTCCTTTGGTGCGCTTGAGGAGAAAATGGGTTGGAAAGCCCAGCCCACGACGCAGGTGCAATTTGATGACTGCAAAATCCCGTCGGACAACCTGATCGGAGTTGAGGGCAAGGGGTTTTCTTATGCCATGGCAGGTCTGGACGGTGGTCGCCTGAACATCTCGGCCGGGGCGCTGGGTGGTGCCCAACAGGCCCTGAACTTGACATTGCAATATATGTCCGAGCGCCAGGCCTTTGGCAAAAGCATCAACCAGTTTCAGGGGTTGCAGTTCCGTCTGGCCGAATATGAGACCAAACTACAGGCCGCTCGCATCTTTCTGCGCCAGGCTGCTTGGAAACTAGATAACAAGACCCATGACGCCAGCAAATTCTGCGCCATGGCCAAGCTGATGGTCACCGACACTGCCTTTGACGTCGCCAATGGCTGCCTGCAATTACATGGTGGATATGGCTATCTGGCTGACTATGGAATTGAGAAAATCGTGCGCGACTTGCGGGTGCATCAGATCCTTGAGGGAACCAATGAAATCATGCGGGTGATCATCGCCCGGAATCTACTGGCCGAGACCCGATAAATGAGTGACATCAATATACGCATCACCGGCAAGGCCGGCCGGATCACCCTGACCCGCCCCAAGGCCCTGAATGCACTCAACTATGACATGTGCATGACCATCGACGCCGCATTCACCGACTGGGCTTCGAACGACGAGGTTAAACTCATTGTGTTTGACGCCAAGGGAGACAAGGCCTTCTGCGCTGGTGGCGACATCGCAGAGCTATATGACGCCGGCACCAAGGGCGACTACGCCTACGGCCGCAAATTTTGGCGCGACGAATACCGTCTGAACGCACGCATCTTTGAGTACTCAAAGCCCATTGTCAGCTTCCTGCAGGGCTTTACCATGGGCGGCGGGGTTGGCATTGGCTGCCACGGCACCCACCGTATTGTAGGGGAAACCAGCCAGATCTCGATGCCCGAAGTAGGTATCGGTCTGGTGCCAGACGTCGGCGGCACCTTGATGCTGGCGCTGGCAACTGGACGGCTGGGCGAATACCTTGGCCTGACCTGCACCCGTTTGGGCGCAGATGACGCCATTTTGGCCGGATTTGCCGACCATTTCATCCCGCAGGACAAATGGCCCGCTCTGATCGACGCCCTGGAAATTAGTGGCGAAATCGGTGGCCTTGAAGACGCAGCAACCCAAGCCCCCAAGGGCAAGTTACGCGACTTGCAAGATGACATAAATCGCCATTTTGGCGGTGAAACACTGGGAGACATTCTCAACAGTCTGCGTGGCGAAGATAGCGTATTCTCCGCCACCACACTCAAGACGATGGCCCGCAATTCACCTCTATCGATGGCCTGCACCGTAGAAATGTTGCACCGGTTGCGCGGCACGTCACTAACCATCCGCAAGGCCTTGGAACTGGAATACCGGTTCACCCATCGCGCCATGGAACACAGTGACTTTCTCGAAGGCATCCGGGCCGCGATCATCGACAAGGACCGCAATCCACAGTGGCGACACAACGATATGAATGTCCCCGTCAGCACCGTCAGCCAAATGCTGCAACCGCTGCGCGGCGAGGCGCTGACTTTTGAGGAGGGATAACACATGAAAATTGGATTTATAGGCCTTGGTAACATGGGCGGACCAATGGCAGCCAATCTGGCCAAAGCGGGCCACCAGGTTGTTGGCTTTGACATGGCCGATGTGGCTATCGATGGCGTCGCTATGGTCGCCTCGGGGGCCGAGGCCGCCGTTGGCGCCGAAGTGGTCATCACTATGTTGCCCAATGGCCAAATCCTGCGCGCCGTGGCAGATCAGTTGATCCCAGCTATGGCGGATGGTGCGGCGCTGGTTGATTGTTCAACCGTTGACGTAGACTCGGCCCGCGCGGTGGCGGATCAGGCCATCAAAGGAGGCTTGCTGTTTGTCGATGCACCTGTATCGGGCGGTGTTGGTGGTGCGGCGGGCGGCTCGCTAACTTTCATGGCAGGTGGAAGCGCTGAAGCCTTTGCCAAGGCCGAGCCGCTGTTTGACGTAATGGGCCAGAAAGCCGTGCATTGCGGCGAGGCCGGAGCAGGCCAATCCGCCAAGATCTGCAACAATATGATCCTCGGCGTTACAATGATCGCCACCTGTGAGGCCTTTGCCCTGGCGGATAAACTAGGCTTGGACCGGCAAAAAATGTACGATGTTGTGTCGACCTCGTCCGGATACAGCTGGACCATGAACGCCTATTGTCCAGCCCCGGGGGTCGGCCCACAATCCCCGGCCGACAACGACTACCAGCCCGGATTTGCAGCTGAACTTATGCTCAAGGATCTACGTCTGTCGCAACAAGCCGCAGAAAGCGCGGATGCTGACACACCAATGGGCCAATTGGCTCAAGCGCTCTATGCACAGTTTGTTGACGACGAAAACGGCAACGGCATGGATTTCTCGGCCATGTTGCCCCGTTTTGAAAAACGAACCCGGACCTAAGAAAAAGAAGCGCCCCCAATAGGGGACGCTGCCTTCGGCTGGAGTATTTTAGGCAAAAAGAAACATAGGGGATGGCCCTACACGCTCAAAAACTTCTTCTTGTCCTAAATACCTTGGGGTGAATGCGCGCAAAGCGTGCAGAGGGGCAAAGCCCCCTACTCCGCTGCAACCTTCTTAGGCGCCAGCATATTTTTCAAATAATACCCTGTATAACTGCGCGGTTCCTCTGCGACTTTTTCCGGCGTCCCCACAGCAACAATCTCGCCACCCCCATCTCCGCCTTCGGGACCAATATCGATAACCCAGTCTGCCGTTTTCACCACGTCCAGATTGTGTTCGATTACCACCACCGAGTTGCCTTGATCAACCAATTCATGCAGCACTTCCAGCAACTTGCGCACGTCCTCAAAATGCAGTCCCGTAGTTGGCTCATCCAGGATATACAGCGTGCGCCCGGTCGACCGCTTGGCCAATTCCTTGGAGAGTTTCACCCGCTGCGCCTCACCACCTGACAGCGTAGTCGCCGATTGGCCAACTTTGATATACCCAAGCCCCACTCGCTTCAGTGCGTCCATCTTGTCGCGGATCGGTGGCACCGCCTGGAAAAACCCCTGCGCGTCCTCAACCGTCATATCCAGCACATCGGCAATCGACTTGCCCTTGAACTTAATCTCCAGTGTCTCGCGGTTATAGCGCGCGCCCTGACAGGTCTCGCAAGTGACATAGACGTCAGGCAGAAAGTGCATCTCGATCTTGATCAGCCCATCGCCCTGACAGGCCTCGCAGCGACCGCCCTTGACGTTAAAACTGAACCGCCCCGGCTTATAGCCGCGTGTTTTGGATTCGGGCAGGCCGGCAAACCAATCGCGGATCGGGGTAAAGGCCCCGGTATAGGTGGCCGGATTTGACCGCGGAGTCCGCCCGATGGGCCGCTGATCAATGTCGATCACCTTGTCCAGATGTTCTAGCCCTTTTATGGTTTCGCAAGGCGCAGGCGTCTGGCGCGCACCGTTCAACCGCATCGAGGCGGTTTTGAACAAGGTCTCAATCGTCAGGGTCGACTTGCCACCGCCAGAGACCCCGGTCACACATACAAACTTGGCCAGCGGAAACTCAGCAGTGACGCTTTTAAGGTTGTTGCCGGTAGCCTTGACCACCTTGATCTTCTTCTTGTTGCCCTTGCGCCGCTTAGTTGGCACTGCAATCTCGCGGGTTCCGGCCAGGTATTGCCCAGTGATCGAGGCAGGATCTGCAATCAATTCCGCCGGAGTACCCTGACTGACCACCTGGCCGCCATGCACACCAGCACCCGGGCCAATGTCAAAGACAAAATCCGCCTCGCGGATCGCCTCTTCGTCGTGTTCAACCACGATCACCGTATTGCCCTGGTCACGCAGGTTTTTCAGCGTGCCCAAAAGTCGGTCATTGTCACGCTGGTGCAGCCCAATCGACGGCTCATCCAGCACATACAACACCCCGGTCAGCCCCGAACCGATCTGGCTGGCCAGACGAATGCGCTGGCTTTCCCCACCGGATAGAGTGCCTGAGTTCCGGCTCAACGAAAGATATTGCAGACCGACATTATTCAGGAACCCCAGCCGCTCGCGGATTTCCTTGACGATGGCGCGGGCAATTTCCTGCTTTTGAACGCTCAGATGATTGGGCACATCTTCGATCCAGGCCAGCGCCTCGCGGATCGACAGTTGCACCACCTGCCCGGCATGGACACCGGCAATTTTCACCGCCAAGGCCTCGTCCCGCAGCCGGTAGCCGTTGCAGGCTTTGCAGGAGCGGTTGTTCTGGTAGCGTTCGAATTCTTCCCGGATCCAATTGCTATCAGTCTCGCGATAGCGGCGCTCCATGTTGGGAATTACCCCCTCAAACACCCGCTCGATCTGATAAACCCGCCCCCCTTCATCATAGCGGAACATGATTTCCTCATCGCCCGAGCCGCGCAGGAACACGTTCTGCACCTTGGATGACAGGTCTTTCCACGAGGTATTTTTGTCGAACTCGTAATGTTTGGCGATGGCCTCAATCGTCTGCAGGAAATAAGGTGACTTGCCCTTGCGCCAGGGCGCCAGCGCCCCGTCATAAATCTTCAGCGTTTGATCGGGCACCACCAGCCGTTCGTCAAAGAACAACTCGACCCCCAACCCGTCACAGTCGGGACAGGCACCAAAGGGCGCGTTGAACGAGAACAGCCGGGGTTCGATCTCGGAAATGGTAAAGCCACTGACCGGACAGGCAAATTTTTCCGAAAAGGTGATCCGTTCAGGCTCTGGAGCCTCTTCACCCTCTGCGGCCCGCGGAGCGGTTTCCAGAATGGCGATGCCATCAGCCAGATCCAGAGCCGTGCGCAGACTGTCCGCCAGCCGCGTTTCCAACCCATCGCGCACCACAAGTCGGTCAACGACAACGTCAATGTCATGGCGGTACTTCTTGTCCAGCGTTGGCGGTTCATCCAATTCGTAAAATTCACCGTCCACTTTTACCCGCTGAAACCCCTGTTTTCGCAGCTCAAGAAAGTCTTTCCGGTACTCGCCCTTGCGATCACGCACGATGGGTGCCAGCAAAAATCCGCGTGTGCCCTCCTCCAGCGCCATGATCCGGTCGACCATGTCCTGCACCTGCTGCGCCTCGATCGGCAATCCGGTGGCTGGGCTATAAGGCGTACCTGCGCGGGCAAACAGCAGTCGCAAATAGTCATAAATTTCTGTCACGGTACCAACAGTGGAGCGTGGGTTCTTGCTGGTGGTCTTTTGCTCAATCGAGATCGCCGGGCTTAGACCACTGATATGGTCCACATCCGGCTTTTCCATCATATCCAGGAACTGACGCGCATAGGCGCTCAGACTTTCGACATAACGACGCTGGCCTTCGGCATAGACGGTGTCAAAGGCCAGACTGGATTTACCCGAGCCGGACAGACCAGTGATCACCACCAGTTGATCGCGTGGAATATCCACGTCGATGTTCTTTAGATTGTGCTCGCGCGCGCCGCGCACCTCGATGAATTTTTGCTCAGCCATAGTGCCCCCCAGAAGACTTCTTAGACATAAGGAAAACCGCTGGAGTTTCCAACCCAAATTTGAGAACATTTCACGAACAAGTTAAAACCGGCGGCGCATTGCCAATAGCGTGTGCACTCCAAACCCGGCAAGGAACAACACCACAACCGTCCCTAGCATCCCCGAGTAGCCAGCAACGGACAGGCTCGTGACCATTAGCGGTGTGCCAATGGTGTTGCCCAAGTTGCCGGCCTGCGCCATCGCTCCGCTGGACTGCGCCTGATCAGCCGCCGTATCGTTCAGTTGCGGCACCAGGGCAAAACTGCCGCCCTGCACCAGCCCCATCGCCCCGGCCAACGCAATACAGGCGAGCGGAGATCCTGGCACCAATAACAGCCAAACTCCCATCAGCACACAGAGCAAAAAACCCAGTTGAACCAGGCGGACAGCAGGAATGAAGCGGAGCAGATACACACCGATGGTCATGGACACCGCAATGCTGGCCAAAGGCATCGCGCCCAGCACAATCCCACGCATCTCTTCATCTATAAACGGCGGAATAACCGTCAGGATCGCGACAAAACACGCGGTGTAGAACAGCCAGCCTGCCGCCGGGGCCACCAACCAGGGTGAGCGGTAGATGCGCCAATGCAGAGCCGGTAGATTTGCCAGCTTTGGCACCGGACGGCGTTCGGGCACCGGCACATCTCGCAGGGCAACGCTCAGCAAAATTGCCAACCCGGCCATGATCGCCGCATGGGCTCCGAACAGCGACAGAACCCCAAATGCGTTGACCAGCGGCAAGCCAAACCAGACCAGCAGTGCAAAGGCGACGCCAAAGAACGTGCTCCACAAGGTCATTGCCAGCCCGCGGGTTTTCTCCGTGCTAACATGCGCGATCAAGGTCGGCCCCGCCACCACCACCCCCAGATGTGAGATCCCCTCGACAACCCGCGTGGCCAAAAAGGCCTGAAACGGCAGATGCAGCGCCTGCAACGCGGACATGGCGGCGCCCACCCACAAGGCCCAGACCAGAGTGCGACGATACCCAAAGGCCGCGACAAACATACCGGCAACCACGCCAAACAGGATTCCTAACAGCCCAACCAGCGATACTGTAAAGCCAATCGATCCACCGGCCAGCGGATACAGCTCTCCCATCCGGTCAAAGACCACACTGATTTTACCGTATTGCGCCGCCGCCCCTAGGCCAGCTGCCCAGATCACCAGGACCAGCCCCCAGCGGGTGTCATCTGTGGATGTCATTGTTATGCCTTCGCTCTTGGCCAGGCCAAATCCCGCCTTAAGCCTCATTACGAACAGCCCTAGCCGGAACCCAATTCATGGGCCAGTCCCTAGCCTGTGAAATATTGCACATCTCAGTGTGAGTTAATGCGTGTCTCAGGTTTTCTGAGCTATGGCCCAGGCACAAACCGGCATTTCGGGGTCATTGTCCAAAGGATCACTGGCCTCGTCATACTCAGGCGGCCATATGTCTTCCAAATTGCGCAGCGCCGCATTTCGGTTGCCCCATTGCTGCGCCCGGATCGCATCTTCTTCAAAACCACATTCCATCAGCAGGTTTTTCAGCCCCCGCGCCGACCAACGCGAGCAGTCGTTGGGTGCCGCATGGAACGGAATGTAAAACGGCACCGCCAGCCAGAAATACCCGCCACGCCGTAGCATCTTGCGCACGTTCTTGGTCGCGGCATAAGGCCGGTCCAGATGTTCCCAGACCTGATTGGCCAGCACCAGATCGAATTTCAAGACACCGCCATTGTCGTCGCGGATCGGCCCTTCGCAGATATCATATTGGGGAAACCGGAATTGCTGATAGCTGGCAAAATCAAACATCTGCCCCCATTTGCCCGAAATTTCAGCCACATGCAGCTGCTTTGGCCCCAGTTGACGGATCATTCCGCGACTGGATTTAGCCATCGCAATTCGGTTGAGACTCGGCATTGGCATCCCTCAAAGTGTTGCTATTCAAACGTCAGATCAAAAAAAGGGCCGCGACAAGCGCGACCCCTCTATCGTAAATGAATACTGACTCAACCTTGCTCGGCATTGCAAGTGCGGGCTAGCTCCATCGCTTTGTACGTTCCGGCCAGATCAACCACAAACGCCTGCTCTTTCTTGGGGAACACCGTCATAGTGTATTTCTTGGCCAGATCCTCGATGAACTGAGGATTGTTGGCCAGAATATAGCCACCGGTATAGCCTTCGGTGATATTTTTCTTCATCTTGGTTGCCTGCGACGAGTACATAACACCGTCAAGATCGACAAAGATGTCCTCTTTGCGGCCGCTGCTCAGATCAGCGGTTTTGGAGAACACGCCAAGATAGCCAAGTTTATGGTCCGACGTCAGACCCATTTGAACAACATTGGCCTGGTCGTCCATCCGCTCAATCAAGCAGGATTGGCGCTCAGCGTCGACATAGACAGTCCAGCCTTCAACCTCACCATATTTGGTAAAAGTTCCGTCGCCGGGCAGCACTGCATTGTCGGCAAACGCCAAAGTGCCAGATATGGTTAGGACAGCTGCAACCGCAGCGAGAGACTTAAAGGTCTTCATGGGATACCCCCTACAAAAAACAACAGTAAACCTCTCGACTCTAAGCCGCTCCTTAAGGGCTGTCGATTGGTTTGTCATCAGCTGGAAAATTCATACTTAGTCAGCGGGCCAAGGTTAGATAAACTTAACTAATCACAGAATTAATAAGCGAACTAGTCCCTGTCTACATGGGCGAAAAATTGCCAGTATCGCTTTTAAAAACCAGAACGCCCGGTGTCCTCACGGGCACCGGGCGCTACAACCTAAGCGAATATGACCCAACTTACATGTGGATCATGCGATCAAAGGCGTCCAGCACGCTTTCGTGCATCATTTCGCTAAGTGTCGGATGCGGGAACACCGTGTTGATGAAATCTTCCTCAGTGGCCTCCAATTGGCGGCCCACCACATAACCCTGGATCAGTTCAGTGACCTCAGCACCAATCATGTGTGCCCCCAGCAACTCACCGGTTTTGGCATCAAACACAGTCTTGATAAGCCCCTCAGGCTCTCCCAACGCGATGGCCTTGCCATTGCCCATAAACGGGAACCGACCCACTTTGATGTCATAGCCCAGCTCTTTGGCCTTGGCTTCGGTATAGCCAACGCTGGCAACCTGTGGATGGCAGTAGGTACAGCCGGCGATGCTTTCGGGTTTGACCGGATGGGCGCGCTTACCCGCGATCATATCCGCGACCATCACGCCTTCGTGGCTGGCCTTATGGGCCAACCAAGGGGCACCAGCAATATCGCCGATGGCATAAAGCCCCTCGACACCGGTACGGCAGAACTCATCAGTGATCACATGGGTGCGGTCAATCTTGACGCCCAGTGCCTCAAGCCCCAGGCCTTCGACATTGCCGACGATGCCAACAGCCGAAATCACTGTGTCGAATTCTTGCTTCTCAATCTTGCCGCCGACTTCGATATGGGCGGTCACCTTGCCCTTACCCCGATCCAGTTGCTTGACCATGGCTTTCTCCATGATCTTCATGCCCTGCTTTTTAAACGCCTTTTTGGCCAGGGCCGAGATCTCGGCGTCTTCAACAGGCAGCACCCGATCCATCACTTCGACCACCGTGGTGTCAGTGCCCAGAGTATTATAGAAGCTGGCAAATTCGATACCAATTGCGCCCGATCCGATGACCAGCAGCTTTTTAGGCATGTGCGGCGGGTTCAGCGCGTGCTTATAGGTCCAGACCAAATCACCGTCAGCCTCCAGTCCCGGCAATTCACGCGCCCGGGCACCAGTGGCCACAATGATGTTCTTGGCGGTCAGCTCCTCAGAGCCCTTGTCGGTTTTGACGCTGACTTTGCCTTTGGCCGTAAGTGTCGCTGCGCCCATGATGACAGTGACCTTATTCTTCTTCAGCAGATGCGCCACACCACCGGACAGCTGCTTGGCCACCCCGCGCGAGCGTTTCACCACTGCATCGATATCATAGTCGATGCCGTCAGCTTTCAGTCCAAATTCCTTGGCCCGGTGCATCAAGTGAAACACCTCGGAACTGCGCAGCAGAGCTTTGGTTGGGATACAGCCCCAGTTCAGGCAGATGCCGCCCAGGTGCTCGCGCTCGACCACCGCAACGTTCAGGCCCAACTGCGCCCCACGTATGGCAGCAACATAGCCGCCCGGACCGGCCCCGATAACGATCAGATCAAAGGATTTGGTAGCCATTGGTATTCCCTCAGCACTGCGGTTCAAAAAACTAGTTCACCATTAAACTATTTGCAATCGAGCTGCAATCACTCAGTATCGTAGCAATCCAGCCCTGTATTTCTCAAGGTTCTCAATAGCATTCTAGCGCAGTTTCTGAAACCATGCGCGCATAGAAACCAACCAGCTTGCACCGCATGTATTTAGCACACAGGAACCCCACGCCATGAAGACACTGATCCTGGATCTGCTTAAGGCAATGATAAATGCCACCCTGCTACTGCTGGCGCTCTGCCTGTTTTTAGGGTGGAAGTTGATGGGCTCCGTTCAAGATGTCACCGGCAAAGTGACCGAGGCCGTGGTGCAGATCACCCCGGTTCAGGACCGGCTCCAGGATCTGCGGCATGAAGTGGCAGGCCTGCGCAGCGATATTGTCAGCCGTCCTGAGCTGGCCGTATCTAGCCAGCTGGACACATTGGACCGACATCTTGCCGCCCTACAACAAGACCTGACACAGCTCCGCCAGCTCCCAACAGAGATCATTCAAGGTGCAGCACAAACGGGGGCGGCTGAACTGGCCGGGCAGATTACCCGCCTAACCAGCTGTGTGCCACCACCGTCCTGAACAGGCTCAGACTGCGGTCTGCAACATACGCACAGTTTCACCGTAACCACCTGCCATCACATAGTCCATTTCCGGCTCGGTGCTGTGACGCTCTAGCGCCTCGTTGCGATAGGGAAAGCGGCCAAACAGCCGGATCACTTCGCGGTGCGCCCTAGCGTGCAACATATTGGACGGGCCTTCTACCGGCATCCGTTCTTTCATCAGCCGCACACAGCGGTCCTGATCACAGAGGTTCTCGGAATGCATCAGCGGCAGATAAAAGAACTGCCGGGCCGGCTCGTCGATCCGCATGTCCCATTTTTTACTGATGGCCATCTTGGCCGCCGCCAGCGCCAGCTTGTCACTGGCAAAGGCCGTGCGCGAGCCACGGAACATATTGCGCGGGAATTGATCGGTTAGGATGAGATAGGCCAATGCCCCTGTGGGATAGGTAAGCCACAGTGAAAACTTACCCTCACATGCGCCCTCCCACGTTTTCTCAAACCGGTTTCGTATATCAGCGTCAAACGCCTCGTCTTGTAAGTACCAGCTCTTAGGTCCGGCTTTATCGAGCCAGTACTCTAGAACCTCGTCGGGACCAACCATGGGTCATACTCCAAATTTTGCCTGTCCGCTAAGTTCAGTCGATTTCGCACCTGTTTTACAAGACTGTTAAGATAACAATTTGCAACAGGTGTGACGTTTTTGTGAAACCTTAGGCATAAAATTGGCGCTTTAGCGCAATCATCGTTAATCCTCGGCACTTTCCTGCTCTTCCAGCTCCGTCTCAATGGCATATTCTTGGGCAAACTCAACCGCAACGGGCGAGGCCGTCGGCGACATTGGCGTCATGATACCGGTGTCCTCGATGGGAATCGCCGGCCGCTGAGTGATCCGGTAGCCAGCGTAGAGCGCCAGCAGCGTTAGCAGCACCAACATAAACAGGAAATATCCCGAGGGTCCAAACACTGCGTCCCCCATCAGCCAGCCGATGATCAGCGGACCGGCAATGGCACCCAAGCCATTGATAAACACCAGCCCCCCCGAGGCCGCCGCCATATCATCGTGCTCAAGATAGTCATTGGTATGGGCAATTAGCAGTGAGTACAGCGGGTTCGACAAACCGCCAATCAGAAACCCCGCCACCAGCAAGGTCCAGAACTGCGCCCCGAACATCAGGCCCAGCACCGACCCACCAGCGCTAAGTGCCGCCACAAACAGCACCAGCACCCGGCGATCCATTCGGTCCGACATCCAGCCCAGCGGATATTGCATCAACAACGCACCAACATAAAACGTAGCCACAAAGGTTGAGATCTCAGCCAGGCTCAACCCCGCCTTAGCGCCGTAGACCGCGCTCATGCCAAACTGCGCCGAAAACACGCCGCCCAGCAGGAACATGCCAACACAACCCAACGGTGAGGCATCCATCAGCCGTCCCAAGCTCATCGGCTTGGCGGTTTCAAAGGCTGGCGTGGGGGAAATCGACAGTAGGATCGGCCCAAACGAGATCGACACCAGCACCGAGGCCAGAACAAAGATTTCATATCCGGCCGGATCGCCAATCAGCAGAAGCCCCTGTGCGGATACGATGCCAAACATTTGCACAATCATATACAGCGACAGCGCCTTGCCGCGGTTTTGATTGTCCGCCGCATTGTTCAACCAGCTTTCGGCAGTGACATACACGCCGGAGAAGCAAAACCCGATCAGCGCCCGCCCAAAACTCCAGGCCACAGGGTTGGTAAAGGCCGGATACAAGATCATCACCGCAGAGATAAACGAGGCCAGCGCCGCAAACACCCGCACGTGGCCAACTCGTCGGATCATCTCGGGCGCCAATCGCGAGCCGCCCAGAAATCCAACAAAATAGGCCGACATCACAAAGGACATCTGTAGGGTTGAAAACCCCTCGATCTCGCCCCTGACCCCAAGCAAAGTCCCCTGCAGGCCGTTCCCGACCATCAGCAAACCCATTCCCAGCAACAGCGCCCAAGCGCTCGACAGAACCTGAAACATCCCCGACGTTCCTTCTCAATTAGGGACAGCACCATCCAGCCTGACCCAATGGGTCACGACCTCTCAGTTGCGCGCTTGTCCCCGAGAACGAATCTCAGGTCTGCGATGTTTTCGTCATCAAGGGATCAAAAGCGACGCATCGCCATAGGAAAAGAACCGATATTCGTCCGATACCGCATGTTCGTAGATCGCACGAACCCGATCTTGCCCGATCAGCGCCGAGACCAGCATCAATAAAGTTGATTTGGGAAGATGGAAATTTGTCATAAGCGCGTTGGTCACATGAAAGGTGAAACCGGGATAGATAAAGATATCTGTATCGCCCTCCCAGGGGGTAATCTCGCCCCCCCGCGCCGCACTTTCGATCAGCCGCAAGGCCGTGGTACCAACCGGGATCACCCGTCCGCCAGCCGCCTTGGTTGCGGCGATTTCAGCTGCAGCCTGCGGGCTGACCCTGCCCCATTCCGCATGCATCTTGTGGCTGGTGACGTCCTCGACTTTGACCGGCAAAAAGGTGCCCGCCCCCACATGCAGGGTGACATGTGTGAATTCCACCCCCTTGGCCGCTAAGGCAGCCAACAAGGCGTCATCGAAATGCAGACTGGCAGTTGGTGCTGCCACAGCGCCGGAATGGCGCGCCCAGACGGTTTGATAGTCCTGTTTGTCCTGCGCATCAGCAGGGCGTTTGGCGGCGATGTAAGGCGGTAGCGGCATCGCGCCCGCCTGCGCCAATGCGGCGTCAAAATCATCGCCAGCCAGATTGAACCGCAACTGGCCCTGCCCGTCTGCAATGGCCTCCAGCGTGGCGCTAAAGCCTTCACAAAACACAACATCCTCGCCAATCTTGATCTTCTTCAGCGGCTTCAACAGCGCGCTCCAGCAACCATCGGCGCGTGGCTCCAGCAGTGTCACCTCGATCTTAGCCGCCACCGGACCCTGTGCACTAAGGCGGTGCCGCAGCCCGCTCAGCCGTGCCGGAATTACCTTGGTGTCGTTCAGCACCAGCCGATCACCGGGGCGCAGCCAATCCACCAGATCGGTCACGGTGCGATCATGGATCACATCGCCCTCAGCCACCAGCAGCCGTGCGGCGCTACGTGGAGAGGCAGGACGGGTGGCTATCAGGCTGTCGGGCAGCTCAAAATCAAAATCACTCAGTTTCATGCCCGCGCTATAGGGCGTTCACTGCCGCTTGGCCATGGGGCAAAACCGGTCTGCCACCTGTGGAGTATTCAAGAACGTCTGGTCAACGGGCCGACTTGGCCGTTTCGACCAGATTTCGACTTTGGTTGTCTGGCTTCGCGTCGGCCCAGAGGGTCGTGCCGCTCTTTTGGTCGACGCCGTCCTGTTTCTGTCAGTCTCCCCCATCATACCATCAACTTCCTTCAGACCAGAAACGTCTCGCGCCGGGTCACCTTCTTCTTGGAGCTATAGGCAAGAGAGGCAAACGTCATCAGTTTAGGCATCAGAGGGCGACTTGATCGTTCGATCAAAGCTCATCAGATCACACCGATATGCCGAGGTTTTTCAGAGTCTCCTTAGGAAATATGGGCAGCGTTGAGCCTTGGAAGCGAGCAAAGCGCCTTCCCTGGCAAAAGGTGAAACGCGGAGCGGCGTGCCGCCGGGCAAGGCACAACTAGGGAAACAATCTTATTTTCACCGATCTTCAGCCGGACTTGACGAAGGCGCAACGTTTGGACTCGGGGAAGGCGGTTTAGGCGCAGGCTGCCCCGGTATGGTTGGGGCTGGACCGCGAAAGATCTCTCGGAACATGCCCGGCGCCAGCCCGGACAGTGGGTTCACCTGCACCTTGGGCTCATCCGCGGTGCCGCGCAGGGTAAAAGCAAAGCCGATCAGCCCTTCGCCCTTGCGGGTAAACACCCGGCCAATAGCGTTCAACATATAGATCGGCGACAGCACTCCGCGCATATTCAGGACCCCACGCGCCAGATCATAATTGCCATCCATTGACAGCCCAATCGATGGCCCCACCGCGCTGCTTTCATGCAGCACCAGATAAGACGACCCCAGCCGGAAACGCGCTTCGACTCCGGTAAACAGGATGCCCTGCCCGGCCAGCTCATCAATCAACCCGATCAGGCTCAGAGAATTGACCAGCGCCACCATGGTCGGGCCGTCCTTGACACGGGTGTTTTGCACCTTGATGTGGCCATCATACTCGCCCGGCTTGTCCGCTGGTGTCAGTGTCATATCAAAACTGCCGCCCTGACCATGGCGCAGCACCCCAGCCGAGCGGAATACGCCGCCGGCATCATTCGAGCGGATCCGGGTGGCGACGCCGCCCTTCTGCGGCACCACATGGCCACTGATTGCAGTCTGCCCGTTCAAGGCACCGCTGAATTCGCCGTTAAACCCGCCCAGTGTCGAAAACCTGCCTCGAAACCCATCCAATGCGATGCTGTCAGTCACCTGCAACCGGTTCAGTTGCAGACTGATCGGCCCACTGTCACCACCGCTGCCAGCCGCTCCGCTGGCAGCGGTGAACGGCGACCTGCGCATATCCAGAACGCCGCCTAGCACATTGATCGCAGGAGCCACATTTCCACGCCCCACCAGTTCAGCCGAACCTTGCATCCAGTTTCCGACCGTCACTGTGTCAAACTGGGCCCGATCCAATCCACCACCGTCGCGGGTGCTGATACTACCAGCCGCCGAAAGGCCCGGTGCAGTCAGGTCAAACTGGTCCACCAGTGCCACCTCTCCCAGAGTGGCGGTAAGGCTTAAGCTGCCAGTGGTTTCCGGCGAAATCGACCAGCCCAACGAAGGAACCTGCAGGCCCGCGCCAGCCAAATTAGATTGAAGCGACAGCTGTGGCGGCGCGTCTGGGGTCAGATCAACGCTAAATTCACCCAGCGCTTGACCACTGATTGATCCCTTGGGCAGCCCCAGATGAAACGCCTCCACCGCCGATTGCGACAGCTCGACCGTGCCCTCGACCCGGCTTGCTTTGGATACATCTTTACCAAGCGCCATTTGCCAACGGGCACTGATCGGCACCCCGGACAGTTGCCCACGCCCTTGGATTTCAACCCGGTTTTGGTCTCCGTTCAGGTTCAATCGGGATGCCGACAACTGATGTCCCGGCACCAGAATCGAGGTTTGCACATCTTCGATGTGACCCTGATAGTGATAGGCGATCTCTTCAACCGGCACTTTTTCTTTCAAAGGCAGCGACAAGGTGCCTGCGACCGTCACCAGCCCACTCCCCAGATCCACCGGCAGACTGCTGTTCTTCAGCACCGACAAAGGTGGCCGGTTCAACAACGACAGCACTGCCGTCACGGGGCCAGAGGCCCTGATCCGTGCGATCCCCGGGCCACCGTCCTTGATCGAGGTATCCGGAATGATAAACGAGGTCCCCGCCACATCTATGTCGCCGCCCTGATCCGCAGAAATGGTGCCCTCTGTCGCCATCACCACCAGGCGTTTGCCGTATAGGCTAAACTGTCCCTTAGCATTGCGCAGCGGCGGCATATCCTTTTGGAACTGCACCACGCCATCCTCGAATCCCAGATCTAGATAGACGAAAGGCTTGCCGCCATTGCGCCCACGCAGCGCCAGATTAACGTCCCGCGCGGTGCCCTCCCACAGGTTTTCGCCCACCCATTTCCGCGGTTTCGGCGGCGCCGCCTCGGGCCACAATTGCTTGACCCGCTCTGCGTCGACTTGATCGACATGGCCTGTCACATCATAATCCCAGCCGATATTCCCGGCCCGCAACTCACCTTCGATCAGGATTTGACTGTCGCCATCCCGGATCAGCATTTCGCCTAAACGCAGGCGAAACGGATCCAGTTCCAACTTAAAATCCGCAGCGATTCCGGTCAGCTCCAGAGGTGTCTCATACAGGTCTTTTGGATTAAGCCGCAGATCCGAAAACCGCAGCTGTCCAACCAAGTCGGTCAACTGGCCGTCCTCAACGCCGCTCAGATGCGCCTGCCCCTCCATGGTGCCCGCCCCCCAACCACTGTCCACCGAAAGCTCGTCAAAACGCAGCGTCTGAGTTTTGGGCGTGAAAGTGATGTAGCTGCTGGCGCCATGAAACGGGATCGGCAGAGTCTGATCGGTTGGCTGAAGCACGCCTGCGCCGATCTGCATGCTGGCTGAGAACGGGAGCAGCTCCCCGTCACTGCCAATGCCACCGCGCAAAGACCCCGAGATCGGGGCCCGCAGCACCTGCAACCAACCAAAGGCCGGACTTTGGGCGGCAATGTCCTCGCTGGCAATTTCGCTGATCAAAATGCCTATTTCAGCAGCCGTGTCACCAATCGCCGAGCTGTAATTAGCCTCAACGGTACTCGCGTAATCCCGCCCGCTCAGCACTGAAAACCCGCCGGCGATGGAAACATCCTGACCAGTTCGGTCCAAACGCAAATGGCCTCCGTCCAATGTCCAAGCCCGGCCCTGACGCACATCCTCATATCGTAGTGTCAGAGCCTCGGTCTCAATGGCAACCAGGGCTGTCAGCGCCGGTGTCATCAACAGGCTGTCGAATTGCTCAATCAACTGCGGCACCCCAGCGGCCTGACGTAACGGTGCCTCACTTTCGGCCAGGCTCAGCGCCACTTCACCACTGGCCTCGCGCCGCAAAGTGCCAAACAGCCCACTGACGCTGATCCGTTTCGGCTGCACCACCCCAGACAGCAAAGGCCGCATCGCCAGCGACATTTGCGCATCCGCCAGCTGCGCCACAATTGTCCCGTCAACCTTGCTCAGCGTGACATCGCGCAATCCCACTCTGGGTCGCCAGCCATGATTGACTACCATGTAGATCTGGCCAAATTCTATCTGCAAACCTCCCAGATTGCGCTCAATCCGAGTTTCCACACGATGGCGCAACCAATCGGGAGCCTCAAACCGGGTGCCCAGACCAAAATAGATCGCCGCGGCCGCCAGAATAGAAAGCGACGCCACTGTCCAGATACAGTATCGCAACAACCGACCGCGCCAACTCCGCCGTCCAGTGCGCACAGGCACCGAGGTTTGCTGGTCTGGGTCGGGGCCCGGTATCTTGTCGGCGCGCGTGATCTTTGCTTTTCCTTTGCCTGATGCTGCCCAACTATGGCAGGCAGTCCCCATAGATTTCCACGGAGACACTGATAATGCTCGAACCCTCGGACAAAGCCCCTGATTTCAACCTGCCTTGCACTGGCGACAGCGCCGAGGTCTCTTTGGCAAACCTTAGGGGCAAACCCATCGTGTTATTCTTCTATCCCCGTGACAATACGCCGGGCTGCACCAAGGAATCCATCGGATTTTCCAATAAGTTGCAGGCTTTTGCCGTGGCAGAGGTTTTGGTGTTTGGTATCTCCAAAGATAGCCTCAAAAAACACGACAATTTCATTGCCAAACATGAGCTGACCACGCCGCTGTTGTCTGATGCTAATAGCACCATGTGCGAGGACTACGGCACCTGGAAAGAGAAAACCCTCTACGGCAAGAAACACTGGGGCATTGAACGCTCGACCTTTCTGATCGACGCCGAGGGACGCATTGCCCGCATCTGGCGCAAGGTCAAGGTAGAAGGCCATGTAGACGAAGTTCTGGCGGCAGCTCAGGCCCTGTGATCTAGCCACACCCGCACCGCGCGTCAGCGCGGTGCCATGCCCAGGCCTGCCAGAGCTCAGCTTTGCTGATCTCGACAGCGCGGGAGATCCCGCCCGTCGGTGGGCTTTTACAAAGCCCCCTCCCGTTGGGCCGCGCACCGCACTTGCGCGCGGCGCAGGTGGCACCTGGTTCTGGACAAAGCCCACAATTCGAGGCAATCCAGACCTGCAACCATCGGACTATTGACATGACCAGCTCCAATCTCTCTCTTGCTGAACGCGCCACGCAGGTGTTGAACACCGCCGACGGGGCTGAAAAGACCGCGCTATCGCGCCGCCACGCAGCCGACTGGTTTGCCGCCCGCGCCGGAACCCACGCGCCAATTGAGATCGGCACTGCCACTCCTCCGCTGCATCCCGCCCGTCCCGAACATCCTGAATTGCTATCTCCTCGCGATGTTCCAAAGCGCAAACCGGGATCACCCGCAGGACAAATAGCACTGCTGCATGCCGTCGCTCATATCGAGTTGAACGCGGTTGACCTACATTGGGACATCATCGCGCGGTTTTCACACATTCCGATGCCGATGGGGTACTTTGACGATTGGGTCAAAGCTGCAGACGAAGAATCCAAACACTTCAACCTCCTGTGTGACTGCCTTGCCTCGCTTGGCAGCCACTATGGCGCCCTGCCCGCTCATACTGGCATGTGGCGCGCCGCCGAAGACACCGCGCATGATCTGATGGGCCGCCTAGCCGTTGTCCCCATGGTTCTCGAGGCGCGCGGACTGGACGTCACCCCCGGTATGATCAAGATTTTCCGCCAGGCCAAACTGCCGCAGGTGATCGAGGCGCTCGAGGTGATCTACAGCGAGGAAGTCAGCCATGTTGCCTATGGCAGTAAATGGTTTCACTTCCTGTGCGGTCGCGAAAATGTCGACCCAAAAGAAGTCTTCCACACCTTGGTGCGGCGATATTTCCACAGCACGCTAAAGCCCCCCTTCAACGAAGAAAAACGCGCCGAAGCCGGAATTCCGCCAGATTTCTACTGGCCCCTGACCGAAAATTTAAGCGCAGAACTCAAAGACTGAATTCAGGCTCGGCGGCGGTAAGCCCTGCCGTCGGCGTGTAGCCGCCCATGCCCATCCTTTTGCCAGCTGCAAACCGCACGATTGGTCAACAGGCTTGCCCAATCTCCTGTGGCTGGCTATTCCTTACGCGAAAAGTCTCGATGCCAAACTGGTTGCGGTGCTTTTATACTGGGATAGAACAAGGATCCGCGCGTGCGCACACGTCTGGCTATAAGTATTCACGGATTTCTGGAGCGACGCTTTCCCGAGCGGCGTGTTTTCCTGAAATCCGACACCGACACGCGCTTTATTCGGTTGCGCCCGGAAACTCAGCTGATCGCCGTTGCTGGCACCTGTGTGATCGTCGCCTGGGGCATCGTCGCCACCGCGATCGTACTGATGGACAGCATCGGCTCGGGCAACTTTCGCGAACAAGCCAAGCGCGACCAACAAACCTACCGCGAACGTTTAAATCTGTTGTCCGACGAACGCGACAACCGCGCAACAGAGGCTCTGGCCGCGCAAAACCGGTTCAACGCAGCGCTGGCTCAGATCTCGGTGATGCAATCCGAGATCTTAGCCTCAGAAACCCGACGTCACGAGCTGGAAACCGGGATCGAAGTCATCCAGACCACGCTGCGCGAAACCATGCAGGACCGCGAGGCCGCGCGTAGCCAACTGGTCCAGATGCAACAAGAAAACAACGATACCATAACTACCGCTTCTTCAGCTCCGGCGCAGATGGATTTTGTGGCAACAGTGCTGGCCGAAACCGCGCTTGAACGTGACCAGATCCTGTCTGACGCGCAGGCAGCCCTGGACGCTCGCGACGAGCTGGAAAAAGAAATTCGTCTGATGGACGACCGCAATGATCAGATTTTTCGCCAGCTGGAAGAGGCCATGGCGATCTCGGTCGAACCGCTCGATAAAATGTTCCGCTCGGCCGGAATGCCCACAGACCGCATCCTTGAACAGGTGCGGCGCGGATACAGCGGTCAGGGCGGTCCGCTCAACCCTTTTTCCCTGTCCACCCGCGGTGAAGAACCAACCGCGGATGAAGTTCGCGCAAATCTGTTGCTTAATCAGATGGACCAGCTGAACCTCTACCGTATTGCCGCTCAGCAGGCGCCGTTTGCCACCCCTGTCAACCTCGGCGCAGTGCGCCAGACTTCGGGCTTTGGCTATCGTCGTGATCCCAAAACCGGTGGTCGCCGCCTGCACAAGGGATCTGACTTTGCTGGACGATCCGGCACCGATATCTTTTCCACCGCCGATGGGGTTGTCACCAAAGCGGGCTGGCAATCCGGCTATGGCAAGCTGGTGATTATCCAGCATGCCTTTGGCATAGAAACACGTTACGCCCATAACTCTAACATCCGCGTGCGAGTCGGCCAAAGGGTCTCGCGCGGCGATCACATCAGTGATATGGGTAACACCGGACGGTCCACCGGGACCCACCTCCACTACGAGGTTCGGGTCAATGGCAAACCAGTTAACCCGATGATTTATATCAAGGCTGCACGCAATGTTTTCTAAAAGCAAAATCAACGAACCCGGCGCTAAGAGCCCCGAATCCAAGCCCGCTTCGGCGGTTCCGGCTTCGGCTATGGCCCCTACTGCTCCGGCTCAAAGCGATTTCCGGGCAAGCGCCCCCAAGGCCAAACCACCGGCCTCCATTTTGTCATCAGACCTGCACGTCACAGGCAACATGAAGACAACCGGCGACATTCAGGTCGAAGGCATCGTCGAAGGCGACATCCGCGCCCACCTGCTGACCATTGGCGAATCTGCGACCATCAAAGGTGAAGTCACTGCTGATGACGTAGTGATCAATGGCCGCATCGTTGGCCGTGTGCGCGGGCTGAAGGTTCGCCTGACAGCAACAGCGCGGGTCGAGGGTGACATCATCCACAAGACCATCGCCATCGAGAGCGGTGCCCATTTTGAGGGCTCCGTACAGCGTCAGGACGACCCCTTGAACCCGGGCCGCACCGCCGCCAAAAAGCCCACTGCTGCTGCACCAGCCGCTGTTGCCAAAGCCGAAGGCTAACGGCCCATACGGATCTGCCTTTCAGATCCTGACATTCGAAAACGCCGCTGGAGAGATCCCGTGGCGTTTTTCTTTGCTTGGTGTTCTGAGCAGCGATGCGACTTCAGAATTGAAAAAATCGGTTACAAGATTGCCATCAAACTCGCGACGCTCAAATGCCCATTCAATGATTGGACGCGTCCGCCCTTCACAAGGCCTACAAGCCTAGGTAATTCCCTCACTATTTCTGGCGATGGTGTCCACTGGATCAACGCCCAAATCACTACTGCACGAACTTTAGTAAACCTTTATACTTTTCATCATATTAGAGATCACTTCTCATGCTACTATAAAGCTCAGAACTGAACGACAACGGGATCGTAACCAATGAAGTCTTCCACACTGGCTGACATGATCGTCGATAAACAGGTACACAAAACATCTCCCGATGATACTGTGCGGACTGCCTGCATTATCATGACCTCGGTGAACGTCGGGGCCCTTCCCGTCGTGGACGACAACGGTGTCCTCGTTGGCATACTAAGCGAGCGAGACGTTATTCAACGCAGTGTTATCGTTTACCGTCCATCGGCTACGACCCTTGTCAAACAGGTAATGACACCCAATCCACAATGGCTTTCGCCGGATGCCAAGCCGACTGAAGCATACCAAATAATGATCAAGGGAAAGTTCCGCCATTTACCGATCTGCGCGGACGGACAGGTGTTAGGGATTGTTTCAATTCGCGATTTCATACCTCCAAGCAGCTCGATTTTTGACCGGCTGCGTGGAAATTCTGCCAAGTCCAACGTACTTGCTCGCCTATTTTGAACAGGCTTCAGAGGCGTTCTAGGGTGACCATCTGGCAAAGGGTGTAACAGTTCATTACCGCAGGTCTAAGCAACCAAAAACCTTTGCCGCCAATAGTACAACCAGTGTCTTATGCAGCTCCGTACAGCCACCGTCCGCTGTGCGGACGGCTGCTGAGCAGGACCTATAGCAGGAATTGCTACGACTTTGCTCCATTGGAGAAAAGTCGTAGCAATTTTGCCCACTGATTATACTTGGCCCGAATGCATGAAACACCTTCAAAATCAACTTGGTCTGTCCCAGCTGTAATAATTTCGTGTCTGCCTGATAACGCTTCAACTGACATGTCGCCGATCGCGCTACACGCGCCAATAGGCACTGATCTCGAAGAGATCAAACCTACACAAACGCCATTCTTTGTATCCGGCAACAGCTCTCGAACCAAAACCACCGTGCTACAATTATCTCTGTACAAGTTTGCAAGAAACTCTGCACGGATACAATTCACATCAGATATAGAATTGCCATATAAAGGATTGAGGATAGGAAGGATTTTGTCATGCAACTGCCATTCAACGGGGCCATCAGTGCCTATTTTGAAGACGCTGCCCCAAACGATATCCGAAATTCCATACTCGATTTGGGCAACGATGAACTTCTTAACTCTGACTACCCTCACCAACACAAGTTACGCCGCAAGAACTATGAAAAAGATATAGCCAAGCTGCAGATAGAGCTGGTCAAATTGCAGGCCTGGACCAAACAATCAGGCCAACGTATCGCAATCTTGTTTGAGGGGCGCGATGCCGCTGGAAAAGGTGGCACAATCAAGCGGTTTCGTGAGAATCTTAATCCACGCGGCGCGCGTGTGGTGGCCTTGGCCAAACCCTCGGAATCGGAGCAAACGCAGTGGTATTTTCAGCGCTATATTGATCATTTGCCCTCAGGAGGAGAGCTCACCTTTTTTGACCGCAGTTGGTACAACCGGGGTGTGGTCGAAAAGGTATTTGGGTTTTGCAGCGACGATCAGCGTGAGCGGTTTTTCCGTCAAGTTGGTGGATTTGAGCAGGCTTTGGTGGATGACGGTATCAAGCTATTCAAGTTTTGGCTGAACGTCGGCCGAGCGGAACAATTACGGCGTTTTCTAAAACGCGAGCAAGATCCGTTAAAGCAATGGAAGCTGAGCCCGATTGACATCAAGGGCCTAGAGCGCTGGGATGACTATACAGCCGCCATCGGTGAGACATTGGAGCGAAGCCACAGCGAAATCACCCCTTGGACAGTGATCCGGTCCGAGGATAAGCGGCGCGCGCGACTGGCTGCCATTCGACACGTTCTAAGTGCCTTGGATTATGACAATAAAGACGATAAAGCCATTGGAAAAATTGACGGTAAAATCTGTGGAGGACTAGAGGTCTGGAATGCCTAAACGCGGTTATCATCACGGAAATCTGCGCCAAGCGTTAGTCGAGTCAGCATTGCGGCTGATTGAAGTTAAGGGTCCTACCGGTTTCACCTTATCTGAAGCCGCCAAACAGGCTGGCGTTACTCCCGCCGCTGTCTACCGCCACTTTGAAGGTCGTGAAGAACTGATCGCCGAGGCCGCGCGCCAAGGGTTTTCAATGTTCGCGGAGCTGATGCAATATGCCTATGACAAGGGCCAGCCCTCTGCCTTGGCAGCATTTGAATCCACTGGTCGCGCCTATCTGGCCTTTGCGCGCAAACATCCAGGTCATTACATCGCCATGTTCGAAAGTGGTATTTCGGTCAATCGCACGCCCGAACTCGCCGATGCCGCCGCCCGCGCCCGCGGTGTCTTGGAGCGGGCCGTTACTGAGTTGTGCGAACATATTCCGCCGCATAAACGCCCGCCTGCCTCAATGTTCTCGGCTCATATTCTAGCGCTGAGCCACGGAGTCGTGGAACTCTATGCGCGCAACACGCCAGGCACGGCATCACCTTTCTCGCCCGAGGATCTGCTTGAGTCTGGCATTGGCATTTATCTGCGTGGGTTGGGGCTGATTGAGCCCGACAATTAGAGTTTTTAGCGGCTTTGTTGTACAAATCGAATGTTGGGGGGCAGTGCGTAAATCCTGCGTGATAGTTGGATGACATGAGCAACTGGGCCCCACAAAGTACAAGACCACGAACTGTTCGACTTACAATAACGCACTGAAACGATGTGGAGCGCTGGAAATCTGGTTCAATCCCCTGATGATCTGGATACCGCCGCTGAGCGGCAAACGCGGTCGACCACAGCGGTTCAGTGATGCGGTAATCCCCCCATTTTTAATGGGATGGGGTCGTAGAACTTAAGCAGCCATTTTGAGTTTCATGGCGGGTGTGATGCCGCCGATGCCCATGTTCGGGCGGTCGTTGTTGTAAGTCCATAGCCATTGCGTGGCGTGATCTTGCGCCTCCCCTATGCTTTCGATGATGAATTGATCCAGCCACTCCTGGCGAACCGTCCGGTTGTAGCGCTCGATATAAGCGTTCTGTTGAGGCTTCCCGGGTTGGATGTGTAGGATGGAAACCCCGGGCTTTCCGCGCCATTCGATGATGCGGTTAAGGCTTCTGATCACGCGTTCCGCTGGCAAAGAAAAATCGACCTCGATGCCCAAGCCCTCGCGGTTAAAACCGTCCAGCACATTCAAGAGCCGGAACGCCCGACCATCCCCGAGGCGATCCGCCATGAAATCCCCTAACGGCGTTTGCTTTGCAAAAGCCTGCCGGGCAGTGAACGACCACGTCATGTTCGGCGCTTCTGGCACGGCCAGCGCATCAGGTTTGCCCCGCTTTAACCGTTTCCGAGGCTTGATCCGCAAATTCAGCTCCAGGTCGCAGTAGATCCGGTAAACTCTTTTGTGGTTCCAGGAATGCCCCTTCACGTTCCGCAGGTGCAAAAAAAACATAACCCAAACCCCCAGGATTTCCGGGCCTCCCCCTCTCGGGCATTTTTAATGCCCTGTCAGGCAGTGGTCAGCCCAACCAGCAGATCGGCAATCTGCTCATTCTCGTCGCTCAGCAGGGGGCTGTAGCGATAACAAGTCTCGCTGACCCCGAAGGCTCGGCAAGCCAGCGCAATGCTGACCCCACGGCGCGCCACCACATTCTCGGCCATCTCCCGGCGGTGAGATGGCCCGCCTACTTTTTTCCAAGAGCTTCCCTCAATAGATCTGCCTGCATGCTCAAGTCCGCATACATTCGCTTTAGGCGTCGGTTCTCATCTTCCATGGCCTTCATCTGGCTGATCATGGACGCATCCATGCCGCCAAACTTCGCTCGCCACTTGTAAAACGACGCATTACTCATGCCATGCTCGCGGCACAACTCTGAAACCGGCACGCCGCCTTCGCCCTGACCCAAGATCGAAAGAATCTGCGCCTCAGTGTATCTGCTTTTCTTCATTCAAA
>MAAC01010449.1_pt1 | contig 66086 bp, 58 predicted proteins | sample 1115981 | NCBI WGS metagenome assembly MAAC01 (sample SAMN04961126, study PRJNA320927) | seawater metagenome | isolation source: sample BD02T64 sea water enriched with oil for 64 days | place: USA:Gulf of Mexico | collected 2013-07-27 | reverse complement strand
GCCTTTGATAGCACCGAAGCAACATTGATATTTCAATTTTCAGGTGTCTAAAGCACAAGCCACTGCAGGGGCGAGCGGCTATGTAGTTGTTGTTAAAGCTTTGGTAGCAGTATGTAGACTGACCCCTGTTGTTTCATGGTTCCGGCAAGTGTTTCAGCGCGTTCACCGCGACCAAAAAAAACATCTGCGCGTATAGGTCCGTTGATAGCGCCGCCAGTATCCTGGGCAAAAACTAAGCGCTGATAGGGGACGGAGCTGTTAGGCAGTTGTGTACTGAGCCATAAAGGGCTGCCTAAAGGAATGATATTCCGGTCGACTGCCACGGAGCGCTCTGGGGTTAATGGCACATTTAGTGAGCCGCGCGGGCCCTGTTCAATGTCTGTGCGCAAGTTAAAAAAGATGTAGCTGGGGTTTTTGTTCTTCAGTTGTGTGGCTTTATTGGGATTGGCCGTTAGCCAGGCTTTAATTGACTGCAAAGAAATATTTTCTTTGCTAATTTGCTGCATTTCTATCAGGTCTCTGCCTATTGCCCGGTAGGGGTGGCCATTTTGCTCCGCGTAACCTACACCGACGATTGATCCATCAGTCATCTGCACTAAACCGGAGCCTTGAATATGTAGGAAAAACGCATCATCGCTGCTGTCGACCCACAGTAATTCGTTCCCAGCCAGAGGCCGGTTGGGACCATCAATTTGCGCGCGGGAATAATAGGCGAGTGCCTGCCCCAAGTGAATTCTGCCACGGGCGCGGCTGTCTTTGACTTTTAGCAAATTGTTACTGGCAGATAGTTTAATTAAGTTGTCTGGCTTTTTGTACAGAGGGTAGCTAAAGCGCGCAGTCTTTACATAACTACCTTGTAATAAAGGCTCGTAATATCCAGTTATCATGCCGGTTTTGCTGCTGTTGTTGCCAACAATCTTATGCGGTTGGAAATGCTTTTGGAAAAACTCTTTAATTTGTATTGAGTCGTCACTCGCCAGAGACTGCGCCTGTTGGCAGATAGTCTTCCAGGCTGCTTGTTTGTTTTGCAACTTTGGGCATTGCAACAGCAGAGGGGGTAGTAATTGGCTGTGCTGATCTTGCTGCCAGCCATTTAATTTACTCCAATTTACCGCTGAGGAAATACCGGGCTTAGAGGCGCAGCCAATCAGGGTGGACAAGGAGACAAAAGTGAATATTTTGCCAATCGTTTTCAGGGTAACTGTGCGCGTAAGCTTTACTTGAATTTTCATGAGCTATTGACCAAAACATCCATAGTTGTGTCTAAAAAGGCATCACTATAGCAGAGAGTATTCAGCTGCCATAGAGTTATCATATATGCCCGGTGAGCAAACAAAGCCGCGGACAAACAGCAGGCAAAAAAAATCACTTATGGAGCTGAATCCGATAAGTGATTTTATAAATCGCTGGTTGCAACGTTAGAAATAGCGATCAAAGATTAGTTTCACATAGTCATCTTTGGTAAAGTTACTGACTACGTCATCTTTGTCATCCGCTGAGAAAACCCGGGCACGCAGTGTCGCTTTCCAGTTTTCACCTATGCGTCGATCTGCTTCGATGGAAAAACTATTGCTGTTGTAATCCAGGTCGTGGATCATTCCGACCAATACCGATGAACTCTGAGTATCATTAAGAGCCAATCTGGCACCTACGCCTATGTCATTTTGCAACAGGGCGCTGGCTTTTTTGCCTCTTTGATCATAGCCATATTCCATCAGTATTCCCAAATCTGCGGCGGACTCCTGAATACCATAATAGGTATATTCAAAACCCATCTGGCTGGCGAAGTAGTTATCAGTTGGGTTGTCCTGATAAATTACTTCACTCTTTAACAACCAGTTGTCGATGGTTGCCTGGGCGTCAATGCCCACTTGTTCCATCTGCTGATAATTGGCCTTAAGCACATCGGTACCGTCTTTCGAGATTACCTGATATTGCGGGGCGCGATTTGTACCTTTGTACCAGTGCAGCCCTACATCATACAAATCAAACGAATGACTCCAGCGGGCGGCGACATCCACATGTTTTTTACCTTTGCTGGATTGGTAGCTGGTAGAATCTTCATCGACCACTAATGACGATCGAAAGCGTCCATCATTGCCGACGTAAGTCTGTTCGCGAAACCCTGGTAATACAAACAGATCGACGATTCCCCAGTCGCGCACTAAAGATAAATTAAGCATCGGCTGACCAAGCTTTTCACCTTTAGATAAGCCTTCAACAGTATCGCTCTGGTTGATGACATCAACTAAATTTTGATACTCAGTGACGCCCCAGAAGACTTTTCGAAAACCTGTTCGCAGCTCCCAATCGTCCGCTAAATGCACCCAGCTCAGCTCGCGGATATCCGCATGGCTGCGATTAGAGTCTCTCTGGTCAATACGAAAGAAAGGTTTGAAAGTCAGGTTGTCACTGGCGTCATTCCACTCCCAGAAAAACTCCGGCTCTAGAGCAACAGACAGATTACTGCGATAGTTCTGATTGTCGAACTGTCCCTGTTGTGCAAACAGACTGACTTCAGTACTGACCTTAGCGGTTGCTTCGAAAAATAGCTCGTTGGCAGACAGGGGCTGAGTCAACAGCCCCGCGCCAATCGCTATCCATGCGATTTTGTTCATCCTAACGGGCCCGTTTTAGTGTGTTTTTATTAAAGTCTGACTCGGTTAAACCGTTGCCAAAACGATAATCAACCCACTGCAGGTCGGTACTTTTCTTCGATTGGTGATTGACCATCTTCATGGTACTAGCACGCCAATACTTACCTTTGTACTGTTGATAATCCAGGCTGGTTAAGGTTTTCAACAAGCTGTTTTTACGGTCGTAAAAATCAGTTTTTATCATTCGGTACTCCGCCTTGTCAATCCAGACTACACGTTTAGTGTAGCCGGAGTTCTTGTCGGTAGGGTACTGCTCAACAACAAAACATTGACCTATATCACAAGCCTGATCTTCGATGTATTTGTAGGTGTATTTTGCAATCTCGAAAGACGCCAGGTCTTCGAAGGAAAACTCAGACCCCATGAACGGGCCGGACTTGTTTCTTGAAGCGATACGCTTGACGCGCTTCAAAGCCGGTAAATACAACCATTGATCGTCAGCTCCCTGAGTGTGGGAAAAGCTTAAAAAGGCCGTTCCTTTCACATCTCTGGGGCGATCGAAGATACTTAGGCTCTTGTCGCCATCATCGGCAACTTCCAAAACTTTCATGCGAATTTCGCGGACACTCTCCTGGCCCTGCTTGTTACGCAGTACCATTTTCATAGATGCCAGCATATCCACCCAGCCGTTATCCCGAACCACAACTTGCTCTGAGATAGCTAAACCTTTTTGTTCTGGTGTTTCTGCGAGTGCGCTATTGGCGCTCAGCGCCATAACAGAGGCTGCAATTAAAGTACCGGTTAGTGTTTTAAAGTTCATCTTGCTTCCCCTTCGGCAAAAGTTAGATTGGCGTTGCTGTCAGTCGTATTTGTTTGTTGCTCTTTCTTTTCTTTTCTGGCATCCAGCATCATCAAGAGAGGCGGTAGGAATATAAAGTCTACTATTAATGCAACACTAATAGTGATCGCTGTTAATAATCCCATGTCACCGTTTAGCTTGAAAGTAGATTGTGCCAAGACCATAAAGCCTGCAACTAATACTAAGGTAGTGATCCAAAGGGCACGTCCGACACTGCTAAATGCGTATCTAACGGCTTCTTCACTGCTCTTGTTGTACTTGTCTCTGGCGTGCTTGTACTTAGTCAGGAAGTGAACAGTGTCATCAACCACTATACCTAAGGTCATACCTGCCACAACCGACAGTGCCAGACCCACTTGACCATCAATGAAATACCAGAGGCCAAATCCGATGGATGCGGGGATTAAGTTAGGCAATAAGCTTATTACACCGTAGCGTACTGATTTCAGCGCCAGGGCTAATAGCAGAGATATCAAAATTAATGCGGCTGTCGTACCTATCAACATGCTATTGATATTACGCTGGCCTATGTGGGCAAACATCAAGGTCGGGCTGGCGATGTCTACTTTGTAGTCCGGGGCATTATCTGCAAACCATTGGTACATATTGGTTTCTATGTCAATTTGCTCACTTGAACTCAAGTTCTTAAAAGTGCCGACGATACGGGTAGAAGACTTATCAACGTTCAGTTGGTTATTTAAATCCAATCCGTAGGGAAGAGACATTTCATACAGTAGCAAATACTGTGCTGAAAGATCACGCTCTTCTGGCAGGCGGTAATAATCCTGATCATCTGCGTGCATATTTTTGTTAAGACGTTTTAGTACGTCGGAAATAGTACTGACGTGATCGGTCTCGGGAAGTGCCCGCATCCATTCACTGAAATCACCGACCGCCTTTAAGAACTTAGGATCATTGATACCGCTGCTGGTCTGGCTGTCCACGGAGACTTCAATCAGTGACAGACCCGACAAGTTAGCTTCCATGAAATCGGTTGCCTTTCTGAAGTCTACCGTCGTATCAAAGTATTCGACAAAGTTATCATCCAGCTTGTTCTGCGGCAGAAACGCTGCGATTCCAATGATTAATACTGACATCGCCGGTAGTAGTATCTTGCGTTTAGCAATAACCAGTTCTGCAAACTTCTCCATCATTCCGTGGTTGTCTGCTGATGCCTTACCCGGTTTAACTGGTAATATCATAAGTAGTGCTGGGAATACAGTGATAGAGAAGACAAAGGCTAACATCACGCCGATAGCGACCATGTTACCCAGATCCCTGAACGGCGGAGAGTCTGAGAAGTTCATACTCATAAAGCCGATAGCAGTAGTGACACTGGTCAGTAAAATAGGCTTGAAGTTGACACGTAAACTTTCCTGAAGCGCTTCTTTTTTAGCTTTACCGTGACGCATTTCAAAGTAGTAGCTGGTCAGTATGTGAATACAGTCGGCGACCGCTAAGGTCATGATCATTGTCGGCGCGCTCACCGAGGGACCGGTTAAATAAAAGCCGAACCAACCCACAGCACCCATAGTGCCCGCAATACTGAAGATGATCACAATTAATGTGGCAAAAGTACCGCTGAAGCTGCGCAGTAGCAAAATCATCGTTAACAACACAATTCCGAACATCGCCGGCACTAAGGTAGAGCTATCAGCCAGTGAGGTTTCAGAAAATGCAGTATTCATCATTACCATGCCGGTTAGCTGCACGTTAAAGTTGGGATACTGCTGTTCAAATGCCGCTTGTATTGCACGTACTTTAGACGCTACTTCCGGGATTTCCGTGATAGGGTCCAAGCCTGGCAATTGCAGTGTGACGTTGACAATACTGATATGGCCAGTTTTGGAAATAATTTTGTTTAATAAAAGCGGATCAGAGGTCGCTATCTGTTTGATTCTGGGCATATCTTCCGCAGTCAAAGTCTCAGGATCCAATACCAAATCTTCAACAATTAGATCGTCTTCCTCGGCGATAGTATGCTGAAAATTTGAAATTGAATCTACTCGAGTAGAGTAGGGAATCTGCCAGGATTCAGTGGTTAACCAATGAATAGCCGTTAAGTTTTCAGGAGTGAAGATGTCACCGTTTTTGGGTTCTAAAATAAATACGGCGTTATCGGATTTGCTATAGATTTCTTGCATGGCTTCGAAATCAGTTAGCTGCGGATTTTCATCACTAAAGAAGACTTTGTAATCCCCTTTAAAGACTAAGTTTTTTGCCCCGTATGCAGTACCAAAAACCAATACTATTGCCAGCAATAGTACAAGCCATGGTCTGTTGAGTGCAAAATCGTAGATGCGTTCTCTCATGGTTACTCCCTTTTTGTTAATTTTTTGAATTTGTTGTTTACAGCCTTATCCCGTCCAGGCGCATCCCGGAAGCTCAGATAAAGTGTGTCGAATGGGTTGTGTTAGACAGTCATCTCAATACCAGCTGCTTCAATGATGGCCATTTCTTTGGCGAAAACTTCAGTTTTCATTCGCTGAATTGATGCTTTCCAGTCGTAGTCTTGAGCCAGTGGTTTCCAGCGCATGCCGTCGTGTAACAAGTTAATGCTGTTAATTAGCTCTCTCTCTACCACTAGCTGGGTGCGTAAACCGCAGCCGCGATTTTCACCCATTAATAAAATCTGGGTACCAAAATCAATACTCCAGCTAGAAAAAGCCAGTTGCTCAACGGCCATTCCCTCTGGTAGTGTCAATTCGTTATTCTCATAAGCAGTTCTGAACAAGTTAAAAATTGGGGTGAGAATCTGGCCTTCAATATGCTGGTGGGCCTGCATGCGCTTATCTGAAGCTTTGTCGTGACAACCGGCCGTTTTTACGGTGATCGCCATCATAAAATCATCGGGATTCGCTTTAGCTTGTAACAGTGATCCAACATGCACTGCCAGTGCTTTTTCACGACTGCTTCCCTCAAATGACAATGCCCTGACATATAGCTCTGCCATTTGCGTCATATGTCTGTGACAGAGCGCCATTAAGATGTCTTCTTTACTGGTAAAGTGGTTGTATACAGTGCCTTTAGAGTAAGGCAGCTTTTTCACCAGCTTATCTATGGTCAGCCCCACTTCACCATCGGCTTTGATGATGTCTTTGGCGCAATCGAGCATCTCTTGTTCGCGGGCGTCTTTTTCTTCAGGGCTGAATATTTTAGGACTCATAGTCTCTTTTCTTGTCTGGTTTGATCCACTACAGTGGGAAGATCAAAGGGCTTTATATTGACGGTGCGTCAAAGATAGGCTTGTACAAATCTAATGTAAAGTAAAAAAACCTTTATTTTGACGATACGTCACGTTATTGTGACGAAACGTCATTTAAGCGCCCGTATTCAAATCTTTTGAGTAAATTTTCTGTGTAAATATGTATGTTTTGCATTGAGCAGTCAGGTTTTTTACCTGCATCTAGCCGATCAATTATAAACCGAACACTTTAGCGATTTTAGTTTTTCAGCTTATGGCCCCGATCCTGAGCATTCGATAAAGCTAATTTAACCTTTTTATAATTGGATAGTAACTGGCTATAATTGCCTTCTTCTGTTCCGTTTTTGCACCAGTAATGTTGATTGGGACTGGATGATTTCTCAATAGGGCTGAATAAGGGCATAAAAATGAAGGTATTTGAATGGGACGACTTGCGAATTTTTCTGGCTATATTACGGGGACGCTCGGTACGCGCTGCAGCTAAGCTGATGGGAGTAAGCCATTCAACTGTTTCCAGACGACTACAGGCGATGGAGTCGCAACTGGGCATCAAGTTGTTTGTCCGACATCCTGAAGGTTTTGTCTTAACAGAGATCGGTGAGGCGATGGTTGAGCGGGCAGAGCGGGTAGAAAGTGAAATTCTAAGTATGGAGCGGGAAATATTTGGTCGTGATGCGACACTGTCTGGCCCCATCCGTATCTCCATGCCTCCCTTGATAGCACAATATTTAGTGATGCCCTTTATTGCCGAATTTTCAGCGCTCTATCCAGACATCCAAATTGAGATTGATGCCACTTACGATATAGCTAACCTAACCCGGCGCAATGCCGATATCGCCATCCGTTTTCAAACCGAGCCCGAGGGGCATCTAGTTGGACATCGACTACCGGATTTTGCCAATGCACTCTATGCAACCCCCAACTATGTGGCCAATAACAGCTTTACGGGTCAGAACCCGACCGGGCAATGGATTAACTGGCAGCGAGACAGTTCTCGGGGTACTTTGGCACGCTGGCAGGCCGACTCGGTTTTTGCGCAATGCGGCACCCGTCATTATGTATCAGACCCGTCATCGCAATTGCAGGCGGTAAAAGCTGAATTGGGCTTTGCTTACCTGTTCTGTTTTATGGCTGACCAGGAGAGTGCATTAATACGTATGCAGCTCAGCGCCAAATTTAAATTTGTACCTGCATGGGTATTGACTCACCCGGATTTAGTATCGACGCAGAGGGTGCGTGTTTTCGTGCGCTTTTTGCGCGATGCAATATCTGAACGCAGATCTCTCATTCAAGGTACAGAGAAAGACTGAGCCGCTACTGTCCAGAGCAGGGCTTATACCGAACATTCTAAGCAGTTCAGTACATAAAAATCGGTAGCTAATATACTACTATAATCAACACATTAGGCTTTCTGAAGTGTTAAATTTTAGATCAGCACAATAGCTAGCCCCCTAGCAGCACTGCGAGTAATAGCAGTGCTAAGATAGCGCTCAAACCGCGCCAGAATTTTATTGGGTCTCTCTCCAGCAGGGGTTTGCGACTGACGTTGGATGTTTGGGTAGTCGATAAATTTTTCAAGCCAATGATTAGTTCGCTATAGTGACTATAGCGGTTTTTTGGATCGGCCGCTAAAGCCTCGCTAAGTACTCTGTCTATAGCATTGGGCAGATCTCTACGATGAATCCGCAGCGGCCGGTAATGCCATTGACTGAAGCCATTGGGAATACTACTAGTGTCGGTAATTTCTCGGTAAGGTATCTTGCCACACAACATTTGATAGGCGATGCTGGCGAGCGAAAACAAGTCGCTTTGATGAGTGTTTTTAGCACCTAACAACACTTCCGGGGCGCTGTAACACAAAGTACCTAAAGGTAGTTCTGGGGTGCTGTCCTGATCAAAAGCGCCTATGCTGCAGCTGCCAAAGTCTATGAGTTTAATTCGTCCTTGATTGTCGATGATGAAATTGTCCGGTTTAACATCACAGTGCACTACATCCAGGCGCTGCAATACCCGCAGGGCACTAATTAGTTGCTGCACAATATTACGCACACTGCTCAGTGTCGGCTGTGGGTTGTCATGCATCCATTGAGTCAAGGTCTGGCCCTCTACGTATTCACAGCAGTGGTAGAGAAATTGGCTCTGTGCAGCCTGAGGGTATATTTTCATCAGTGAGGGGTGATCGATCCGCGCACCAATCCAGCCCTCTTTTATAAAGGCTTGTAAGTAATGTCGATCATCGCTGAAGTTAACAGAGGGGACTTTTATTACCACCAATCGCTGTTGCTGCTGATCCCTTGCAAGGTAAACGTGAGAGCGTGCAGTTTGCTGCAAGATATCGAGTATCTGGTAGTGATCTAACAAGACCCCGGGTTGCATCGAAGGGGGGATGACTTGCTGCTGGCGGTTAAACAGTTGCTGATTGAAATCGGCTTTAGGCACTTGATTTATCTGCAACAGCAGACAAGTCACATTGTCCTGGGAGCCGTTGTCGATAGCTTGCTGGGTAATTTTTTGGCTGGCCAGTTCTAGGTTGTCACTGGACTGCAAAATGTTGATGATCACTTTACTGGAGACAAAATTATACACACCGTCTGAGCATAAGATAAAAATGTCTGAGGCCTCTATATCAGTATAGCTATAATCGACTTCGATATGCTTACCCGCTCCCAGAGCACGATTGAGCACACCCGTAGAAGTCGCATGCTGATTGCTCAGTACTTGGTAGCCATCGGTGTTGTACTTGGCAATTTGGCAATCACCGATGTGAAACAAATAGCAGCGATTATCCTTCAGCACCAGTGCACTGAAAGTACTGAACCACTGCTCGGGTCGATTGTCCTCGGTACGCAATCGCTGCCTCGAATATAGCCAGTTATTGAGAGAGGCGATCACTCTGGCCGTTGATTTTTTGACCGACCAGCTCTGTGGTGTGGCCATATATTCTTCAATAAAATGACAGACGCTCATCTGACTGGCCCTGGCAGCACAGTTAGCACTGGAAACACCATCGGCGAGCACGGCGATATGTCCCTTGAGCTGCAGTTCTGCACCGCTGTTAATTTTTACTGCAAAAGCATCTTGATTAGCGGCTTTGGCCCCGGCACTAGAGTGGCCTCCAACCTCCATTTGTAGCTGGTTTAACTGCACTTTATTTAGCTTGGAAGTATTTGCCATAGTCTTCATCAAGGTTAATTTACTTTAATTAGTTCAACGGTGCCGTCCGGGAGTATTTCAGCCATGGCGGTTTTAGGTTCTTGCAGAAAAAATAACATCAGCAAACCGACAAAAGCGCTCACAGCTATCACCAGAAAAAATACATTGTAGCTGACAAATGACAGTACAGTGAGATAAAAAACCGCCCCTACATTTCCGTAAGCGCCTGTCATTCCTGCGATTTGCCCGGTTAAGCGGCGTTTGATCAAAGGCACTGCAGCAAACACTGCGCCCTCACCAGCCTGAACAAAAAAGGAACAACTCATAGCCGCGACTACCGCTAAAAACAGTGGCCATTGGCCGTTGATGCTGGCCATTACTGCATATCCCAGAGAGAGCCCTGTGGTTAAAATTAATAAGGTTTTTTTACGCCCGTATTTGTCGCTAATCCAACCCCCCAGAGGTCTGGATACTAAATTCATGAAAGCGTAACTGGAGGCCAGTAAACCCGCCGTCAACATACTTAAATTAAAGGTTTCAGCGAAAAACAGCGGCAGCATAGAGACCACTGCCAGCTCCGAGCCAAAAGTGGCGAAGTACAATACATTTAAAACCGCTACCTGGCGAAATGAATAGCGATGAATGGGCTCAACCTCACAAATAAACAGTTGTTTATTTACTTGATAAGCAGCCCGTATTTCTATAACCAACAATATAATTAAAAACACATAAGCTATACTGCTGAAGTTCTCACTGATTAGATGTACGCCGCTGGGAGAGAGCTTCCACACCAGTAGTGCCAGAGCGGCAAACAGCGGGAACTTCATCAGAATTAGCAAATAGAAATCGCCAATGCTGGTCACCTCCATGGCTTTAGCGCTTTTAGGTTTGAAATAGGTAGCCCCCTGTGGAGTGTCACGTACTGCCCAGTAAAAAATCCCAGAGTAGAGCAGGCAGATCATCCCGGTCACCGCCACTGCCCAGCGCCAGCCATCCTCGCCGCCAAAGGCCAATGCTAGCAGCGGTAAAAGACCCGCTGCAGCGGCGGAGCCAAAATTACCCCAACCGCCATAAATCCCCTCAGCGGTACCTAGTTGATTAGCCGGAAACCACTCGCTGACCAAGCGAATGCCTATGACAAAACCTGCGCCGATAAAGCCGAGTAAAAAGCGCGCCAGTGCCAATTGTGCAAAATTATCCGCCAGGGCAAACATAAAGCAGGGGAAAGCACAGACAAACAGCAATATGCTGAAAGTCTTCCGTGGGCCGTATATATCTGTCAGCATACCAATTGCAATGCGCGCCGGAATGGTCAGTGCGACGTTTAGTATCAACAGTGTTTTAATTTGTTCTGAACTCAAATTCAGCGACTGAGCAATCATGCCCAAAAGAGGTGCATGATTAAACCAAACCAGAAAACTGATAAAAAATGCCATCCAGCTAAAATGTAAAGTTTTCATCGCTGGACTGAGTGAGAATAATTGAAATTTTCTAGATTTCACTTCACAAAATCTCCCTAAGTTGAACTAATCCTTGGTTAATTCTGCTTTCAAAGATAGGGATTGATACACTGCTATCTTGCTCACATAACCCGGTATTTAAACAAAACTGTTGTTTTAGTAGCGGTGAGGCAATGCAATATTTGTCTTTTTGCTCGGTAATGAGTCCGCGAGAGAGCACGTTCGCTCTGGAGAAGGGATCAAAATTCGCCACCGCTCTGACTTGGCTCTCCCCGTCACATCGACGTGAACGCAAGTGGAAAAGTGCCACTTGCTGGTCCTGGAAATCGGCGCAGACGCCGGTGTTGGGTGGAATCTCATGCAGTTGACAGATATCGATCCATTGCGCTTTTGTATTCATAGTATGCTCCAATCTTAGAGTTCAGTGGCTAGTTCAAGGGAATTGTCTGCAGGACTGATTTGTTCGCGCACTGTACTAAAGATAATATTGTCATCGGTTTTATCGCTATTGATAAAGTGACTAAAGCGCTTTAACTTGTCGGGGGTTTGCAGGGTGGTTTTCCATTCACACTGATAAGTATCAATTAAGTGTTCCATCTGACTGATTAATTCGTCATTAATGGCTAATTTGTCAGTAAAAACAACTTGTTGCAGGTAATCGAGACCTCCTGCTAAGTTTTCCATCCACACTGAAGTGCGCTGTAAACGATCCGCGGTGCGCACATAAAACATATAGATAATATCAATGTAGCGAATCAATGTGGCATCGTTGATGTCGCTGGCAAAGAGCTCAGCGTGTCTGGGGCGCATGCCCCCATTACCACCGACATATAAATTCCAACCTTTCTCTGTGGCGATGACGCCGAAATCTTTGCTCTGGGCTTCAGCGCATTCGCGGGCACAACCTGAGACAGCCATTTTCACTTTGTGCGGAGAGCGAATGCCACGGTAGCGTTGCTCTAGCAAAATGGCCATCGAAGTACTGTCCTGCACGCCATAGCGGCACCAGCTATTGCCGACACAAGATTTTACCGTGCGCAGTGATTTACCGTAGGCGTGGCCAGTCTCTAAGCCTGCGTCTACAAAACGTTTCCAGATATGCGGTAATTGGTGCAGTTGAGCGCCAAATAAATCAATGCGCTGCCCGCCGGTGATTTTTGTATATAAGCTATACTCTTTGGCTACTTCTCCTATGAGAATTAAGTGCTCGGGAGTTAACTCGCCACCAGGTATACGTGGCACTATTGAGTAAGTGCCATTTTTTTGCATGTTGCCTAAAAAGTTATCGTTGGTGTCTTGTAAACTGAGTAGTTCAGCTTCTAGTACATGTTCATTCCAAAGAGAGGCAAGCATAGAGGCCACGGCGGGTTTGCATATTTCGCAACCGTCACCCGCGCCACAGTCATCAAGCAGTGCGTTAAAACTACGAATTTCTTTAACCCGGATAATGTCGTATAGCTCAGGGCGCGAATATTTGAAGTGACGGCATAAGCTATTGTCGATACTGACGCCTTGCTTGCTCAGTTGGGCATTCATCACTTGGGTCAGTAATGGTACACAGCCACCGCAGCCGGTGCCCGCACTTGTACATGACTTTAGTGCGTTAATATCTGTTGCTCCGGCCACCACAGCTTCGCAGAGTTGTTTTTTAGTGACGTCCAGGCAAGAACATATTTGTGCGCTATCGGGGAGGGCATCCACCCCGGCGCTTGCCCCACCCATTTCCCCGTCCATTTGTGGCAGCAACAGATATTCAGGCGGGTGACTAATCTCTATTTTATTCAGTGCCAGTTGCAACCATTGTCCGTAGTCACTGCTGTCACCGACTAACACGGCACCGAGCAAAATTTTACCGCTCTCATCCATGACAATTTTTTTATAAATGCCAGTGGAGGAATCTATGAAACTATAACTTTGCGAATCGACAGTATTGCCTTGAGCATCACCAATGCTGGCAACTTCAACCCCCAGCAGTTTGAGCTTGGTGCTCATGTCGGCACCCATAAATGCTTTAGCTGCGCCGGTTAAGTGGCCGACCGCCGTTTTAGCCATGGCATAACCTGGGGCCACTAAACCAAAAATCTTGTTATCCCACAGGGCGCACTCGCCAATCGAATAAATATCCGGATCACTTGTAAGGCATTGATCATTAATAACGATACCGCCGCGCTCACCTAGCTCTAATTGAGATTCTCTGGCTAAATTATCCCTGGGGCGGATACCTGCAGAAAATACGATAGTGTCAGTTTCTAAATAACTGCCGTCGGCAAAATTCATGCGATAGCGACAGCTCTCCCCGGGGACGATTTCTTTAGTATTCTTCTGGGTGTGAACTTCTACCCCTAAGTCATTGATTTTTTGTCTTAGCAGCTCTCCACCCCCCTGATCTAGTTGTACTGCCATTAATCTTGGGGCGAATTCGACCACATGGGTTTTTAATCCCAGCTGCTTAATGGCATTGGCGGCTTCAAGGCCCAATAAACCACCGCCGATGACCACTCCGACTTTGGAGTTTTTGGCAGAGACTGCAATTGCATCCAGATCATCTAAGGTACGGTAAACGTGTATATGCGGTTGCTCTCTGCCTGGAACTGGCGGCACAAAAGGGAAGGAGCCCGTTGCCAGCACGAGCTTATCGTAGCTAATACGCAGCCCCGTTGAGCTAGTGACCGTTTTAGCTGTCCTGTCAATCGCGGTGACTTGTTGGTTGAGGTAATACTCGACCCCCAGTTGATCATATTGTTCGGGTGTGGTCAGGGCCAAGTCATCGGCACTGTTACCGGTATAATAACTGGTCAGCATCACCCGGTCGTACGCGAGTCGGCTCTCTTCACAAAAGGTGACTATTTGGAAATCGTCGCTGTGCTCAGCACTGAGCTGCTTGATAAAATGATGCCCGACCATGCCGTTGCCCACTACTACTACTTTCTGTTTGCTCATGCCAATACCTACTTGCTAATAATTCTAAGGTGAATTCACCTTTGTCGATATCAGGGCTAAAGCAAGTAGGAGGCCAATTACAATTTTAATAGTTAAAATAATATTTATGTTGTTGATATATATTGGTTTTATTATGTGTTGTGGTGTTGCAGTGATTGAGTCGACGGTTGCTGATTAGCTTAGCGTTGCACAAAAACATGGCATAATAGTAGATAGCTGTGCGTTATTTTTGGGCAAGATTGTACAAAAGCTATAGATATCCAGAAGGGCGTTTTGAAAAATAAGCGTAACTTATTGATATTGAAATATTTGTTTATATATTTCTACTTGGCTTGATGATTGCTACAGCTATTAGAGTTATCGATAATCAGGAGTTCTTAGTGAATAATCAAGCGTTACAGGCTGTGCCAAATCTAATAGTGTCGGATGCACAACAGGGAATAAAAACAACTTGCCCTTACTGTGGTGTCGGCTGCGGGGTGCAAGTGCGCGCCCGCGGGGAAAAGTTGTTGGTCAGTGGCGATTCTGAGCACCCCGCCAATTTCGGCAAGCTTTGCATCAAAGGACAGAACTTAGCCCAGACTATTGATAACAGTAATAGATTAATTCAGCCGCAGGTATTGGGAGAGTCGGTTAGTTGGCAATACGCCACTGCACATGTGGCAGAGCAGTTGCAACAGACGATTGAGCAATACGGCCCGGACAGTGTCGCTTTCTATGTATCGGGTCAATTGCTTACTGAAGATTATTATCTGGCCAATAAGCTGATGAAAGGCTTTATCGGTTCTGGCAACATTGATACTAACTCAAGACTTTGCATGTCCTCGGCAGTCGCAGCGCAAAAGCGCGCTTTTGGTGAAGATGTTGTGCCTATGAGTTATTCAGACATCACTAAAGCGGATTTAATTGTATTAACAGGCTCCAATTTGGCCTGGTGCCATCCGATTCTCTACCAGCGGATCCGCGAAGAGAAAAGCAAAAGGCCGGATTTACAAGTGGTAGTGATCGATCCCCGAATTACTGCCTCTAACGAACTCGCTGATTTACATTTACCCATCGCTGCTGGCGGTGACCTGATTCTATACAATGGATTACTGGATTATTTGGCCCGGCGCAATCAGCTCAATTGTGCTGCTCTAGGCCTTGCTGAAGCGCTGTTAACAGCAAGTGTCGATGCGCAAAAGTTGACTGAGATTGGCTTAGAAGCCGCCGATATAGAACGGTTCTTTAAGCTTTTTACCGATAGTGACAAAGTAGTGACGCTGTATTCTCAAGGTATCAATCAATCCATTCAAGGTGTAGATCAGGGGAATGCCATCATCAATTGTCACTTGGCCACTGGTAAGATAGGCAGAGAAGGTTGTGGTCCTTTTTCCATTACCGGTCAGCCAAATGCGATGGGCGGGCGAGAGGTCGGGGCGTTGGCCAATACTCTCGCCAGTCATATAGAGTTTGACGATACCCATATGCATACTGCTCTGGCTGAATTCTGGCGCAGTGACAAGCTGGCTAAAAAGCCTGGGCTTAAAGCGCAGGATTTATTCCAGGCAATAGAAGGTGGCAGCGTAAAAGCCATCTGGATAATGGCCACCAACCCGGCAGTCAGTATGCCGGATAATAAGCAAGTGCGGGCGGCGCTGAGTAAATGCCCGCTGGTGATTGTCAGTGATTGTGTGGCCAATAACGACACTTTGCAGTTTGCAGATGTGGTTTTTGCCGCTCAGGCCTGGGGTGAAAAATCCGGAACAGTGACTAATTCAGAAAGGCGGATTTCCAGACAGAGGTCCTTTTTAGAGCCTTTCGCTGCTGCAAAGGCTGATTGGTGGATTATTGCACAAGTGGCCCAAAAAATGGGATTTGTAGAGCAGTTTAACTATCAATCGGCAAGGGATGTGTTTATCGAGCACGCCGCTTTGTCGGGGCTGAGAAACAATGGTTCCCGTGCCTTTGATATATCGGCGTTTAGTGATACCAGTGAGGCTCAGTATAAAGCCTGGAAACCTGTTCAGTGGCCACAAGCTAAAGACAAAACTATCCAGACAAACGATCAGTTGCTGTTTGGGGATCAGCGCTATTACACTAAATCAAAGAGGGCCCAGCTGATAGCTGTGTCAGATCGACAGCAAGCAACTAGTAACGCAACCTTTACCCTAAATACCGGGCGAACCAGGGACCAATGGCATACCCAGACCCGCACCGGTAAATCGGCGTTGTTATCAAATCATTATCCCGAGCCCCTGGTAGAGATAAATCCGACGGATGCAGCTAAATATCATTACCCAGATCAATCTCTGGTGCAGATCACAAGTGCACAGGGATCTATGCTGGTGCGATTAAAGTATAGTTTTTCGCAAACCCCTAATAATTTATTCATGCCAATTCACTGGTCCGATCGCAACAATCGGCAGGGCACTGTAGGCCAATTAGTAACCGCAAATGTAGATCCTATTTCCGGGCAACCTGCTTTTAAACACGCATCGGTAGATTTGCAGTCCACTGTGGTTAACAGTGAGGCGCAGCTGCTGGTGCGCGATAAACTACCGCTGGATATTTGCTTTTATCAAGTTGAGCAGTCTGTCGCAGATGGCTTTTGTTACCACTTAGCCAGCGAAGAGTCGCCTAAAGTGTTGTTTGAGAGGCTTAATAACTTGTTACAAAAAATCGGCATGTCTAGTCACCTAAAAGCCCATGATGACAAGGCCCAGTACTATCGGCAAAGTTATTTCACTGACGAGCAGCCGCAAGCAGCTGTGTTTGTTGCCCGCAAAAAACAGAGTTTACCCGGTGGTTGGGTGAGCCAGTTTTTTAATCCGGCTGCCGGTAACAGGGGAAAACTGCAGCCAATTGGCGCTGATGTACAGGCAATGCAAGATCAACAGCTATTTTGTCAGTGTCTTAAAGTGCCTGTTGCCGAAATAAAAGCTGCGCTTGAGGCGGGGCACTCAAGTGTGGCCAGTATTCGACAGCTGACAGGCGCCGGTAATAGCTGCGGCAGTTGCATAGGAGACTTGTCCCTGATGTTGAACCAGACAGCCGGGAATGCAGCGACACAATTACGCTCCGATCCGGTGAAATTGTATGTTCCTATAGATTGATAAAAAAATTGGATCGCAATAGCTGGCGGTTAGGGCACAATACGCAGATGTTTTTATAATAATTATTTGAGGGAATGGGTATGAGTGTCGCAGGTAAAGTCGCAGTAATCACCGGATCTACCAGTGGTATTGGTCTGGGCATAGCGCAAGGATTTGCGCGCGCTGGTATCAACGTAATGATTAATGGTCTCGGGGATGCGAAAGTTATTGAAACTATTTTAGAAGAATTAAGCAGCTACGGTATAAAAGCGCAATACCACGGTGCGGACATGACTGAGCCAGCACAGATAAGGGACCTGATGAGCACCACCTTGGAGAGTTTTGGCGCACTGGACATTCTGGTAAACAATGCTGGTATTCAAAAAGTATCACCTATAGAAGAGTTTCCAGAGGGCTCCTGGGACGCCATTATGGCGATAAACCTCACTTCATCTTTTCATACCACTAAAGCGGCGATCCCGATTATGCGCAGTGCGCGGTGGGGCAGAATCATTAACGTCGCCTCTGCCCATGGTCTGGTAGCTTCTCCTTATAAATCCGCTTATGTTGCGGCTAAACATGGGGTCATAGGCTTAACTAAAACCACTGCTCTTGAGTGCGCCGAGCAAAATATAACTTGTAATGCCATATGCCCCGGTTACGTGATGACGCCGCTGGTGGAAAAACAAGTCACAGATACCGCTATTGCCAGAGGTCTCACTGAGGAACAAGTGAAAACCGATGTAATGCTTAAAGCACAATGGACAAAAAAGTTCGTTGAAGTCGAAGAGTTAGCGGGTACTGCACTGTTTTTATGCTCGGACAGTGCTCAGAATATTACCGGCACTAACATCAGTGTTGATGGGGGCTGGACTGCAGCTTAAGGTCTGCGGATTTGCGTTGCAGTTGCCAGAGCATTAATGCAGCACCTAGGCCAGATGCGCCTAAAAGCATGGTCATAATCATTATCTGATATCTGACGGCAATCAGCGGAGAGACATCAGATAATATCTGCCCGGTCATCATCCCGGGCAGAGAGACCAGACCCACCGCAAGTAAAGTGTTTATCTGCGGGATCATTGCCCCTTTAAAGGCGCTAATTCGCGCCTGCTGAGCGGATTTTCCCTCGTGCAGATTTGCGTGAAAACGCTCAGCGGCCAGGCTGATGGCGTTCATTGTATTGGCGAAATACATGCCAGCAAGTGGGATAATCACTTTGGGCAAATACCAAATTTGCATATCTAATACTAACGTCACCGAGATAAACAAATGCAGGCTGACAGCCACCAACAGTGAAATGAAAGCGGGTAGCAGATAGCCGTGATGATGACGTACTGGGCGTATTGCAATCCAGGCTGCGGCACTAATCATTATGCCCATAATGGTCAATGTGAGAATGGGTGAAGGGTTGTTGAACATGGCTATTAATACATAACCTACCGCGATCAGTTGTATTAGCATGCGGGCGCTTGCGATCAAAACTTCTTTAACATCACCTTTCCAGGCGATATAGATACCGCTGATAATGATGATTGGGATAAAGCACCAGGACAGGGCCAGCCAGGAAATACTTTGCATTATTGGTACCTAATAACTTAAATAGTATGATGCGATTGTTGCCAATAGCAGATATTATTCTTGTAAATAGCAGTTAGCTAATAGAAAACCGATCCGAGAATAAACATGCCGCTACCTAAGTGCTGGAAGAAAATAATTCAGCAGCAACAACAGCAAGATTACTTCATCGCTCTCATCGATGCAATCGCTCAACAAAGGGCGCAAGGTATTGAGATTTATCCAAAAGATCAGGATATATACAATGCATTTCAATATGTCGGTATCGATAAAATTAAAGTGGTTATTTTAGGGCAGGATCCTTACCACGGTGTTGACCAAGCTAGGGGGCTGGCTTTTTCAGTCAATCGAGATGACAAAATCCCTCCTTCTTTAGTCAATATATACAAAGAGCTGCAAACAGATATAGACGGCTTTGAAATACCACAGCACGGAGATCTCAGTAGTTGGGCAGAGCAGGGAGTACTACTGCTAAATACAGTGCTGACCGTAAAGAGAGCTAAAGCGCACTCTCATGCAAAGCTGGGGTGGGAGACATTCACTGATAAAGTGATCGCGCAAATTAGTGCACAAAACCCGCACTGTGTATTTTTGTTGTGGGGAAGCCATGCCCACACTAAAGGTGAAAACATTGATAGACAAAAGCATTTAGTGCTCAGTGCTGTCCATCCCTCTCCGCTATCCGCCTATCGGGGGTTTTTTGGTTGCAAACACTTTTCTGCGGCTAATGCATGGTTAGAGGCTAAGGGAGAAGCTGGAATTGACTGGAAAATTAAAGATCATGGATCACTGAGCTTGTTTTAAGCGCGTGGATGCTTCGCAATCAAGTGATTCTGATTTGGATATTAAGGCTATGCGAGTCGATCGGGCGGTGATATCGTCGTTTTAGCCGATGATTCAATGACGCAAGCCACAGACGATTGTGATGCTATAGCTTAAAAAGGTTTAACTAGTGAGTTATTGGGAGATTGGCAACAACTGATCAATTAGAAATCAGAACAAGTAATTAATTGCTTGATAGTTATAGCTTAAATACCACAGTAATAAAGTTATAGTTTATACTTAGAAAAACACCTATGAGTGGTGCAGCGCTGAGTGTTAAATATCCGCCTGTAATATTAGCCCGAATAAATTTGCTAACAGGGAATCGTTATGAATTATGAAGAAGTACTAAATTTTTGGTTTCAGGAGTTAACGCCCGCACAGTGGTGGAAAAAAGACCCGCAGTTGGATGTCGCAATAAATGAGCGTTTTCATGATATTTATAACCAGGCCAGTCTGGGAGAGTTGTATCAATGGCGCGATGATAGCCGCGGCCGTTTAGCTGAAATTATAGTCCTAGATCAGTTCTCCAGGAATATGTTCAGGGGTACCGCTCAAGCCTTCGCTACTGATTCGATGGCATTGGCGCTCGCTCAAGAGGCGATCAGAGTGGGTGACGACATGCAGTTATCAGCCACTGAAAGAAGTTTTTTGTACATGCCCTTTATGCACAGCGAATCTATCGCTATCCATACGATAGCCGAGCAGTTGTTCGCAGCTGTAGGGATCGAGGGGAATATCAATAGTGCCCGCCAGCATTTCGAAATTATTAAAAGGTTTGGTCGCTACCCGCACAGAAATCAGCTGCTGTGGAGAGATTCAACCGAAGAGGAAATGGATTACCTGGAACAGCCCGGTGCTGGATTTTAATACACTGGGCTTTAAGTAAAACCTTGTTTGCAGATAGCCGGGCAAGGTATAAATCATTATTACCTAACTTATAAGTTATTGCGCTAGCTTTGAGTTACTCTTACTTATAGGCGATGACTTTGCTTAACAAAATTGCAACATTAGGCCCAGAGGGTACTTTTTGTGAAGTTGCGACCAAATCCTACCTTAAGACATGCAAACTTAATTACGACATTGAATATTACAGTTCTATTAAAAAAGCACTATCTGCCATAGGTACACAAGTGCAGATGGGCATGCTGCCGATAGAAAATTTATCTGAAGGTTATGTCAATTTAGTCTTAGATCATTTGATAGATGCCAATTTGTATATTTGCGCCGAACTTTTGCTACCAATTCAGTTTTCACTGGTCAGCCACACTGAAAATATTGTCGATATAGACGCAGTCTACGTTCAGTTTGTGGCTAAAGGGCAGTGCGCAGAGTACTTAGATACTCTCAGTGGTGCCAAATTTATAACCACAGAAAGTAATAGCCAGTCACTGCATAGACTGGATGGATCAGACAGAGCTGCGGCGGTAGTGCCAAGTCATATGTTGGGCATGCATGACTTTAGCAAGGTTGTGGAAAATATTAATGACTACAGCAATAACCAAACCCGGTTTTTATTGTTCGCAGCGCAGCCAAATGAGAGCGTTAAAGACAGTTCTGCTGAGTATAAAACCACGCTAATTGTTTTGGATGATGATGACCAGCCGGGATACCTGGAAGGTATATTATCAAAATTCACAAAACGAGAAATCAATTTAACCTCTATAGCTTCCCGGCCCACCCGGCAACAATTTGGTAAATATCACTTTTTTATTGATCTTGATGGGCATCAGCAAGATGAAAATGTGGAAGCAGCATTAGCTGAAATAAAACAAAGTTATAAAGTGAGAGTGCTGGGTTCCTACCCTAAGGCTACTTTAGTCAAAGTATAGATTATCAATAAAAGGGTTAAGTTTGAGTAAGAATGAGTTTCCATCTGAATTGTTTTTACCACTTTTACAAGAAGCTAACGTCCCGCGGTATATTGCACTGTTCAGGGCGCTGCGACAGAGTATTATTGAAGGAAAGTTGATTGCAGGAGCGAAGCTGCCAGCGAGTCGGCCGCTGGCTCAGTCGCTAAAATTATCCAGGAATACCGTCAAATCGGCATTTGAATTGTTACTGGCTGAAGGCTATATCGAGACCAGGCGCGGCTCCGGAAGTTTTGTTAGTGATTCCGTTTGTGTCGCGGGGCCCACTGCCAATGTGATACAAAACAGACCTGTGACTAAATCCAGTGCAAAACTTTCTAATTTGGCAGAAAGGTTAAATTGGCAAAGTCATCATAAAGTTCCCTACGCTAAATACTTGTTAGAACCGGCGATACCCGCATTGGCAGAGTTCCCTTGGATCAAGTGGCAGAGAGCTGTAAATTATGCAGGGAGGGTGATGAAACATGAGATGGAGTCATCAGGGCTCGGCAGTCTTCAATTGCGTGTTCAGATTGCATCATATTTACAAGTTGTCCGGGGGGTTAACTGTCACGAAAATAATATACTGGTGTTTTCCGGCTCTCAGCAGGCTATCTATTTATCCTTGCAGCTGTTGCTGGATCCAGGTGAAAGTGTGTTTGTTGAAGAGCCTTGTTACTTTGGTATAGATGGCGCTGTTAATGCTATAGGCGCCAATAAAATACTGATAGATATTGATCAGCAAGGTTTTAATTTAAAGGAAGAAAAACAGCATCAGGCCAATTTAGCGGTGGTCACTCCTTCAAGAAACTATCCTCTTGGGACTACTTTAAGTTTGCAGCGTCGAATTGCCTTGTTGCAGTGGGCAAAAGACAGCGGGTCTTGGATTATAGAAGATGATTACGACAGTGAATTTAGATTTGATGGACCACCATTGACCTCACTGCAAGGCTTAGATTCTGCACAGCGGGTTATTTATGCCGGAACATTTAGTCGCATCTTGCACCCGTCAATTCGCATTGGTTATCTGGTTCTGCCCGATCAATTGGTGCAACCTTTTAGTTGTGCGAAGGCGTTAATGCAAGGTAATGTTTCTATTTTGCCGCAGCTGGCGCTGGCGCAATTTATGGCAGCCGGTCATTTTTCCAGCCATGTCCGGCGGATGCGAAAACTGTATCACGGACGTCGAAACTTGTTGCAGGAGCTAGTTGCACAATATCTCTGTGAGTATTTAACCTTAGTGCCCAGCGATGGTGGCATGCACTGTGTTTACCTCTTGGGTGCAGGGTATAGCGATAAGGTTATCTGTCAACGGGCGAGAGCGTTAGGTGTGGGGATCAAGAATTTATCGGATTATTATAGCAGTGACAATAAAAGCCAAGGCATAGTGATAGGTTTTGCGGGTTTTAACGAGCAACAGCAGCGACGGGCAATACGGGCTCTGGAATCAATTTTTTCAGAATATTAGCTTAGATATTATCTGTCTAAACTACGGGTTCTTAATTTGTCAGTGGTACTGTATTCTTCACATAAAGGGGCCATTCTTTTCAAAGATGTAATACACTTTGTAGATATATTAATTTTAGCAGCAGTTAAACCAGGGAAATTAGAGAAAAATGAAGCAGCAAGACCCACAAGACTCACAAAATGAAGAAGCCAATTTTACTGCTGATATAGTGCATTTTGACCGGATGATTGCTCACGCCAATGGCGGTGTGCACTATCCGATGCACCCCTCAACCCAATATACCTATAATAGTGTTGCAGATTTGATCAGTGTATTTCAGGGAAAATCAAAAGGAAACTCTCCCTACTCTAGACAGGGAACACCTACGACTGCAGTACTTGAAGCTAAGCTGGCAAAAATTGAAGAGGGTATTGCTGCTGTTGCCTTTGCCACTGGTATGGGCGCTATAGCAGCTACTTTCTTGACGTTAGTCAAAGCGGGTGACCACATAGTTGTCTCCGAGCACTTGTTTGGCAACACCGCAAGCTTCTTCAACACTTTGGAAAACCTAGGTATTAAAATTACCAGGGTAAATGCAGCAGCAGTGAGAAATGTAGCTGCAGCAATTGAAGACAACACCCGTATTGTTTTTGTAGAAACAGTGGCGAACCCAGGTACCCAAGTTCCCGATCTAATGTCCATAGGGGATCTGTGTGAACAACGAGGTATTGTCTATGTGGTAGACAATACTATTTTGTCAGCGTATTTATTTAAACCTAAGGTCGTTAAAGCTTCTTTAGTCATACATTCACTAACCAAATCTGCTGCGGGACAAGGGCAAGTGTTAGGCGGTGTAGTGATAGATACAGGTTTGTATGACTGGCAAAAATACCCTAATATTTTTGTCAATTATCGCAAAGGGGATGCCAGTAAGTGGGGGCTTCAGCAGATAAGAAAGAAAGGTCTGAGGGACATGGGAGCCACGCTTTCATCCCAAGCAGCTCATCAGATAAGCCTAGGGCTTGAAACACTGGCGATTAGAATGCAAAAGAGTAGTGCTACCGCCTTGACAGTGGCGCGCTTTCTGCAGCAGCACCCGAAAGTAGCTAAGGTCCATTATCCAATGCTTGAGAATCACAATGCCTATCAGCAAGCTTGTGATCTTTTCAAAGCGGGATCCTGGCTGTTGTCTTTTGAATTGGTAGATGCTGCCCAGTGTCTAGAATTCGTGGATAAATTAACAGTATTTATTAAAGCCACAGGGCTCGGTGATACACGCAGTCTGATAATACCTGTAGCCCATACCATTTTTTGGGAAATGGGTGCCGAAAAAAGGCAGGCTATGCAAATAAGTGATGGAATGTTAAGAGTTTCTATAGGGCTTGAAGAAAGTGAATGTCTGTTGGCCGATTTAACCCAGGCGCTGGGCTAAACACAGGGCTAGTCTAACAACTTCCAGTGCAAGAGGGCAACTGCAGGTCTTGTTGCCAGTAATATCGAGGTGAATTTGAAACTAGTTTATACCCATGCAAATAATTTTATCGTGTTAAATGCTAAAAATATTGTTGAGTCAGCCAGTATCAAAGTATTCTTGAAAAATGAATTCTCCACCGGCGCTGTAGGAGAATTGCCACCCGTTGATAACTGGCTGGAGCTCTGGGTTTTAGAAGATCTGCACTATGAGCGGGCGCAACAGCTCCTCGCTGTGTTTGATACTCAAGAACTTGCCGATTGGCAATGTGCGAAATGTGCTGAAACTAATGGGGCGGCATTCGATTTCTGCTGGAATTGTGCAGCAAGTAGTCACCATAGCATTACAGTATCATGAGCTTGTGCGAAATGAGGGTGGTGAAGTTATAGCAGGCATAGCGCTCTGGGTAATCAGAGCGAAAGGCCTGTTCTAGTTCTTGTCTTGATACTGGTTTTGAATTTCCAGAACAACAGATAAATTATCTTGCAGTAATTTGACTAAATCGGGATCAAAATGAGTGCCGGATTGTTCGTGGATTAAGGCCATGGTCTCCTCTACAGTCCAGGCATGTTTGTAACAGCGCTTAGAACACAGCGCATCAAAGACATCAGCAAGACCAGTAATACGCCCAAAAATATGAATATCAGTGCCGGATAGGCCTACAGGGTAGCCTGACCCATCCCATTTTTCATGGTGTTGCATGGCGATAATGGCACCGCTTTGAATAATAGGCCGCTTGGAGTCGCTTAAAACCTGAGCCCCTAATTCAGAATGGGTTTTCATTATTTCCCATTCTTCGGGAGTGTGTTTGCCCGGTTTGTTCAAAATAACGTCTGGAATGCCTACTTTGCCTATGTCATGTAGAGGAGAGGCGAGTTTTATAGCATAGACTTCATCATCTGATAAACCATATTTTTGCGCTAGCAGCTCGCATATTTTAGAAACTCGGATAATATGATTGCCCGTTTCCTTAGAGCGTGTTTCAACTGCACCACTGAGCATAGAAATAATTTCATTTTGTGTCTCTTCTACTTCTTGCCATAAGCGTAAATTTTCATGCGCTATGGCTATGTTTTGCACAAATAATTCAATTAAGTTCTTGGCATCTTCGGTAATTAGCTTATGGGAGTGTAAATATAACAAACTTTTGTGATTATCATCTGTGGTAAATGACACTATGACTTCATTGGGGTTGATGATGCTATAGCCGGACTCAGTGTTGTCTAGCCATTGATCGAGTACGGTCTTAGGAATGATATCCCCGGGCTCTTCGCCAACCAAACTTTGATACTCTCCGATAGCGGCGACAACTTTTACTTTGTGTCCTGTTTCCAGAGCTGCTATGCCGGTTGAGTTTACCAGTGCAGCATTAGGTTCTAAGTAGAGCAGGGAAGTGAGCTGAAACAGTGCCCCATTGGTAAATTCGTGTAAATATCTCTCTTTAAAAATATGTGCGGATGCTTTTATAACTCTCTTTAACTCAATTCTGTTTTGATTGAGCGCTGAGAGGTCACGGTAGGAGCGAATGCCAGAAATAACACTGGAAAATAATTTTTGTGAGGTGAGTTCTGTTTTGTTTTTATAATCGTTGATGTCGTAATCGACGATAACTTGTTTTTCTGGGGCTTGTCCTGGCTGACCGGTACGCAAAATAATACGTATCAGGGAGTTACTGAGGTCTTCTCGTATCCATTTGGTGACTTTTAATCCTTCGGTATCGGTTTCCATCACCACATCGAGCAATACAATGGCAATATCCTCCCGTGTAGAAAGGATTTCTTTGGCTTCTTTTCCTGAAAGCGCAGATAAGAAATTTAGCTCCCGGCCTTCGAAACTGACATCATCCAGGGCGAAACGGGTAACATCGTGCACTGATTGTTCATCATCTACAATCAGTATGTTCCAAGGCGGTGATATGCTGTTAGTGTCATCAGTTTGATCAATCTCTACGTCATCAATCAAAAAATCATACATTTCAAAACTCCTAAACCTCTCTAATCGGGCCATGCTTAAACCCTAGTGCTGAGTCCCTTTTGCAGCCGGATTTTATAATACCACTAGAGTTAAATTAATCCTATGAGAACTATTACTATTAAACCTTGGTCAAAATTTCTAAGGGTAATATTAAAATTAATCAAACGTTTATGCCAGCCCTAAGCTAATCATAGTTGAGTTACGAAATGTTGCAAAATTTAATCTCAGCTCGTTTGTTTCTGGCTAAAAGATAGGCTTTAGTAAAACCGATCTCTATAGCATAAATGACGATTTACAGATGTTTCACTGGCGAGGCGAAATGCCTGCCTAGATGTCGTAGTGAACTATGTCTTGATGGAGATGGCTATAAAAATTTGATTTAAATGCGTTTAATCCAATTAATTAATCAAAAAGTATCTTTTCAATATTGACCGCAGACAAAAGGTGTATATAATTCACTTAGCTAGAAAATAAGTTCCATATTTATGTACCATTTCGATGTCCTGTTCTTCATGCTTCGTCATGATATTCATAAGTAATAGCAACATTTCCGGCCGAAAGCCTTAATATGTTATTAAGGTATAATTTACTCTTGAATTTAAAGGATTACATATGTCTACTACTACTGGTACTGTTAAATGGTTCAATGAAACTAAAGGTTTCGGTTTTATCGAGCAAGAATCAGGTCCAGACGTATTCGCTCACTTCAGCGCTATCGCTGGTGACGGATTCAAAACTCTAGCTGAAGGCCAAAAGGTCCAGTTCACAGTTACACAAGGCCAGAAAGGCCCTCAAGCTGAGAACATTGTTGCGCTATAATATAGCCTGCAAGTAACGCCCCATAGGGCGAATAAAGGGTGTGTTCCTCGGAATCCGCCCTTTTTTGTGTCTGTCATTTACTGCTATAGAATTATTAAGTACTTATTTCAGGGCATTGTCTCTGTGTTTAAGGCAACCCGGTACACAGCGACTATAATAAATCGTCGTCAGTGATAGCGTGAAATTGATCACAGGCATCGATTAGTGATTTAGCGGTAAGTTGAGGGACAGCATAAACTGCCGTGTTCACTTTGTGTATAGATGAAATCCTGTCCAATAATATTGCAAAGTCACCGTCTCCGGACAGCAGTACAACTTTATCGACAGTAGCGGCTGTTTCCAAAATGTCTATTGTAATGCCCACATCCCAATCCCCTTTGGCAGATCCGTCTGCGCGCTGGATATAAGGCTTTAGTTTTACCTGGAAGCCGATATGTTTCAAAGCCGTTTGAAATTTATGTTGACCGCTGTCGCCACTATCAATGGCATAGGCAATTGCTGTGATTATTTGTGCATTAGCGTTGATTGACTCCCAGAAGCGGCGATAGTTAAATTGACCCCTGTATGCCTGGCGGGTTGTGTAGTAAATGTTTTGCACATCGACAAAAATTGCAATTTTTTCCATGTCGGCCTGTAATGCTATAAAGGATTTAGTTGTACCCTGATGAGGGCGATCTCGAGAAAAGTATTCTCTACTGACAGATCTGTCAGTAGCTTGGCAATATACTATTTTTTTTGTGAAGAGAATATCAACAAATGAAAAATGCATTAAGTAGTAGTGCCATTGCGCGCATTGCAGCTAGTTTGGATCAATTGTTACCAGGATTTAGCTCAGAGCAGTTTAGGGTGCAGGCGCAGCAGGGGATAGATCAGCTTGAATTGAAGCAGCGGGTCGAGCACTTGATTGAAATAATGGCACAGCACCTTCCGCAAGATTTTAGTGAATGTGCAATGTTGTTATCCAAGGTAAAAGATGTATGGGTAACGGGCGACAAAAATGATCCTCTGCAATCTTTCGCCGCATGGCCGATAGTCGATTATGTTGCTAAGTATGGATTAGAGCATCCGGATATTTCATTGCCACTGCTTAAATATTTAACCGGGCTCTTTTCAGCGGAATTTGCCGTTCGTCCTTTCATTGTAAAATATCCGCAACTGTGTCAGCAATATTTTACTCAGTGGGTTGAAAGTGGAGATGAAAACGTACGCCGCTTGGTATCGGAGGGCACTCGACCAAAACTGCCATGGGGAATGCAATTGAGGTCATTTGTGAAATCTCCGCAAGTTAATATACCGCTATTGCAACGTTTAAAAGATGATCCTAGTTTGTATGTGCGACGCTCCGTTGCAAACCATTTAAACGACATCGCGAAAGATCACCCACAGCTAGTGATAGACACTTGTCAGCGCTGGCTTAAAGGGGCGTCTAGTGAAGTGCAGTGGATAATTAAGCACGCAACCAGGACGCTGGTTAAAAATGGTCACCCGGATGTATATCCGCTTTTGGGCTATACGAGTTTGCCACAGTGTAAAGTGACGAATTTGACGTTGTCGAACTCTGTAATACAGTTAGGTGAGGCAATCAACTTTTCTGTGACGGTTCAGTCCTGTGCAGATCAGCAGCAAGGTATGGTGTTGGATTTTGCACTGGCACTGGTCAAAGCCAATGGTCAGCAAAAAAATAAAGTATTTAAGTTTAAAAATTTGCAGTTAGCTGCGGGTGAGCAAGTGACCTTACACAAGCAGCACTATATCAAAGCGATAAGCACCCGGCGTTACTATTGCGGGATCCAGCGATTAATTATCTTGATAAATGGCGAGTCGGTCGCAGAGCAGGACTTTGAACTCTATATTGACTAGCCGTAGGGGCGTTAAAGCAAGGTTTGGAATTTAGCTGTTTAAATTCAGGGTAAAAAAAATACAACATGTTCCATGCTAATTGCCTGGTAGGGCCGCATAGCGATGAGGAAGGTTTAGCTCAGTTACAACTAAAGAGAGCATTGAAAACAGCTCGGGGAGCAGGTGAGTTAAGAGTGCTGCTCATTTGCTTTTTCCCCATGCTGTGGATTCGTTTATTGGCTGCTGCCCATTAGTGTGCGTGAATGGCCAGTTTCTTCTCCGCTCTGGAAATAGCGACAGTCACTATGTAGTTGAGGATCAGATAAAAACTTCCCGCCACTAAGATCGGCTCGAAGGGGCTGAAGTGATCGGAGGCGATTTCCTTATAGACTCCGGTCATATCCATAATAGTAATGGTGCTGGCCAGTGAGGTTGACTTAACCATTAAGATCACTTCATTTCCATAACCTGGCAATGCCTGGCGCATCGCCAATGGGAAAGTAATACGACGGAACAGTTGTAAGGTGCTCATACCGCAGGCTTTACCCGCCTCTATAAGTCCGATCGCCACCGATTGAATGCCACCGCGAATAATCTCACTGGTATAGGCGGCGGTATTCAATGTCAGCGATAAGATAGCGCAAAACCAGGGGTCTTTAAAAAATTGCCAGAGCCCAATAGTGTCCAGCTCTGCTCTGAATTGGCCCGATCCGTAATAGATCAAAAACATCTGGATCAGTAGCGGAGTGGATCTGAAAATATAGACAAAGACGTAAGCTGGCTTGTTAAGCGCGGAATACGGGCTGAGCCGGCCTAAAGCGACAATGACCGCCAGAAAGAAACCAAAAAATAACGACACAGAAACCAGTGCAATAGTGACAGGCAGTGCTGCAAAAATGGCTGGTATAGATTCGTTGACAATATCCCAATCCATATTACGCTCCCCTTACGCCACGGTTAGCCCATCTCTGTAGTGATAAGTAACCACGGTCAGAGAGTGAAGCTAAGATTAAAAATAAGATCAATCCGGCGAAGAAAAAGGTAAACGGCTGTTTTTCACTGCCGGCGCCAATTTGCGCGATGCGTACAATTTCTGCGAGACCGATAACGGAAATCAAAGAGGTTTCTTTTAAGGTTAGCTGCCAGACATTACCTAAACCAGGTAGGGCAAAGCGAGCGACTTGTGGTAGTAAGATGCGTCTAAAGCGGGTGCTGGTGTTCATGCCTATCGATTTTGCCGCTTCAATGGTTCCGACTGGCACTGCTAGAACCGCACCGCGGATCACTTCTGTTGAATATGCCCCCGAGCTCAAGCCGATGCACAATACACCCATAAAGAAGATAGGTAGCTCTATGTACTCATGGTAATTAAACACATCTTTGGCGATGGACATTAAAATACCATTGCCTCCGTAAAAGATCAGATAAATGATCAGTAGTTCTGGGATGCCGCGTACTACCGTGGTGTAGCCGTTGGCTAACATGCGTAATATTCGGTAGTTGCTGAGTTTCATGGTGGCAGCACCTGCGGCGAGCACTATGCCAAAGGCAAATGAGCAGGTTGCAACGGATATAGTGATTAAAGTAGCGTAAAAAAATTCATCGCCCCAGCCACTAGCTCCCCAGCTTAAGATTGTTAGATCCAAAGGAATACCTAATTTTTTGGTTTAGGAAAAATGTTGAAATTTAGTTTTACAGCGCTTGTTATTATAGTTTTTGCTCTAATACAAAAAAGCAGGACGGGTTGCCCTGTCCTGCTCTTGTGGTCAAAGTGTAAACTTATTTACTTGAAGCGTCAAAACCGAACCATTTAACAGCAAGTTTCGAAACAGTGCCGTCAGCGATGGCTGCATTTATAGCAACGCTGAATTTGTCAGCCAGCTCTTGGTTTTCTTTGCGAAGACCTAGACCAACGCCTTCACCAAATGGGCCTTCAGAGAATCCAGGGCCAATCGAGCGGAAATCTGCTCCTTCAGGCTTTTGGAAAAGAGGGTGCCAGTAGCTCTCAGCCGCAAAAGCGACATCGACACGACCAGATTGAAGGTCAAGATCTAGCTGCTCCTGAGTTTCGTAAGTACGGATAGTGGCGTCGCCCTTCATGTACTCTTTCAGGAAATTTAAGTGAATAGTGCCTTTTTGTACACCGATAGTCTTGCCGCTAAGAGCTGCTAAAGTAGCGTCCAGGCTAGTTTTTTCAGAAGCGTCTAAATCAGACAGTGAAATTTTGTCTGCAGAAACCTTAAAGTCAACCAGTGCAGAGTCTTTACCGACAACGAAAACTGCTGGGCTAGAGGCATATGAGCGTGAGAAAGTAATCTTTTTGCGGCGCTTGTCAGTAATAGACATGCCCGCCATGATTACGTCAAACTTACCTTGTTGCAGAGAGGGAATAATACCGTCCCAGGCTGTTTGCTCCATAGAGCACTCTAAGCGAGCGCGGGCGCAAAGCACTTGGTATAGATCAATTTCGAAGCCTTCAAGATGGCCGTCACTGTTAAGTGCATTCCACGGGGGGTAAGCACCTTCAGTAGCAATTCTTACAACATCGCCAGCTTGCGCTGCACCTGACATTAGAGTAACAGCCGTAAGGGCTGCTGTGGCTAGCAGTTTTTTCATGATAAGTATCCGCTCGGGTTATTTATTGTTATCAAATGTAGTTAAAAGGTTTCTATGTTATGGCATAGAGACTATTTAATACAAAATTATTGAAGTGCAATAGTACAATCATTCTGCCTGACCCGATACGGCATAAGTTGTCATATATTTCAATAATGCGACATTTTTTTAGACTATTGTGCGACTATTATCCGATTGATGCACCTAAGTATGGTAATCTCGGCGGCAAATCAGTTTTGTTTGGGTAATAGTAGGTCTTCATTTTCGCACTGAGATGAAAGGCTAATCTATGTATTCATCCTAATTAAAGAGACTCAAAGAGTCCCCTAAAAATTATAAGAGCCATTTTATGTCCCAGGCAAATTTTGCAATCAATGTTAAAAATATTCATAAAACCTTTGGTCGTTTGGAGGTATTAAAAGGTATAGACCTGCAGGCAGAGGCCGGTGAGGTTATCTCTATAATCGGCTCAAGTGGTTCAGGTAAAAGCACCTTTTTAAGGTGCATTAATATGCTGGAAAATCCCACTGAAGGTGAGGTTGAAATCACGGGTGAGCAGCTTAAATTAAAGCGCAATAAAACGGGTGATCTGGAAGCTGCTGATCCGAAGCAGCTAGAAGCCGTGCGCCAGCGCTTGGGGTTTGTTTTTCAGAATTTCAACTTGTGGCCACACATGACAGTGCTGGAAAATATTATTGAAGGCCCGATACTGGTACTGAAAAAAACCAGAGAAGAAGCGATAGGATACGCCGAAGAGCTAATGGAAAAAGTGGGTCTGACCGATAAGCGCGATGTGTACCCTAGCATGTTATCTGGTGGACAGCAGCAGCGTGTCTCTATTGCCCGAGCCCTGGCCATGGATCCCGAAGTGATGTTATTCGATGAGCCAACTTCAGCATTGGATCCGGAATTAGTAGGAGAAGTGTTGAAAGTAATGAGGGACCTTGCTGCAGAGGGGCGCACTATGTTGATAGTGACCCATGAAATGAAGTTTGCCCGTGAAGTGTCTAATAAGGTGATGTTTTTGCATCAAGGTAAAATAGAGGCCTTTGGCACCCCTGAAGAAGTGTTTGAGAATCCGACCTCAGAGCGCTGTAAAGAATTCATTTCATCGGTCTTTTAGTTAATTCAGCAGTTTCTTGTCACACGTACAGGAAACTGGCAAAGATATATTCTTTGTCCTTGTTTTTTGTATTACCCCGTAGATTTTAAAAGCAAATTTACGGGGCTGTTAGTCTCTTCCCAAGTATTTTACTTTTAGGTTTCTCTATGTCACATACCGTTGAACAAATTGCATTAAAATCCTCCAGTCCAGGCACTCAGCGTTTTCTCAAAGTGCATAAATTTAAAGCGGCAACGCCCGGCCCTAAAGTGTATATGCAAGCCGCTTTGCATGCCGATGAATGGCCAGGGCTGTTGACTTTGCAGCATCTGATAGCTGAGTTGATTGAGTTAGATAAGCGCAATCTGCTACGCGGGGAAATAGTCATAGTGCCTTATGCCAACCCTATTGGCATGGATCAGCGAATCAATGGTGTGGTTTTGGGGCGTCACTCATTTAGTGCTGAGGGTAATTTTAATCGACACTGGCCGGATTTTTCAGCAGTCACTAAAGGTTTGCTAGCAAAAGATCCGCAGAGCAGTGTTGAGCAGTACCGACAAGGGCTAAGAGAAGCGGTGGCCCTACTGCCAACGCATACTCCGCTGGCAGAGTTAAAAGCGACTTTGTTGGCTTTGTCTATTGATGCAGACATTGTGTTAGACCTGCACTGTGATTTACAGGCGCTGGTACACATCTATGCAAATTACCGGCAGCGCCAGGAGTCAGAGCTACTGGCACAATGTATGCGCTCTCCTATCGTCTTACTTGAAGATGAGCCGGGCGGCTCGCCATTTGACGCCGCACATATTTTGCCATGGATAGCCATTGAAAGTAGTGGTTGCCCTGTCAGCTGTTTTACGGCCACTGTTGAATTGCGCGGATTTGCCGATGTTGACGATGAGCTAGCTAAAGCGGATGCCCAGGGGTTGCTAAATTTCTTAACTGCCAGAGATATAGTGCAAGCACCCGCAAAAGATATGATCGAAACCAAAGTATTAACGACAGATCTTGAGGCTGTTGACTCAGTGCGGGCAACGGCAACGGGAATTCTTTGCTGGACAAAGCAGCTGGGTGAGTGGGTTGAAAAAGGGGAACTGATTGCGCAAGTGGTTAATCTGGAATCCGACACTCCTGCGCAGGGGCGTACTGCAATATACAGCAGGACCCAAGGAATGCTGTTTACCACGAATATTGCAAAGCTGGTTTGTGAGGGTGATAACGTGGGTAAAATAGCCGGAACGCAAGTGTTGAAGAATGAGGCTGGAGGGGGCTTGCTGTCGCTTTAAAACTGTGTTTGCCTAAAAGCTCGATTAACACTTCAGCTATAGCAACTTGCTATAGCTGAAGTTAATGTATCTACTTAATACGCTTGGCTTGTTCTATCGCATTGCCAATATAGTTATGCGGTGTCATTTGCTTAAGTGCATCTTTAGCGGCTTCAGGCATTTCCAGGGTATCGATAAAGTTCCTGATTGTCTCTTTGTTCATGTCCTGGCCGCGGGTCAATTCCTTTAGTTTTTCGTATGGCTTTTCAATGCCGTAGCGACGCATTACCGTTTGGATTGGCTCTGCCAGAATCTCCCAGGAATTTTCTAAATCGGCATCGATTGCCGACGCGTTCAACTCTAATTTGCTCAAGCCTTTAAGTGTAGATTGGTAGGCGATCATGCTGTAAGCCATGCCTACACCCATGTTGCGCAGTACTGTTGAGTCAGTGAGGTCACGCTGCCAGCGAGAAATGGGTAGTTTAGCCGCTAAATGCTGCATTACAGCATTGGCAATGCCCAAGTTGCCTTCAGAGTTTTCAAAGTCTATTGGATTAACTTTGTGTGGCATAGTAGAGGAGCCCACTTCGCCGGCGATGGTCTTTTGCTTGAAGTAGGCATTAGAAATATAGGCCCAGATATCGCGATCGAAATCGATGATGATAGTGTTGAAGCGACAAAAGGCATCAAACATTTCAGCGATGTAGTCGTGCGGCTCTATCTGTGTAGTGTAGGGATTGAAATCAAGACCCAAACTGGCAATAAAGCTCTTGGCGTGCTCTTCCCAGTCAACGTCAGGATAAGCGCTAATGTGAGCGTTATAGTTACCTACAGCGCCGTTAATTTTCCCTAAAAACTCAGTGTTTTTGAGTTGTTTAATCTGCCGGCTCAGACGATAGGCAACATTGGCCATCTCTTTGCCCACAGTGGTTGGAGAGGCCGTTTGACCGTGTGTTCTGGAGAGCATTGGCTGGGAGGCGAAATCTCTGCCCAGCTGGGCTATTTCACTTTGTAGTTGCTCGAGCATTGGCAGCATAACCGCCAGGCCGTCTTTAAGCATTAACGCGTGCGATAAGTTGTTGATGTCTTCAGAAGTACAGGCAAAATGCACGAATTCGTTGATGGCTTGCAGTTCTTGGTTGCCGGCAAACTTTTCCTTAATCATGTACTCAACCGCTTTTACATCGTGGTTGGTAGTGCGTTCAATCTCTTTTACTCGCAGCGCATCGGCTTCACTGAATTCATCGACAATATCGTTCAGCAGTTGATTGGTGGCGACGGAGAATTCTGGGACTTCTGTGATGAGTGGAGTATTAGCTAGTTTTTGTAACCATCTTATCTCCACAATAACTCGGTTTCGAATAAGTCCATACTCACTGAAGATTGGTCGTAAATCAGAGGTTTTGCTTCCGTAACGACCATCGATTGGTGATACTGCGGATAGAGCAGAAAGTTCCATGAATATTCTCGCTGTGTACAATTGATTAGAAAATTTGTGCGATATTATATATGAAATTACGTGCAGCGGGTATGCCAGTTTTGGAACTTGTGGCAGCTGTTTCAATCAGCGGCTGGATTGAGAAGCGTATAGGATGGAAATATAAACACTGATACCGTAAGTGGAGCCAGCTACAACAGTCTATTGTAGCTATGGTAGAAATTCAGTCATTAATCAGCGAAAGCTTATTTGGCGTCCAGTATCTTTTGCACACTCTGCCTTATTCTCGATTTAAAAAACAATAAGTGCCAGCGTCTGCCGCCCACTTGTCTCCACAAGATGGCCGCTCTGATTCCCGCTAACAATAATGCCCTTACTTTGGCTGCATTTTCTTTGTTTTGTAGATGTCTTGGGTCTCCTTGTACTTTAATGCGAAAGCTAAAAGTACTGATGGTGTCTTGGTAGAGACCATCTAATCCGGCGACCACGTTGGTGTGGGTGTAGTTGGCGCTCGCTGGCTCTGCATCAATGCTCTCATTGGCATAGTACTTGAGCGCTTTATCGCTGAGGTTTTCCAGCCGCTGGGACATTAGCGAGAGCATGTTCTGATTTTTGGCCAGCTTTTGCTGCAGCATGATCATTGCTAATACGTAGTTAGTGATATGGTTGGTGTTATTGTTGCGGCGTTTATCAACAATATCGGTTAACGTGCGTAAACCTAAACCAAGGTTATGCGCTAAGAATTGTTGTCCGCCAAATACCGCTTCAGTATTGTCAGGGCTCATTTCAAATAAGCTATTGATAGATGTCTCAAAGCTGCTCTGTGAGATCATGCCTTTGTTGGCAATTTGGTCGACTAGAGAGGCGGCTTGAAACATAGCGGCGACCGCAATCGCTTGTTCATCTTGGCTTCTGGACATTAATGGTTTGTCTCATTGTCTGTTAGTGTTAAATACTGCTCTAAGGGAAAATGCTATTTCCCGGTTGCCTCAATGACTCCGCCGCCTAGGCAAATATCATCTTGATAAAGTACCACTGATTGTCCGGCGGTAATGGCACGCTGTGGCTGGGCAAAATTAATCAAATAATTACCTTGGTCATCCAAGGTGAGAGTACAGTCCTGATCTTCCTGGCGATAGCGCACTTTGGCTTTGCAGTTAAAAGGTGTGGATGGGGGCTGACCATTAATCCAGAAAATATCACTGGCACTGAGCCAATGGGTAAACAGTAAGTCGTGTTGTTTGCCTTGCACTGCAATCAATAAATTTTTATCTAAATCTTTGCCGGCGACATACCAAGGTTCTTCCGGGTAGTTCTTCAAGCCGCCTATCAACAAGCCCTGGCGCTGACCAATAGTGTAATACATAAGGCCTGAGTGATCGCCAATCACTTCATTTTTTTCGGTGATAATTTTCCCCGGCTGAGCCGGTAGGTACTGTTGTAAGAAATCTTTAAAGCGGCGCTCGCCAATGAAACAGATGCCGGTGCTGTCTTTTTTATTGTGGGTGATCAGGTCGTGCTGTTCTGCCAGTACCCGAACAGCGGGTTTGAGCAACTCTCCGACCGGGAATAAGGTTTTGGCAAGCTCCAGTTCGCCTACCTGGTGTAAAAAATAGCTCTGGTCTTTATTGGTATCCAGGCCTTTTTGCATTTGCACGCTGACGGATCCATCCGCGTTACTGATAAGCTTGCGCCTCACATAGTGGCCGGTGGCGATAAAATCAGCGCCAAGTTCCAGTGCATACTCAAGGAAAGCTTTAAATTTTATTTCTCTGTTACAGAGAATGTCGGGGTTAGGGGTGCGCCCGGCTTTATATTCTTCCAGAAAATGTTCGAACACATTGTCCCAATATTCGGCGGCGAAATTGGCCTTGTGCAGTTTAATCTGTAATTTGTCGCAGACAGCCTGAGCATCCGCGAGATCTTCAATAGCCGTACAGTAATCTGTACCATCATCTTCGTCCCAGTTCTTCATGAACAGGCCTTCGACCTGATATCCCTGCTGTATTAACAGCAGTGCTGATACTGAGGAATCTACTCCGCCTGACATACCGACTATAACTTTAGTATTTGAATTATCTATCTGGGTGCTCATTTAGCTGTATTCTACTCTGCAAAAGGGAAGGATTAGCGGGGGACTGGCTGTGATCAAAAACATTACAACTGTGTCATTTATTACTGACCAGAGAATCCACCGCAATCAAATAGGCTGTATAGTATCCCTTTTGTAGCTTTAGCTAAAGGAAGCTTTACAATCTATGTCAGGAAAATTTCAACAAATTAAGAAAAGTATTAGATTAAACGTCCTATTAACCTTTGGAAGTTCGAATGTCAGAAAACTTAATAAAAATTCAAACTGATGATTTTGATTTAACAGCATTAAATACTTGGTTACAGCAAAGTGAAAACAGCTATGGTGCGCTGGTTACTTTTACCGGTGTGGTTCGAGATAGCATAGCGGGAGATTTGCAGCAATTATTTTTAGAACACTATCCCGGTATGACAGAGAAGTGCTTGTTAAACATTGTGGAGCGTGCCCGACAGCGTTGGGATTTGGGGCGTGTAGCCGTAGTGCATAGGGTGGGGGAGCTGACAAAAAATGAAAATATTGTATTTGTCGGGGTCATTAGTGCACATAGAGTTGAAGCTTTTCAGGCTACTCAATTTATTATGGACTACCTGAAGAAGGAGGCACCTTTTTGGAAAAAAGAGTTAACCGATCAATCCAGAGCATGGGTTGAGCAGAAACAGTCAGATTTAGACGCAGCAGGCCAGTGGGATAAACAAGGAGAATAGGGAACACGCGAGAGAGATCGCTACGTTCCCCGTCTCCTGTTGCAAGCTAGCGTTTGGCGAGTACTTCTTTTAGTTTAGCGTGCATGTCCAGCAGGCAATCTTCTGTCTGCTGCCAGTCAATACAACCATCTGTTATAGATACCCCGTACCTAAGATCTGTAGGGTCTGTTGTCATAGGCTGGTTACCAAAGCCGATATTAGATTCTATCATCAGGCCAACAATTGACTTGTTACCTTCAATAATCTGATTGACAACGTTTTGTGCCACTAACGGTTGAATCGCCGGGTCTTTTGAAGAGTTTTCATGTGAGCAATCCACCATGATATTAGCTTTAAGTCCCGCGCTTTCAAGCGCCTTTTCAGATCTGTCAATGTTAACTGAATCGTAGTTGGGTTTGCCGCCACCACCTCTGAGAACTAAATGCCCGTATTGATTACCTTTAGTCTTAATGATGGACACTTCACCGCCAGCGTTGATACCGAGAAAGCTATGGGAGTGGCTCATTGACTTAAGTGCGTTAGTGGCCACGGCCAATCCGCCATCTGTGCCATTTTTAAAGCCCACTGCACAGGAGAGGCCCGAGGACATTTCTCTGTGAGTTTGCGATTCAGTTGTGCGGGCACCTATTGCAGACCAGGAAATAAGATCTTGCAGATATTGTGGTGAAATTGGGTCTAGTGCCTCTGTCGCTAACGGCAGGCCTAAGTTGGATAAATCCAGTAGGAGCTTACGGGCAGTGAATAAACCCTCTTCTATTTGAAAAGAATCATTCAAATGCGGGTCGTTGATCAATCCTTTCCAACCTACAGTGGTTCTGGGCTTTTCAAAATAGACACGCATTACCACATAAATAGAATCTTCGATTTTAGCTGACAGTGCTTTTAAGCGCTTTGCATAATCCATGGCTGCGTCTACGTCGTGAATAGAGCAGGGGCCTATCACGACAAAAATACGCTTGTCGCTGCCATCCAAGATGTTGCGAATGATTTGACGGCCTTCAGTGACAGTGTCTTTTGCTGCATTGGAAAGCGGTAGTTTATCTTTTAATCCCTGGGGAGTTATAAGTACCGAAAAGTTTTCGACATTTAAGTTATCTACTTGATCATTATTCATTGATATGTACTTCCTGCACGGGTGTTGCCATTGCTCTGGCTCAGTTCTAATTGGTGTAACCTTTTTACCATAAAAAATCAGCGGGTATAAGTAGACTAAAGGGGATATTCAATGCTTTGCCAAAAAAAAACAGTATTTGTCGTTAAACCCCAATGTTTTCATGGTCTCAGGGGCTGTTTGTCAGTTGTAATAACAACTATTTTTTTGAAAAAATAGCCGTCATAGAAACAGACAATCACTGTAAAATATCGAATCTGAAAATTAAATAGAACTAGCGCTAGAGATTGTAGTCAATAAGCTGCACAGTAATGTCTAGCTGTTGATTTTTCGGTAACTAATTACCTCGGAGTAGTGATTTGTTCAGTATTGGGTTCGATAAAATAAAAAACTGTTTAGTGTTGCTAGTGGCATTAACGTTTGTGACAAGTGTTAACGCAGGGCTGTTCGGCAAGGCCAAAGCAACAGATCCTCGACCTGTTGAAGAGGTTTTTGTATTACAAACTGAGGCTTTAGCAGACAACCAACTACTACTGCGTTGGGATGTTCTTCCCGACTACTATCTCTACGATCAGCGTATGAAATTTACTGCAGGTGATGGCGTCACTATCACTGAAATTAGTCGCAGTGAGACAAAAGCAAAAGATGATCCACTGTTCGGTAAAGTTCAAGTTTATTATCACAGCAGCGAAATTCTATTGCAGCTGGCAAATCTGGCAGGGCGTAAAGAGGTTAGCTTAAAGATAGAGTATCAAGGTTGCTGGGACGGTGGGGTCTGTTATCCACCTGAGAGTGCACAGCGAACGGTGACACTTATCGGTACACCCGCCATCGAGAATAGTACTGTAGAAAATGCTCTGCCAGTTTCTCTTGGCAGCACGCCTGATAGCGCTCAGATTCAAGGCTTGGCCAGCGAGCATGATTACTTCAGTCAGTTGTTGTCCAAAGGTAATTTAGTGTGGATCCTCAGTGCATTTTTTGTAGCAGGTCTGGCGCTCTCTTTAACGCCTTGTGTATTCCCGATGATACCTATCCTCTCTAGTATCATTGCAGGGCAAGGTAAGAGTGTTACCAAATCTAAGGCGTTGTTATTAACCTCTATCTATATTTTGGCGGTTTCATTTACTTATACGGGTGCCGGGGTTTTAGCTGGGCTATTTGGAGAGAACTTACAAGCGTTGTTCCAGGCTACCTGGATCATCATATTATTTAGTGCGGTTTTTGTATTGTTGGCACTTTCAATGTTCGGTTTTTATGAGTTGCAGTTGCCCGCTTCACTACAGAGCAAATTAACCAGTGCCAGTAATCAGCAAAAAGGCGGAAGCTTCATTGGCGTTGCCATTATGGGTGTGTTGTCAGCGCTCATTGTTGGTCCTTGTATGGCGGCACCGCTGGCTGGAGCGCTTATTTATATCGGTCAAACAGCAGATCCGCTGTTGGGTGGCCTAGCGTTGTTTTCATTGAGCATCGGCATGGGGGTCCCACTGCTGATAGTCGGTGTTTCGGCGGGTCATTTCATACCCAAGGCGGGTCCCTGGATGAATGGGGTGAAAGCAAGCTTCGGTGTGTTGTTGATCTTTATGGCCATCTATATGTTAGACAGAATAGTGTCAATACAAGTGACTATGCTATTGAGTGCAGTGACTTTTATTGTCAGTGCCATCTACTTAGGGGCGTTAAATTCTCTGCAGGCAAAGGCGGCAAACCTGCAAAAATTAATGAAGGGCGCAGGGCTAATATTTTTAGTCTATGGCTTGAGCTTGCTAGTGGGCGCTCTCGCTGGTGGCACCAATATGTTGCAGCCACTGGCAGGTATAGTGACGAGTGAACAAGATGATCGGCAGAAAAACAGTTTTGCGAAAGTAACATCACTGGCCCAAATTACACCACTGTTGGCTCAGGCAAAAGCGCAGGGGCGCCCTGTGATGCTAGATTTTTATGCCGACTGGTGTATTTCCTGTGTAGAGATAGAGTATATGTTCGAAGAGCCAGAAGTTGCTTCTGCGCTGGGGAATTTTTCGCTGGTGAAGGTGGATCTGACTGAGTTCAATGACGAGGCGCGGGCCCTGTTGGCCGAATATAAAGTACTTGGCCCGCCGGCATTAGTCTTTTATAACAAAACGGGAATGTTAGAGTCTAAAATGAGCATATTAGGGTTGGTGGGTGCAGAGCGTTTTGTGCAGCACTTACAACCACTGCTGAGATAGAGATATAGACTGTTATCGAGGCTAGTCACAGTATTGACTAACCTCGATGGCGCTTCAGGTATTTAGGCTAATTGATTACAGAGTCTGGTTTTTTGTGCGTGTCTGACGAGTGCCAGTTCAATCAGCTGATCGATTAGTTGTGAGTATTCGACCCCGCTGGCTGCCCATAATTTACTGTACATACTGATAGGGGTGAATCCGGGCATAGTGTTTACTTCGTTAATGTATATCTTATGGTTATCTCGATTGACAAAAAAATCTACTCTGGATAAACCGCTGCCATCGATAGCATCAAAGGCGCTAAGTGCCGCCGCTTTGACCGCATCCATCACTGATTGAGGCAGCTTAGCAGGGATAATCGTCTCCGATTTGTTGTCCAGGTATTTGGTCTCGTAATCATAGAACTCTTTGCCGGCTAATATTTCTCCGACTGCAGATGCTCTGGGCTGATCTAATCCCAAGATAGCACATTCTACTTCAGCACAATTCTCGGCTGAGGCTTCGATAATTATTTTGTTATCAAACTCAAATGCATGGCTGAGGCCTGTGCTGAGTTCGCTCTGATTATGCGCTTTAGTGATGCCGACGCTTGAGCCCATATTGGCAGGCTTAATGAACACTGGGTAGTTAAATTGTGTTTCGATTTGCTCAATCACAGCATTGGCATCGGCGCAGAAAGTTGCATACTTAAAGATTAGGTAGTCCATTTGCAGCAGCCCGGCTGCTTTAAAAGCCTGCTTGGCTAGGGCTTTATCCATAGCGATGGCAGAGGAGGCGACGCCGCAGCCAACATAGGCCAAATTAGATAATTCAAACAGCCCCTGAATAGTACCGTCTTCGCCATAGGGGCCGTGAAGGACCGGGAAAATAACGTCTAAGTTCGCTAATACGGCGTTTTTATCTGCTGTAGTATTGTTAATCAAGGTACCACTAGCGTTGGCGTAATCAATACTGGTAGAGGTTAAGTTCTGCTCGTCGACAGTTTTGTACTCAAGCGCATTTTGGCTGCTATCTGCATACAGCCATTTTCCCTGGTGGGTGATACCGATCAGATGGACCTGGTATTTTTCTTTGTCCATGGCCGCTACAATAGATTTAGCAGACATCAGAGAGACTTCATGTTCAGCAGAGCGGCCGCCAAAAACGACGCCGATGTTTAATTTTTTAGGCATGTAACTACTCGAGTAAATAGATCGCTAGTATTTATGTAGCGAGATTATGATCTTCTATCAAGTTGATTACAATTGCTTGTTAAATTAATTTTGGGTTAGCATTATCCCTATATTTTTGTGCATCTTAAAAGGCCATACCTGGCATGGTCTACTACTTTTCCATTCAGAGTGTCAGCGCGTTTTAGAATGCCCTCGAGCTCAAAATTTAAACTTTCACATACTTTGCGACTGCCTATGTTTTCAGTGGCAATTGATATCTCTATTTTCTCCAGGTCAAGGAAGTCGAACGCGTAACTGATCATTCGCTGACAGACAACCGCCATAATGCCCCGACCCTGAAACTCTTGACTGATCCAATAACTCAGCTCAGCTTTTGCCAGCGCTGGGTTGATTTTGGTCAGACCAATGTAACCGATAAAATTACCTTTATAACTGATACCGCACTGTAGTGAGGTTCCTCTGGCGTATTCAAAGAGTGAGTTTTGGATAAGTTCAAAGAAATCCTCCTCGCACTGGCATTTAACTGGCCAATTAAACCAACGCGAAAGCTGTAATTTGTTACTTTTAAACAGTTCATAGAATTTATTTTTGAAATTTTGATGTAAAAACACGATTCTCAGGTTTTTGTCTACTTTCATGGTAAACATCTTCACGCTCCTGTTTAGCATTTGCCCATCTAAGAGCAGGCATAAAACTATAGCCGATTGCCATATATGAATGCAAACTTAATAAAGTGGTGTTGCGTACATTTAATCAATGAAATGTCATTTGCTGTGCAAAATGTGTATTGAAAAAGCGGGCTGCTTTTAGCGATAATGGCTGTCGGTGAATTGCAGCTAAGTAGCTGCGATTTATACACTTATTATGGGGAGTAGACCTGGGCCTGTTAATTTTCTTCGACAGTATCATGATCATTTATTTTGCCGCAGTAGGTACTTGAAACAGCGCTGTAAACCCTGAGAGAGGTCGGAGATGTTTTGAGTTGAAAGTTGCTAGGGAGCATCATCGTTTGATGGGTCAGATCCTCTTAGAAGCTGTCAGTGTCATTAATTACCTATGATTTTTGGCGACTAATGGGTTTAGTGTTAGTAGCGCTCCTATCACAGATAATGATCTACAATATAGTACGGGATTGGTCTGTGGCTAGGCTGATCCCGCTGAGTTATTCCTGGAGTGCTTCAGGTAAAAGCCTTTGCTTGTACCAGGTTTGTTGTCGGCTCTTATTCAGGAAAGACCAGGTGATAAAGCGGCTGATTTTTTGCCCCTGAGACATTTTTATTACTTGAAATTCTTCTACCTTGGCTTTTTTCAAAGCGAGTTTGATTTCACTTAAGTGCTCTTTTTTAGATACCAGAGTGCTAAAAAACAGCACTTGTTCTCTAAAATTCTTACTCTCTGTAATCATATTTTTAATAAAGTTCAGCTCGCCACCCCTGCAGTACAGCTCTGCTTTTTGGCCACCAAAGTTAAGCGTTGCTACGTCGGACTTACCTGGGTTTTCGGGATGCGCTTTTTGCCTTGGTTTTTTTTGTAAATTCTCTCTTTTACGCGCATTCCCCGCCAGTGCTTCCTGTAGTGACCTGTGAAAAGGCGGATTGCAGATAGTCAGTTCAAAGTGTTGCCCAGGTTGAATAATATTGGTAAAAAAGGCGTTACTGTCAGGTTGTAAAAGCACTTTTATTTTACTGGAAAGACCTTTGTTAGCGCTGATAATTTGCTTGCTTGAAGCCACTGAAACAGCATCGATATCACTGGCGACAAAGCGCCAGTTATACACCCGCTGGCCTAGAATCGGATAGATACAACTGGCGCCGGTGCCTATATCCAGAACTTGAACTTTCGCCGCAGACATTTTTCCTGCAATACAGTTTTCTTCAAGCAGTTGTGCTAAATAGTGAATATAATCAACTCTGCCGGGAATAGGTGGGCAGAGAAAATTCTTGGGAATATCCCAATAATCAATTCTGTAGTATTTTTTTAGTAAAGCACAATTCAAAGACTTAACGGCGTTGGCATCCCCAAAGTCAATCGTATGCTGGTTATGTGTAATCACTAGGTATTGTTTGAGGTCGGGATGGGCCTCTATGAGGGCGGGGAAATCATAGCGCTTATTGTGCAGATTTAGTGGGTGTAAGTTAGTCTTAATGGTCATGTTTTAAATTCTTTAACTGCGCTGTTGGTGGTAAGAAGGGGTTAAGTGTCGAAAATGCAAGGCAGTGTTTGTACTGGCTATCCCACGGGTAGTGGCAAAGCCCAAGCTGCACTTTAATGTCCGTTAGATATTTTTCCCTCGCAGCGAATAAATGTCTTTAGGTAGTGTTTAGCGCTATCGATGTCTTGTTGTAAAATTGCATTAACTAGCGCATTTAAGGTCTCTATACACAATTGGAAATCAATCCTGTTTTCTTCTAGTTCTGTCTGCCTTAGAGGGCTTCCCTGCTTGTAAAGTCTATCTTGCATAGCGATTAATCGCTGTGAGTCACAGGCGGCAAGTAAGCTGTTATGAAAGTGTCTATTGCTCTCCTCCCAATCCAGGAAAAAATTCTGTGGGTCGAACTGAACTTGAGAAAAAGTTTTTAGCAGGGACTGTTGAGCCTTCAACACTGAGCCCTGCCAGTGAATATTACCATTTTTTAGTGACCACTCCAGACCAATACACTCTATTTCTATGCGTACTTGTTCAAGGTTGTTAATACTGGTGCGCTTGGTTGAGGCAACTCGGAAACCTTTGTGTGAATCAACTTCAACCAGCGCTTCTTCTGATAATAGGATCAGTGCTTCCTGCAAATATTTCGCACTGCCGCCATACTCTTGCGCCAAATTGTCAATGTTTAATGCTGAATCAGGCAGCAGTACACCAAAAGATATATCCCGGCGCACTTGGCTGGCAAGGAGTTCCACGACAGTACTCGATTCATTTTCAGTTGTATCAGTCACAAGTTTAATACCGGTAGCTAGCAGGGGCATTCGCTGTTAAAAATACAGCGTACGTAAGGTGTTTGGTTTTTGAGGTAACAAGGCTGTAGGCGCAAGTTAAATGCTCAAAATTGATCCCCGGAGAAATTGCTGAGCAGGTCGGTTAATTCCCCAAGTGATGTTTTTATTAAACTACATAAGGGCAAGAAAATACACAAAATGATTTTGCTTTACGATAATTCCTCTGCAGATAAAATTTGTGTCGTCACTGATCGTTCAGTTTGGCTGCTTGAGGCAATGCTGTAGAATCTAAAGCCCAATAAGAACTTTTTAATTCCAAGGCTATTTATAGACGAAAACAGTGCGCTAACTCGTATAAAAGCCGAAATATTTTTCCTCGGGATGGTAAACCTCAAAGGCAGGTTTTTCATAGGGATGAGAGGCGAGCAGGGCGTTGACTGCAGCATCGATGTTTTGTTCGCTGCAGAGTATTTCGACACGATATTCAGCCACCGTTTCAACTTGATTGGCAACGCCTATATGTGGGTTGGCGATTCCACTGGGAATGAACTGGCCATCACCTAGTACTTGCCATGAACAATTTGCATAATTTCCCAGAGAGCCGGCACCGGTGCTAAATATAGCCTGTTTTACCAGTTCACAAGAGTGCTGGGGGACATAAAAAATGAGTTTATACAAAGTTCAACCTACCAATAAAAAACGGGATTCGGGATACGCGGGAAGATTAAAGTAGAATATCTTCTGGTTAGTCTGGTTTACCATGTAGGCAAATTTTTACTAAGCTGGCCGCTCTAAAACGCTGACGATTGGCCTTTCTTAAAATGTAGATAGAGTTGTTAGCGCTGGCTATTATATAGATAGCTGTACGATTTGCAGTAAATAGTACAGCTTTCAACAGTCACAGTGCCGATCATGCTCTAAAATTGAATTTCAGGTACAAAATCGGGGACAATCAGTTTTCCTTCGGTCTTGGCTATTATCTCTTCCACACTGACACCCGGAGCACGCTCTTTGAGAATGAAGGCACCATTGTCAATTTCAAGATAGGCCAAATCGGTCAGAACCTTTTTGATGCAACCGGCACCGGTAAGGGGTAGAGAACACTTATTTAACAGTTTTGAGTCGCCGTGTTTGGAAGCATGGGTCATAGTCACTATGATATTGTCAGCGCCCGCTACTAAATCCATCGCGCCGCCCATACCTTTTATCAGCTTTTTGGGGATCATCCAAGAGGCGATATTTCCCATAACATCGACTTCAAAAGCGCCCAGCACTGTTAGGTCGACATGCCCCCCACGAATCATGGCAAAAGATTCAGCGGAAGAAAAAATTGATGCGCCAGTTGCGGCGGTGACTGTTTGCTTTCCAGCATTGATCATGTCCGCATCTACCGCATCTTCTGTGGGGAAAGGGCCCATCCCCAATAATCCATTTTCAGATTGAAGCATTACTTCGATATCGTCTGGTACATAATTGGCAACGAGGGTGGGAATGCCAATACCCAAATTGACATAAAATCCGTCTTGTAATTCACGGGCTACTCTTATTGCTATTTGTTCACGAGAAAGTGCCATAGTCCTTACTCTGCTCCTTGTCATACTAATCTACTTAGCATGACTTAAATCTTCTGTTAATTGCATCTAGCCAACGGTTAACAACAGGTTGTTAGTTAGTTCGCACTGTTCGCTGTTCAATACGTTTCTCAAAGCTACCTTTGATGATGCGATTTACGTAAATGCCAGGTGTATGGATATGTGCCGGATCAAGTTCTCCTGGCTCTACAATCTCCTCCACTTCGACGACAGTGATTTTTCCGGCTGTCGCGGCCAATGGATTGAAATTTTGCGCAGTATGACGATAGATTACATTGCCAAATTTATCAGCCTTCCAGCCTTTTACAATGGCGAAATCACCAGTGACAGATTCTTCTAATATGTAACTACGACCTGAGAACTCGCGAACTTCTTTACCTTCGCCTACCGGGGTCCCAAAACCTGTTGCCGTGTAAAATGCGGGGATACCCGCACCGCCTGCGCGCATTTTTTCTGCCAAGGTCCCCTGGGGAGTCAGTTCAACTTCAAGCTCACCTGCCAGTAGTTGCTGTTCGAAAAGGGCATTTTCACCGACATAAGATGAAATCATTTTTTTGATTTGCCTGTCTTCCAATAGTACACCTAAGCCAAAGCCATCAATGCCACAGTTGTTGGACACTATCGTCAGGTCTTTTACGCCACTCTTTTTTACTTGGTTAATCAGGTTTTCAGGGATGCCACATAAACCGAAACCACCGGCTAATATTGTCATGCCATCTTCCAGACCTGCCATTGCCTCTTCGTAGCTATCGACCACTTTATTAAAACCAGACATTGAAATACCTCCGTGTCTCTATTTTGAATTAGCTTGAGTTTGTAGTAAGTCGTTATATTTATCAAATATAAAAAATATAAATATTTATTAAAATATTTTATAAGTTCGTGTTGATCTGCTAGTATTCCCCGGAATTTATTACAGGCTTGAGAGGTTGTCCTTGAAGACTCATTTTACGGTAAAGCAGTTAAGAGCTTTTGTCGCAGTTGCTAAAACACGTAGTTTTACCGAGGCCTGCGAACAAGTACATTTATCTCAGCCGGCGTTAAGTATTGCGATTAAAAATTTAGAGGACTCACTCGGTGGCAAGTTGTTAGTGCGTACCACGCGAGCGTTAAGGCTCACTCCAGAGGGAGAGGGCTTTTACAAAACAGCGATGCGTTTGCTGACAGATTGGGACGATGCTTTTGAAGAAGTGCAAAGTCGTTTCTCCCTCTATCGTGGAAAAATTTCGATCTCCTGTATGCCTTCTTTTGCGAGTAATCAACTTCCCACTATTTTGTTGAATTTTCGAAAGAAACATCCAGATATCAACGTCGCAGTGCAAGACGTTATCGCCGAGGATGTAGTGGAAATGGTCCGTAGCGGGCGGGTAGAGATTGGCATTAGTTTTGATCCCGGTGATGCAGAAGACTTGTTGTTCGAACCTCTGTTTGAAGATGACTTCATCGCCGCATTAAGTGCTGATCATCCTTTTACCAGGCGCTCTGAAATTAGCTGGTCCGAGGTGATCGAAGAGGAGCTTATCGCATTGCAGCGTCCCTCTAGTCTGCGTCTGCAAATAGAGCGTGAGTTATATAAAAATGGTATGAATTTGTCTGTCTCCTTTGAGGCGCATCAATTGGCGACTGTCGGACGAATGGCTTCAATAGGTTTGGGGATTGGATTAGTGCCTGCCCTCTGCCAAGAGCAAATGCAGGAGCTAGGTGCTGTGTGTCGGCCATTGGTAGAGCCCGTTATCTCGCGCAAAGTGGGTATTATTACCCGTAAGAGGGCTGCTCTTTCGGCTGCTGCGCAAGGTGTTGTTAACGAACTAGTGCTCAGTGTCGGAAAAAAATAACCGTCAATAAAAGAACAGTTATACCGAACCCAGAGAGCCTCGAAACCGCTGCTAGCTTTTCAATTGCAGCAGAGTCTATAGTCTATTCATCTCTTCGATCCCTGTCAGGGGTAGCATCTGCCCCTTTGATACTTGGTAGCTTTTAGTCAAAAGCCGTGTATTCAATGCTGTTACCCTTCGTATCCCTTGATGATTTTCTCAATCATGACTCCCGCTGCATCCCCAATGGCTGAAATGCCCCCAGTGCACAATACTGCAGTCTTTGCCGTCTAAAGTGATTATATGGCAGGGAATTTTTAGTTTGAATGCCCTGCAATATAAATCTTTACTGGATTAGGATAATTTACTATATATGTCTATGCTGTATGTAGAGCCTAGAAAATATACGGTCAATTGCTGGGGATACTAAATCTTGCACAAAGAATACGACGAACTAGCCCTGGAAGATGCAAACATTTGGCAGCAAGGTGAGTATTCTGCCATGCCAGATATTACTAAGTGTCTGGAGGAGCGAGCCAAAAAAGGCACGCAAATGGAGAGGTTTAAGCTCGCGCGATTAAATTTGCGCAATATAAACTTAGTAAACCGTAATTCTAGATACGGTTATAAGTTTATAGATTCAGATTTCTATCGCTCAGATTTAGAGGCAGCCCACTGTTTTATGGTAGATTTTGGTGGCTGTTCACTGATGAAGGCAAATTTCAAATATGCCAATTTACATTGTGCTAATTTAGAAAATTGTAATTTGCTTGGCGCAAATTTCGAGCATGCAAAACTGGAACATATCAATTGGGGCACAGAGATACTGCAATTCAAAAAAGCCCGGGAAGTACATGACCCCAGAGAGAAAGAAGACCTCTATCAGCAGGCGGAAGAGATCTACCGGCACTTACGCAAAGTCACAGAAGACGAAGGGCTATTTGAGTTGTCCGGACGTTTCTTTCGCAGTGAAATGGTTGCCAGAAGAATGCAGTTACCTTTGTTTTCAGGGGGGCGGGTACTCTCCAAGACAGTTGATCTCTTTTGTGGTTACGGCGAGGAGCCATTGCGTATCATAGGCTTTACACTACTACTGATATTGGTCTATGCCTTTTGTTATGCCTTTTCAGGCTTGACTTATGCGGGAGAGTTGATTCAGTTAAGCTGGTCAAATGACTTCGGACAAAATATGTATTATTTTTTTGATGCTATATATTTCAGTGTGGTGACATTTACAACTTTAGGTTATGGCGATATAGCACCACATGGGTTTAGCCGCTTTTTAGCGTCAACAGAAGCGTTGATGGGTAGTTTTACTATCGCCTTGTTTGTAGTGGTATTTGTAAAAAAAATGATTAGATAGGTCAACTTTAATAATTTTCAGCTAAGATGTATTAAGCAATACACAAACAATACACAAACAGTACATTTTATGCCGATAAAATCAGATACCAGTGATAGAGTGCAGCGCGCTGCAGATGAGTTATTAGCCAAAGGGCAGCGGCCGACCCAGCAAGCTGTTCGCAACTTGATAGGTAGCGGAAGCATAACCACCATTAACCATGCCCTGAATTTATGGTGGGCCAGTTTGTCGCAGCGATTAAGCAGACAGAGTGAACACCCCTCACTACCGGAACCGGTGATCACGGCTGCCTCTAAACTTTGGGACCAGGCTTTGGCTTATTCCCATGCAGCACTGGATGAGCAGCGTCTGGCGCTCACTGAATCTGCGGCGCAGCAAAAGCGGGTCGATGAAAGCCAACTTTTTGCAACCCAATCGACACTTTTGGCAATGCAGCAACAGAACAACAGGCTGCTTGAAGGCACGGAGCAGTTAGTAGAGGAAAAAAACACTTTGATTCAAAGGGTAAATGAGCTCGAGTCGTCATTAATCAAAGAGCGAGCGATAAAAGACGATTTGGCACGCTTGAATAAACAGCAGGAGATATTGCTGGCCCAGTCAGAGCCAAAAAATGACTTTAATAATCAATCAGATGACTTGTTTCAAGCGCAAATTAACCTTAAAGTGAACGAAACAATCATCCATGACTTGAAAGTGCAGCTCAGCGCTCGTGAGAGTCAGTGCACAAAATTGCAGCAACAATTGCATGAACAGGAAAAAGCCAGCATCAAGCAAACACACAGATTGGAGCTAGTCATTGCTCAACAAGATGCAAAATATGATAATGTTAAAGAACAATTGGAAAGTTTTCAGCAACTTGGCCGATAAGTATAATAAGTTAAATACAGAAATATAATAAAAATTAATCTTGCCAGAAATGTAGTTGGGTTTATATGGAATATGATTTAGCAGATAAAGTCACGTATCAAGAGATAAAAGCTATATTGTTAAAGTGTCAGCAACAAGATGTTGTTAACTGTTATAGCTTGGAAGTCTTTAACGAGGCTAAAACCGTTTTAATCAATGAAAAATTAACTGAAAAAACGGTACAACTGTTGGATGAAGATGATTATGTTTTACAGCAGGTTACCAGTAAAAAAAGAGTAGATGCGGATAGAGAAGTTGAGTTTTCGGACCGGCAACTTGCAGTGATAAAAGCGATGGAAAAAGTACTTGAGCACTGTCATCGCGAAGGGATTAAATTGATAGGTTACAGTGATGAATTAGTCGCTTATCCGGCAAATTGTGAAAATGTGGAACAGGCATCCGAGTTTTGTATGGAGATCAATACTAGCCACACTTACAAAGGTGCTTAGAAGCATCCGGAAATTTTCTTTATTCAAATAATGGACTGACAGTTGAGTAGTTATGATGACAATTAAAGTATTGCTTGTTGATGATCACGAAGTCGTGAGAGCTGGATTCAAAAGTATTTTGAATTCAGAGAAGGACATTGATGTCATCGCCGAGGCGAAATCTAGCATGGAAGCCTACGATCTCTACAAACAGAAACTCCCAGATATTGTGGTGATGGATTTGTCGCTGCCCTCTGATTCTGAAACTTCAGACAGCACTCACGGAGGCATAGAGGCGATACGACGAATTCTGGCTTTTGATAAAAGTGCTAAAATTCTGGTCTTGTCCGGCTATGATACCGCGCCTTTTCCAAGCACAGTGATTAAAGCGGGTGCGAAAGGCTTTTTAACAAAACGCGGCCCTGCGAATGAGTTAATCACTGCGGTTAAAACAATTGACAGTGGTCAACAGTATTTATCGCCTACGGTTAAAAATCAGCTGGAGGGGAAGGCGTCAGAGAGCCCTCTGACTATCCTGACCAAAAGGGAAATACAAATATTTTCGCTGCTGGCGGATGGGCGTAAAGCCTCTGAAATTGCTGATAATATGTGTTTGTCTAATAAGACAGTACATGCCCACAGAGCAAATATCCTTAGAAAACTCTCACTGACTAACAACTCTGAGCTGGTGCATTTGGCAATACGCCACGGTGTGGTAAGGCCATAACAGTCTTATACACTTACAGTGAATGCCCCCCTGTGCTGAAGAAGTTGGGATAACCAAGCTTGGATCAATCATAGCGCCGTTAAGTTAATAGATTACTGCTGCATTTAGTCGCAAATTAAGTTATTCTTTCGCAGTGTTATTGATAGCTGCGAAGAAGCATAGTGCTACTGGCACACATCTCTATGTGCCCATTTTCAATAGGGCCAAACATCGTACTTCTCCAGATACATTCTGTTGTTATTCATCACCTCAAGCTAGATTAGTGGTAGTCCTCTGAAAAATCAAAAAGACCAGGTCGTGGCAAAATTTCTGCACGGTTCAATTATGCGCCATGTCATGACTTTAACGATTACTTCCTCCATAGGGTTAGTGTCATTATTTGCAGTCGACTTAATCGATCTGTATTTCCTAACGCTGTTAGAGAACCAGGCAATTATTGCCGCCCTGGGTTTTGCTGCAGGTATCATGTTTTTCAATATGAGTTTCTCGATAGGGCTTTCTATTGCCATGTCAGCAACAGTCGCCAGAGCTATTGGCGCTAAACAAGATCGACAAGCCAGAGGCCTGGCGCTTAATAATTTTGTTTTCTCAGTGTCTTTTACGACTATAATTGCCGCCGTTACTTGGCTGTTTAAAACCCCTTTATTGGCGTTGATAGGAGCCAGTGGCGAAGCTCTGCTGTATGCCGACCAGTATTTAGCTATTATCTTACCGAGCTTACCGTTTCTGGCGGTTGCCATGTCCGGTAGTGCGTTACTGCGAGCCATGGGTGCGCCTAAGCTGTCTATGTTGGCGATGCTGTCGGGTTCCGCCGTTAATGTTGTCCTAGATCCTATTTTTATTTTTTGGCTGGATATGGGTATTGAAGGAGCAGCTATCGCATCGGTGTTTGCAAGAATAGCCGTCGGGGCGATGGCCCTGTATTTTATCTATGCCAGGCACGATTTCTATTGCCCGTTTAATTTCAAGCTGTTTGTTGAACATTTGCGCAACATATTAACGATTGCGATTCCCGCCATGGCAACGCAATTGGCGACGCCTTTTGCCAATGCCTATATGACTTATGAAATAGCTAAATTTGGTGAGAGCTATATGGCTGGGTGGTCTATTACAGGTCGAATAACGCCTGTGGTATTTGGTGTTATTTTTGCGTTATCAGCGGCAGTAGGGCCTATTTATGCACAAAACTATGGTGCTGGAGACTTCGCCCGAGTTAGAAAAACGTTGTATGATAGTTGTCTGTTTGTGACAGGTTACTGTGTTGTTGCCGCGGTTATCTTTTATCTGTGTATCGATGCATTGATAATTTGGTTTGGTGCCACTGACGATGCAGCAGAGTTTATGCGCTTTGTTGCGATCTGGATCGGCCCCGCGTTTAGTTTTTATGGCTTCTTGTTTGTCGCCAATGCCGCCTTTAACAACTTAGGCTACCCGTTGGTTTCCACCGCATTCAACTTTGCAAAAGCAACCGTTGGCACTGTGCCCTTCGTCATGTTAGGGGTGAATTATATGGGTGCCGACGGAGTATTTATGGGTAACACTGGAGGTAATTTGGTGTTTGGTATCGCCGCTTTAAGCTGTTGCTTCTATATCATCAACAAGTTAGACCAGAGCCCAATATCTACGAAAAACTATGCTTAGTTGCCGCCAGATTTTACAGTAAACTAACAACAGGTTCTCGATAAAGACATATCCACTGCTGTAGTGCCCATCGTGCATCGAAAAAAACTTTTGATACTAATAGCTTACAATTAAGCGGGCTTTATATTGGTACAACGTTGATTCATAGACTACGCTTAAACAGTAAAATGAAGTGTTTTAATCAGATAGTCAGAGCAGTAAACGCCAGCTAAAACGCAATGTTCTACAGCGTTATACTGTTTTAAACTGGCCCTGCAGTGCTTGCTATTACCCGCCCTTAATAATTTGTTTGCACGACTTGGGTTTTTTGCTAACCCTAACCCAAGTCGTTTTTTATTGACAATGACTATTGTTTTTCGCTGAGTACTTGAATAGACACTAACTGAATACAGACGCTCAATATCTGCATTGCCAGCTCAATTTCGGCTACGCTAGGCAAGCTTGGTGCGATGCGAATGTTTCTGTCTCTGGGGTCTTTGCCGTAGGGGAAGGTAGCGCCAGCGGCCGTCAGTACAACCCCTGCCTCTCGTGCCATAGCAACAACTTTAGTTGCACAGTTATCTAATACATCTAAGTTGATAAAATAGCCGCCTTTAGGTTTTGACCACTGTGCCAAGTGTTTCCCCGCCAGTTGCGTATTTAGCACCCGCTCGACGCTCTGGAATTTAGGCGCCAGTATCTTGGCATGCTTGTGCATGTGAGCCTCAATGCCCACAAGGTCTTTAAAGAAACGCACATGACGCAGTTGGTTGATTTTGTCAGAGCCGATGGTTTGAATTGCAGCGTGCTGGCGCAGCCAATTGATGTTTTCGCTGCTGGCACCCAGGGCGGCAATACCGGCACCGGCAAAACTTATTTTAGACGTAGAGCCTATAACAAAAACTCGGTTGGCATTACCCGCTTGCTGACAGCTCCTGAGAAGGTTCTTTATTTCATCACGCTGCTCAGTTAAGTGGTGCACGTTATAGGCATTATCCCAGAGAATGCGAAAATCACTGGCTGCACATTGCATTTTTGCCAGGCGATCTACCGCCTCATCGCTCACGGACAGGCCACTGGGGTTGCCGTATTTAGGCACGAACCACAGCCCCTTAATGCTCGGGTCAGTGGCAACCAGCTGTTCTATATGTGCCATGTCTGGATCACCATTTTCCATCAATGCAACGCTGACCATCTCAATTGAAAAGTGCTGACAAATAGCAAAATGGCGGTCATAGCCGGGGGCAGGGCAGAGAAACTTTATTTTTTCCAGCTTTGACCATGGCTGATCAGAGTCTGCAGTGCCATGAGTGATACATCTGGCGATGATGTCGTGCATTAACCCTAAGCTGGTATTACCTCCGATAAACAACTCATCCGTAGACACTTGTAAGTAATCTGCAAACAATACTTTTGCCTCGCTGATTCCGTCCAGGACTCCGTAGTTGCGACAATCAACACCGCTGGCATCCAGATAGTCTGATTGCTCTAGTATTGTCAGCATCGGGTTGGCTAAATCTAATTGCTCAGAACAAGGTTTTCCACGGGTCATATCCAGCTTTAGCCCCTGCGCTTGATAGCGTTGATATTGCTCTTTAAGTTTAGTGGCATCGGCTGCGAGGGAATGGTGATCGACGTCGGAAAGTGGCATTTATTACTCCAATTGAAAGAGGGTTAATAGCAATACTATTGAGCGGCAGCTGTTTAAAGAAACAGGCAGATTATGGGCTGTTTTTGAAAAAACAGCCACGATTACAGTCAATTAAATGAAAAGTTTCGCTATTGGTGTCACTCGCAAATGGAATCGGGCAACAAGAGGCTGGCAAGGTAACTTGATCCGATGTACTTAATTGACTAAAGCTTTGACAACTAGGCTCAATTGTTGCTGTGAGCCATCGGCAAAAATTAAGGTGATAGGGACTTGGTCGGTGATTTTTAACTCACCTTTAAGGCCCATTAACATCCAGTGTAGACCTCCGGGAGCCAAGGTAATGCTCTGACTGGGTTCAATTCGCAGTTCGTCCTGAGCTCGCATCGTCATTATGCCGTCAATGTTAGCCGTGCGGTGTAAATTAACCGACATAAAGTCGGGGCTCTGTGCGCCGCTTAACACTATATCGCTTGCAGTATTATTCGTCAGGGTCATATAGGCGACGCTGACCTTCTGTCCCGGTGGAACTGCCCTGACATGTCCTTTGCTGACCGTTAATTCGGCATAACTGACAGAGCTGAAACAAAATGCTAAGCAAAATCCTAAAAGATATTTCATAGTATTCCTCATTCGACAAGTAGCGCTAGTTTAGGTTGTAGATCTGCTGTAATTAAATCGTGCGGTACAGTGGCGGCAAATTGACCTTCTTTATTAATAATGTATAACCTGGAGGTATGATCGACATTGTAGTGAGTGTCACTGCCATCTGGTGTGTTCACTTTATAGTAGGCGCCATATTTTTTAACAATGGCGTCTATTTTATGTTTGTCCGATGTTGCTGATATCAAGCTGGGATAGAAATACTGTCCGTATTTATCGATTTTATCTAAAGTGTCGCGCGCCGGGTCGACACTGATGAACAGCGGTTGAATTTGCTGGCGCTGTGCCTCAGGCATTTTCTTAATAATATTACCCAGCATAGCCAGGGCGGTGGGACAGACATCCGGGCAGCTGGTGTAACCAAAATAAATCACGACAATTTTTCCGCGATAATCTTGCAGGTGAAACGGTCCCCTGGCAGTCTCAACAGTAAAATCACCACCCAGGCGGTTACTCACTGATGTATTAGCTGTAGAAGGTTGTTGGAAAAAAAGGCTGTAACTGCCGAGCCCTAGTACAAGAGCGGTTGTGCAGGAAATGAGATACTTCGATCGATTAGATAACATTAACTACTCCATCAGCTGGAATTATTATATTTATAATTGAGTAACGAGCATGCTAGCATTTATTGAATTATATTTTTTGACTATAAGGTCAGTTTTTTTCTGTTATATCGGGAATATTTTAAATAACTGTTTATAATGCCCTATGCTTAAGGGATAGCAATGAATTTGCCCTTGTAGCGGCCAACACATACCAGAACAGCAGGTTTTTTGACAAGTATTGGCAAACTAAGTTTCAAGTAAAACAATAGTTTGAGAGTTATTTTTCTCTTGGACAAAAATTAAAGTGCTTTAGGAAAAACATGACAAAAAGATATATCGATGCGCAACAGTTGTTGGATGACTCTTACAACCTGGGTTTGCAAATACTAGACAGTGGTTGTAAACCCAATTATATCGTTGGTGTGTGGCGTGGGGGCACACCTGTAGGCATCGCTGTTCAGGAGTTATTAGACTTTTTTGATATTAAGTGCGATCACATTTCTATACGCACATCTTCATACACAGGTATTGCCGAACGCGTATCCAACGTACGTGTGCACGGTCTTGATTACATTATTAAAAATGTAAATGCTGAAGATACTTTGCTGATAGTAGATGATGTTTATGACTCGGGCCTTAGTGTTGCGCAAATCATTCAGGATATCGAGCGCAAGTGTCGTCTCAATACACCAGTGATGAAAATTGCCACTCCATACTACAAACCCGGCAATAATAAAACCGGCAGGGCACCGGATTTCTATCTCTATGAGACCGATGAATGGTTAGTCTTTCCCCATGAATTATCCGGGCTGACGAAAGCCGAGTTATTACGCGATAAACCGGGAATAGATGCAATACGTGAACGTATTAAGCTACTTGCAGATTAAAGACTAAGCTCGGTTCTCCGAGCTTTTTTATGTGCCCCAACAAGTGCGCAGCAATTAGCGATATTTGGTCACTGGCCTTAAGTTTTCAACAATTGCAGTACTTGGCCACGATTGGCGTTAGCCTGGCCGAGCATGGCAATTTCCACATCCCTGCTAAGTTGCGCTTTAGTCATTAATGTAATTAACTCTGCGTAATCAGCATCTTCTATCTGCGAGCGGCTACTGCTCTGATTGAGTATTGAGTTACCAAGTGTATTGGCGGTAGACTCCAGCCTGTTTTGGTCCGCGCCAAAAGCGCTATTGGCTTTCTCTGCTATATCGAGCGCTTTATCTATATTGGTTAAAGTGTCATTGATATTGTCAAGGCTAAAATCTAAATTGAACAATCCTACATCAGAAAACTCGGTGAGCAGATCAAAGCTGGAGAGAGACTGCTGCTGATCAGCTTCTGAGCCGGTTTGGGTTTGCAGGCTGTCCGCATTATTGAGCAGTGATCTATTATTAAAAGTACTGCCATTTAAGCTGTCTTTGATACCTGCGACCAGCTCATCGGCCTGAGTTTGAATGGCATCTCTGTCACTGGGGTTTAAGGTGCCGTTACCTGCCTGAATACCCAGCTCGCGTAACTGTTGCAGGCTATCAGTGACTTGTGAAAGGCCTCCCTGAGCGGTCTGTATTGCGGAGATACCGTCAATGACATTACGAAATGCAGCGCTCTCACCCTTAATTTGACTACTGAATTGTTGTAAAATCTGTATGGCCGCAGGGTTATCAGAGGCTTTGTTTATCTGTTTGCCGGAGGCGATTTTTTCAGCAGTAGATTGGATACTGGTGGTAAGACTGGGGTTTAGCCCAGTTGCTCCTATGTGCATAGTATTCTCCTGAGCCGGACAAAATAACCGTAGTTACCCCTCGGACTCTTCAATAACAAGGTCAGTATAGGCCAAGTTTTATGAATGCAAGATTAGGAGCGCAAGAAATATATTCACTTTACTGCTAATTGTTAACACTCAACGTGGTTAATAAGTGACAATTCATCTAAGAACATCACAACATTTTTTTATTATGTCTTTCACAGTAGGGGGCGAAAATGTCTGTCGCAATTATAAGTCATGCGCAATGTAGCTTACACAGTATGGGTGTAGATCATCCAGAGCAGCCAGCGCGTTTGCAGGTAATTCACCAGCAACTGCACAGCTCTGGGTTATACCAGCGCTGTAGCCGATACAATGCTCAGAAAGTAACCCGGGCGCAGTTATTGGCAGCCCACACGCAGGGGTACATAGAGCAACTATATGCCAGTGCGCCCAGTTCAGGTGTCTTACAGCTAGATGCCGATACGCAAATGATGCCCGAGACATTAGCCGCTGCAGAATATGCGGCAGGTTCTGGGGTGATGGCTGTGGATTTGTTAATGCAAGGGGCGCATAGAGCTGCATTTTGTCCAGTAAGGCCGCCTGGGCATCACGCCGAGAGCGGTGGGGCTATGGGGTTCTGTTTTTTCAGCAACGTCGCCATCGCGGCCCTGCACGCTATTGCAGAGTATTCACTGCAGCGGGTGGCAATAGTTGATTTCGATGTGCACCACGGTAACGGCACCCAAGAAATATTAGAAGGCCATCCTAATATTTTATTTTGTTCTAGCTTTCAGCACCCATTTTACCCCTTTAGTGGCGCTGGAATAGCCCCGGGGAATATCCATAATTTACCACTGGCAGCGGATATCAGCTCTGCGCAATATCGCTCTCAGGTCAGTGGGTGGCTAACGGCTATCGATGACTATGCGCCACAGTTAATTATTATTTCTGCAGGGTTTGATGGGCATGTTGGGGATCAAATGTCTTCACACCAACTCACCGATGCTGATTATTATTGGTTAACTCAGGAAATAGTGGCGCTCTCTGACAGGCATGCCCAGGGGAGGGTGCTGTCGATGCTGGAGGGCGGCTATGCGATTAACGCTTTAGGGGATACCGTCGTTGCTCACCTTAAAGCGTTAATGCACAGCTGATCAGCCAGGTCTGCCATCGGGCCTGGGTCCGGTCAAAATAGGCAGGTAGTTGATTACAAAGCTAACGAGCGCGATTAACCAGAGCATCGCGGCCACAGACATGATTAACTGACTGTATGTGTCGAGCCATACCAATAGCAGCCCCCTGCTGAGAGCGGCGCCGATCATACAGATAAATGCTAATAAAATCAGTCGGCTAGTGGCTATTTCTCGTCCAGTATGGCCCAGGGAAACTCTGCAGGTAAAAGCCATTATCATAGAGGCAATAAATCCCACATTTATTAAATGCAGCGCATTGCTGTAACTGCTGCCAGATAATAATGTGATCAGTGCCAAAGGTAAAAATGCATAGCTTAACCAGAGTGACCAGAGCATAGGGTTGGCCCAAATCTGTCGGTGATGCCAACGATAAAGTCGATAGAGGTGGGCGCACAGTGAAAAGCCCAGCAGAACTTCTAATCCTAGTGAATAATTTAGTAAGGTCTGAATAAAAATTGCCAGTATAAGCAGTTGAGTCACTAAGGTAAAAGCTAAAGGTTCGCCGGGAATGCTGGCGCTAGTAGCCCTTGAGATAAAAAACGGGATGACGCGAGAGCCAATTAGGCTGATCAGCAATACAAACCACCAGCTGGTAGCGTAGCCGAGCTGCGTACTTAACGCTGAATTTTCAATGGACATGGCGTAAAGTTGTCCCAGATGCAGCGCTAAAAAGATAGTCAGTAGAGGAACGAACACTAAATTTTTATAATTTTTACTTTTTACTACCATGCGTAAAAGCACTCCCGCACTGATCAGTAACAAGCCAGTATCGCCGATCAAACTGAACCAGAGACCGCCGCTGTTTAAATTCATGCCAATTCTTGCGATCAACCACAGTGCCACTATTGTCAGTAGTGGGCGACCTTTAATGCCGGGTTGTCCGGTCCAGGTTTGTGAAGCCGTCAGTAAAAAGCCTAATACCACGGCAATCGCGAAGCCAAATTGAAATTCATGTGCGTGCCAGGAAAATAGCGCTATGTCACTGTGCCAGGGCCAGACCCCCATCAAAGTCAAGCTCCAGCGGGTCAGCAGCCATATACCATAACAAGCACTTAATAAAAAAAACGGTCGAAAGGCTAGCTGTAAAATAGCCGGAATCTGGGAGCGTTTGTCGCCCTGAAAGTTATTCATTATCTATCCAATTCAGCGTATGTTTAATATGAACAGTATTGTTGCATATTAAATACAACAATTAAATGATCTTCGGCGAAATATCTCTAAATTAGATAAATATCGGTATCAGGGGGAAATAGTTCAGGTCTTGGGGCTACATAACAGGTCTGCTAATGAGTTTGTTGCAAAGCAGATGACAATCATCCATGGGGCAGGGTATTACATCTGTGAGGCCAGTCTTTAAGCCTCAGCAGGTAATCGGGTTGCAGATGCACAGTAACACTGAGCTTGAGACAATCTATTGCCAATAATTAACGGCCAGATCTTATTTCAATCACAAATAGGCAGAGCAGTTTGCTCTTTAAATGTGCGGATGGTGAAATTAGAGTTAATGTCTTTGACCATCGGCATGATACGCAGCTGGCGCATGAAGCTCTCATAGGCGATAAGATCTGCGCAGACCACTTCCAGCAAATAATCATACTGCCCTGAGACCACATGGCCATTGATGACATGTTTGATGCCATTGATGATTTGCTCGAAGTGCGCAAGGTCGGCTTCCTGATGGCTATTCAAATTAACATGTACAAATACGGTCATGCCCAGCGAGACACTCAGGCGCGAAACTTTTGCCTGATAACCTATGATAATTTTATCTTGTTCCAGCTTTTTAATCCGTCTGGCGCAAGGTGAGGGGGATAAGTTAACTTGGTCGGCAATCTCTGCAGTGCTGAGCCGACCATCTATCTGCAACAGCTCTAATATTCTTCTATCTATTCTATCCATGGCGTTTTCAATCAATAATCTAATAAAGGACGCTACTTTACGCCAAATGTAGCAAATTATATACACAACAATGCCAAATAATAGCGACTGCTTTGGTCGATAATAGCGCCTTAAATTGCTGTTCAATCCGAGGAAGAAATAATGATGCAAGTCGTGGTAACAAAACTGAGATTATCGACTGTCAACTCAGGCGTACTGGCATTAGTCGCTACCTTAATAATATGGTCTTCCTATTTCGTCGCCTTGCGCAGCGGTGCTCAGTCGGCACTCACTAGTTTTGATATGGCGCTGTTGCGATTTGTTTTACCCGGGCTGCTGCTGTTACCTGTTTTGTATCGGAGCAGGGGAACAATATGCAAGGTTAAAAAGCGTTATTTACTCGGAGTAATGGTTGGCGCGGGCCTGCCATTTTATCTGTTATCTGTGATTGCATCTGGAAACGTCCAGGCAGTTATTGGCAGTTTGTTAGTACCGGGCGTGGCACCTGTGTTTGTGACTGTGATTGCGGTGTGTTTTTACCGCGAGCGCCTGGCTAAACGCAGAGTAGTAGGTCTGGGCACTGTACTATTGGGGATCGCTATTTTAATGGCGGAAAACTACAATACCCAAAGTAGCTCTGCCCTGTTTGGCTCATTGCTCTATTTGTTAGCGGCCGCCTGTTGGGCGGTGTACACAGTGAGCGTGAAATTGGCAAAACTATCCAGTTTAGAGATAGCGGCGCTATTGAATATCACCGCTGCAACTGGGCTGTTAGTAGCAGCTCCTATGGGTGTTTTTGAGACAAACTTAAGCATTGTACCCTGGCAGCAGATACTGCCCCAGCTGGTGGTTATGGGCGGTTTTTGTGGATTAGTAGCGGTGATCACTTATGGTCATGCAATCAACAAGCTGGGTGCAGAAATGTCAGCATGTTGGGGAGCCATGACACCTGTGCTGGTGGCGATATTGGCCTTTTTGATCCTCAGAGAATCGCTGCAGCTAAGTACGATCGTGGCTATGCTAGTGATTACCTTGGGTGTGGTATGCGCAAATTTCAAATTAAAGTAAGCTTGCATGGCGTGTTTAGTCGATTATTTTGCGAGCAAAAATGCTGGAAATTATCTAAATTCCCAGCATTTTATTGAGATTATTCCACTATATCCTCAAGCTGCAGTTCTGCCATCGCCATCTCACGGATCTTAAATTTCTGCACTTTTCCAGTGACTGTCATTGGGTAGCTCTCGACAAACTTAATGTAGCGCGGGATCTTGTAGTGGCTGATATTGCCCCGACAATATTGCACAATCGCCTCGGCATCCATTGCTGGAGCATCGGGACGCAGTTTGATCCAGGCTACTAGTTCTTCGCCGTACTTCTTATCCGGAACTCCGGTGATTTGCACGTCACTTATTTGCGGGTGAGCATGTAGGAAGTCTTCCACTTCTTTAGGATAAATGTTTTCACCACCACGGATTATCATGTCCTTGATCCGGCCAACAATGCGTAAATAACCTTGTTCATCCATAGTCGCTAAATCACCGGTGTGCATCCAGCCATCGCTTTCAATCACTGAGTCAGTGGCCAGATCATTTTGCCAGTAACCTATCATAACTGAATAGCCGCGTGTACACAGCTCGCCCGAAACATTGCGGGCAACTGTGACACCGGTATCGGGATCAATTATTTTGTGCTCGATATGTGGTTGGGTGCGCCCGACAGTACTCATGCGCCGCTCGAAACTATCGTTGGCAGCGCTCTGGCTCGAGACCGGGCTGGTTTCTGTCATGCCATAGGCTATCTGGATCTCTCGCATATGCATTTTATCATTGACGGCTCGCATAATTGTTGCCGGGCAGATAGAGCCGGCCATTATGCCAGTGCGTAAACTGTTCAATTCGAAGCTATCGAACTGCGGGTGTTCGAGCATGCTGATAAACATAGTAGGCACTGCATATAAGGCGGTGGCTTTTTCATCTTGTACTGCTTGTAGTACTGATAAAGGATCGAAAGCTGCTGCGGGGTAGATCATAGTGGCGCCATGACTGACACAACCTATATTGCCCATTACCATGCCAAAACAGTGATAGAGAGGAACGGGGATAACCAGTCTGTCGCTGTGGCTAAAATGCAAGTTCTCAGTCACGAAGAAACCGTTGTTGAGTATGTTGTAGTGGGAGAGCGTCACGCCTTTTGGCGACCCAGTAGTACCTGAAGTGTATTGGATGTTAATCGGATCGTTGAAATGCAGTTGCTGTTGTATATGCAGCAATTCACTGTGCTCAATTTGGCTGGCATTTCGACAAAAATCTGTCCAACGCAGCATGCCGGGTTGCTGTTGCTGCGATAAATTGATAATAGCTTTGAGCTGTGGCAATCGCTTGGCAGGTAAACTACCTGTACCGCTACTGCTCAACTCGGGGGCCAGTGTTCTGAGCATCTGGCAATAGTCGGATTTTTTGAAATTGTCCGCCATCACCAAATAACCGATGCCTGACTGGTTGAGAGTAAACTCTAATTCGCTCAGCTGATAGGCCGGGTTAACATTAACTAAAATTGCACCTATTTTGGCAGTGGCAAATTGTGTCACTAACCACTGGGCACAGTTGGGGGACCAAATCCCCACTCTATCCCCTTTTTTAACCCCAAGCGCTAAAAATGCCCGGGCGGCAATATTGACCTGCTGTTGCAACTGAAGGTAGGTGTAGCGGATGTTTTGCTCTATCGCGACCAGTGCTTCGCCATCCGGGTAGCGCTCTACGCTACGATCGAAAGCCTCGCCTAAGGTCATTTTCATCAATGGGGTGTCGCAGTTTCCACGGCTATAGCTATCGAACTGCACAGGGGTTGTTTCAGAAGTTAGTTCTGGCATTGTTGATCCAATCTATTATTATTTTTTAAAATTCTTTGTTGCTGGCTGCGAGCGTTTAATTGCCAGACTTTGCGCATTGCTGTCGCTCTGTCAGCGTCTCTTATTCATTGCCAGTCCGGTTTTAGATCCATTAATACGTTGTAACTGGTCGCTGATCCAATGTCCAGCTGCCACCAGCTTATTCAGGTCTATGTCGGTTTCGTAGCCCAGGCCATGTAACATATATACCACATCTTCGGTGGCGACATTACCGGTGGCACCGTTGGCGTATGGACAGCCACCTAACCCCGATATTGAAGTATCGACAGTGCGTATTCCCTGAGATAAAGCGGCATAGATGTTCACTAACCCCTGGCCATAGCTGTCGTGAAAATGTACCGCCAAATCTTCTAGCGGTATAGTTTTTTGACAGTTTCGTATCAGTTGCTCAACTTTATCAGCGGTGCCCACGCCAATGGTATCCCCCAGGGAAATTTCGTAACAGCCCATTTCGTAGAGCGCACTACTGACGTCACTGACTTGCGCTAGGGAGACCTCGCCCTGATAGGGGCAGCCGAGTACCGTGGAGACATAGCCACGCACTTTAATCTGCCGATCACTGGCCAGCGCCATGATATCAGTAAAGCGTTTTAGACTCTGGGCTACGCTGCAGTTGATATTTTTCTGGCAGAAGGCCTCAGAGGCCGCGGTGAAGACGGCGATTTCTTGCACGCCGGCTTCAATAGCATTCTCCAGACCTTTTAAATTGGGTACTAAAGCACTGTAGCTAACACCTGCTTTAGCCGTGTAGCCGCGCATGACTTGCTCTGCATCTGCCATTTGCGGCACCCAGCGTGGCGAGACAAAGCTGGCGGCTTCTATGTGCGCCAGCCCTGCATCTGCTAAACGGTTAATTAAATCTATCTTGGTCTGACTACTGATGATGGCAGTTTCGTTTTGCAGTCCGTCTCTGGGGCCTACTTCAACAATCTTGACCTTTTGCTTGCTCATAGTGCAGCCTTAGTAGTTGTGTCAGCAGTGGCTGCTAAGGCAATTAAGGTATCGCCTTCAGCAACCAGATCAGACTCCAGAAAATAAATATCTTCAACAGTACCGTCGTGGGGAGCAACAATACTGTGTTCCATCTTCATCGCTTCGATGATGATCAGCGGCGTTCCGCTTAGCACTTTTTGGCCGCTTTGCGTCAGTACTGCAATAACCCGTCCATTCATCGGTGCACAGAGTGCGCCCTCAGTCTGGGAATCGTCTGTAGCCGTTGCTATATCAGGCAACTGATATTGCAAAGCCATGCCTGAATAGAATAAATTTAGCTGCGCTTTATTGCTATAGGCGTGAATCTTAAATTGCTTACCATCGACGCTAACCCT